>Ga0307509_10011493_pt1 | contig 10709 bp, 11 predicted proteins | sample 10_EM_MG_FD_202245 | JGI IMG/M metagenome (GOLD analysis project Ga0307509, IMG submission 202245) | Populus trichocarpa ectomycorrhiza microbial communities from riparian zone in the Pacific Northwest, United States - 10_EM | ecosystem: Host-associated > Plants > Roots > Unclassified | place...
TTTGCTTTCGCCATGGGGGAGGAAAACGATATGTTCGATGGGAGCACGTGAGGTTCGTGATCACTCGATAAGGCTCGATTAGAGAAGTAGAGACTCATGTTTGGGTCGATCCGTGCATCGAATTACTGGCGGATTGCTTGTCGGGCCTTTTAAGCTGCCGAAATTTGTTACAAGATGCTGACCGAATGCCAACACCAGGAAAGGAGGAACGGTTCGTAAGCCCATAATTGGTCCCAATCGCTTCGAGCCTTGGACACGGTCGGGTCTCGATAGCTTCCTTCCTCGACGGAGATATTGTTTAGAAAGCCCAAAAGGACGTGGAAAGTCGCTCATTCCGTTAGTGTTTGCAAGAACATTCCGTGCGAGTACACCATTTCAATTCTAGACATCAATAACTGACGCAGAGGAACAGAATACAGCGAAGCCGGGTAGAAATTCCCTCCCCAACACAGTGGTCCCAGTTAATGGCTGTGCTCGACTAAGTCAATGAGTCCTCTCCCAGTTAGCTCCGGCAACATACTCAGGGCATAATTTCTCATATCCCTTCCCGTCCCAATCCCATACGTGACCTTTGGGTGGATCGAATGCGAAGTCCAGAATCGGACCAACAGGCGGTCCAGGTCCTGCCATTGTTGAAGAAACCCGTGTACCGGAACCCTGCGGTCGGATTGCAAGGTGATTTCTTGAAGGTCCTTGGATTCGACAGTTTGGAGCGCCTCGGTGACCCATCGGACGCCAGGTTGCATGCACAGAAACACCAGTCGTTTGAGTTTCACGGCCGTGGAGAGGTTGAACGAAGTCGCCGTGGGCGGGGCTTTGAAGGGTGGCGGTAAGACACCGATCAGGTACGGTGACTGAAGGAACCTCACCCGTGAAGAAATCGACGAAGCGGAAAAATTCTAGGGTATTAGAACACCCCTCCACAAAATCCGTCGTCGACCTGAAATCTTTTTCCTGGGCACAGGTCAAGGCGACCTCCATGAAGTTGAGACCATTCGGGAGGTCCAACAACCGACGTGTGATGGGGCTGATCTCGACCACACTACGCAACTCAAACGACCCAGTGAGTCTCGGTGAGGTCGAGGGAGTGGGCCGTCCATCAAGGTCATCCTCGTAGCCGTAAACGAGTAATGCGAAATCCTCGAGAAGGGGAAATGTACACATGAGGTCGAAAATTTCGGAGAGTTGGGCGCGCCAAAATTCCAGGCGGAGTGATTTGACGGTGGGCGATAACCCGTGGAACAGGGCAAGGGGGTGTTGATTGACGCGTAAGTGGACTACGTTACGGAAGGCACGGATCCAACGACCCGCGTCTGCGCCTGAGGCGGCGGTGGACTGGTTGTCTTGAATCGTGAGGCCTTCAACGATAAGATCGAGTATTTCTGGAGGGAGGGAGTGCACATTGTGCATCGCGGTCTGCACCAGAGCTACCCAACGCGCCATGTACGATCGCGTTCGGCTCCCACGCCGCGGCCTCTCGGCCCTCGGGCCAGGCAAGCCTATCCGGAGCCCGCTCCATCCTCTGTTCAAAACCTTAGGTTTTCTTTTTCCGCTTCCTCCAAACATTTTCTCTCGAACCCCGCACACCGCGACGTAACATATCGCGTCTTCAATCCGATGCCGACTTGAGCATCAGGGAAAGTGCTCCGATCACTTTCAAAGTGACTGAAAGCACCAAAAGTAACGAAAGGCGGCCGAAAGGGCACGAAAGTGCACTTACGAAAGCCAAGTATCAATTTTCGGAAAGTCCAAGGCCACTAAGCGCCCAATTTTGGCGGGGGAAATCATCGAGAAATGTTTGGCGCTCTAAAGTGACGAGACATTTTCCTGATGCACTTGCAGTCTGTACTCGGCGTCACCTCCACGCTGGCCTGCACGCGCAGAGAACTGATTCCAGAGGGACCTGGGGTGATTGCGGCCTCGAGCGAGAAGAAAAACTCGGTAGATCTCGTCACCGAGTACTTGTCATAACCGCACACAAACATCTGTTGTGTCTTTCATACACCAATCCCACCACATTTACTACAATGTGAACGGCTGACAAGCGGCAAAGCCCAGGACTGGATACATAGCATTCATGGAATGAAGAAGGTACACACAAATAAGGAATCGCGTGGAGCGCTAAGCATAGATAAAAGTGGCGACGGTGGACCCACCGTGGCCAACCTCTACAGAGAACAGCACAGGTGGATTGCGTAGTGGAGCGGGCAGCGACACCGAGGCGGTGCTATGCCTCCAGCGTGCGAAAGACGACAAGTGAGACCCTGGACTATAGAAGTCCCGGAAATTGCATCTGGCATCATTAATCATCGACGGCCGGTTCACCGCCGACCTATGGGTCCCAAGGGGAGTCAGCCTCATGCTCGCTCGAACGTGAGTGACTTACAGGTCAAAAGTCCTCTCTCTCTGATTTTACGGAGTGAATGGCATAGAGTCCTTGGATGGCCGTAGTCTGACGATCCAATGCTCTCCTGGACCCGGACGGATCCGAGGGCCGGAAACAGATCTTGGCGGGTGAGCATGCGGTCAAAATATTGCCAACAATCTGCATCATTCACCCCAGCCATGGGGTAGTTGTATACGATGGTGACATTGTTCACAGTAGGAAGCGGAGGGAGGCCGCAGAGCGCCTCCTCCCAAAACCGAGCGCTCGTCTCGTGGAGGTGCGGCCCAATAGTCAGCGACTTCAAGGTCCACTTCGATAAATGATTCATGAACGCTTTGACTCGATATTAGGTTCATCATCGGCCGGAGCTAAGCGGTGTGCACTCACCTTGGTAACCCCCTGGCTCCGTGCATGAGATCTGGAACTGTTCCACTGGGGATGCAGAGATGGCCGCTGCAATGCGCCTGGTTTTCTCACAAGTCCCCACGTCGCATACCAAGGCAGTCAGCGATCCTACATCCAGGCCGGCGTCCTCGATTAATTTTGAAATGTCGATCAGCCGGCCACCCAACCTGAAGGAAGAAGAGAGCTGGATATCTTTGATGCGGAGTCTGTGCTCTGGCAGCCCAGCGAACGCGTTTCCAGCAGGGCGTTTCCTCGGGGTAACACAATCACGAAGGAAGAGGGAGTCGCAAAGTGGGAATGAGCGAATGAGAGATACCATCTCTTCGTATGAGGAAAAATAGCACCCGTATAACCCGAGTTCACTAACTGTAGAACCCAGCTCGGTGATTATTTCCCTAAGCTCTTCCTTCTGGTTGGATTGGATCAAATTGAAATGGACTTCCGAGAACCAAAGGCGGTTCAGAGTGCGACGTCGGCTGAACGTTCCGAGGATAACGAGGTAATCCCCCCAATCCGCTTTCGAGACCCGCTCCACGTTGATGATGCCAATGTCAAGAGAGCGGATGTGTCGAAATGCGCCACTCGCAACCAGCTGGGCGCACTCCCTGACGCGGTCGACGGTGTCGACGGTGAGGTGGCGGCCAAGGTAGGACAGGGCGACGTGACGGAATTCACGTGCCGCTTGAGAACAGGCTCGTAGGGTTGCCTCATCGGTCGCGAGGAATTGGAGGATCATCCCGATTATCTCGGGTGGGGGAGCGCGCCAGGGCGGTCTCGTACTGGAGTCGCGAGTGGGTGAGTTAAGCACACACGGGAATACGACGAGGAGCTTGTGACCCACTCAACGATTTCGGCTTCCTTGCCTCCCTCCTTCGCCTTTGCTTTCGCCATGGGAGAGGAGGGCGATCTGTTCGATGGGAGCACGTGAGGTTCGTTACCGCTCGGGCCGCGATAAGGCTCGATTAGACGCTCATGCTTGCGTGGGCGAATTGGTGGATTGCTTGCCTGGCCTTTTGGGCCACTGAAATTTGTTACAAGATCCTGACATGGTGATAAGGGCCCGGGAGACTCCCCCCTACGACAAACACATATATCTGGTTTCACTGTGAAAAATGTACCAACTCAACTCGGACTGAAATTACAAATTCAGTCAAATTCTGACTGAAAAAAGCTGAAAATTTCAGTTGGAGTAGGCTACTGAAAGTGTCTGCCCACCTGAAAGACGACACAAATCGACTTAATTTCAGTGAATTTCGGTGACCGGATTTAAGTTGGTGGGTTTTTCACAGTGTTTTATCTAGTTCTACAGACAGTCACCCAATCTAAAGGGTCGTGAAAAATCGCTCATCGATAAAAGAAGATCTATCAAGAAGATACCACAATCCATGGGAATGCACAAGTTCAATTATAGACAGCAAGAACCCGCGTGGAGGAACAGAGTACAGCGAGGCCAAGCAGAAATTCCCTCCCCAACACGATGGTTGCGGTTAATGGCTGCGCTGAACCAGGTCAACGAGTCCTCTCCTGGTTAGCTCCGGCAACACACTCGGGACATAATTTCTCATATACTTTCCCATCCCAATCCTATACGCGACCTTTGGGCGGATCGAATGCGAAGTCCAGAATCGGACCAGCAGGCGATCCAGGTCCCGCCATTGCTGAGGATCCCGTTCCTCAAACGGTTGCAAGGTGATCTCTTGAAGGTCCCTGGATTCGACAGTTTGGAGCGTATCGGTGACCCATTGCACGCCAGGTACCATACACAGAAACACCAATCGTTTGAGTTTCACAGCCGTGGAGAGGTTGAACGAAGTCGCCGTGGGCGGGTCTATGTGCAGCGGTAAGGCATCGATCATGCCCAGGTACGGGGACGGAAGGAGGCTTACTTGAGACAGAATTGACAATGCTGAGGGATTCAAGGGTGTTAGAACACCCCTCCACCAAATCCGTCACCAACTTGAAATCTGTTTCCTTGTCACAGGCCAAGATGGCCCTCGTGAAGTTGAGACCATTCGGCAGGTCCAACAACCGACGTGGGATAGGACCGATGCCGAGCAGACTACGCAATTTAAAAGACCCGGTGAGTCTCGGTGAGGTCGAGGGAGCGGTCCATCCCTCAAGGTCATCCTCGTAGTTGTAAAAGAGAAAAGAGAAATCCTCGAGAAGGGGAAATGAACACATGAGGTCGAAAACTTCGGAGAGTCGGGGGCGGCTGAGTGCCAGGCGGAGTGATTTGACGGTGGGCGATAACCCGTGGAGTGGGGCGAAGGGGTGTCGGTTGATGTCTAAGTGGACGACATTGTGGAAGGCACGGATCCAATGACCCGCGTCTACGCCTGCGGCAGCTGCGAACCACGTGGAATGGTAGTCTTGAATCGTGAGGGACCGAGTGTGGTGAGCGGGAGAGTTTAATGGATCCGGAAAGGCCTTCGCCCACGATCCGAATGGGAATCTGGATGTGAGCCTGACATGAGCGAAAAGGTGCGTTCTGGTCCGCGGAACCCAAGATTTGGAGACGAGGCAACACACTCTCAGCGTGGCTGGTTGGTCGTGCAAGTGGTCGACGATGAGATCGAGCATTTCTGGAGGGAGGGAGCAGCACATGGTGGTCTGCGCCAGACCGTTAGACGCTGGCTTCAGGGTGTAAACCGCGCTCGACTCCCACGCTATACATCAAAAGGTGAGTTTCTGTCGAGCCGGAGCTCCATCGTCCACTCGCGACGCTCAGTTCAGGGTCCTATCGACACTTTTTTCCGCACCAGTCACCCGAAAACATTTTCTCTCCAAAGCCGTACACCACACCGTGACGCTCCATGTCTTCAATCGAATTATCCGATGCCGACTTACAGTCCATCCTCGAATTCACCTCCACGCTAGCCCGGAAGGCAGGCGAGCTGATTCTGGAGGGATCTGAGGCGATTGCAGCCTCGGGGAGTGTTGACGAGAAGAAAAACTCGGTAGATCTTGTCACCGAGTACGATGTGAGGGTCGAGGAACTCGTCAAGGACGAGATCAGCAAGATCTATCCTGGATTTCAGTTGTGCGTACGTGCCTACGGCGTAGGCGGTACAGTAACTGACACCACACCAGCATCGGAGAGGAGTCTTACTCTGCTGGAGCTCGGCCTGACCTGACCGACGATCCAACGTTCTGCGTTGACCCTATAGACGGTGATCGTGCCGTCGTGTTTTCTGTCGCCATTTTCCTGACACTATCCCAGGAACGACCAACTTTGTCCATGGCTTCCCATTCGTTGCCATCTCGCTCGGGCTGATATACAAGAAACGTCCGGTGTTGGGTGTGATCTACAACCCGTTCCTGGATTACCTTTACACTGGGATCAAAGGGCACGGCTCATATCTCTCCAAGAACAAGCAGCCTCCCCAGAAGCTCCCACTGTCCGCCCCTCGCCCTCTTCCTTCCCTCTCACAGGCCTTGATCGCCGTGGAGTGGGGTTCAGACAGATCACAGACCGCTGCTGGGTCAAAGGCCGAGTCATTCTTACGTTTGACGGGAGACCCTAACCACACTAGTCCGGTCAAGGGCGGGAAGATGGCCCATTCATTGCGATCGCTCGGTAGCGCTGCGTTGAACTTTTCGATGGTCGCTCAGGGGGGGATGGATATGTACTGGTATGTCATCATGCTCTCGCGCTCGCAACTCTTTACGAAAGCCCACTCTGCGCAGGGAGATAGGTTGTTGGTACGTAATCTGCGCTCTGGCGATCTGGATGTTGACCACGACAATTAACCTGCGCTAGGGCGTGGGACGTTTGCGTAAGTCAGCCAACCGAAATTGTTCACCGTTTTGACGAGTTCCACAGGCAGCGGTCGTGATTGGACAAGAGGCAGGATGCTACGTCACCGGTGGGCACCATAGCCCACGAGATGGGTATGTCACGCCAGAGATACTACTAGGAAGGAAATTCTTCATCGTCCGAGCCATCGGGGATAGTGAGGTATGGTCGGCCCCAGATCTCTATCGCGGTATCTAACCTAAGGCAGACGGAGAAGGGAATAGATGCCCAGAGACGTATCACTGAAGAGTTCTACGCCACTGTCATCGACACTGCTCCTACCTAGACGAGTGGGACGCCTGAATCAACGTACGGGAGTGTGGTGAGATTCGTTGCCGAGTATCTCGACGGAGTACGGGTTGCATACGAGAAGGTTCCTAGATTTTGGTATATAAGGTGCATAGAGATCCAAAATTTGTTTCGCCGACAGGCGAAACCTCAACATCGCCACTTTCCATGCTAAGGAATACAACTGCATCGGGCGCATCTTTCAAATACCAACACCGCTACATTTACTATCCCCTGGTATCATTTATCGTCGGTGACCAATTCACTACCAACCAGCTGTTGGTTGTAAGGGGAGTCAGCTCTATGGTCCCGCTCGAACGCAAGTGACTTACCGGGCATAAGCCCTCTCCCCCTGACTCTACGGAGAGCGGTGCGTATCTCCCACCACCTATTGTAGGTCGCCGCTCTTAGTGACCTGATGCTTGGATCAGCCCGCACCGATACGAGGGCTGGAAATATATTTCGGTTGGTGAGCAGGCGGTCGAAGTAGTACCAACAATCGGTATTAAACGCCTCAACGGTGGGGTAGCTGTATACGATGGTGACATTGTCCACGCTAGGAAGTGGAGGGAGGCCATCGAACGCTTCTTCCCAAAACTGAGTGTTCGTCTTGTGGAGTTGTGGCCCGATGGTCAGCGACTTCACGGACCACTTCTTTGACAAATGACCCATGAATACTTTGACACGATGTTAGATTCATTATCGTTTGGAGTGGAGCGGTGGGTGCCCACCTTGGAAACCTCCCGGTTCTGCGCATGCCACCTGGAAATGTTCCACTGGGGACCCGGAGACGGCTTCTGCGATACGCTGGGTTTTCTCGGCAGTCCCTACGTCACACACCAATGAGGTGAGCGACCCCACATCCAGGGCGGCGTCCTCGATTAATTTTGAAATGTCGATCAACGTGCCATTTGACAGGGAGGAGGAAAGCTGGAGATCTTTGACGCTGAGCACATGCTCGGGCAGCCCGGCAAACGCGTTTTCAATGGCAGATTTTCCCCGAGTAACACAGTCATAAAGGAAGAGGGAATTGCAGTGTGGGAAAGAACGAATGAGAGAAACCGTCTCTTCGTAAGAGGAGAAACGGCACCCGTATAACCCGAGCTCAGTCACTGTGGAGCCCAGTGCAGTGATAGTTTCCCTGAGGTCCTTCTGGTCGGGTCGGAAGAGGTTGAAGGGCACTTCCGAGAGCCAAAGGCGGTCCAAAGTGCGATATCGAGCGAATCCTCTGAGGATGACGAGGTAATCCTTCCAATAAGTTTCCATCATCGGTCTCCCATCGTTGATGCCGAGGTCAAGAGAGCGGATGTGTTGAAACGCGCCTTCAGCGACCAGGTGGGCGCACTCTTTGACGCGGCCCACCGAGTTGACCGCGAGGTGGCGGCCGAGGCAGGACAGGGCGGCGTAACGGAATTCACGTGCTGCTTGAGAACAGGCCCGTAGGGATGCCTTGTCGGTCGCGAGGAATTGGAGGATCATCCCAATTATCTCCGGTGGGGGAGCGCGCCAGGGCGGCCTCGTGGTACTGGATGGTTTAAGTACACATGGGAATACGACAAGGAAGTTGTGACTCACTCGACAGTTTCACCTTTCTTGCCTCTCTTCTTCGCCTTTTTTTTCGCCATGGGGGAGGTGGACGATCCGCTCTGCGGGCGCACGTGCGATTTATCACCAATCACCCACTGATCGCGTCGCACGATAAGCCTCGATTAGGCGCTCAATTCTGTGTCGATCCGTGAATCAAATTGGTGCGTTGCTTAAGCTTGTCAAGACTAATGGCCCGTTTCCTGTTGTAGACGATTACGACCATATCCTGACGGCAGAAATCGTCATGGAATCCCAGCACCAGGAAACGAGAAGCCGCTGTATTATGCTGAGTGATTCTCCATGACCAAAGTAGAATGTTCCATAAACTCATAACGGGTGCCAATCACCGTGACATTTATTGTTTCGAGCCCTGGACACTACTGGTCGGGGCCCCAATGGTTTCTTTCCCCTATGAAAATATTCGAGTTTTTGACAGGTCTAAAGGGTCGTGGAAAGTCGACGAGAGATCTGTACAAGGAAGTTCCGTGATGTGAGAATGCACTACAGTGTACATCACAACACTGGTCAATGAACCCTCTCCCGGTCAGCTCCAGCGATGGACTCTGAGCATGGCCCCCCATATTCTTGCTTCCTACCACCGGCAACCACTCCATTACCAACCTACAGATCGTAAGGGGATCAGTTCTGTGGTCTCGAACACGGGCAGCTTACTAATCGTTAACCTAATCCCTGTTCCTCTGACCGTACGGAATGAATCATCTATGTCCCACCACCTTTTATGGGGGGGTTCTGGCGGGTCGATGGTCCACTGGATAAACACCGATCTGAGGGCCGGAAACAGACCCCTGCGGGTGAGTAAACGGTCGAAGTACCCCCAACAATCGGTGTTGAACGTATCAGCCGTGGGGTAGTTATAGATGATGGTGACATCATCCACGCTGGGAAGTGGGGGAAGGTCATTAAACGCTTCTTCCCAAAATTGAGTGTTCGTCTTGCGAAATTGCGGCCCGATGGTCAGCGACTTCAAGGTCCACCTCCCTGATAAGTGACCCATGAATGCTTCGACTTGATGTTAGATTCGTCATCGTTTGGAGTTGAGCGGTGTGCCCACCTCGGAAACCTCCTGGCTGTCCACACGACACCTGGAACTGTTCCACTGGAGATTCAAAGACGGCCTCCGCGATGCGCCGGGTTTGCTCGGTAGTCCCTACGTCACACACCAGTGAGGTGAGCGACCCTACATCCAAGGCGGCGTCCTCGATTAATTTTGAAATGTCGATCAATGTGCCGTTCGACAGGGAAGAGGAGAGCTGGAGGTCTTTGATACTGAGCGTGTGCACTGGCAGCCTGGCGAACGCGTTTCCGACAGCAGCTTTTCTACGGGTAACGCAATCACTAAGGAAGAGGGAGTTGCAGTGTGGGAAAGAGCGAATGAGAGATACCATCTCCTCATAAGAAGAAAAGCGACACCCATACAACCCGAGCTCGGTCACTGTGGAGCCCAGTGCAGCAATCGTTTCCCCGAGGTCCTCCTGGTCGGGCCGGAAGAGGTTGAAAGGCACTTCCGAGAGCCAAAGGCGGTCCAAAGTGCGATATCGGGCAAATCCTCCGAGGATGATGAGGTAATTCTTCCAATAGGTTCCCACCATCGGTCTCCCATCGTTGATGCCGAGGTCAAGAGAGCGGATGTGTTGAAATGCACCTCCAGCGACCAGCTGTGCGCACTCCTTGACGTGGCCGACCGAGTTGACCGCCAGGTGGCGGCCGAGGCAGGACAGGGCGGCGTGACGGAATTCACGTGCTGCTTGAGAACAGGCCCGTAGGGATGCCTTGTCGGTCGCGAGGAATTGGAGGATCATCCCGACTATCTCAGGTGGAGGGGCGCGCCAGGGTGGCCTCGCGGTACTGACAGGTGGGTGGATGGTTTAAGTACACATAGGAATACGATAAGGAACTTGTGACTCGCTCGACAGTTTCGCCTTTCTTGCCACTCTTCCTCGCCGTTTTTTTCGCCATGGGGGGGATGGGCGATCTGTTCGGTGGGGCGACGTGGACTTTATCATCGGGTTCAACTAGGCGCCCAACCCTGCGCTGATCCATGAATCAAATCAGTCGGTTGCTTGAGCTTGTCAGGACTTTTAAGCCACTGAAACGTTACAGGGTCATAAGGGTCCGATTCCCGCTGTAGATGATTACGCCCCACCTTGACTGCAGAAACCGTCGTGGAATCTCAGCACCAGGGAATGAGAAGGTCGCCGCATGATGCTGAGTGACTTTCCATAACCA
>Ga0307509_10011494_pt1 | contig 10708 bp, 8 predicted proteins | sample 10_EM_MG_FD_202245 | JGI IMG/M metagenome (GOLD analysis project Ga0307509, IMG submission 202245) | Populus trichocarpa ectomycorrhiza microbial communities from riparian zone in the Pacific Northwest, United States - 10_EM | ecosystem: Host-associated > Plants > Roots > Unclassified | place...
CCACGACTACAAATCAGCTATGCCGATGATTCAGCTAGGGACTCACGTGATGCGAGCGTTCGGGGTCCAGAGGGCGATCATCAGATGATAAAGATCATCGATTTCGGTCTTGGAAACATATTGGCTTTCTTCAATATGTACAAGCGACTGAACGTCGACGCATCCATTGCCAAGACTGCCGACGACTTGCGAGGCGCGTCGAAACTTATATTGCCTGGCGTCGGAGCCTTCGATCACGCCATGCAGCTCTTGAACCGTTCGGGCATGCGAGAGCGGTTGGACGAGCTCGTACTCGGCCAACGTGTCCCGGTGCTCGGCATCTGTGTCGGCATGCAAATACTCGCCAACTCGAGCGACGAGGGGCAGGATCGTGGTCTTGGGTGGGTTCCTGGCAGCGTCAAGGGATTCAAGGCTTTGCAGCAGCCAGACTTGATACTGCCTCACATGGGATGGAACGATGTCGAGCCGAAAGCTGGCTCTCGCCTGTTCGTCGGGTTGGAAGCGGATGCCCGCTTCTATTTTCTGCATTCGTTCTACTTCCACTGCGACCGTCAAGACGATGTGGCTGCGACGTCCGGATACGGCATCGACTTTAGCTGCGCCGTCCATGCGGACAACGTTTACGGCGTGCAGTTCCATCCGGAAAAGAGCCACCACTTCGGCGCTCAATTGCTGAAGAACTTCGCGGACCTCTGAAATGCTGCGTCCGAGAATCACACCGTGCCTGCTGGTCCACGACGGTGGATTGGTCAAGACCGCTCGCTTCAAAGACCCGAAATATGTCGGCGACCCGATCAACGCAGTCAAGATCTTCAATGAAAAAGAGGCCGACGAACTTATCGTTCTGGACATCGACGCGACCGTTGGAGAGCGGGAACCCAACTTCAGATTGATTGCACAATTCGCCGCCGAGTGCCGGATGCCCCTGTGCTACGGTGGCGGCATCAAGACCGTCGAGCAGGCCAAACGCATCAGCGGGCTCGGCGTCGAGAAGATCGCCATCAGCTCGGCCGCGCTCGAGAACCCGTCTTTGATCGGTGCGATCGCCGAAGAGATCGGCAGTCAAAGCGTCGTCGTCGTCCTCGACGTCAAGAAGCGCGCCTTTGGCCGCGGCTACGAGGTGTGGACTCACAATGGCAAGAAGGGCACTGGCAGATCACCGGTTGAAGTTGCCCAGGAAGCCGCACAACTTGGCGCCGGTGAGATCCTCATCAACTCGATCGACGACGACGGACAGATGAAAGGCTACGACCTGGGGCTGGCGCGCGCGGTTCGCGAGGCCATTCGACTGCCGATGACGATGTTGGGGGGAGCGGGATCACTCGCCGACATCGGCCAGTTGATCAGCACATGCGGCGTGGTCGGCGCATCGGCAGGCAGCCTGTTCGTGTTCAAGGGGCCGTACAAGGCAGTGCTGATCAGCTACCCGGCGCAGGCGCAAAAGGAAGAGTTGATCCGTGCTGCGCTGGCTCGAACATGAAGATACTCATCGTCAGCCAGTATTTCTGGCCAGAGACATTCCGCATCAACGAAGTGGCTGAGTCCCTGCGCGAAGCAGGATGCGAAGTCAGCGTCCTCACCGGCCAGCCGAACTATCCTGATGGCAAGGTCTTTCCGGGTTTTCGAGCTTGGTCCACCGGAGGCGCTGAGCGCAATGGCATCCGCATTCATCGGGTGCCGCTCGCACCCCGTGGCCGCTCAGGGGCCTTGAGGCTGGTTGCAAACTACCTGTCCTTCATCGTCAGTGCAAGCTTGCTGGGCCCCTGGTTGCTTCGGGGTCAGCGATTCGATGCTGTATTCGTCTACGGCGTGTCGCCAATTCTGCAGGTCATTCCGGCCCTGGCAGTACGGCGTTTCACCGGCGGCGCGCTCGTGACTTGGGTCCAGGACCTGTGGCCCCAAAGCCTCGAGGTCACCGGCTTCGTCCGCAATCCGCGTGTGCTCGCCATCGTCGATTCGGTGGTGCGGTGGCTCTATCGTCACAACGATCTGTTGTTGGTCCAATCACGGGGCTTTGTTCCGTTGGTCGCGGCGATGTCGGAATGCACCCCGGTCGAATATCACCCCAACCCCGGCGAACTGGCCTTCTCAGAGGAACCCACCACCGTCCCCCCCGCCCTCACACTGGCGCCGGGATTCAACCTCGTCTTCGCCGGCAACATGGGGACGGTCCAAGCTCTTGACACGATACTTGAGGCCGCACACCTTCTGCGCGACGAGCCGAGCATCAATTTCGTGCTCGTCGGGAGCGGTAGCCGCGACGAATGGTTGCGGAGCGAACTTCAACGTCTCAGGTTGGTGAACGTGCAGCTCCCCGGACGATTTTCGCCCGCGGCGATGCCGGCGATTTTGGCGCAGGCTTCGGCGCTGCTCGTGAGTCTGGTGCGCGACCCGGTACTCAGTCAGACAATTCCGAGCAAGGTCCAGGCATATCTCGCTTCGGGCCGGCCCATCATCGCGTCGCTTGACGGCGAAGGCGCGCGCGTCGTTCAGGAGGCCGGCGCCGGGGTCACCTGTCCTGCCGGGGACTCGGCGGCACTGGCGGACGCCATCAGAAGCCTTCAACGTCGCCCCATGCACGAGCGCGAGCAGATGGGCGTGGCTGGGCGCGCCTACTACTCTGATCATTTCGAGCCAAGGCTTCTGGCGGAGCGACTCGCCCAACGCCTTGCCGTGCTGAACGCTGGCCGCAATGGCGGTGACAAGAAACAGACACCCGTGATGGGATCGGACCATGGCTGAAGGAATTACAGTGCTCGTTCTGGGCGCCACGGGAATGTTGGGCAACGCAATGCTGCGCGTCTTTGCCAGCACCCCCAACGTTTCCACTTGGGGCTCGGCGCGGTCGTCTTCCTCGATTCGGCCTCTGCCCAATGACTTGCAGCGTCGCGTGATCGTCGGTGTCGATGTCGAGAATGTCGACAGCCTGACGCGTCTATTCGCCACCGTGCGACCCGACGTTGTGATCAACTGCATCGGGCTGGTCAAACAACTCGCTGAGGCCGACGACCCGCTCCAGGCGATCCCGATCAATTCTCTGCTGCCTCACCGGCTGGCGCGGCTTTGCCAACTGGCAGGTGCACGGCTTGTTCATATAAGTACCGACTGCGTGTTTTCCGGTGCGAAGGGCATGTACCGCGAAGGGGATCCGGCGGACGCCCAGGACCTGTACGGGCGAAGCAAGCACCTTGGCGAGGTCGACTATCCGAACGCGGTGACGTTGCGCACCTCGATCATCGGGCACGAACTCGCCAGCGCGCACGGGCTGGTGGGCTGGTTTCTGGCGCAGCGCGGACCAGTGCGCGGCTTCACACGCGCGATCTTCTCTGGTTTGCCGACGGTCGAACTGGCCCGTCTGATCCGCGACCACGTCCTTCCGCAACCGGAGATGCGCGGCCTCTACCACGTGTCGGCAGCACCGATTGCCAAGTACGAACTGCTTCAGTTGATCGCGAGAACCTACGGCCGTGACAACGAAATTTCTCCCGACGACAAGCTGGTCATCGACCGATCTCTCGATTCCACCCGCTTTCGCCAGTTGAGCGGATTTTCGCCACCGGCCTGGCCCGATCTTGTGCGCTCGATGCACGACTTCGGTTGACCACCTCACTCCCACGCTAGGTTTCCCCATGTTCAAAGACAAGGTTCTGCTCATTACCGGTGGCACAGGATCGTTCGGCAATGCGGTTCTGGACCATCTCGTGCACTCCGACTTTGCCGAGATTCGCGTGTTCAGCCGAGACGAGAAGAAGCAGGAGGACATGCGAATCGCCCACAAGAACGACAAGCTAAAGTTCTATATCGGCGACGTACGCGAGTACGACAGCGTGCACGACGCCTTACGAGGTGTTGACTACGTGTTCCATGCGGCCGCGCTGAAGCAGGTCCCGTCCTGCGAGTTCTATCCGATGGAAGCGCTACGCACAAACGTCATCGGAGCCGAAAACGTCATGCGCGCGTCGATTGCCAACGGCATTCGGCGCTGTGTCGTGCTCAGTACCGACAAGGCCGTGTATCCCATCAACGCAATGGGCATGTCTAAAGCCATGATGGAAAAGGTTATGGTGGCCAAATCTCGCCTCAGCGACGCAAGCCAGACCGTCCTTTGCGCGACCCGCTATGGCAACGTCATGGCATCGCGCGGCTCTGTCATTCCGCTGTTCCTGTCGCAGCTGCGAGCCGGCCTGCCATTGACCGTCACCGACCCCGCGATGACGCGCTTCCTGATGTCATTGGAAGAGTCGGTCGCGCTGGTGTTGCATGCCTTCGAACATGCGCGCCCCGGGGATATTTTCGTGCAGAAGGCACCAGCCTCGACCGTGGGTGACCTCGCACAGGCACTGCGCGAGCTCCTCAAGCGGGACAACGAGATCAAGGTCATCGGCACCCGTCACGGCGAAAAGCTGTATGAGTCACTGATCTCGCGTGAGGAGATGGCGCGTGCCGAGGATCTAGGCAACTACTACCGCATTCCGGCAGATTCGCGCGACCTGAACTACGACAAGTACTTCGTCGAGGGCGAGACGCAGATTGCGGAGTTCGAGGACTACACGTCCCACAACACACACAGATTGAACGTCGAGCAGATTAAGGAGTTGGTGATGCGCCTGGCGATGGTTCGAGAGGCCGCGCATGCTTAAAGTCATGACCATCGTCGGTACTCGACCGGAAATCATCCGCCTGTCGCGGATCATCGAGAAGCTGGATCGATATTGCGATCATGTTTTGGTCCATACGGGCCAAAACTACGACTACGAACTGAACGAGGTCTTCTTCAACGAACTCGGAATCCGCCGTCCGGATCATTTCCTTAACGCCGCGGGGGCCACTCCTGCCGCGACCATCGGGCAGGTTATTGTGACCGCCGACAAAGTGCTCGCCGAGCATCGGCCCGAGGCCCTACTCCTGCTCGGCGACACGAACAGCTCGCTGGCCGCGATAGCGGCCAAGCGACGGCAGGTTCCGATCTTCCACATGGAAGCGGGCAATCGATGCTTCGATTTCCGGGTGCCGGAAGAAATCAATCGTCGCATCGTGGACCATACGGCCGACATCAACCTGACCTATAGCCGGATTGCCCGCGACTATCTTCTGCGAGAAGGTCTTCCGCCAGATCAAGTGATCTGCACCGGTAGCCCTATGCGCGAGGTGATTGATTACTACCGCGCCGGTTTCGAGAGTTCCGACGTGCTGACGCGCCTCGGATTGGAGCCGGGACGATATTTCGTGGTCAGTTCGCACCGCGAAGAGAATGTCGACTCCCCCAGCAACCTGGGACGCCTGTTCGACATCCTCAACATGCTCTCAGAGAAGTACCGCGATCCGGTGATTTTTTCGACACACCCACGTACGCGAAAGAGGATGGAGGCATTGAGTCTGAAAGCCGATCCATTGGTGCAGTTCTGCAAGCCATTCGGCTTCCTCGACTATGTCAAACTGCAATGTGATGCCCGCGCCGTACTGTCGGATAGCGGCACCATTACCGAGGAGTCTTCAATACTGAATTTCCCAGCCCTGAATCTGCGCGAAGTTCATGAACGGCCAGAAGGGTTCGAAGAAGCCGCCGTGATGATGGTGGGGCTCGATACCAACCGCGTGCAACAAGCACTCTCAATCCTGCAGGACCAACCACGCGGTTCGTCGCGGATGCTCCCTCTGGTTGGCGACTATCGCGCGGACAATGTATCCGACAAGATACTCCGCATACTTCATAGTTACACCGACTATGTCAATCGTGTCGTCTGGCACAAGGGGCCGTGAGCCTCGCCCGCGCGGCGCTTCGATGCAAATACCGTTGCCGTTCCCAGCGCCCAGGGCGCGCAACTCGCGCGGTGCGATTGAACCAAGTGATTTGATCGTGCCCTGCCAATTTCGCTCCTGTCTACGCGTGCCGCATGCAATTTGATGCGATCCCGCGAGAGGTATTCCTCCTGATGGTCACGCTGTTGGGCGTGATCTTCTCCTGGGCCCTCACCGGGTTGATGCGTCGGTATGCGCTCTCGACGCAATTGCTCGACCAACCCAATGATCGCAGCATGCATACCGTCCCGACGCCGCGCGGGGGGGGAGTCGCAATCGTCGTCGCGTTCCTTGGCCTATTGACGGCATTGCATTGGTACGGCGCACTACCTCCCGGATTGTTGGCTGCCACGCTCGGCAGTGGCGGCCTTGTCGCAGTGGTTGGCTTCATCGACGACCAGCGGCCGCTGAAGGCACGCTGGCGCTTCTTGGCTCACACGTTGGCCGCGATATGGCTGCTCCTTGCAATGAAAGGGATTCCACCCGTGCCCATGTTCGGCTTGGCCGTGGACCTGGGCTGGTTTGGGCTCGCGCTGGCGGCGATCTACGTCGTGTGGATGATCAATCTGTGCAACTTTATGGATGGGATCGACGGGATCGCCAGTGTCGAGGCGATCACGACCTCGCTCGGAGGTGCTCTTTGCTGGTGGCTTGCGAGTGCCACGCCAAACTGGCATGTGCCGCTCGTGTTCGCGGGATGCGTAGCCGGCTTTCTGATTTGGAACTACCCGCCAGCGAAGATTTTCATGGGCGACGCTGGCAGCGGTTTCGTCGGATTGACGCTTGGCTTGATGTCGCTCTGGACGGCCCAACAGGTACCGCGCGTATTCTGGTGCTGGTTTATCCTCCTAGGTTGCTTCATGGTGGACGCAACGACGACACTTGTCCGTCGCGTCCGACGTGGTGAGCGCTTCTCCGTCGCTCATCGCAGCCACGCCTTTCAATACGCGTCGCGCAAGTACGCGTCGCACAAGAAGATCACCTTTTCAGTCGGTGCGATCAACTTGCTGTGGCTGCTCCCAATTTCCCTGTTGGTTGCAATCGCGCATATTGACGGTGTGGTTGCCAGTCTTATCGCCTACGCACCATTGATCTGGCTCGCGTTTCGGTACAAGGCAGGCGATCGTGGATCGCAAGAGGTCTGAGAGAATCGGTCGCGATGACTCATCTATCTCCAATGTCCATAGCGCGCTGGCTCTCCGCCCTGTCGCCCCAGACCAAAGTTTGGGTGATGATTGGAGGAGATGCTACGTTTCTGCCTCTTTGCATGTTCGCAGCGATGTCCCTTCGCCTCGGCGATGTAGTGGTAGCTTTTGAGACAGGCCCGATCATTCAGATAGTACTGGCCTGGCTTGCGCTACCCGTGCTCGGCGCAGCTGGCTTGTACCGCGCCGTCGTGCGCTACATCGACTTGCGGGTTCTCGCCGCTGCTAGTGGTGCGTTGGCCGTCGTAGTACTGCTGGTGTTCGCGTTGGCGATTGCGTTCCAAGTGCGGTTGCTGCCGCGCTCGGCATTGCTGATCTTCTGGTTCATTGCGTTCGCCTACGTCGTGACCTCCCGCTTCGTAGCGCGCTCACTGCTGCGGCGAGGCATAAAGCACGGGGGGCGTCCCCGCCTTCGTACCGCGATCTACGGTGCCGGTGATGCGGGCGCGCAGCTTGCACAGGCGATGCAGTTCAGCCCCGACTACAAGGCCGTTTGCTTCCTCGATGACCGCGAAGGTGTACAGCATATGAACGTCGCGGGGCTCAAGGTCTATCCGTCGTCGGCCTTGCGCGAAGCCGTGTTCCGCCACGACCTGGGCCAGATTGTGCTCGCCATTCCGTCCGCCACGACGGCACAGAAGCGACGCTTGATCCAGCACGTAGAAAGCGCTGGCCTGCCCGTGCGCATCCTGCCCGGACTGAGCGATCTGGTGGACGGCCAAGCCGGCCTTTCCGATATCCGGGAAGTGGATGTTGCCGATCTGCTGGGTCGCGACGCAGTGCCTCCCGACCCAGCCTTGTTTGCGCGCAACATCGCCGGAAAGGTCGTGCTCGTCACGGGCGCTGGGGGATCGATCGGCAGCGAGTTGTGCCGACAGATCATCTCGCAGCGACCGCGTCGGTTGATTCTTCTGGACCACTCGGAATTCGCGCTGTACACCATTGATCACGAGTTGCAGCAGGCGGCATTGGGCGCGGAGGTGCGGGCCTGTGTCGGCTCCGTGCTCGACGAAGACCTCTTTCGAACGCTGCTGCAACAGCACCGCGTGCAGACGATCTATCACGCCGCGGCGTACAAGCACGTGCCCATTGTCGAGGCCAACATGCAGCAGGGGCTGCGCAACAACGTGTTTGGCACGCTCAACGTGTCGCGCGCCGCCCTCGAAGCAGGCGCGGAAACCTGCATCCTGATCTCGACCGACAAGGCGGTCCGGCCGACGAACGTGATGGGCGCCTCCAAGCGCGTGGCCGAGCTCGTGATGCAGGCCGCGGCGATCCGCTCGGCGGGTCGCACGACCTTCTCGATGGTGCGCTTCGGCAATGTGCTCGGTTCCTCGGGCTCGGTGGTGCCGCTGTTCCGGCGTCAGATCCAGGCCGGCGGCCCGATCACGATCACGCACCCCGACATCATCCGCTACTTCATGCTGATCCCGGAGGCCGCTCAGCTCGTAATCCAGGCCGGAGCCATGGCGCGCGGCGGCGAGGTCTTCGTGCTCGACATGGGCGAGCCGGTGCGGATCGCCGACCTCGCGCGCTCGATGGTGCGGCTCTCCGGCCTCACCGAGAAGACCGACGACGAACCGCATGGGGATATCGAAATCAAGTCCGTCGGACTTCGTCCGGGCGAGAAGCTGTTCGAAGAGCTTCTGATCGGCGACGACGTGGTCCCCAGCACGCATCCACGCATCATGTGCGCGCGCGAGCGCCACATCGACCCGGCACTGCTCGACAAGATGATCCAGTCGCTGCGCCAGGCCTGCACCAGCAACGACACCGAATTGATGCTGCGCCAGATCCGCAACCTTGTACCCGAGTACCGGCCAGCCGATGAGGTGAACGCCGAGGTCTCGGCGACGCTGGCGAACCGCTGACGCGGATCAGATCGGCGCCGGGCCGACAGGCTCAGCCTCGCCGCCTTGCATCTCGCGCTTGCTGGGCACATTCAACACCTGCAATCCCGAGTGCCGCGCCAGTTCGATCGCCCGCTCGCGCTGCTCGTGACTTGCGCCCGGCATCGCCACGATCACGTGCGTCGCACCCGCGAGGATGTGCGGCAACACCAGGTCGGCAAGCATGCCCTGCACCGAAACACCGGCGACGCGAAGGCCTTGCTTCGCCGGATCATCATCCAGCAGCGCGAGAACGGTCCAGCCGTCGCGCCGATGGATCGCGCCGACCAGGCGACGCGCCGCCTCCCCTGCACCGAGGACGACGGCGCGACGGGGTTCGCCTTCGACATCGCTGACGCGCGCCCGCGCGTTCTCCCACACCATTCGATACGTCATGCGTGTCAAGCACAGCGCGAGCACGCAGAAGAGCGGGTGCAAAAGGAGCACCGCGCGCGCCACACCGACGAGATGCGCGGCGAGCACCACGACCGCGCTCAGCAAGCCCGCGACCAAGCATGCGGCCGCTACACGCTTGAAGTCGTCGAAGCCGAAGAAGCGCCACGGCCCGCGCGGTACGCCTGTGATCGCAAGCAGCAAGAGGTAGGTGAGCACGACGCCGAACGACACATAGTCGTCGTACCAGGGGCGCCCCGGTTGCCAGCGCTCGAAACCGAGCCGGAACAGGTAGGTGATGTGCCAGCAGGCAAGCACGGTAAGCCCATCCACGACCATCGCGATCGAGCGGTTGCGCGGGCGCAGCGCCGACATGGTCTGGTCGAGCCAGACCCAGAGTTTGCTGTCGTTCATGGGGAACAGTCTCCTGGGTGAAGGCAGGGTCGGGACAAACACGGTGGTCAGCGTCAGGCCGAGCACGCGCAGGTCGTTGGCGATGGTGGGCTGGTCCACATAGCGCAGCGCGTAGCGCAGTTTCGTGGGCAGAATCACATCGATGTACTCGCGCTCCGGGTCGGCGGCCTGTGCAAGCAGTTCGCTCTCGTCGCGGTAGCGCACCGACGCGAAATCCGTGATGCCGGGCCGCACGCTGAGCAGCCGCTCGCGCCACTGCGGCGGGTAGTGCGCCACGTAGCGCGGCACCTCCGGGCGTGGGCCGACCAGGCTCATCGTGCCACGCAGCACGTCGATCAACTGTGCGAGCTCATCGAGCTTGGAGCGGCGCAGCAGGCGGCCGACGCGCGTGATGCGGTCGTCGCCCGCCACGGTGATCTGGGCGGCGCCGGCCGGCTGCGCCGTGGCCATGGTGCGGAACTTGAAGATGCGGAAAAGTCGGCCGTGGCGGCCGACGCGCTCCTGCCGATAGAACACCGGCCCCGAAGAATCAAGCTTGATCGCAACCGCCAGCAGCGCGAACAGCGGCGCCAGCAGCGCGAGCCCGAACAGGGCCGCGAGCACATCGACCGTTCGCTTGAACATCCAGGCGGCGCCTCAGGCGCGCAACGCGCGTTTCGCGGCTTCGGCCACGCGGCGCACATCGTTGACGGTCATGCGCGTGTACATCGGCAGGCTCACCAGCCGCTCGAACGCATGCTGGCTGTGCGGGAACTGCTCGGGCCGCAACCGGTATCGGTCGCGCCAGTACGGCTGCAAATGCAGCGGGATGTAGTGCACGCTGCACCCGATGCCGGCCGCGAACAGGCCTTCGATGAAGGCCTCGCGCGCGCCAGGTGCGGCGCCCAAGAGCCGCACGACGTACAGATGCCACGAGTGCATGTCGCCAGCGGCGGGCCCGGGCGGCAGCAGCAATGGCAGACCGGCCAGCGCCTCGCTATACGCATCGGCGAGCATCTGTCGCTGCAC
>Ga0307509_10011497_pt1 | contig 10705 bp, 12 predicted proteins | sample 10_EM_MG_FD_202245 | JGI IMG/M metagenome (GOLD analysis project Ga0307509, IMG submission 202245) | Populus trichocarpa ectomycorrhiza microbial communities from riparian zone in the Pacific Northwest, United States - 10_EM | ecosystem: Host-associated > Plants > Roots > Unclassified | place...
GGGAATACTAGACTAGAGTTATGCGACGTGTTTCTGTGAATACAGTCAGTAGATAGGATGGAATGACATGTGACAATTACGAACCGCGATCTTAAAGATAGGACCACTCCTTTTCGACGACATTGATTTTGCCTTCGATGATTTTTGTCGCACTGAGGCCCAGCATCGATGAGCGTACGCCGAAGACGGGTCGTTCTCAATGACAACGCCGTGTCCTCTTGCAAAATCGCAGCGGATAGCTTGTCTGCCTTAACATCGGCGGTCCGATAACAACAACAGCAGGCATATTAACATCCCCGCAGCAACGGTTTTTGTTGAAGGAGACGGAGGGCGTTGGCTTCACCATCTTCGGTTCAGGTATGCTCGGTGGCTTCAAAACAACTGGCGCTCCGCCTACAATGGCACTAACAGGCAGATATAACGTTCTGCTGCTGGCCAGCGCCTGTGATGGTGGAAACTGCACAGTCACGAAGTCCTCATGTTGTAAACTGGGACTCACGGGTAAGTCAACACGAGCGAGTGGTAAAAATATCCAAAAGATACAGTAGCGTAAGTATGTGAGAGGGACATGGGCAATGTGTCCGCATCGACAAATCCACGGCTTGGTCAAAGAGGGTTCCTCACGAAACCACAACCACCGGTGATGGATTACGGGCCTTGGACTGCACTCTTACGATTGGATATGGGGACGCACTTCGGAGAGAGAGACAAGGGATATTGGGAGTTGCTGCTGCTGTGGTTGGTAGAAGGTTTGATGAATCGACTTGTTGAGTTTTCTCAGTGCCTCCGATCCTGTAAACAAATCATCGAAATGGGTTCATCAGGCCACAGAAAAACATACAAAGTACGAGATCATTTCGTTGATAGCTCTGTGGGCTTGCTGGGGACATATCAGAAAGAACGCTGCGAGCACGACCCAGTTTCAAAAATTCAGCTTCCCACCAGGGAGCAAACATTGAGATGGATGGAACGAGAGAAAATCGCATAACTAGGATGAAGGCGATGTCGATTTCAAACTCAGCCGACGGATCCGATAATCGATAACCGCCCACTGACTCATTCCCACCATCAACATGAGCGACAACAATGAAATTCGAGAGAAATACCGTCAATTTCGCATTCTTGTCATCGGTCGTGCCAACGCCGGCAAAACAACTCTCTTGAAGCGAGTCTGCAACACAGACGAGGAGCCTTGTATCTATGATGAAGAAAACAAAAACTTGGTACGTCACCTGTTGTCAGCTGGGAGGCCTCTGTTCTGATTCTGACATCCTTGCAATTAGTTGGAGCCAACAAAAGAGGTATGCTCTTCTTTTCGTCACAGAGAGTGTCATGTTGACGTTTTTACTTTATCTAGCGTGGTTAGTGATGTGCTGGCTTGGCCTGGAAGCCACAGGCCATGCTTGGCTTGGCTTGGCTCAGGCCAAACCAGGCCAGGCCAGTGCTTGGCTTGAGCTGGCCTCTGGCTCAGGCTTGGGTTTTTGTAAGCCAGAGGCCATGGCCCAGGCCATGGCTTGTGTTACTATACAATGACATTTATCACAATCACAATTGTGCATGAAATTCAACAGACCACCAGTCAGAATACATAGCAAGAAGGTAAACTCACCTCATTAAGATCTAGAAGGGTAGAGTCCTTTTTGTTTTGTTATGTTCATCTTTATTATAAATAATTGTGTTATATAATATATAATATATATTATATATTATGACTAGTAAGCCATGGCCTGGGCCAAAGCCAGGCCAGGCCAGGCCAAGGCCAAGGACCTTGGCCTTGGCTTGGGATTTTCAGGCCACAGGCCACCTGAAGCCAGGCCAAAGCCATGGCTTTCAGGCCAAGCCAAGCCAGCACATCACTAAGCGTGGTGTTCATGACATCAATCGTCCTTTTGCCTTCAAGAGCAACCCGGAATTCTTGTTTCATGATTCTCCTGGGTTTGAAAGTGGAGATGAACGTCAGCTTAGGGATGTTCAGGACTTCATTGCAAAACATGCAAAGGCAACGGAAGTTGAGGATCAGCTTCATGCTATCTGGCCAGTTCCTCAATCCTACTTGTTGCCTTTTCTGACTTTATTCTATAGGTTCTGTTTCACACCTGATTTTGCAAGACCTCTTCTTGGATTGGAGCAGAGGTTCTTCAATGAGAAACGGGCAGGGAATGGTTTCTTATTGTTCTTCTGCTGTCTTTCATGCTATTCTGACATTTCTCAGTTCCAGTGATTGCCATCTTCACTAAGTTTGATGATCTGATCACTCAAGTCTATGATATGGACTTGGATGATGATGAAAATCGTAAAGCTGCAGAACAGGCATTAGAGGAAGGTTTCCGAGTTCCATTGTTTGAATTTGCAGATCCACCAAAGGCTTCTGTGTGCTTGGAGTGTATGTCTGAGTTTTTATTTTTTGGTGAGACAACTTAACTGTTATTTTTAGCTCTGCATAAGAATAAAGGTAATCACCAGGATCAAGTAAAAGAACTGATGAAAGAAACTGCTGGATCTCTTGATGATCTTGCACTCAAGATATTGTTTGTGTCAGTTCAGAAGAACAATCTGGAGTTATGCATGGAATATGCTGTGAAATAGTATGTGCCTTTGACATATGTGTGTGTATATCAACTCATTTGTGCAGTTCATTTGAATACAGTCTTCAAGATTCAATGGTATATTTCTATAAATCAAACTCTTCTGAAACTGAAAATATATTAGATATACCTTTTTTCGCACTGTTTTGAATGGTTTAATCATATACATGTAAGTGAAATATATTTATAAATTCATTACTAATAATGATAATATCAGAATTCTGTGAGTACAAAATAAAAAACTTAAAAAGCTGAGAGAAGTGTTATATATTAAAGATTTTAGATCTAATAAAAATAAATAATAGCACAATATCAAAAATGGCAAAGGAATATGTAAGTATCAGGAATATTGGATTGAAGAAAAACCAATAAGTATATTTAGAAAGTAAGACATTTTTTTGTTTGAATAAGCAATTGCCTAACAATCAAGAACAGTATGTGAGTTGTTTAAACTCTTTGCTAAATAATCATACTAAAATATATAAGGAAAACACAGTAAAACATTTTTGTATAACTAATTTGTATATATTAAAACACTGGTTGATACAGGAGGTATGAAATTTAAAAAAAGGGTAACTAAATATTGATACTTTGATATAAAATATTCAAAGGAGGTGAGTGACTATTGAACTATACAAAAATTATTAATAATACATACTTTTGAAATTATATTAGGATGTGAGTGAACTGTCTGAATGTTTCTAATATGGTGTTCTGATTCTGTGCTTAGGATGTGAGTCCATCTGAGTTGTCCTTGTGGTTCTGACAAGGCTGTCTGACCCTGTGCTTAGTTTGTGAGTCCATCTGAGTTGTCCTTGTGATTCTGACAAGGCCATCTGACCCTGTGCTTAGTTTGTGAGTCCATCTGAGTTGTTCTTGTGGTTCTGACAAAGGCCATCTGACTCTGTGCTTAGGATGTGAGTCCATCTGAGTTGTTCTTGTGGTTCTGATGAAGACCATCTGACTCTGTGCTTAGGGAGTGAGTCCATCTGAGTTGTTCTTGTGGTTCTGACAAGGCCATCTGACCCTGTGCTTAGTTTGTGAGTCCATCTGAGTTGTCCTTGTGGTTCTGACACAGCCATCTGATCCTGTGCTTAGTTTGTGAGTCCATCTGAGTTGTTCTTGTGGTTCTGACACAGCCATCTGATCCTGTGCTTAGCGAGTGAGTCCATCTGAGTTGTCCTTGTGGTTCTGACAAGGTTATCTGATCAATATTTTGATAAACTTACTTTATATATCAATTAGCTGGTAAGAATATTTAGGTCTTCAATATTTAATTTTTTTATTAACATATTTTCAGTCACACAATTCTGATCAAGCAAGAGAATTTCTTAATGTCAAGCATTCAGTAAGTTTATTTTTCTTATCAGTATAAGCAAATTTTAATATACAATTTTTACTTAGAAGTCCTCTCTTCTTCTTCTGGCAGGTCTGTTGGCATTTTTCTCCTTTCCTCCCTCCTTTAAGGACTTTGATTCATTTCATTCAGAGCTTATCATTTGTGCTGAAAACTCCTTTTGGCACATGCCTACAACTGCAAGCTTTATTGATGCCTTCAAACAAGCCTCTGCATTATATGAAGAATCTGTTAAAAACAAAGTTGCCACTGCTCTTCAAAACCTTGGACCTTACCCCTCTGAAATACAACTCCAGGAGGGATTCAAGTCTGATTTGTATAAAATCATTCTGGAACACCGACTTGGTATGTTTTTTTATTGTCTCCTCTTGACTTGCCACTCATAATCTGTATAGTGCACAATTAAAATGTCAATTTCACAGTCCAAGCTTGATTTTGGAGAAAGAATTTCCTTTTCTTTTGAATTTGTTACAAAATATCATTCAAGTTTGTAAAGTCAAAAATTGTCTCAAAAATAGTTATTTTCTTCATTATGAACTTTAAAGAACACACTTAACAATTCTGGCAACATAGATGATAATGTATAAATATCTGAGTATTGAAATGCATCAACATGGATTGATTAAAAACTGCTTAATTAAGGTTCAAGGGCCAGAATGCCCATGTATTCATGTAAGCTGTCTGATATTCAATCAACATGATAGAGAAAGGCACAATTTCTGAACTCAGGAAGGAAAAAAAGCCAACCATTAATCAATCAATCAATCCTTCTAATCAACCTCTTCTCCCTCTCTCCAACAACCTTCAAAACACCCTCATTCTCCAACCCCCTAACAACCTCTGCAAACTCAACAGCATCAACCTTCACACTGCTCTGTTCACCCAACATCTTGACTACCTTTGTCCACTTCATCCCACCCTTTGTTTTCCCTCCCTTATTATCCAAGAGAACCATCAATTCCTTCCTCATGTCCTCCCTCAACCTCCTCTGGCCACTCCCTGTACCAGAATTGATCAATCCCATGTCAATCTTGCCTGTTCTAGGATCCATCGCACTTGTCTTGATAGCTTCCCTCATCAGCCTGCTTGCTTTGTGCACATCAGCAACTTGGACAAAGTCGGAGAATCGCATTCGGGCATGTGCTTCGGAGAGACAGATGAGTGATTCAAGTTGGCGGGTCGTTGCTGTTATTTGTTTCTCGGAGTTTGGGGTGGTGTCGGTAGAGGTGGAAGAGGAAGGGTGACGCAAGTCAATGTAGGCCAATACGAGGGCTTCGCTGGCTTCTTGGGAAATTATGGGGTTGATGTGGGTTCGTGCATATGTTATGTAGGCCGACAGGTCTCCGAGGGGCTGTAGACATCGGTTGGTTAGTTTCGAAATGTGATTGATCGGTAAGAAAAGATATCTTACCAAATGCTCTTCTTCCTCATCTTCCCTCCCCCTTTGTCTCCCCCCACTTCCAGCTCCCTGTGCTACATCGTCAAGGTACAAACCCACAATATGCCTCGCGAGCTTCCTATCCAAATCCTCATCTACCGTATCCAGTACCAGGTACAACAAATCGAATCTCGAGATCAAGGTAGGCCGCAGATCGATATTTCTTGTTATGGGCAAGTCGGGATCATATTTCGAGTTGACAGGGTTAGCAGCCGCGAGGATAGAGGTTCGGGCATTTGAGTTGTTATTATTCCTGCTTTGGCTATTGAGACCATTTGTTGTTCCTTTTCGGGAGGAGTTAGAAAGGTATGAAAAGGCTTGCTCGGCTTGCTTACCATGACTTAATGCAGCAGACACCTCCGTCGCTTAGCACGAGTGCGCCACTTGATGATGTTGTATTAGTGTACTAGCAATTTTTATTTGACAACCACGCTACCTTTCCAGAACGAGCTGCTTGGTATCAGCATCCCTAGTGACGTACGCAGTCAACCCAACGGCAGATGACCCCTTTCTGGAGGTGTAGACTCCTCGAGGGGCGATTTTATGTACGCACTGTTCAAAGTCAGCCGTTGTCCATCCAAAAAAAAAGAAACTAACCTGTAAGATCTGACTCTTACTAACACCTGGATCACCAACCATAAGCACATTAATATCACCTCTGAACCTCAGTCCACCAGCCCCGCCGCCACCACCTTTTGCCACGTTCTTGTTCGTCCCTCCAAAGAGCTGGAGCAAGATCCCCTTTTTGACGTCTTCGAGGGCGTAGATGGATGGGGCGAGGGATCGAGCAAGGAGCATGTAGATGTCTGGATTTTGTGAGAGCGCCCGGAGTTTTTCCTCCATGAGTGTTTGGGCTTCGTTGGTGGTCGTTGGGTCGTTTGCAGAAGGACCCGTGTTGTCGTAAGTCGAGAAGGGATCACCGATACCAGGTGCTCTATCACCACTCGTAGGACGGGTGCTCTTGTCTAGTCCAATTCCTTCTCCCGACGGTGAAGATGATCCAAACATAACGCCGACATGCACCGCATCTACGAAAGTCCTGAACAGACTCTTCAAAGTCCTCTGCCTCGGGTTGGCTCTAACACCCACGCTCCTGAAAATCCCACTAACGCAAACTCTATCACCCAGTTTGGCGAGATCCACTAATTCATCATACACACACACCTCGATGCTGTGCGGAGTCTGGCCAGCAGGTACCTCGTCTGGTGTCTCTTGGATCTTCCAGATCTGGCAGTCGGCAAAGTGGGAGCGGTTGTGGATCAAGGTGAGGGACTGCTGTGGGGAAGCGCAAACGTCGCGCGGACAGACCGGTGGCTCAGTGATTTTCCCGCGAGAGACGGGGACGAGGAGAGTGTGGTTGCAGGTCTGGCAGCGGAAAAAGGCAGTTTGGAGGTCTGGGAGGAGAGGAGAGGTGCGTAGGAGACCGTTTAGGGAGATTAGTTTGTCGGTGTCCTGATGATGGTGTAAGTCTTTTTTTCCCTTTCTTTTGAAGGATAGCTTACCACTTGGGTTCAACCCCCTCATGTTGCCGACTTGAACGCCAAACGGACGGACTTTGTAGAATTTCCCGAGGATTTCTGCCATTTCTTCTTCGCCTTGCTTCCCAACCATGCCTTCCATGCCCACTGTCTGATCCGCTTCTGCAAGATCGATTATGCAGTCTTTGAGGACCTGATCCATCGCGGGTATCACTTCGTTGACGATGTCGAGGTTGAGATTGGTTTCGCTGGTTTGGCGCATGGTGCGCAAGTACGATTCGTACGTCAGCTTTTCAGCTTCTTCCGGGGATGCGAACGGCCTGGCCCTCGTTCTAGTGGTGGGCGTGGACCTATCGTAGGCTGCTCTGTATTTAGGCTTGAAGCCCCATAGGAAGTCACGGAAGAGGGACATGGTTTCTGTTATGTTTACGGTCGTTCACCATATTGCGCGGATTTCGTCTGGCTCGGAGGAAGGATGTGGTGCATTTGTGGAGAGGTTTGGGTGGGGTGGGCCAGAGTTGATATTTGGTTGGGGCTGGTCTGAATTGATTCTGTTGGGACAACGGGGAGTCAGGGAAAGGGAGGAATGGATATCTCCTCTCAGGTTTCTGGGAGTTTTTGTCGGGCTCGCGGATCAGAGTCATGAAAACAGGGTATCATTGGAGATGAACTTCCTGGACATATATGAGAATGAAAACAGCGAGAAAAAGAGGAGACTAATGGGCGAAAAGAGGGATTCTCATTGTGTGATCATACCCAAGGCGCGTCGGCGAAGAGGGGCGCCTTCTACAGAAGGGGTCCCAGCGAGGAGCCGATAGGGGTGCGCCCACTGGCGTGAATGGCAGTTTAGGGCCGGACTGATAGTGTTCGAGTTTTCCACCTGGAGACTGGCTTCAATAACGACACTCACAAATAAGCGCGTGCCAATCTGTCATCTGAACTCCAATGAAATCTTCCGTTGTATCTTCAATCTCAAACGTATGTGCACACTGCATTTATCTAAACTTTCTTGTTTCATGTTAAATCAGGACGTCGATATAGCCTATCGCTGTGCGGGAAATGCCAATATTTGACTACGAATACACATCGCCTGAAATTTACGACAACCAAGGCTTTGAGGTGGTTCGACCAACCACTGGGAGTCTGCTGAAACATTGCTTCGCTGTAAGAATTCACCAAACACTCCAGGATACGTGCTATCTGGTAAAAACGAGAACCCTCTGTGTCTGTTCGAAACAACTTATGTTTTCTTGATACTTTTGCATCTGCGTCAAACAGGCTATGTATCCAAACACCCCAGAGTGGGTCAAGATTGCTGGCCCGGTGACGAAAGTCTTCTAACCCTTGCCGATGACCGTAAGCCTTGGAACACTTCCCATTTCTGTCCCTCTCCATATTACAGTAAAAACTGTCATCGTGGCGTTTACCAAATTCGATCTACTCATTAATGAACACTTCAAAAATATGTGCGTTGTGAAAAGGAACGACCCAAACAGAAGGCCCAAAGTCGAGCCCAAACTGGTTTTGACCAGCTACAATCGAGGTCCGGCAGTCCCATTCTCAAGTAAGATGTGTGAAGGTATCAACTCCTCTGGAATACCGTCGTTCGTACCTTTCTTTTTTATATATTTGGGACAGAACGAAATGAAACACTAAAGGATCTGACCAACGCCACACGAGAGATTCTCCATGACGTCGAAGGTTAAGTACGGGTGCCGTGGGCAGTTGCAACGCGCGGCAAAAGGTTGACACTTCTATCGAGTGCGTGTCCTTTTTTGTCATGCGAATGACGACTTATGATCGTTGTTTAAAGGAGGTTTTTTAAGTGTACGTACTTCCATCTGAGATAACGCAGACTAACAGTTCGATCTCAACCTCAGAGTACTGGGTGGATCTTTGGAGGAGCACGATAACATGGTTGAATGTATCTGGAGAATTCACGACGATATTCTCAAGGTATGGAACTTCAACGACCCAGGGAAGGTATGTCAACTGCATGATTTGGTCTACGGAACTTGTACTAATGATCCATGGTACAATTCGATAGTTCAGTTGGCTTCAAATGATTAACTTGTAATCTGCAACATATGTCCTTCAGATGCACTTCACCGGCACCAGCGATGGCTTCTTCCGATCTCTTATCCTTTGCGAAAGACATTAGTCCCGTTTTGGTGGAACTGTTTCCCGGTGCAGGATTTGGAATTGCAGTAGCCAAGTTGCTATATGGACTATACAAGAAAGTGTACGTAGGAAATGCATTGAAATTGTTGAGCATGTTATAACCCTGTTCTTGTAGCCTGTTGGCATCACAATATCTTGGAGTGTACTTCATCAACCTTACAATAATTCTTCACAACCTCTTCCGTTTCACGAACCTCCTCGGGAATTGACACAGGAGCTGATTGATGAGGCATTGAGTGACCATAAACAACGTTCTGCGGCTATTCATCGTCGTTTCTGCACTTTTTCCCCCGTCGATTTCAGCAAGAAAATAAAAGAATTGATTTGTGAGGAACTTGGATTTGCCACCTCGGAATGACCCCTCAGGCGTACTAGTTCCTACTCTTAGCAGCGATTGTATCTTGTATTCCACTTACCGTAGGTTAGCTGACATTCATACCATAATTCTGACTTGCTGTAATCTTATGACTTCCGATCACACATTGCACTTATGGCTTGTAATACGTATAGTCCATATTTCAGTTATGCTCGACTGGTTCAATCTGTCATAATGATACAGTACATGTAAATTGAGTGACCAGCTGTCGAGGGACGTGGAGAATATGAAGCACGACCGCCGCCCGTGGTCCCCAAAACTAGTTAAATCATTGTTTATGGTGATGCTGCTGTGCCGCCCTCGATGTCGTTGTCTGATTCTAAATACGCTGGTATGACTGATGGGAGTGTGTCAGGCCGGAGAAATGGATCGGAGAATAGACGTGGTGCCCATGATAGAGGCGAAGACGGTGAAAGTGGTGAGCGGATTCTGGTATAAAGAGATGTCCTTGTTGGTAGAAAGGGATGTGGACAGAGGGCATATGTAGATGTTTGGGCTTGTAAATAGAGTACTGGGTGTTTCAGGCTTGGTTGGATCATTTGAGGGTAATCCGGAGTCGTAAGCAGAAAAGGCATCCACAACGCCAGGTGCACGATCCCTTCTTACAGTGTGGATGCTCTTATCGAGCCCGATTCCGATTCCCCTCCACTCCGGGAGATGTAGAAGGACCAAAAACAACGCTGACGTGAATCGCATCGCGAATGTCCTAAGTAGTCCTCTCCAAGGCTGTTCATTCCAGTACTAACCCCGTCGCTCGGCTTCACCAATCCATCATACACTCCTGTAAGTACCCTCCGCCGTATGCGGGTTTGTTCAGCGGGTACTTTACCTGGCGTTTCTTAGATGTCCCACATTTGGCGATCGGCGGTTGTGGATTAGGGGGAGGTGCGGTGAGGCGCAAATTCAGAGGTTTTGCCACGGGAGATGGAGATGTGAAGGGTACTTACAGAAGAAGGCGGTCAGGGCGGTGAGGAGAGGAGGAGACCGTGCAGGGAGATTAGTTTGTCTGTGTCTAAAAGAGGGTTGGTGGGTTGTTTTTAAAGGAGAGGGTGAGAATGCTTACCAGAAGGGCGGACTTTATACAGAATCCCCTCTTCACCCTCTGGCTGGTCTGCCTCTGCCATATACAGGCGCTGAGGACTTGATTCATGGTGGGATGACTTCTTTTGGGGAGGCGAATAAGTTTACGATGTCGAGGTTGGGATCGGTTCCGCTGGTGTAGCGCATGGTCCTTAGGTAGCTTTCGTGATTGGTTTTTCGGCTTCTAAGGTGAATGATTTTGCTGTCGTT
>Ga0307509_10011498_pt1 | contig 10704 bp, 12 predicted proteins | sample 10_EM_MG_FD_202245 | JGI IMG/M metagenome (GOLD analysis project Ga0307509, IMG submission 202245) | Populus trichocarpa ectomycorrhiza microbial communities from riparian zone in the Pacific Northwest, United States - 10_EM | ecosystem: Host-associated > Plants > Roots > Unclassified | place...
TCGGGGTAGTCGCTACCTAAGGCTTCCCCAGAGTCTTTGCAACCGCGCAGTTCAGGATCTTCGGAAGTTTCGGGATTAGAATCGGGATCTTCAGCTTCCGGAATTCTATTGCGCAATTGTCAGGGCGATCCCCAATGGTAAAGAGGGGTCGGGCGATCATATATTAGAGCTGATTGATAGGAAAAACGTACTTCTTTGTGGTCGATTTTCAGTTCTAATTGAGGTTCTTCCTTGATCTCTCCCTCCTCGACCATCTCGACCACCTCGACCACATCTGCCGCCTGTGCCTCCACCGCTTCCTCCTCTTCTTTGAAACCCCCGCCTCTGCCGTGCCTTCTGGATCCGGGTGGCATGTAAAAATTCTGTTGATCTTCTTACAGGATTGTTTGTCAGTAACCTTGTTCTGTAGGTCTCTAAAAATAGGGATGTTTTGCACCTGGTATAAGATAACAATAACAACCGATCCTTGGCGCCGAGGCTGGGGCTGGTAGCTCTCTAATTCCGAACCACGGAAAGAGGTCTTGCCAATCGAAGAAGCTTGGGGAATAAAAAATAGATAGCTGCTTGAGAGGAGTGTGAGTAATTGAAATCTCGCCTTAGCCGCAGTCTGTTGTGAGAAAAATATTTCACAGGTACAACAATTACTTAAGCTGTGCTGAGATACACGCATCAGTTGCTAGTGTTATTTTTATTTTAAACCCACCGTTATCTGCGATAACTTGGGTACCAATCCCGGATAATCAACACATCAACATGTGGCGCGTTGTCACAGCGACAACAGCCAACGAGGGTCTTGGCACTCGAATTCTCTTTGCAAAACCTCCCTAATAATAGAGGCTTGTTGCGACGGCAACGGGTCACAGGTTAGGGCTCAGGTCTCACTTAAGAGATCACGTACGCTTAAAGTTCGGTTAGGAGATGCCGAATTTTTTTGGTGAGGTGGCAGCGTGCCCTAACCCACGTTGCAACAAGCAAACATCACAGCTAATGAAATATGATTGAACTAACTCTTGTACTCGTAGAATCTCCGAAATTCCTATTTTTCAAGTTCGCTTATTGCCATAGTAAACACTGTTGTCACAGCGATAGCGATCCCTAACTTTGTGCTCCGAAATCCCTCTAATATCAAAAGTCAAGTTCCCGTAAGGGTAGTAAGAGCGGGTAACGGGGGAGTAGGGCTTGCCCTGCCAAGCTAACCCAGTTTCCCCACAATAGGCGGCGAAGAAGAAAAAAGTTGAGGCTCTGAAAATTGCCCCACCATCAGTCAATTTCGTGGAAGCCAGCCAACCTATCCCGCAGCCACCCCCCGTCCATAATCGCTACCCACTAATCGGCTTTGCCCAGCATGGCCGACAAAGCTTCATACATCCATCTTGCTCGACCGCTTCCTGTCGTCAGTCTTCCACCGGCCTGGGCCACTACCTCGCCTTTGAGTGTTGTTATTAATGCTCAGGCCCCTTGCTCTATCTTGGACCGTTCGTTGAGGAGGAATGTCGATCGGGAGAGGGTTATTGGAATGCTTTTGGGTGTGAGGAGTGAGGATGGGGCTGAAGTTGAGATTAGAAATTGATTTGTGGTTGGGCATAAGGAGAGTCAAGAACAGGTAGGTCTCCAGGAATCGCCATTTTATGGAAATCACACTGATTGATGATGTGGTGAAGGTTGAGGTAGATATGAACTAGTTACCCCAAGACCGTGTTAGGGGTCCATCTGAAGGCGAATCCCAAGGAGGTCCTCGTTGGAGGGTATGTTTGAACAGGATAGATGCTCCTAGGTGTTAGGTGCCTTTCGATATAGCTAATTAATATACTCAGGTATGCGACCTCTCCAGTGCCCAATCCTTTAAGCGCTCTTATCCAGAATCTTTATGCCTCTAATGGTGATGGCAACTTCCCCCACCCCGCCGTTCATCTTACCATGTCTACCGCCCCCGGTCAGGACATCGCTATTAGGACTTATATATCGTCCGCTTTCGGTGTTCTTCCACGCACTTGAGAAGGCGCTTGAGGAGGTTCTGGAAATGTTGGATAGAGTTAGTGAATATGTGGCTAGAGTCATTGTATACTTCCCGCCCTTAGGGTAGAAGTGAGAGGAGATGCTGACATCAGCACAAGGCTGGCAATACCCAAGCCTCCGTTGCTATTGGGAAGTCCTTGATGAACATGCTTAGTTTGGCACCTAAAGTCTCACCCGCCGACGTCGAAGGGGTGGTGTTCAACACTCATATCCAGGATGTCCTACTCGTGGCATACTCGGCAAACACTATCGGAACCAAGATCGATCTATCCAACAGGTTGGCGAGCACCAACTTCGGTGCCACTACCCCCACTCCAGCCGCGGCTACTACAAATACTACTACCACGAGCGCCACTCCTGCAGCTGGCGGAAAATATCAAACAAATCAATATAAAAATGGGTTTCTTTATAGCAAAAAAAAAAAGAAGTATATCTTCCTCTCGATTGTAGGGTTATACAGCATCTCGAGTTTACCTCCCTTCTGTTTTCATCCATGTTTAAAAATGGGGGCCTTGGCAGGGGGACGGCTGGTGGGTAATGATAAACATTGGGGAAGGGTGATTTCTGTTTGTACGTATACACTGGCGCTGGGTCTTGTATTTGCCTGGTGATTCAGGGCTTCATGTGAATTTTCAGATAATTGTTGAAACGACTGTTGCTGTATTGATAGAGAGACAGAGAAAGGTGGGGGTGACCCCGGCTATGTAACAAGAAAAGACCCAGGCACGATTTCCCCGTTCACAGAGCCTCACTCGCTCCCGCATCACTGCCACATCGTCGCCGCATTATCAGCCGACCTGTTACCATCCTGCGGGCAACCTGCCAGATATTGAAGGACGCTCCAACAATAATTATTTTAGCCAGACCGCATGATGTACTGTGATCGGATCGGAAGCCTTTGGTGGATAAGAGATCGGGAAACGAGACTCTTTTTATCACTGGCTCACATCAAACCCTACGGGGTATAGCGCCACCCGGGGAACACTATGGAGTAGGTGGGAATGGCCGTCCACAAAAGGGGACCTAGTCAAAGATGGTCTCTACAAAGGAAAAATCCGCCTAGCCACTGTGATTGGTTTGAAGACCCGGGCACCTTCTGGGGTTATCGTCACTGTTGGGCTGTGGTTGTGCTGGTTCTGGTCGTTAGGGGGTGGGGGCATTCATGTTTTTATATATATTCTTTTCGGGATGGTTGCATTAGGGATAGTGGGGCCTGATGGTACAGCTCTGTGGTGCAGAGGTTTTGTTACGACTGTCAGAACTTAAAAAATAAATTTTCTAATTTGCTGTGGAGAGCGGCATTGCCTCAGCTACAAGCATTAAATTTTGCGATTGTACTCCTGAAGGTTATAAAGGCCAATCTCAATATGCCTCTCATGCAACCACCACTTCCACTGTCCCCACCGAGCAGCCAACAGGTCTTGTCTGTAGATAAAGAAGGTAAGCAAGTGCTCTGTAAATTGGTCAAGAAACTGCATTGAGCTAATAAATGTATAGATAGGGAAGCTTATGTTAGAGAGAGGGTCGGTGACTATTGACCCAGCTACTGACAGGGTTGGCTATGCCAGGTGCTTGATTGTGAGTTCTTTGAACATTTTTGGAAGGGTTGCTCCAGGAGTCAATCATGCAAATGGATACGGGGGACTAAACACTGTTAACGAGGATGGATCAGAGCAGTCGTCAAATTATTGCCAGTGGCAGCCCTATCGGCCAATAAAAACATTTTTCTTTTCAAGGCTCTTCGCGCCAGTCGCCGACACAATATAGATTCAGCCTCGTCGAAACCCATTGATCATTCAAGCCTGGAGGACCTCTTGAAAGAACGCACGCAATATCAAACTACAGCTTTTCATCCATCCAACGGAAAAAGGAAAACGAGAACTAATTTTGAAAGAGGAACTGCGATCTTTCCTACTACCGTTACAAGTGGAGGGGGGAGAGGGGGTGTTGAATTGCTCAATCTATCCACGCTGTTCTCACCAGTCTCATTTAACTTGACTCAAATATCCACCTTTTTACAAATACCACAGCAAAGCCCGGGCCCTACTTACTTCCATTCCTTCCCCGGCACTCAACTCCCAAATCTATCAAATAATTTATATCTCCACTATTAACTCACACAAAAGAAAAGAAAGGGAAAAAAATGTGCATCCGCCACACAACAACCTTCATCTGCGGCCACCTCTTCTCAATAACAACCCCCTGCAGTGGCGGTTGCCCAGTCCCCGAACAAGCAATAGCCATCCTCCCCGCGAAGCTCGCCGAAACCCCCTGTCTCGCGTGTGTGCAGAAAACACAAAAATCCCGGCTAGAGCGGGTCCAAGAGAGGCTAGACGTGACACTCGACGAAGTCTCCTGTCTACTGGGCCGCGCTCAGCGCGACTCTGGCTATATCAAGCGGGAAGTTGAGAGTATCCGCGAGTGGGTGGACTTGCTGGAGCGGAGGAGGAATAATAGAAATGGGGGCATTTATGACGAACTGAAGTGTGTCATTAGAGGTTCGAGGGAGTATGCCGGGGACTTGGAGAGTGGGAAGTTTACTGGGTCGTTTGAGCTTTGGTGTAAGACAAGAGGCGAGAGTGAGCTTGAGGGGTATCTTGTGTGGGAGGGTGGAAAGGGGTATGGCAAGATGTACGACGAGGCGTGGGAGCGGCTGCTGGCACCGAAGAAGCCTGGGGATGGGTTTTCGGAGGAACTGCCGCCCGTAATGGGTTCGGATAAGTAGGGGGAGTGCGGTGGTAGAGAGGGTTCATCTAATATCAGAGCTGTGCTAGGTTTTACTGGGAGGGGAAGTAAGGTTCGAACTTCTCTCTATCCTTCTTCCCCTCCGCGTTTCTCTTTTCTTTCTGCATCTTGGGAGTATTTTCATAGCTATAGATAGACCCTTGCATAAAAAACGTACAAGAAATATAATATCGTATCTTCATTCTAGACGATTTTTGCCCCTCCTGTGAGATATTGTGAATTGTGCTACACTTTGGTGGTTTTGGCCGAAATGTGACCTTGGTTTACTATACTGCAAGGTCCTAGCGGGGAACAAACTCTCTAGTTTTATCCGGAAGCTCATGTGAGAACTCCAGGGATAACAAATATATCATACAACACCCAATAAGATGATCTTGCGTGCTCTCGGGGGGCTGTTATACTATTACTAGCAATTAAAGCGGTCCAGAGATATTACCCAAGCAGTAGTCTACAGCACTACCCGTAGCTGAGGTCAATTTAAGCTTAATCCATCACACCGCCATACACCCGGCATCCACTAACAGGAATTATGAGTGATAGAAAAATCCACGTGGGACTTAAACAGGGAAATGACACCTGCATTCGAAGAATTCTCCATTTCGTAACCCACTCTGACACCCGCTGAGGGTTATACACGTCCCCATCATTAGTGGACCTTACAGGGGGGATCCTGGGGGCGGAATTTATTATGGGCTGTGGAACGTGCAGACAATCCGCCATACAAAATTCTGCTCCTAGAATCCCCCTGTATTGGCACCATTCATGCCAGATACTTGTAGACCCTCGGGCGCCTTTGGAAAATAAGGGCAATTAAATGCAGGCGCTACTCTATGATAGATATATCCCCCAGACCGTCTCTTCGCAATTAGTTGGATCCGATAAACCCCGCTGGGAGGGGGAATACTATGAAGCGAATGCATAGTAATCCATTCAGTAATGATGCCCTCTGCCACTCTACCTAAAGGCACAGCCTAGAATGCGACACTCACATGGTACGGATATCGTTATTGGATTGAAAAGCCTTCCTTCTATATATAGTCCAGGAAACTGTTCCTGCTCAGCTATGATACCCATCCTCATGATTGTTAGTTGGCCCGAACAAGCCCCCGGAGCCCTAGTTCCACAACCGAGTGATCTAGGATGACCCACTTGAAAAAAACCCAACCCGATCACTCTGGCATTCAATATTCCCTGAACTACTCCAAGTTTAAGTCATTGTACCACCACCACCCCCCTCTCAGAAACGCACACTCTCACGAGCACTGATAGCTCAGAGTCTTTCAAACAACCTCTCGAAAATAGAAGAGAACGAACCGGCCAAGACAAACAGCATCTGTTTTTCAAAGTTCACAACTCGCGCGATAGCAGTATATATACCGGCTAGTCAACACTGTAACATCGACTATCCATCAAGCCCACCCACGACCACCAAGCAATACCAATATCACCACTCCCACTCATCAACTACCCCACAACTAAATCCTCCCTCACAAATCCAGCAACCAAAATGTGCATTCAAACCATCACCTCCTACGCTTGCAAGCACATCTCCACTACTTACAATACTACAACCCCTCATTGCTCTGTCACCTCAATCTGCACCCTGCCAAGCCCGCTGCCAGCTAGGAATGTGAAGTCCTCCTCGCTCTGCGCCAAATGTCTTGCTGAAAAGCTTGAGCGCGAGGCGAATCAAATGCGAGAGTTGGAGCACTTTGCCAGAATTAGTGGTGGAGAGGTAAAGGCGGCCGGTGGGAAGGAAAAGGAGGTGGAAGGTGGGGCAAAGAGTGTTAGAGTTATTGCCAAAGACTTGGAGGAGATTTGGTATGTTGCAGAGGGGTTGTTGAAGAAGACTGGCAATGTTGAGGGGGGGAGCACGCACAGCGTTGTGGGAGAGAAGGAAGAGGCAATTACGGAAGTCGCTGATGAGAAGGGGACCGAGAAGGGGACAATGAGAGCCGAAGATGTCAGGATTGAGGGGGGTGCCACTGAAGGAATCACTAACCCCACGGACCTTTGTGCCGAGGAGCCTAGCACTCCTGGGCAGATTCAATCCGAAGAACTAGATACACCCAGCTTCGAGAATCTTTCTCTCAACGAGCCCGCTCAGAAGGTGGACGCCAAACAAGAGTCTAAAATTGGAAAACCTGGGTCCCCAGAGACCGGCAAGTCCGTGAGATTCACGCCGGGGCCCTCCGAACAAAAGGATCTCGAACTCAAGAACGTCAAGGCCAAGAACCATACTCCTGAGAAATCCAAAATCGCTAGATCCACAAGCACGCTTACCCCCAAGAAATCACTCAAGTCCTCTAACGATACAGCAACAGCAGCAGCAAAGGGAAAGGCAAGAAGCGGTAGACCTTAAACTTAGTGGCTTTTCTAATTTTGCAGGATTCTCTGAGGTTAAGCCTAATGGCAAGTTTCCCTATCTCGTTGCCTATAGCTTATATTTATTAATAATTACCATGCTTTCTCCATTTGTTGTGAGATCTGCTTTTTTTTCTCTTTTTCTTTCTCCTTCTGCTTTTCTTTTACAAATTTTTCTAGTAGCTGGTGTTTTCGTGAGGAGCTAGAGAAGTGGTAATTTGGTGATAGTGTATGGTTTTGATAGGAATTCTTACTTGATTCATACTTGATTCGCAGAAGTGATGTCAGAAACCCATGGGAAAGGTGCAGTAAATAATGATTAGGTAGGCGCTCTGGAGATGGTTGGAGCCTAAGATACTGTACTGGGGTTGTAGCTTACAGTAGCGAGCTGGAGATTTTTGCTTCTTCTTACCTTTACCTCCCTTCATCTTGCTTTCACAACCACCCCACCATCCTTCCGCGGTGATCCTCCTAGGAAAGTTTGTCTCCAACTCTCCAAATAAGCTTCCTGCCTCCTTATCCCCAACCAGGTTTGCCCGGCTAGGGATTTCGGCCGTTCGCCTGGAAACACGGAATATTAGTTATTGGAGGCTTTTGCCGTTCGCAGTGGAATTGGCAAAGCCGCTGCACGCAATTCCACCGCAAAACACCATTTGTGGCCCGACCCCTCTCGCCTACTGTACCGTACTGTACTGTAACTTAGTGAGTGAAGAAAATGTTCCTGCCGCAAATTATACATGAGGGGGTAATCGTACAGGGAGGTGGGTGCGTGGTGAGCGTATATTACAGGTGCTGTACTACAATTACTTTAGCTAGCTGCCGCAGGTACGGCTTCAACACAACACGAAGCTACTCGGATAGGACGTACTGTGGGGCTGAAACTGGGCCTGCTTATATCTTTCTAAATTGTTTCCTGTGCTTTTATTTTTTTCTATAGCGGGCAGTTCAGATAGCTAGTTAGTTTGAGCGGTGGAGTGGGCAGGTGATTACTAAGGCAGGGCAAGGATCGTGGGTTGAAAAGGAAGAGGAGAGGCAAGGGAGACTAAACGCCGAGCACGCACGGAGTGCGCACGAGAAGAACCACGACATGTTCATAGACGACTCAGATCTTGTGTTTGCGGAATAGTCTAAGTCTTTCTTTACGGGTTCTTTTTATCATTGTCATTGATTTCTTTAACTCTACCCATTGTGCGAGCGGCGATTGCCCACAGCGGTACTGTTTCGTTTCGTTTACTAATAGTGATATCATTTCCCTGTTCAATTCGTTTCGTTCTTTTCTTTGCTTTGGGGTTAGTATCGCTCACGAGAGAATACTATCAGCCCGGACCAAAGTCGTCGTTTCAGTACCCACGGGGGTCATAACTACGCGACCGAGGGTAGGTAGCCAGCGTTGCAATTGATGTACCCCTACTCAACTCCACATAGCTACGGTAGTTCATCACAGCCAAAACTCTCACTACATTAATAGTCTAATTAGGCTATTGAACTTCGATTTCTTCTGCAGTCTAGCCGGAGCATTCCTCGGTGGAAAAACACTAGTTAGTAGTGCGCCACTTATTTACTTCTATCGATTCTATTATTATTTCTATATCTATATTTCCCATATGCTAAAGCTGAGAACATGTACATTAAATGATATCTATTATGGAAAGAATATGAGAAAAGCGAAAATCAAAGGAAACTCCACGATAAAAAACCTGCGCCCATTTCCGACCGTCAAGGAGGTTTGTTTCCACTGTCAGATGCGTTGGGGTGAGCGGATTGCTGCCCTTGTCGCTCGAGATCGTTTGCAGCGAAATCTCCCAGCTGACAATGTGGGTGCTTCCTGTCCACAGTGGGTGGGTGGTGGGAAAAACAAAGAAGGCGAGCTGTAGAATGATGTGAGGATCTCGTGTTGGGGCCCAACTTGGGGGAGATCTCGTGTTTTGGGGAGCTCGTGTTTTGAGAGCTGCCACTTGTCGTGGGTGGCTCACGGACGGCCATGGTTGAGCTATGGTCCCGAGCTTGACGCGCCGTCGGCCATACCTTTTTCCGCTGACCTCCGAGACACTCCTCCGTCCTTCAACTTGTCCCCCGCATCCTTTGCCCAATTGGCAATGGGCTCTCCCAACCCGTCATTTATTATGATTTCATATTGTCTTGAGTCGAGGTACATGCAGTGTTCTCAGCCGTCCGGGGCCCCCGTAGGGCCCGGCGGGGGGACTGCCAAGACCCCCGGACGAGACAGGACGGCAAAATGTAGTCCGTCCTCGTCCTTGAATTCCCAGGACGGCCGTCATTAACAAGGACGACGAGCCCCACGACCTGAGACAACTTCTGCCAGGGGACGGCAGGTAACTACATATGACCGCCGGGGACGGCGGGGGACGGCGGAAAACAGCAGAAAACATCGGAAAACAGCGGAAGACGGCGGGGGACGGTGGGGGACGACACAATGCCGTCCGTCCTGGTCCTTGGCTCTTATTTGTCGGGCAAGTTCAGGAAAAGACGGGACGGGACGACGAAATGTCGTCCGTCCTCGTCCTGGCCCAGGACGGACGGACTGCCCCGTTGCGAACACTGGGTACATGCGTTGCAACGCTCGGTAGCTACCCCCGGTCGCGTAATTATGATCCCCGTGGATATAGGTGTCGATATCGATATTGAAAAAGACTTCCACTATACTACCTGAAGGCAAGCACACCACATTAGCAACCTCTCCTCTCATAACCACCAACAGGACTGCTTAGATAAAAATGGATGATCAGGGATCATCATGTACTTGGGTGGTCGAGCAATAGAAAGGAAAAAATGTTATTCACCTTCAGAGCCCTGAGTAACGCGAAAGGATTCTTGCCCATTCTGCCTCGCTTCCTCACAAGCACCTCTCTCACTCTTTGTCAGGTGTAAGCGGAAATTCAGCCAGTTCTCCAACTCTGTGTCATTCTGCAAGACGGTGCGACGGGTTCCCTTGCGTGCCATCTTCTTGGGTGGCCTTGGAGACCTGCGTCGTTCGGCCATAGCATCGAAAAGCGTAGTGTCTAACTGAATGGATTCAGGAGGCTCTCCAGGCGCACGCAGGTTATCCGTCGTATAGGGCGGCCGAACGATACGACCGGGCTGACCCGACAGGGTCCGTCCCCGAGGGACTTTCCGACCAACAGGTTTCTTTATCCTATTACAACTGTAAGCTGCACTGTTTGCAAAAAAGGATAACCTGCAGACTAACCTAGCCTTGACACGAATGCTGACTTTGAGGGCTAATCCAAACACGCTTGTATTACGCTTGTATTGGTTAAACCATCACAGATAACCCGTATGGCAAATAAAATATTTTGTTATGCGTGATATTTCGTCTCTCTCACACAATCGATAATTCTAGCTACATATTAGAAATGACGATCAATTGGGAGTGTGTATAGACTTACCTTGGTCTTCGCGCAGTGGATTGAAACAAAAAAAAAAGCCCCTTGCCTTTACAAAAGAAACAAACTTGCCCAAATCAACAAGACACTAAGTCACCTCAGGAAGAAATACCACAACGATAGTGGTTCCAACTCCCTTGTTACCAACGATAGGAAACCAGAGGGCAAAGTGACG
>Ga0307509_10011499_pt1 | contig 10704 bp, 11 predicted proteins | sample 10_EM_MG_FD_202245 | JGI IMG/M metagenome (GOLD analysis project Ga0307509, IMG submission 202245) | Populus trichocarpa ectomycorrhiza microbial communities from riparian zone in the Pacific Northwest, United States - 10_EM | ecosystem: Host-associated > Plants > Roots > Unclassified | place...
GTGATAAAAATCCACACCCTCTTTCAAGCCAATGGTGTCTGGTGACTCTGGTCTATACATGGGAAGAATGTGAGCCAGCAAAAGGAACTGCGTTGTTGGAGAGGGCAGAGGACGGACGGCTTAGGTCAACTTCTAGTTGCAACTCAAGGCAAGTCAGCAATCAGCATTGGCTTGGTTAGCAGAGGCGTCATAAGCGACTTGCTCCAGCCTAGAAGCCGACTTCTAACCGAGTTGCGGCAACACTAGGCAGGATGATCAGGAGCAAGGGATGGTGGGTCACCAAGTTAGATGATGAGGCCACCATAAACGATAGGCGCAAGGGGTTGGGTCGTAGTAGTACTATTACTGTACTAGTCTACACTAATTTTGAAATTGATACAACACAATGCATATCCCAGAATGAGTGTGAAACAATCTTGCTATGACCCGACAGGTGTAGCGTAAGCTCAATGGTGCCTTGTGAGGCAAAAATGATTGGACATTGGTATTCATGGCAGGGCATGATTCCTGAATGACCTGAGATATAGATTACAATTTGTTGAGGTGTGGCTATCACAGGCCTGATCATGATGTTTGCCTCAGTTACACATGATGCCGTGCACCCTTATCAGACACAACCGTTGTATTCCTTTTCCCTCAGTCTTGTCCTTGACCACAAGCTGAGGGGTACATACATGCACTACGCATTTGACATTACCTTACTGACTGTACACTAGAACCACTAGGTACATAAATTACAGTCTTGTCCATGACCACAAGCTGAGGGAACTGCTAGATTTCTACAGGTTATGGGCCTCTTGCGTTCTTTATAGATGACAAAGACACCTAGCTTGCTCCCTCTCTGGTCATTCTGATCTTGTCCGACTCTGTCTGGTCTCTCTATTCTTGTTCGACTCTGTCTGCTCTCTGTTATCTTCCTCATCAAAATGTCGTCCAGTCTCAACGTTCCCAACCCTAATGTGACTGGCCCTTCCACCAGCATGGTGGGAATGCCTTCAGTTCCAACTCCTACTGCATCCCCAGGCACTCAAATCTCGACTCCGGCTGGCGGTACTGCCCCCCAACCATCTCAAGGTATTCAAACCTCAACTCCGGCTGGCAGTGTTCCCCCCAAACTTCCCCTGGAATTCAATCAATCTCACTTCCGGCTTCTTATCAATTCATTTCCAGTGACCCACTGTACACTGTATTGCAAGTAAAAAATGACCACTCCTGGCCCACAACCTTCATCCTTGATCAGGATAAAGTGAATTGGAATGAATGGAGTTACTGTCTCAAGCTTCTATGCAAGATGCTTTGCCTCCTAGACTGGCTGGACCCTGCCTTCATTCCTCCAGATCCCGCTCTTGATGCTTGGGGATATCGTATCTACTTGCTCAACGACCAATCCCTGACTGGATTCATTCTCTGGCATATCTTGCAGCTGGATTACAAGGCCGTTTGGGAACTACCAACCTCGTGTGCTGTCTATGCTGAGCTACAACGTCGACATGAGAAGCTGGGAAGTCATGCCCAGATCCTCCTCATCAAAAAGGTTATGAAAATCAAGTTCTGTCCTGGCACTTGTATCGCACAAACCTGGGATGAAATTGACATGGTGATCAAGAAGATCAAGGCGATCGGTCCCCTTGATTATGACCAGCTGAAGACAGCCATTGCCATCAAGGCATTAGGGAGACATTATGAGCATTTACAATCACAGATCCAATCCATTACAAGACAACAAAATTTTTGAGTGGTTGATGTGGTGTCCCACCTTTTGCAAGAGGACGACCACATCCATAACTGTAAAGAACAAGGCCTTTTGCCCATTTCTACCACCTTCACTGCTCAAGCCCCTGCACCAGGGACTTGTATACCAGGCTCCCACCCAAGACCTACCTGTTCACACTGTAAATGTACTGGACATCTTGCTGACTTCTGCATTCAGCCAGGTGGAAAGATGGCAGGCCAGACTATTGAAGATGCGATGGCTGCCTATCAGGCATCCAAACGTCAGCAATGCAGTGATGGCTCCCTCCAACCACTATCAGCAAATGTTGCTGTCTCAGACAATGTTTTCTTGTCATCGACGACTATCCCATCTCCTTTCACGATCAATGGTATCCACTACTCCTGGATCCTGGTACCATCCATCAACCCCGTCACTCCTGCTGGTGATACCACAGAAGCATTGTCAGCAGTCATGGCTGAGAATGTGTTGCCGATAGACTATGAGTTCAACTTCCACTGTGGCATTGCAGAAAGCAAAGAGGTACATGTGTCCATCAACTGGGACCAACATGGCAACATAGAGGTTCCCCATGATAGTCTTATGACAAGTGTGGCCTTGACAGCCATGCAAGTACCAATCAAAGCACCACTCGATTCTCCATTCTTTGTTGATACTGGTGCCAACACTCATTTATCTCTGGTCTTATCAGACTTCAAAACTCTCCACCCCATCGCGCCCCACCCAATTTCAGGTGTCAGAGGCTCATCCATCCATGTGGTCAGTATCAGCACGATTGAGATTCCTATCTCATCTAACCATAAGTTTACTCTCCATAATGCCCTCTATGCTCCGACTTCGAAAGTTCACCTCATCTCAGTGCTGACCCTTAACCACAGTAACTGTGGGACTGTTTCCCACTTCAGTGAAGATTCATTTTGGGTCACCAATGCCAGCAGAGAGACCATCCTCTGTGGTTCCATCAATCAAGCCCGTAGACTGTACTGTCTCGACCCATATTGTGCACATGTGGCCCAAAAGGCCGTTGGAAACAACACGTCTTCCACTGACGCATTGACCTCAGCCCTCTATGCTTCTTGTGTCCCTGATGTCAATACTTGGCATCACCACCTAGGCCATTGCAATTTCAACACTGTTGTCAACATGGCATGCAAACAAGCTGTCAAAGGTATGACTAGTAATCTCTCCTCCTCCCCTCCAAAGTGCCAAGCCTGCATCCTTGGTAAACAGACACACTTGTCGGTACCAAAAGAGAGGGAGGGGGAGAGGGCTAGTTGACCTCTTGAATGCATGTTTGTAGACCTGTGTGGGCCCATTCGCCCTGCCTCATCTTTGGGCAGATTGTATTCAATGAAGGTGATCGACGATTTTTCAAGCTACATTTGGAGTCTGCCTCTGAGATTGAAGGGTGATGCATCTTCCATTTTGCAAAGGTGGCATCGCACTGTCACAAACCAGTCCTCTCATCAACTACAGATCTGTCACCGCCACAAAGTGAGGGCAACACTGATTCAGTGTTGTGTTAGGTAAGCTGTCCTAACTTGGCGGTATGTCGCGTGGATAGCTTGGTGCCAAGTTGTAGTCGATATATGAGAAGTGGTTCCCACACTAGAGTGACGTCCTAGTGCCCACTTATAGAGAGAATGTAAGAGAAAAGAAGGGAGTTGAATTGACAGGAGATTCAACTTGCCATCTTAGGGACAGCAATGAGCCTCTTTTATACTAAATATACAAGGACGACCAATCGCAACATAGTAAGCCAGATACGTGCTATGACTAAGGTACTACTAGGATCAGTAAGCGACTCCAACTCGATCAGTAAGCACAATAAGAGTATCAGTCATCTGATCACCAATCACAATAGGCCGGTTCCCATGACTTACAGAGGCTGTATCGTATGAGTAATAACAATCACCTAAGGCCGGTTACAAGATCCTTGTCACTGATAATGGCAAGCTTGTCTCAAATGCCATGGCTGACTGGTGTGCCCGTAATGGTATTGATCATCGCCGCACTGCCCCCTATACATCTGCCCAAAACAGACAGGTGGAATGCCTGCATTGAACACTCTTAGGGAAGGCACGCGCAATGCTTGCATTGTGTAAGGCACCACTAGAGTTCTGGGACAAATTCTGCACAATGTCAGCATACCTCACCAATCTCACAGCGACACCATCCTTACAGAATCGGACCCCGTTTGAGCTATAGTTCAGCCGCAAACCCTCTCTGACCCATCTACACAAGATCAGTTGCTGTGCATTTGCACTCATTCCTATAGCAGTCCTGAAATCTTTCGCTTGTTCTTGCCCTTGCATCCTGATCGGGTATTCTTCCCACTCCAAAGCCTACCATCTATGGGATCCTGCTTCTGGACAGATCTTCAACTTGTTCCACATCTCATTTGTCAAACATCTTGACAAGGCTCCATCCAATCTGCTTCCTGGCATGACGATGACATTGGCACCTGACTTACTGCCAAGCTGGGACACTGCCTCCAAACCTCAAAACGATCCCCAACCACCTTCCATTCCTCCCAACCCTTTCCTGATCCTTCCCACATTCCCACATATTTCCTGACCCCTTCCATTCCTAACGTCCCTCCCACAGTAATCGGCAACATCATCCCAAATCAGATCATCAGCACCCTTTCGACTCAGAACAATACCATCCCTTCAATTCAACTCAATAATGCCACTTCAAATCAAAATAATACCGTACTCCCAAATAATACCATCTCTTCAAATCAAAATAATACTGTCTTCTCAAATCAAAATAATACCCTCTCCTCAAACCAAAATAATACTGTCTCTTCACATCAAAACAATACTGCTTCTTCATATCAAAATAATAATGTCTCTCAAAACCAAAATAATACCATCAACTCTACTGTACCAACTACTGTAACTTCTTCTCTGGATCCACCCCCCATTACCCCTTTACGCAGATCCAATAGAACATGTTTTTCTTCTGCTCAAGATGCAACAAATGATGGCCTTCTGCCTAGTTCTTGCCTTTCTACTGCCATTTCCAAATCCATAACTTCTTCTTCCCATACTCATGCATCACACTTAGATCATCTTTCTTCCATGCCAGAAGCGCACATTTCTACCTTCCTTGATGACCTGCCTGCAGGTGACTTCACTTACACTTTCCTTTCTGAATTCTCTGATCTCCATGAAATACATGACTTACTCTTCCTTGATCTTCCCCCTGATTTTGATCTTCCCCTCCAAGCCTTTCTTTCCGACATCAAAATAGGCTCCTTGGAACCCACATGTGACACTGACAGTGATCCATCCTGGCATGAAGCCCTTGCATTGCCTGATTGTAAGTATTGGATAGCCAGCACGCATGAGAAACTCCGGAGCCTGCAAGACCTACATGTGTTTGTCCTGGTACCTTGATTGGAAATTCCCCAAGAAAAGCACATGCTCAAGGGCAAACTGGTTTGCAAGTGGAAGCGGGATGACACAGGAAAAATAACTCAATACAAGGTTCACTATGTTGCAAAGGGCTACGCTCAGCAACCTGGCATCAATTTCACAAAGACAACCGCTCCTACAGTCTGTCTTGAATTATTTCGCTCCATCCTCCATCTCGCAGCCTCCCTACATCCGACACTATGATATCCAGACAGCTTTTCTACATGGCATTCTTGGCGATGACAAAACAGCATACATGGAGCAACCCCCCAGTTTTGAGTCTTCTGGACAGGAGGAGTGGGTGATGCACCTCATGAAGAGCATCTACAGGATGCAACAAGCTGGCCGCCGTTGGAACCAAACCTTCCACAGAGCTGTGACCAAGTGGGGCTTCCAACGCATTCCCTGCGATTGGTGTGTCTATATCCACTGTACCCCAAAGGGAACTGTGATCTTTGCCATCCATGTGGATGATATCTTCTCCATTGCTAACCCACCTGAGAAGAACATTCGCTTCCCATGTATTTCTTGTTTCGCTCCATATGCACTTCTCCCCTTTCATACTTCATTTTGTCACATGTCTACCGGTACTTCGTCACCATCGTGAGGAGGAGTGTTGAGGCGTGGCTATCAGGGGCCTGATCACAATGTTTGCCTCAGTTACATATGACGCTGTGTGCCCTTATCAGACACAACCATTGTATTCCTTTTCCCTCAGTCTTGTCCTTGACCACAAGCTGAGGGGTATGTACATGCACTACGCATTTGACATTACCTTATTGACTGTACACTAGAACTGCTAGGTACATAAATTACAGTCTTGTCCTTGACCACAAGCTGAGGGAACCACTAGATTTCTACACAATTCAGTATGAGTCATGAATAAGCCCATATTTGAGTGGCAAGTATAATGTAAGCTTGTAATCAAATTGTAACAACGTGCAAGGCCCATTTAGGGTCCTTGTAATGATGCGTGATGCTTGTATGGGGGCACAATCTCATACCAGCCCAGATCTCAGTCACAAGCCCTGCACTGTGTTACAATATTTTTCCTCAAACCCTGATGAATTGGTTTATCAGGATCTACATGGTGCTCCTCTGCCTGAGGGACAAAGATAGTCAGGAACCAGTGTTCAAAGATATGGCGCTCTGTCCACCCATTTGCTAAAACTGCCATGCTGAAAATAAATCAAGAAGATGCTTCCAAATGTGATAGAAATGTTATATACCCTCCCATTTGATCAAATGTAGAATCACATGGATCAGGCATCTGGCCATCTCTTAACATGAAATATGGGGTCATAAAATCTCCTGCAGCATTGGCACATTCAAGAATGGTGACAAGCTCTAAGTTATCACTGTGCTGGCAGTAGTGCTCCCTAGCCTCTGCACCAAAGATAAACTTCATCCCTAAACCATTCTGCCCACCACCCATTTGGACACCTTTCTCATCCTCATTCCAGTGATGCTCAGGGGGGATACCACCATACTAGTGTTGCGGCAGCTCCAGGAGCCAGAGCCAGCTGGGAGTCAAGCCGCCTGAGCTGGCCCGGTTTTTTTTTCGAGCTGAGCCGAGCTGTGGGTTTGGTCCCACTGAGCTGAGCTGAGCCGAGCCAATCAAAAAGCCGGCTTTCTCCAGCTAGATTACAGCTCAGCTCAAGTAGCCGACTCAACTGCTGTCTGTGCAGCGTGTCGCCTCGAAAAATGCTTCCCTGCACTCTTAGGATTCACCTCAAGTGCAACGCTCACGTCGACATTTCTTGTATTGCTTGCTCAGGCCCGAGAATCCCATTCCGCCATGCAGACAGTGACATCACCGTCGCAAGACAGGGGTGTGAGACACCCAGAGACAGGATCTTTGGGGACTCTGCTTTCTTCCTTGTTTTCTTTCTGCTCCGCCTATCTGCTGTTGTCCTCTTTCGTCTATCGTCTGTCCTCCAACAATCATCATGATTCTCATTGATTCATATGTATCATGCATATATTTGTTGTGCTATTTTACATGGACACGGACACAGTACACAGAACAAAGACATGGAGTAGAGCCAATGCTATGGCCAACTAAATGCCGCGCGTGTGCCATGTAACATGTACTTTTGACGGCAATTGAATGTCATAGTCTCCATTTCTCCCAGCCCTTCGAATTCGAATGAGTCGCGACAAGGTCTCCATGTGCATTGCGGTGGTGATATGACGTGTGGCTTTGCGTCGTGTCCAGTATTTTGGCCTCCTGGAAGGTCCTGTCACACGGATCGTCGTCATCCCATGGGAGATTGGGACACCAGCACCAGCCAGAAAACACGATTTTGTGCAGACCAGCCGGAAATCAGCAACCCAATAGGTAAGAGAATCGTCCCGGGAACAATGTTAGCTACAACACAAGATCAGTTACTTGGAGGACAAACAAGATCTCATCGCTGAAACTCACGCAGTCTGAATTCCGGCTTTCCAACACCTCCATTGCGAGATTTCAGATACTTATATACCCGGTCCATATATCTCGCGTTGATTTGTGATCTGGCTGTAAGACCGACACCGAAAGCGAGATAGTGAAGACCTGCAATTCCTAGTCGGTAATGATATAGATCTTCAAAGATCGACGGTATTGTCGTAATGAATACTGAAGCGCGTCAGACAGCATAGACTTGAGACTCTCAATTGCATACAATAAAGAAGGCCATATACATGTGCCCAGAGCTGCTGACGACTCATGGGCACCTCTGAGGGCGAGATGCGCCTGTGGCTGTGACGGTCTCCCCAAAGTCTCGGGCACGTGCGACAACCCGGAGTCGAGCATGGGGGTGATGGTCTTTCTGGCCACATCGTTTCGCACCGATCAGTCGGCGGCGTCGGGACGCGTCGACATCGCCGAGTGCGCTGGTGTTGGCAAAGTCGAGTTGGACGATATCATCACAGTTGTCAGGTAGTGTGCACAGGTATGGCCACAGGGACGAAACCTCATGGAAGGGCACCAGTGCACGGTGCACAGGAGGTGTCGATACGAGGAGCAGGCACGGAGGGAGCATGAGCAGGGGCGGGGGCGGCCAGTGCTACAGTTGGAGCGGGCTCGGAAAGCACTGGGATACAAGGTGGGACGGACGGAGCCACAGCTGCCAGAATGGATGGCGCGGAGTGATGGGATGGTAAGTGGGGAGGAGGAGTTGAAAGCATTTTTTTCGGACGACGCACATCCACATAGCAGAGGGCGCGACGAGATGCCGCCAAGCCCGTGCCTTCCTGGCCCGATTTACATGCAGTTTCCACTGTTCTTCGGTCAGCAAGTCCACCTCATGCGGATCGCCGCTGCTCGTGCAACCGGGTGGCATACCAAGTGGCGCTGAGATCATGTCTTGCATGAGAATCAGCGGGAGCTGTGATGTTGTGAGCTGTGGAGAGTGGATCAGTTGTGCTGCGGCATGGTAGGTGGGAGATGTGGTTTTTGAGGACTCAGGTCAGAGGACGGTATATTACTATGCTGATGTCCTTGGGCGAGCGCGAGACGCGTGGACGGGGGTCTGAGGTGGAGCGCGAGAGGTGTTCGGAGCCACAAGGTTGGAATTTGTGGAAAGCCAGATAAAAGGGAAGAAAAAGGGGGCAAGACGGCATCAGTCAAGGTCAGGGTGACAAAAACAGTGGTACATACGTTGCCTTCCAGAACAAGTAAGACGCTCTGTGCCAGTCGTCTTGTCGACGAGCGTGCCGCTGAGTTCTGCTGCAGTGGCTGCCCATGTGAGGGCTTGCGAAGCTTGACGTTCACCAGACAAGATGGAGGTCTGCAACGGGGGATAACCTGTGGAAAAATACCAGGTCGACGTGAGCAGAAACTCGACTGTGATATCAGGAAGGCTGGTGGACAGGTGTGCGGGCTCTGGCACTGGCAGGTCAAGTCCTGAAAAAGCCGGTTCTGTTGCGTTGCTGGGTTGTTTGGGGACGACTCTTCAGCTCTGTGGGGGTGCCACGGGATAAGGTCGTGGTGGCGGTGGTCGAGGCAGACTGGGCACCGTGGGCGGAGGTAGAGGCGATGATGATGCTGCACCATTTCCAACCCCTTTCTGGAGGGGAAGCAGTAAAAAAAAATGAACGGTCTTCGTCAATGGCTGCCGCTGCATCGAATTGTCTAAGAGCCCACTAGGAAACGCACCAGATTCGAGGACAGTCGTCACGGAATGTACAGTGGCGTTAACCGTTGGCCATTGAGTTCGATAACTCGATAACGTTCGAGCCCTTGGCCCATACATTTGTCATCGTCATCCTACCATAAGCAACTTCAAACCGATACCGATCTGAAATTTTTGCATGCCCGTACCCTTGATTTATCTCATCCTCAGAATAAATGCTAGATGTCTTTCTAAGTGCATACACACTTCAGGGCCCAGATTGAAACTCTGTTCGCAATACACCAAGTATGTGGTACACCAAACTACAACAAGGTTGGTCCCTAAATGTGGACATGAACCACCCCCCTGTGAGGACTCGAAACAAAAAAAGAAGGGGGGGAAACTGCCACAGATTTAGGATGATTGCTTGAGCCTTCTTGAGGAACTGGATGTGTGATATGAGTATGGAGAGGATGGTTTGCCTGTTCGAGTTGACGAGCGAAGACTAGATAAGTTGAAGTGAATATAGTCAGAATCGGTTACCCATTATTCGAGATTTACTTACACCCGACCACAGACAACAGGCGTGCGTTCTGCGTTCACAGGGGCGTGAAGAGAGAGAGGCCCTTTGATAGGCTGGTCGGTCTGAGTTTCCGAGCATAGCAAGAGGATTGCATGGAGGCGCTGGTAATCCGGCTTCTCGTCGAACTCAAGCTCTCGGACATAGAGAACGAAGTCATGGAAGGGAGTGGGTAAGCCTTGGCACAGCTGTTTGAGGGGAGTTTCTAATTTCTTCTGAAGGACTGCCTTGGAGTTATGACAACCAGTCCAAGGTAATTCCCCAAGTGCTGAATAAATGAGAGTATAGGCGAAGGACTCTAGGTCATCGCGACGGGATTGAGTGCCTCTTTGCTGACCGTTAATGGAGGAGAATGTAAGAGTACCGACAATTGGGTCATGTGGGTTGTATGAGGTGTGTAAATAGGTCGCAGGATCGCGGTATTGCTGTGCCAGACCAAAGTCAATGAGGAAGGGGACAGGAGAAGGGCCTTCAACCAAGATCATGAAGTTTCCTGGCTTGATGTCACGATGGATGTAGTGTCGAGTATGTAGCGACTCGATCGCTGCAAGCTGGGAATACAAGAGAACGTTCAGGAATATCCTTTTATGCATAGAACAAACGTACCATCTGTGAGGCATACAAAAATGTCTTCCTGGGGTCAAACTGTTCCGCCCTGGTTAGATCGTCAAGTGAGGTCCCAAGACACTCCAGGACGATAACCTCATGCAGGCCTTCTTTGCCATACCAGAGTACTTCAGGGATGCCCACGCTCCCAGTGATGGCTGTATACACATTGTACTCATGACCAAGCTTTGAAGGCGAGCTCCCTCCATGCCCTATTTTCAGAGCGACACTAGCTTCATTCCTAATATCTTTTCCCAGATAAACGCT
>Ga0307509_10011500_pt1 | contig 10703 bp, 11 predicted proteins | sample 10_EM_MG_FD_202245 | JGI IMG/M metagenome (GOLD analysis project Ga0307509, IMG submission 202245) | Populus trichocarpa ectomycorrhiza microbial communities from riparian zone in the Pacific Northwest, United States - 10_EM | ecosystem: Host-associated > Plants > Roots > Unclassified | place...
ACCCCAAACTAACCCCCCCCCGCCAATTTTTTTCACAAAAAAAACAAATAAAATAAATAAAAAAAAAAAAAAAAAAAAAAAAAAAAAAAAAGAAAAGAAAAAAAAGCCCCCTATTTCCTTTCCCCATCCTAAGCTATTGCGCGGACGTCTTCGTGCCTACGGTCCACATGACCAGAAAGCTCTCTGTGTTCTGGCACAAGGTCCAACGATGGACGACCAACTGCTTCTTGTCAACCCCCACCAACATTCTGGCCATCGAGGCCTGCCTCCCACCGCTCGAGCTCCTCCTGGTGTACAAGCGCCGTCTGCCGAATCTGAGAGTTATGTGCTCCCCTCCAGAAATCAACCCTGCCACCGCGAGGATCCCCCCGTCTGTTCAGACCCCCTCGCTTCATCGCCACTCACCGGACCACAGGGTTCTAAGCGCAAGGAATGCTGGCAGCTGCCTCCTTCTCCCATGGCTACAGCCCAGACCCCCCACGAAGAACAGGGCCCACCTTCCGCTGGACGCCCTCCCGCACTCAATGCTTTTCCTCCTTGGCCCCGACGGTCACGCCCCCCTCCCAGTCACCTCCCAGCACCTACTACTTGACCACTACCCTGAGCCCCCCCCGGGCAGGTCCTACCCGCAGCTGAAACTTAAGTGCAAGAACCTCCTCATGGAAGAATGGAACGAAGCCGCGCCAAACCCGGCCAGATACCCATTCCGACCCTCGCTGAAGCCTCACCCGTTTATGGGCCTTGACAAATTCTCCGCCGGCCGCCTCCACCACATGAGATCTGGGAAGAGCTACCTCCGTGCCCACCCCTCCTGGGACAGTGACGTCCCCACCACCTGCCCCAGGTGTCAGGATGCCCCAGAGACGTTCGAGCACGCCATCCTCCACTGTAAGGCTAGAGACCAAGCCAGGGCCCGCCACCTGCAGGGGGTCCGTGACATTGGCCCCGACGCCCCAGTCTGGTCCTCGGCCGCCCTCTTGGGCGCCCTCGCCCGCTTCATCAGGTCCACCGCTACCGCCTTCCCCCCGGGCATGTTCTCACGCCCATCCTCCACTGGTTCGTCGGTTTCCTCCCGCTCGTCTAATGTAGTTTCCTTTGGTTATTTTATGTGATCTCAGGAAAGCTAGGTTTATATGTTTTGTTTCGTGCTATCCGCGGGTTGAGGGAGGGTTTCCTTCGATTTACTTGTTTGAATTTCGCGCCCGTATGTGGGCCTGGGACCGGTACGGACCCCAGTTGAAGAGATCTTGGTGCCGGATGTTTCTTTTGTTGGTTCGTTTTGGATTTTGGGTTTTGTTTTCGCCATAGCTAGCGCTCCATGCGATTTCTTGTACCTTAACAACGAATATATAATATAAAAAAAAAAAAAGTAAAGACAAAGAAAAGAAAAAAAAGCCCCCTATTTCCTTCACGCTCCGCGCCCTCTACACCTCCAGTCATTGAAATTACAACTCCAGGTCGTTCAGTGCACGATCCCCCCTCGCCCCCTAACTTCACCTTTCCTTCAGGCTTCGCGTCCCTGAACCCCATCATCACGATGGAAGACCTCCCTCCCCTACCCTCTTCGAGGAACCCGTCTAGAGCTCCCTCAGCACAGTCCTCTTCCCCTGAGCTCAATGAGTCCCACCTTTACATACGCGATTTCGTTCGCGAGACCCGCCAGAGGCTTAACTTCACCTCGGTCCAACTCCCTATCCTCGACCATCACCAGCTCTCCGGCCTTTCGGACGGTGAGACGATTCTCGTCCCCCTTTCCTGTTCCACTCTCAACGCGCTGGCGTCCATGACGCGCCAGCTGGATACCATAACAACCCAACTAGGCAATATTCAAAACGCCGTCCACACCATACCAACCTGGCCAGCACCCCAGGGCGTCCTCGATCCAATCAACGCAGCTATTCGTGACCTGTCACATAGGGTGACTGCGCCCCCTGCCCAAGCGCCTGCCCCCACTCGGCCTCTAGTCCCCCCGACCAGTGTAACCACACGACAGACCCCTGCCCCCACTCGGCCGGCTATTCCCCCGTCCGGTGCGCCTGCACCACCTCCCCCCAGGCCCAGAGCACGGGCTCCCCCCCCCAACAAAGGCTCCTCTTCCTCCTTCGACCCGGACATACCCAGATACGATGTGGGCACCCGGTCCTTTTACGGCGATCCCCGGGCCTACTCGGACAAATTCCCTGATTCATGGGAGGCGAACGCGTTCCGGGAAGGAAAGTACCCCGACCCCACCACCTTCATCGCATGGCACCTTGCCCCTGACTACACCAAACCGCAACAATCGTATGCCAAGGCCGCCTCCGCTGGCGCTCCCAAAGGCAAGAAGAATAAGAGCTCCCTCACCGGCACCCAAGTCGCGTCAGCTAGCAACAGTGTGCCTGCTACCCAGCCACCTAAGTCGCTCCCCACGGCCGAAAGAAGGTTCTACGCCCCACGTTCCTCCCCCTCTGAGCACCAGCAAGCGTCCCTGATCGCTTCCACCTTCCCTGAGATAGCTGCTCGCGTCCTTAGGGATGCGAACTGTGTCCTTCCCCTCGCGGTCACGATCAAGGTCAACGATCGTGGTTCCGTCACCCTGCTCGTCACGGACCCTGCCACCCCCGCCGCCGCCTTCGCACCCTACTTCGACCCTCTCTCCGCCCAGCTCAACAAGTCGTTCCCCCTGGGCGAGTCTCCCTGGTTGCCCTTCCGCCTCGCCCCTAACGAAGCCCAGCTCGCCATCCACTCCCTCCCCATCGCCTTCCTCCCCGAGGACCCAGACGAACTCTTCCCCTGCCTCGCGGAGTCGATTCTCAACTCCAAAGACATTCGCATCCTCGCCGCCAGATACCTCAACCCTGTCGCATCATCCAGGCAGGGCAAGTCCGCCACCTCCGTTGTCGTCTCTGTCCACCCCGGAGAGGTCCCAGCGATGGGCTCCTCTATACGCCTCTTCTCGCGCTCAAGAATGGTCGAGCGCGCTTACTCCTCCAATAGGTACACGCAGCGCAAGAACTGCTAGGGTTTCGGACACGTCGCCCCCAGGTGCCCCTCCGCCGACCCCGTCTGCCCCATTTGCTCCCTCAATCACACTCGCGCCATGCACCGCTGCCCCAACCCGACCTGTCCTGGAGGTGGTAACATTAAGGCTGCTCCTGGCTGTTGTTCTTCCTCACCACCGCGATGCGCCAACTGCCAAGGCGCCCACACTGCGACTCACAGGGATTGTGACTCCCGTCCATCTCCGCCCACTCTCAGGCGTTCCACCGCTGCCGAAACGATTGTTCCTCCGCCGCCCGTTGGCGACGAGATGGACACGGCCGCCGACGAAGATGACCTCTCGCCCCCCGCTTCACCCACCCGCTCCCTCAAGTCAGCGTTCGAGATGGCTACTCCAAGAGCCAGAAGCTCAATGATACTTCCGGCCCCAGTAGGGCCCGTACAAGGCAGTAGGACGCTCCCCCCCACGGAGCCTGCTAGCCCCTCCCCCATGAGCAGAACCCCATCGGGCCTGGCCCGTTAATGCACCACAACCAACCACCGTGGGGCGGCGAGCAGGACTCCCCTCCCCCCCCGAAACCTTTCACACTCGTTCAACACAACTGCCTTGGGAGCTGGGATGTGTTTCTTTCACTCTTCGGGTCGTTCACACAGCTGGCCCTCCCCCTGTCCATTGTCGCCCTGCAAGACCCCCTGGTATACAGGGGCAAACTACCCTCTTTTAATTTGTTTACCGTTTTTTCCCCTCCCACGACCGGGGCCAGCAAGCCCCGGGTCGCCTTTTACGTTTATAGTTCCTTTTTGTCGACTGTTTCCCTTCTCCCGCGGTTCTTTGGGAGGGGCGATGTAATGGCACTTGACCATTTCACCCCCGATGGTTTTTTCAACCCCTCCACCACTGGCTTCACGATCATCAATTCCTACAGCACCAAACGTCGCCCTAACAACACGCGCTCTGTCCCACCGGACATCATTTTCCCCTCCAGCCCCCTTCCGACCCTCACCCTTGGTCACCTCAACATACATCACCCCATGGCCGACCCCCTCAGGACCTTCAAAGAGGACGAAATCGCCACCTCAACCCCGTACTTTGACAGAGCTACGGACCTGGGGTTCTCCCTCCTCAACACCCCGGGGGTCTTCACTCGGTTCTCTATGTTACTCATTGGGCGCCCCGGCGTCCTGGATCTTGCCTTCGCCTGCCCCCTCCTTGCACCTTGCTTTACAGAATGGTCTGACCCCCTTCCCTCCACTGGTTCTGACCACATCCCGATCGTCCTCCGCTTTGAGGCCCCGCTGTTTCGAGCCCCTCCCCCGACCCCGAACTGGGTCCTGACTGACTGGGATTCATTGGAATCCTCCCTGGAGAACACAACTATCCCGCCTCCTCCCCCCCTCCCTACCACGCGCTCCCTGGACATCTGGTTCAGCACCAACCTGAGCAGGGTCACGGCCCAGTTCGCACTCCACACCCCGCTGAAGAGGGTTACCTTCCGCTCCAAGCCTTGGTGGTCCGAGCTCTTGTCTGCGCTCAGGAAGGCCTATGGCTGCGCTCTCCTCGCCTCAGCAAGGGCTGCGAGGTCCACCTATTTCAAGGCCATCAAGAAGGCGAAGAGGGATCACTGGTCTGCTTTCCTGGCCTCCGCGACTCCCCAGTCCGTGTGGACGGCCAAGAAACTGGCCGTCGGCCGCCCCCCGCCCCGTTTCCCGGAGCTTCCAGGCGCCTCTACTCCCCCAGAACTAAACCAAGCCCTTCTCGATCACTTCTTCCCTGGCGAACCTGCCGGGTTCCTTGACACCATTCTGCTCCCGTTCAAAGAGTGCCTTTCCTTGTCCTCGGACGAGGTGGGCAGTGCTTTAGCCCGATCATCCCCAAAGTCGGCCCCAGGGCCGGACATGAACCCCAATTCGGTCTGGAAGAGGGTGCACCGGGTGGCCCCTCACCTGATCCATGACCTACTCGCCCCGCTGGTGCCGTACGGTTCCCACCCACTCGCCCTCAAAAGAGCCGATGGCATTGTGCTGGACAAGCCCGGCACGGCCTCGTATGACTCACCCTCGTCCTTCAGGGTTATAGTCCTGCTCCAGACCTTTTCGAAAATCCTCAAGAGGATAATGAATTCTAGACTCTCCTGCGTGGCCCGGGCTACCGGCCGCCTCAACCTGCACCAATGTGGTTCATTGGCTGGACTCTCGGCCTCGGACGCGGTCACCACACTCCCCCACGAGGTAAGAACCCTCCAGATGGCTGGGAGGAAGGTCTCCACTCTCTTTCTGGACATTAAGGGGGGCTTCGACAATGTCAACCCCTCCACCCTCTGTGGCATTCTCAGGGCCAAGGGGGTCAACCCGTACCTTGTGTCTTGGACCAAGTCCTTTCTTTCAGGCAGAACGTGCCGGCTCCGCTACCAGGGGTCCCCTAGGGTGTTCGCCCCGGTTTCGGTGGGCACCCCCCAAGGGTCACCTGTCTCTCCGCTACTATTTGTTATATACGTCTCCCGCCTTCACTGCGAGATCCCTCTCGGGCTCACCCTCTCTTATGTAGACGACTTCGGTCTGACCGTCTCCTCTACGTCGTATCGGCGCAACGTCCAATTACTACAGAAGCAGTATGCCAAGCTGAAGGCGAGAGGGTCCAGGTTGGGCGTCGGCTTCTCAGTTCCCAAAACAGAGCTCATCCACTGGCGTACGAACAGGGATAGGGACGCGATCTCCAAAGCTCGGGTCCACCTGGATGGGTCAGTTTTCGCACCCAAGTCAGAGGTCTGGTGGTTGGGCTACTGGTTCACCCCCTCGATCGCCACTACCCCCCACTTCGTCAAGAGACTCGCCAAGGCCCAGGCGGCCTTGGTGGCGGTCAAACGCCTCTCCCCGCCAGGAATCAGCCTCCCCCCCTTCCTTTGTCATAAGATAGCCTCCGCCCTCCTCTTCCGCATTCTCAGCTACGGCGCCGACGCCTTCTCGCCCACCGTCCACATGTCTAGGAAGCTTTCGGTGTTCTGGCACAAGGTCCAGCGGTGGACGACCAACTGCTTCATGTCGACCCCCACGGACATCCTGGCCATCGAGGCCTGCCTCCCTCCGCTTGGACTCCTCCTCGCGTACAAATACCGCCTGGCGGGCCTGAGGATCATGTGCTCCCCCCCCGAAATTAACCCCGCGGCCACAAGGCTCCCTTCGTCTGTGCAGACCACCTCCCTCCATCGGCACTCGCCGGACCATAGGGTCCTGAGCGCTAGGAATGCAGGCAGTCGCCTTCCCCTCCCATGGCTCCAGCCAAGGCCTCCCTCGAAAAACAGGGCCCACCTCCCACTTGATGCCCTCCCCCACTCGTTGCTGTTCCTCCTCGGCCCCGACGGCCACGCCCCCCTTCCATTGGCCTCCCAACACCTGCTCATGGACCACTACCCCGAGCCCCCCCCGGGCCGCTCATACCCCCAGCTCAAGCTTAAGTGCAAGAACCTCCTGATGAAAGAGTGGGAAGAGGCTGCGCCTGACCCGGCCCGCTACCCCTACCGCCCCTCGATAAAGCCCCACCCGTTTATGGGCCTTGACAAGTTCTCCGCTGACCGCCTCCACCAGATGAGATCTGGGAAGAGCTACCTCCGCGCCCACCCCTCCTGAGATAGCGATGTCCCAACCACCTGCCCCAGATACCTGGATGCCCCAGAGACATTCGATCACGCTATCCTCCACTGCTCGGCTAGGGAACCTGCCAGGACTCGCAACCTTCAGGGGGTCCTCGACATTGGTCCCGACGCCCGCGTCTGGTCCTCGGCCGCCCTCTTGGGCGCTCTCGCCCACTTCATCAAGTCTACGGCTACTGCGTTCCCCCCCGGCATGTTCTCGCGCCCATCCTCCTCTGCTTCTATTTCCTCCCGCTCTTCTAATGTAGTTTCCTTTGGGTACTTTATGTCGTCTCAGGAAAGCTAGGTTTAAGTTGTTTAATTTTTTATGATATCCGCTGATTTGAGGAGGGTTTCCTTTGATTTACTTGGTTTAATTTCGCGCCCGTATGTGGGCCTGGGACCGGTACACACCCCAGTTCAAGAGTTTTTGGTGCCTGATGTTTCTTTTGTGTGTTCGTTTTGGCTTTGGGGTTTTGTTTTCGCCATAGCTAGCGCTCCATGCGATTTCTTGTACCTTAACAACGAATATATGATATAAAAATAATAAAAAAAGAGAAAAAAAGCCCCCTATTTCCTTCATCTTTCTCGTCCGCTCCGCCTCCAGCGATTGAAATCTCAACACCATGGGAAATCATCGTGAGAGTGTCCTCCGCCTCTGATCTACCCCGCCCGTGGCAACTCCTCGGGGGTTTATCACGCCTGCATCTCTTTACTTCCTCTGGGGCCTCTGGCCTCCCCTCCCTGGGGTTATGGATTCCTTTCTGGTTCCGTTCATCTTCGTTGAGCACGCTCGCGTTGGTGTTCCTACGCTTTACCCCGCACTTCGCGACGCGTCTCGCTTAGTGTTTTGCACGGTCGGGGATCCTTTTTTCCTCGTCAAGACGCGGTCGCTCGTTTCGGGCTATCGGTGAAGTAGTTGCCTTGGTGACCCTGCTCTCTGGTATTGCACTCTCTCCTGAGTTGCTCGGTCGGAACGGTCGGCATTCGAAAAATCGTGAGCCTGTCTCGGTCCTCCGCGTTCGTACTTCTCCGTCTTTGGCGAGCCTTCCCTCTCCCTCTCCCCGCGCCTCAGATCCGCTTGCACCGTACTGCTGCATCCGTCCTTAGCTGGCACCTGACCTGCCCCCTCGGCTGGCACCCTACTGCCCCTCATGATAGCTGGCACCTCCACTGCTGAGTGGCTCTCCTCGCCGGGTGACTCCCCTCCTCCTCCTCCCGCTCCCGCGATTACACTCTACGGTCGCAAACCTCGCATTAGGTTACGTTGTGTCATGGTATAGCACTACCTCCTTGGCCCATGCTAAAGTCCGAAGCGCTGCCACCCCCTGGCTTTTGCCTTGTTGGGATATGGCCTGCCCCTGTAGCCGTTCGGTTTGGGGTTCGATTTACTTTGTCGTTTAAGGTTGAGCAATAGTAGTTTTATTCTTTCCTCTCTGTCGGCACTTGGTGCTGTAAGGATCTTTTCTTTTGTTTTGGAGGGCCCGCCAAAGGGTTTGTGTCCTTCGCTGGTTTCTTTTCTATACCTGTCTTTCCTTACGTGTCGGGAGGAAGGTATTGCTTCGCCTTGCCCTCGTCTTGGGTGCTATGAGGGGGGAGGATGGGCACTGGTTTAGAGGGGTTTGATTTTTCCCATGAGGGAGTGAAGCGGGTCGTTGGATTGTGTATAGTTTTGTTCACGCCATAGCTAGCGCTCCACGCGGTTTCTTGTACTTTATCAATGAATACATGATATAAAAAATAAAAATAAAAATAAAAAGCCCTCTATTTCCTTCATCTTTCTCGTCCGCTCCACCTCCAGCGATTGAAATCTCTACACCATGCGAAATCATCGTGAGAGTGTCCTCCGCCTCTGATCTACCCCGCCCGTGGCAACTGCTCCGTGGTTTATCACGCCATCATCTCTTTACTTCCTCTGGGGCCTCTGGCCTCCCCTCCCTGGGGTTATGGATTCCTTGCTGGTTCCGTTTGTCTTCGCTCGCGTTGATGTTCCTACCCTTTACCCCGCACTTCGCGACACGTTTCGCTTAGCGTTTTGCACGGTCGGCAACCCTTCGTTCCTCGTCAACACGCGGTCGCAGTTTCGGGCTATCGGTGAAGTAGTTGCCCTGGTGGCCCTTCTCCCTGGTATTGCACTCTCTCCTGAGCTGCTCGGTTGGTACGGTCGGCATTCGAAAGATCGAGACCCTGTCTCGGTCCTCCGCGTTCGTACTTCTCCGTCTTTGGCAAGCCTTCCCTCTCCCGCTTCCCACGCGTGAGATCCGCTTGCACCGTACTGCTACGTCCTTCCTTAGCTGGCACCTTATCTGCCTCCTCCGCTGGCACCCTACTGCCCCTCACGATAGCTGCCACCTCCACTGCTGAGTGGCTCTCCTTGCTGGGTGACTCCCCTCGTCCTCCTTCCGCTCCCGCAATTACACTCTACGGTCGCAAACCTCGCATTAGGTTACACTGTGTCATGGTATAGCACTACCTCCTTGGCTCATGCTAAAGTCCGAAGCGCTGCCGCCCCCTGGCTTTTGCCTTGTTGGGAAATAGCCTGCCCCTGTAGCCGCTCGGTTTGGGGTTCGATTTATTATTTCGTTTAAGGTTGAGCAATAGTAGTTTTATTCTTTCCTCCTTGTCGGCCCTTGTTGCCGTGAAAATCTTTTCGTTTGTTTTGGGGGGCCCGCCGAAGGGTTTGTGTCTTTCCCTGTTTTCGTTTCTATACTTGTTTTTCCTTACGTGTCTGGAGGAAGGTATTGCTCCGTCTTGCTTTCGTCTTAGGCGCTATGAGGGGGGAGGATGGGCTCTGGTCTCGAGGGGTTTGATTTTTCCCATGAGGGGGTGAAGCGCGTCGTTGGATTGCTTGAAGGTTTTGTTCACGCCATGGCTAGCGCTCCACGCGAGTTCTTGTACCTTAGTTACCTAGAAATCAACGAACATATGATATAAAAACAAAAAAAAACAAAAAAAAAAGCCCCCTGTTTCCTTGATTCTTTACGCTACCTGGTATTTCTTTCACGACTCCTGTACTTCAGAATATAACGCCTTCTATTCTGATATTCAGGTTCCACCCCAAGAACCCACGAACCCTGACCCTGATCTATCGTTACACGATCAGCCTTGACCTGAGATTGTCATCTCCGAACCTTCACGCTAAACGAGTGTTATCGTTTAGAACATTCCTGTCGTTGTGTGCCTTGGACTAACGTCCAGTCCAAAGACCCGGTTACAGGGCCCCCCTCCCTGTCACTTCCTAGCACCTGCTGTGCGAGCTCTACCCCGAACCCCCGGAAGATCGCTCGTACTCGCGACTAAAGCTCCAATGCAAGAACCTCCTTATGAAAGAATGGAACGAAGCTGCGCCGGTCCCGGCCAAATACCCATACCGCCCCTCGGAAAGGCCCCACCCGTTCATGGGCCTCTCCAAGTTTGACGCAGGCCGCCTACACCAGATGAGGTCTGGCAAGAGCTACCTCCGCGCCCACCCCTCCTGAGACGATGACGGACCATCCACCTGCCCCAGCTGCAACGAGGCCCCTGAGACCTTCGAGCACGCCGTCCTCCACTGTTCAGCCAAATGGCCTGCCAGGACCCGCCACCTTCAGGGGGTCTCGGAACTTGGCCCCAACGCCCCCGTCTGGTCCTCCGCCCCCCTTTTGGGCGCGCTCAACCGCTTCATCAGGTCTACGGCCACGGCCTTCCCCCCGGGCATGTTTTCCCGCCCGTCCTCCTCCGAAGTCTCTATTTCTTCCCGCTCGTCTAATGTGGTTTCCTTTGGTTATTTTTTATCGTCTCGGGAAAGCTAGGTTTACGTTGTCGTTATTAAATGTTTGGTTTATGCTGCCCGCTGGTTGAGGGAGGGTTTCCTTTAGTTTACTTGTTTTAATTTCGCGCCCGTATGTGGGCCTGGGATTGGTACGGACCCCAGCTGAAGAGAGATGTTCCGGATATTTCCTTTGTTAGTTCGTTTTGGCTTTTAGGTTTTGTTTTCGCCATAGCTAGCGCTCCATGCGATTTCTTGTACCTTTTTTTCTTTTTTTTTTTTTTTTTTTTTTTTTTTTTTTTTTTTTAATAGTTTTTTATTTTTTTTTTTAAAAAGAGAGGTTTGGAGAG
>Ga0307509_10011501_pt1 | contig 10701 bp, 8 predicted proteins | sample 10_EM_MG_FD_202245 | JGI IMG/M metagenome (GOLD analysis project Ga0307509, IMG submission 202245) | Populus trichocarpa ectomycorrhiza microbial communities from riparian zone in the Pacific Northwest, United States - 10_EM | ecosystem: Host-associated > Plants > Roots > Unclassified | place...
CTTTGCTGACAATCATGACGCAGTTCATGCCGAACTGGAGCGTCAGCTATCCAGGCGTCAGCTATCCAGCCGGAATCCAAGACGAGCTGCTGTGCGGGAACACTCACCGCTCAACAATCACGCCGTGGGTTTAGAGCACTACCGGCAGAGTCAAGATGCATCCCAGGGGAGCGAACTGTCGTTTGACTACAACCAGGGGTCATTCGCCCAGGCGCTTCAGATGCTAGATTCAGATCCGGTGAGCCTAGGTAACTCAAAGGAGCTGACGCTGGGACTAGCGCAAGAGGGGCCAGTGACCCCGGGTTCCGCCCGTCAGCTATCGTTGAGCCTGGACGACTTGCATCAAAGTGATGCAGGCGTGAGAGGGAATGATTTTTTGTAGACTTGGCGATGTGTGAACGGTTGAGTTTGCGGCATTTGATTTGCAGAAAATGTAAACTATTAGATTTCGGTTGGCCGATCTATGGAGACATAAGGACAATTTGGGGTGTATTTCTGAGCGATATCTGAGCGAGAGCTCAGAGAGGTAGAATCGCCGTGGCCAGGGTGTCCTGGACGCCCTGGTCACGGCAGTAGACTAGTAATAATAGAATATCAAGATGCGGATGAGGTTCAAAGTCACGATACAAGGGGCACCAGCGCCTCGACTCTTTTGTGAATGGCACTCAGTAATACAAATGAATAGTGGAGCGATCGAGACGGCGTCTGGAATATGTGTGCTATCATGACGCCGTCGAGAGTATGCAGGGGAGCTATCACGACGTCGTCGAGACAGTGTCTGGAATGTGTGTGCTATCACTACGCCGTCGAGAGTATGCAAGTGAGCCATCATGATGCAGTCGCGACGAACATGTAAGCTATTTGGAAGGCATTGGGACCCTATAGCCAGACATGGGAATTGATGCGGAGGGGGTTCAAATATCGCTGTGTAGCATCCGGAAGACTAAGCATCCGGATAGTCTTCCTGATGCTAGAGTGGAGTTGGATTCTGCCATGACGAGGGAGGCACAGCAAGGAGGCCGTCGGGATGCAGGAGACCTTAGGGTCTGAGGGCATCTGGACCTATGCGCTTGGTAGTGGACGTCGTCGGGACCTCGAGGACGCAGCACTAGATGGGGAATGGCGTCCAGAGTAACGGTTAACGTTCTGAGCATCCTGAGCGTCTGATGCACGGGACGCTCAGGAAGTATATAATAATTTTGGCTGATAGATATGATGTAATGACTTTCACACATGACTCATATTATAAGTTATGGGTTTCCCGCATGTGACTTGCTTGAGCACAAGACTTGTTTTAGAAGGTTTCATTGGTAAAAAGATGTTGTGCTGTTGACTCAGGAGAGTCAGCTGATGGATTTCACACTATGACTCAATATGAGTCATAGAGATTGTGTGACACGAGATGATGAGTCACCAGGATTACGGTGGTGAGAAGATGCATATATAAGGAGCTTGGTTCTGACAAAGAGATAGGATCTTCATTCAACCATCTAAGTACTTATCTATACTAGTGGTTGTAATATGATTACTCTTTCTGTCTCAACAGATACTTCTCCTCTATAAGCGCCTATGCTCTAAAAGAACCAAGGGACTATTGTGATAGTTTCAGTGATGGGTTGCCTGACATCGAACTATTGTGATAGTGCTACGAGCATGAAGATCCACTCTTGTTACACAGGATTCCTTAGTTGCATGTGTCTGAACGGAACCCAGTGTAGACAAGGGTCTCAGAGCGCAGCTGCTGTAACCAGATATCGTACCTGAGGGCAGGAGGCACAGGACGCACAGGGTGCTGAGTTCAGACTAGGAGAGTAAAGACCCAACACTATTGCATCAGATGTAGTATAACAACCATATTGATAGGTAGCTACATTGGCCAAAACTCCCGCCCATATGGTATACCAAGAGGTAACCAGAGTGAGACTAGGCCAGTATACTTGGTATACTACCGGTAGGCATGAGTTGATACAAGTGCTTGCAAAAGACCTGGTGACATAGGGTCAGAGAGGGTAACCCTCAGAGGGTATGCTGGGGTAAAGCCAGTGAAACATTGTAAACATTGTAAACGTCTATGGGGCAATAATATATGTGGTCACTGGCACACAGACTACCGAAGTCAACAAAGGCATGAGAGGGTAAAGTTGCCCTATCATGGAATTCTGGTTACCCTACCCTGAGGACCTAGTTACCCTCCTAAGGAAACCAGTTACCCTACCTTGACTGACAAAGTCATCAGCGGACTTAAGGGAAGGGTAGTCCACTATAGTGAGGCTCTTGGATATTGATAGAACCTCTGGGTATAGTACGAAACCGACTACAGCCAGAGCAAGGGTAGTCCGAACCTCTGGTAACTCTGCCGGGATATTCCTATCACGCCCCTCCAGCCCCAGAATTGGTACGGCATATTGGCACGTGGCGGGTATGTAGTTTTGTGCTTTCTACTAAACAGAGATCTAGAGGAAGGTTTCCACAAGATCAGATGCGACGTGGCCATCAATCCGACAGAAAGCCATTCGCAGGATATTGAAGGGGGGCAATGGTGACCGCCTCCTTGGGCGCCACCTGGATAACGCATGGGAACCACCTAGAGGTATACTTTAACCTTCGAGTAGTAGTATGGTTAACTGTAGTGGGCTTGGGGCTGGCCGGCGAAGCAGCAAGCCTTCCAGGACAACCACTCCAACCCCTGTCCCAGGCAACCCTGTGAACAGTATTATCATCAACATTGGTTATTAGTGGACTCTAGAGGTGTGAGTCTTGTTACCATTTAAGAGGGTCTCATATGGTTAGCTGTGAGTAGCGCCCATGCAGTCAAGAAACCAGAGATTTCTTATCGTGAAAGCATGCAGTTAGGTTGAGAAACTTAGTATAGACAAGTGGAGTTGCCGATCGACTAGGTAGCTTGTTTAAATGAAACCACACCTTGGCCAGTGAGTCCCAATGGATACCATTTCCATGGTTGGCATCTTGGTCAGCCACTGACATGCCCCCGATAGGAAGGAGTTTTCACTCACACAGATGTAGTTGGAGAGACCTCACTGGGAGGACTTCCTATCTGTGGAGATAGTTAATATCTGAGCAGTCAGACTGCCTCCAGGTGTGAACCCACTCTATGCAAGTGAGTTGGACAGCCCTGAGCTGAGCAGGGTGCTTGCGAAAGGTCACAATAGTTGACCTGTGTCATTTGCCTTTACATTATTGTACTTAATTAAAGCGAGAGACACCCTATTCTGATAACCAACGACCCTTGAGAGAACTTATTGAGTGAAGCTTTCTGGCTTAATGATATTAAGTATAACCGCTTGATTCTACTTTGAATTATCTTTTATCATTTTTCATCCTTATATCTACTTTGAGTCTTCGGTGGGGTAGCAATCTTAGGATCCATCTTCCTACAGAGTACCCCCGTTACACACTGGCTACTTTTTTGCTCATGTGGTGAATTCAAGGCCCTATTGGAATTCTAAATACAAAATCTGATATGATTCTGTGTACTCTGAAGTGCTCTGTTGATGTTTTTGTATGTTATATTTCTGGTTTAAAAAGTGTCCCATAACTATGACACGTCCCAACACTACGTAAAATACGTTAGTTGTAATCATGGTCTGGAATATTTCCTTCAAGAACATCATCTTGAGTTATTATAAAGTATATCTAAATATTTATGTACCCTCAGCGCTTTGAGGACACCATAAGTCAGTATTATAAAATCTCATATGATATTACAAATTAACTTGTATACAAGAATTAGAAATACTGGTATAAGAGCATTTCAATCAATATAAAAGATGAAGTATAGAAACATATAGAGGATAAGAATGCTGGGAATAAGAGAGAGCTGAGATACTAGCGTTGCTCGTCATACTCTCATGATACCTCCTTTGTTCAGATAGCCACTGGGAGAGCGCTTGTTTGTGGTTTTGCATATGCGCTAAGGATCCGGGAATATGGCGCCGGTATAGGTTTGTGTTCGGAGATGTGCTGAGGATCCAGGCATAGCTTTGTCTTCGGAGACTCGCTTTGGCTTCGGGTATACGGTTCCGATTTGGGCGTTTGGTTTCCACGTTTAGGAAAGCATTGCGAATGCAGGAATGTGCTATAGTTTTGGGATCATGCAGCTCCCCGAAAAGCTGGGAGACAAGCCGGGAGAAAAGCGGAAGCACTGTAAACTCAGCGAGAAAGAGCTGGAAGCCCAGCGGCAGTGGGATAGTTTGTTTTCCTCTTGTCAGCCCGGGAGTCATGATGGGGTAAGGGGACTCACGTGGAGTAGCACTATGGCTCATAGATGGATATGATGTTTTTGTGATTGATATATACTACTGTGATCGACCTTAGTTTGTTAGAAGCAGTCGCCGTTGAGCATGAGCATAAGGTTGTCGTTGTGAAATGACTTTTCCCCGCCCCTGAAGTGTGCGATCGTTTTCGCTGTGAGTTGCTTGGGATTTCTTTTCGTTTCACCGCTTGTCACTCGCCGTATTTCATTTCTCCGTCGAAGTCAAAAAATTGTTGTATTGTTTCTCTAGATACCTCTCTATTCTCTCCATATCGTCCCGAGAGGCAGCATCAATAGGCTGAGTGTTCTGGTAACAGATAATGAAGTTGTCTTGGGGTTTCTCAGTAAATCCTCTTACTCTACCCGATGGGAGCTAAGGAAAGGGTGTTAGTTATTACTACACTTTATTTTATTTATTTTATTCAGTGTCTATTAGCAGTGCCCCTGCTCTTTTCTCTCTCAAGAGAGAATATGCAGTTGGTTCCATGCTGGACGGGGACTGCGGAATCGAAGAACCTTCGACAAAGCAATGATATTTTTCCTTTGTTGGAGCCTTGAGCCTTTATGCTATAATATAAATTGAATACAGTGGATCAGCCCCACTCTTGTGCATAAATTCATCTATTGACTTATAAAAAAACAAAAAAGTGACAATTCGCTTGACAAAAAGTGTGCTGTTGCATTACCGATATCACATGAGACTAGGGGGAACAATTCGATTCCTACAAGTGAATAAGCTTAATCAACGGTACATTCCGCGAGAATATCTCAGCTCCACTTGCTTTTTTCCCCCTCCCTTTATTACTTGTTATTTGTACAAGTACTTGCTCGGCATTTCCCTGCCTCACAGTACTCGGGTACAATGGTAAGTCGGGCGCGTTCCCACGAAAAGTCCGGGTTTACATCCTATTCCGGGGGTGCGCCCGACTTTTGTCGACCTTACAAAAAAAAGCCACAAAACGGGGAGAACCTTAGTTGCTGTATATGGGGTGCGCCCGACTTTTGTGTACCTCCATGTACAAGTACTCGTACGCACATCCTCCTTGATGCGCGACTAGCGCTGGATTTGGCAAGTGGGTCTTGATAAGAATGATACAGTAGCATAGAGGTATCGTGATTATTTCTCCTTATATCCCCCCCCCCCCTCCTCGCGCCCTAGGTCTTTCGACCGTTTTGACCCTGCGGCCAGAGAGTAAGTATGCTCGGCAGTTGAGTTCACTAAACTATCGTTACATAGCTGTATTTTCCTCTTTGGATTGCCACATATTCTTTATAATATCATACTTTTACATCCACAATGCTCCCCTCACGATCCTCCATTTATATCTTGTTGACCCTCATAACCGCTTCTCTCAACACAAATGCAGAACTAGTTCGTGCGAAAAGGCTCCTGTTCGCCCGTGAAAACAGTTCGTTTGGAGGATGGGGTCTGCGTGCGGACAACTGTCCTCCGGAAACCCAGAGGTGCACTATTAAAGGGTGTTGTCCGAAAGATATGTTCTGTGCTGCAGGTACCTCTGATTTCGGGAGGGCGGCTTGCTGTCCAACGAGTATTGCTCCCCCTCACCCCCTCGCTTAGATTTCTGTCCTTAGTGTAATGGGCAAGAGGGGAAGGGGAATTGGAAAATGAGTTTGTCGATAACTAATTTAAGGATAGATGAAGGCTGCGTAGAGGTGGTACGGACTCTCCCGGTCTGTTCGGATTCAAGTTGGACATTCTGGCAGAACGACAAACAGGATCCGTTCTGCTGCCTACCCAACCAGTTCGGGTACCAGACAGTGCCCGAACCGGGATCCTTTGTTGGGCCCGGATCCAGGTGTGCCGACCCCGGGACGCCGGTTGCGGCGAGTTTGTTAGCTAAGAGTGTTTGTACTTTCTCTCCACTTCACTACCTTCGCTCAAAGCGGCAACTAATGTATATTAAGCCGAAATAGTTGGTCCCAGCTCGGGGTACAACCGCCGGCCCCTCCTCTCGTGCATCCGCCACGGCCACAGCCCTAGGGGGCGTAACTACCACGAGAGCCTCAGACTCCTCCGGAGCCGGTACCGCTGGTGCTGGGGGCGGCGCGTCACTAACGGACTCTGGAGGCTCCACGAAATCTAGACTATCCAAGGGGGCGATTGCGGGAATCTGTGGGGGTGTGGTGCTTGTTATTATTGGAATCGCTTTGATTGCTGGTGGAGTTTGGTGGGGGTTTAAGAAAGGGCAGCGGATGGGCCGGGAGCAACAGGATATTGTCGAGAACCTTGCCTCTGCGCCAGAGTATACTGTTGGTGGGGACAGTAGTGGTGGCGGGGCTCCGGGAGCGGGGGATCTTGTGGGTGCTTGTGCACCTGAGAAGCCGAGTGGGACGATGCAGGCTGCGGAAGTGTATGGCACGGAAGGGAGGAGGGAGATGCAGGCTTGATTCCGACCTTCCTTCACATTCGTTTCCCTTTTAGTCCTTTACTTATTTAGTGGATCCGCATCATATCGAGGGGGAAGGGGAAGGGTCTGCGAAGTGGCGCAGGGAGAGAGGTTGGGGGGGTGATCTGTAATGACTACCTATATCATACATATTATTATCAGTGTTCTCAACCGGGCAGTAGGTCCGGTCTTTTTCTAAACTTGCCCTGCAACTCACCGCCAAGGACTAGGGCCCCAACGTCCCCCGGGAAGAATGCCTCATAATATTGTCATACTAACCGTCCTGCCGTCCCCCGCAGTCCCCCGCAGTCCCCTATCCCCTAGTGTTGAAAGTCGCCGGGGATCACTCACTTTTTCTTGTTATCCTTGTGTTCTTTCTTTTTACGCATTGGTATTACATTTACTACTACCGCATTGTTTCCTTTGTGGTTGGTGTTTTTCCTTGTCACTCGCTTTTATCTGCCGTAACCTTGTTTGGATTGATGGAAGTGGAGATGGAAATGCAACTTAGTAGCTATATGGATGCTGGGGTTACAGCATCGCCATGGTTCATTGTGTGGGAGATTTTCTTTACTGCGCGTTCTTGCACATGGGAAGATATCAATTAGCATGGCGATGGATTTCTTGCTTAATTGTTATTTCTCGCCGTCTATCATATTTCCAATGTATTTTCCACTCCAGGAAATCATAGGATATTGAGAGGGACTATATTCAATAAGAGTCCATTCCCTTGAGCTGTGAGAATAGAATAACACGATGCTTTTATTGTCTTTTACACAACTCCCTACTCCTGCCTGGCCAGTGTTCCCAACGGGGCAGTCCGTCCGTCTTGAGCTAGGACGAGGACGGACGACTTTTTGTCATCCCGTCCCGTCCACCAGCCAAATTGCCCGGGCATTCAGAGTGAAGGACGTCGGGCCCCGCAGTCCCCCGCCGGGATGGTGCCCCTATAATGTCTCAGTTTGGCTTTTTTGATTCATTGAGCCAGAATATGAGCCCACGCTGCGCACCACTCAGAATACCCGTAGTTGGGCTGTTGCTGTGACTGGTGGACTCCGCAATGCTCCGAATTGGGCGGAGTTCTGGAGTGTTAAGTTCTATATACCTGGAACCGTACTAACGTCAAAATCCCAAAAAGGTTTCTTGTGATGCGGAACCCTCCAGGGGAATTGACATACCGAATAGCTGTTGTAAGTAACATGGGGTTAAGATAGGAAAAATAGTTGAAGTCAAACTTTGTACTAAATTGTTGTCCCCAGTGGAACTTGTGGTTTTTTATCCGGTACTATCTTCTATTTTGAACAATTATTGACTTTGCTTCCGTTTGTGATTCGTTTCCGATATCTCATTACCTTATTCCCCCTCTTTGGAGTTCAATGGGAGCCACGAATACTATATGGCTGATTGGACCTTGTAGTCATCTAATACGCTAGTCTAGTTGATATTACAATCCTAGGATCATTATCCTGCGCTCGAACCTACTAGCACCCACAGTTTCCTGTATTTCATCGCCGTTACCGGTATTTACCCACAGTCCCCCGCCGTCCGCCATGGTCCCCCGCCGTCCCCCGCAGTCGCCTGCTGTCCCCGGTCGTCATTCACAGTCCCCCGTCATCCCCCACCGTCCCCTGCCCTTTACACTAATCCCAGCACTCCACCCCCAGTCTTCCTTCACCCCCACAAATTATAGTCTCAGGTTGCCGGGCCCATCGTCCTAGGTAATAACGGCCGCCTTTAGATTTTGCAGATGGGGACGGGACATTTTCCACCGTCCCGTCCGGTCCGGGGTCTTGGCAGTCCGTCCTCCGGGCCCTGTCGGGCCCCTGGACGCTTGGGTACACTGTGCCTGGCACACGAAATTATTGAATGGCGCAAAAAAACTTTACCCGGCAGTCCCCCGCCATCCCCCATATTCCTCTACACTAATTTGCCTTCTATTGCAAGGCCTGCCGTCCTTGTTGTTAATCACCTGTGCTTCCCCGGACACAATACCTATACCCCCACGTGTTAGAACAAGAAGAATGCCGGAGGATCTGCCGGAGTCTGGAACTCTGTGAAGCATGCGAAGTAAGGGGTTAAGGGTACACAAAGGCGGGGAAGCAAAGAGGGGTATGAGGGGTAAGGAAATGGCGTGAGAATCAAGGAAAATGGAGTGATTCTATTCAAGAGACCCCCAGAAGAGTTGAACTTGATTTATGTATTTAAAGATTGCCTTGCAGCCAGATTATAGGAAGGGTAGGTCACCGAATTATAACTCCGTCTTTGATATACTGGTTTCATCTCTTCATACGCTTCGCATACAAACGGTGCGTTCCATTCATAATTTTGACAGTCCTGAGGTTTCCCAGGGGAGAACGGACCTAGTTTTGTCGTCCCGTCCCGGGCTCTTGGCAGTCGCCCTAGGGGCCTACAGGGGGCTCGGAATGCTGAGAACACTGATTATTATTACAGTTCGGGCATACTAGTAGTCCCTTCATCCCCTTCTCTTGCTATTCTGGATTCTCTAGATTTTCTCTATTAGTTAGTCAGCTAAGTAGAGATAATTCTAGTATTAATGAGAATGAAAGAAAAAGAACAAGAAAGCGGAAGCGGGATTTTATACTAATAAAATGAGTATTGAACAAAGGTTCATGATAGAGACCCCGCATCTGAGATGGTAGTAGTAGGACCCTGGACAATCCATGAGTGTTACTCAGAAGGGTATGTTCTGCAGTGGCTATTCTTATAATAATTTTACTATATATTGACTTTACGTAATCAAGCAATATAGGAAAGTCCCGCTCACCATTTGGACTATCTAGTCTCAGAGTACTAACCTATTGTCTGACCTGAGTAGATATTATAACTGGTGAACACTTCCCTCATATTTCTCTTTTTAAGTCAATCGCCTTTCCAATAAATTGTATAAAACTACAGTATATAAGAAGTTGCCATCTTACAAACTGATACCTTTTGTACTTTATTTTCTCTTGTATCTTGGGAACATATTCCGAGCCTGAGGGTGTTGTGTGTCTTATAGAAGCTCACAGCAAATAATAAAGCTTCTTTGGTATCCAACTTGGTCAACAGACTTGAACAATTTATCTTGGGACTGAATAGGACATCGATGGGGAGAAAAGACATCTATGTTTTTGAGCTGGTTCATATGATTTATTACCCAAATTAACTTTATTTGTGGGCTATCCTTCCCAGAAATATCGGTCAGTTACCAAGGTTTTATTCTATTTTCCCAAGGTAATTCACATCCTTGTCTGATTTACTCCCTGATCTAATATGTTATAATAATATTATGAACAACTTCTCTTAATACCCAAATTACTTTGACACTATTTTACTGTCAAGTCCCTGATGAGATTAGATCTTTTAGATACTGGTTCATTGTTCAGTACATAATAGATCGGATGTGGCCGATGGACTTATCTCCCTGATCAGATCACCAGAGGCGGACGAAGTAGTAAATTGGATGACACCCCGTTAGGCCTTCTTACCCTATACAATTAAACAAATGACAATTGACGGAACACCCTTCAAGCCCTAACATCAGTTTTGGTAACCAAATTTTAATAATCCAAGATGAATTAACGGGATCAAGACCCTACATATGTAGCGTGCAGTGCCCACTACCACTCTCCTCCTTCATACAAGCCAATGATACCCGGAAGCATATGGAAAGTAGAGGAAATAGCAAAGAGTAATACCTTTCAATGAATTTCTCTATCCCCGCTATCTCGCCTGTCCCCAGAGTAGTCACGGTCTAGCAACCACCACTCCCTACAAGTAGAATTCCGAAGGAAATAGAACTAGGTTATCCGAGCTAACCTAGCCCCATCCGCCCAAGTCCCTGTATTACTGGTTCTGGTGTAACGTAATTTACGGCCATGCGGCTCTTCGCTGGCATGTGGCTCACCATGGCAACCACAGGAACATCAAATGTATATTTGATTATCTGCATACATTGTACTGGTAACATATTGAAAATTAGTTAAATAGTACTTTTGAATATGGAGATTCAGAATCTGG
>Ga0307509_10011502_pt1 | contig 10701 bp, 13 predicted proteins | sample 10_EM_MG_FD_202245 | JGI IMG/M metagenome (GOLD analysis project Ga0307509, IMG submission 202245) | Populus trichocarpa ectomycorrhiza microbial communities from riparian zone in the Pacific Northwest, United States - 10_EM | ecosystem: Host-associated > Plants > Roots > Unclassified | place...
CAATATTTGGAATGAGGATGGCCTAACTGCTGAACCAGAGGACGAAGAATTTTTCTAGACCTGTGATTCCTAAATTATTATTACTCACCTTTTTTTTTTTTGTTCATCCATGTTTTCGTGGGCTTTGTGTGTATCTTTTATTATTCCAATCGTTCTTCGTTTACTGTACATACAACCCATCGATACCCGCAATGTCGTACTCGTAACTACTATCACCACTAGTTATTAATGCTCTAATTAATGCTCTAATTACATAATTGAATTGCTGCAACCAATTCTACAACGTTACCAGCTACGTGCTAGCACTGCTGGAATTGTCCCCTTCCAGAAGTGTAGGTTCGTTCCAAGCCAAATAATGATAGATGGATGTGTTTGGTTTTCCGGTGTTGCGGTGGAAAAAAAGAATTATGTAAAGACCGAATACAGGTCGGTAATACAGCGCTGACTCGGATGTGTTGGTTCAGGGATTCTTCCATCGAGTTTCTGTGCCGCCCCCGGCCGGTTATTCAAGTTTAGTTTATTGCATATGCTTTTCATTCGTCTTTGTCGTTTGCTTTAGCTAGTATAAATAGTGGCTCGTTTTTACTTACAGAACCCAGTGAATTACAGAGCTTTATACTTAGTATTCTCAACACTTTCTTATCTTCCTTACTATCGTCACACTTCAGGCGGAGCTTAAAGTCTGAAACTGAGGGCTCTTCACTTCTTTCCCTTATGGCCGAAAAGATTTCTCCAGAGCTTTATCTATCGCTCCTTTCTGGACGGTATGGAGAGGTATCGCATCTATCGTCAGAGAACAGCGATAACAAAGTCGGTTCTTGTCTTCAAGTCCCACAATTTCGCAAGGACCCTGACCACCTGCTTGATGTCTTAGATGCTCTGGCTGCTATTTGCGTCCACAACGAACAAGGCGACGTCTTCTTTGTCTCCTTGGCCATGGGTACGGATACTGCAACACTGTATGTGTCCACCAATGGGACGGTACCAGCCACTCTCGCCTCCCATCTCCACGCAATACGGCGTGAACTTTTAAGGCCCTCAAATCAGTTCTAGAACCCGCCTCATCGCCCGCCTGATATCGAGTCTCCCGACCTAAATACCCTGCCACGGAGTGAGGGCGAGCTGAAGATCCAGAAGATCATTTATGAATATTCTTACAAGAAAGTTCAACGACGTTATCAAAAAAGGGGGCCTGGAGTTTTAGCACAATACGACGCCATCACAAAAACCTTGTATACCAACGTCAAGGTCGTCGCCGAGGATATCGAACTTCTCGCCATAACAAGGGGACTATTAGAAAACATTGACAATTTCCTGCAGGACGAAAGCCCACAAGGACCACGTTTCACTAGCTTGATTGAGGCGATTGCTATATTGAGTGTCTATTGGAGGAGACATTTGGAAGCTATAGAGGAGAATGATTTGTTAACACAATGGGATAATTTGACTCGTGAGTCTGGCCTCGTATCTCCCATTTATGATACCACAGCTCATCCCTCATTTTTCTAGTTGTCAAGAAGAATAGGAATTTGTCCCTGCGACGATTTTTCCAGAACCTGTTCACCCTTCACAGCCATATACAGGCGATATTGCGTATCGCATGGTCTCGCCGACTTTCGCCTATCCTCGACGGGCAATTTGACGTGGACAAGGTGGTCGAGAGTGACAAGCAGATGGTGTACAATGAGCTACTGCGTCGGCTGGAAGCGAAAGCGAAGGAAGAGAAAATAGAGACGAAGGAGAAGAAAGGAGCCAGTCTGGAACTATCGCTGCCAAAAATCAACGTCCACGCAGAATGCAATCTCCTCGCTTACCATCTCCAACGACCTGGAATTACTCCATACCGTTATTTCGGCGGTTCAAAGCTTTCGTGTCACGGCTGTGGTGTCCTTTTCAGCAGTTTCAATAGTGTCGCTCCCGATTTCGGTCATTCCTCGTACTTCACCAAAGGTTGCCATGAGAAGATATATCTTCGGTGGCCTTACCCATCCTTGCTGTCGCAGGAGGAACACAGGCAGTTACGACCAAATACTCCATCCTTCGATATCGATGTCAAAAAGGCGATGATTGAAGCCTTGGACGGTGAATTGGTGGCATATGTATATGAGTTGCTTGCAGCCATAGAAAGGTCAACTCCACCCCAGTCGGATCACAATGCCGCCTCTGGTGACGTGACCTAGGACCAATGAAAGAGGTCTATCAGCGAACCTCTCGTTTTGTTTAATTTGACGGCCGTTCCTTCTAAATTATTATATACCTACTTTTTTTCGTTCATCCATGCTTTCGTTGTGTATGTTTTATCATTTCGCTACTGTACAATCGATCGTACTCGTACTACTACGTATCATCATTACAATTAATGCTCTAATTGATTCATTTCCCCACTCTGTTTTGTGACCAGCTCTACAGCATTACCATCCTTGAAGACCACAGGACCTTTGGGCATTGTGCCGAGGACTTGTTTAGCGTCGTCGTCTAGGTGTGGTTCATCTTCAAATTTCCATTCCAGTTGTCCACCGTAAGAGGTGGGCAAATCGTGCAAGTGGATAATCTCGGACAGTGATCGCCCTGGGTCTTTCGAGAGGACACGAATTTTGAGGCGGGTGCCTTCGTCGAACCAGCCCTAAGATGAACAAATATCAACGGCAAGAAAACACAGATCCAACGTCGACCCACTTTGATCCAATTCCAAATAGTAGGGAAGAATGACGGCGAGTTGACGATGGCTATAGAATGCAGAGTTTCTGGGTAATTGGCTGTCGACAGACGTGATGCTTCTTGGAGGTGGTGCCGCAATCTCCACATGGAACTGAATGAGACATGCTCTAGGTCAATGATCGTCGTCGTCGAGGATATGGGGGTAGGCGAGGTGGCGTGTGGGAGGTGTGAACAGAGGGGGAAGGTGAATCGGGTCATGAGTTCGTTGAGGGCGATGCTATAAACAGTGGATAAGGTGAGTACATGACTATTGATTTGAGGGAAGGGTTTTGTGGTAGACTTACATACGTTGATACCTTGTCTCTATCGGAATGGAGTCTAATTCATGTTGGATGGATTCTAAAGAGGCGAGACGGTACACGTATAATGGGATGCCCAGCTAATTCCAGATTCAGAACATCTTTTTCTTTCAAATTCGACATGTCAATGCATACCTTGTCTCTACGACCGGTCCAACGGGGGTAAAACCGTCTCGACTGTTCGATTATCTCTACGCTCATTCCGTGATATAGCTTGTGTACATCGTGCTTCTTTCTCCAGTTCTCTGCGTCAGTGAATTGCTTCTGCGCAGCCGCGATATTGAAGCCTCTCGCTCGCAAGAATCGTCTGCAACCAGTTTTATAACCATCAGCGATATATAGATATATATATGTCATGTACTTGATCACTCACAGCAACGTCGGATCGTCGTGAGACGCGTCTTGGCCATCGAGAGCTGGGGTATAAAGCCCCGCTGTAGCTAAACTCTCCTTGAAAGTTTCAAAGCTCTTCTCCTGTTCTGGAGTCAGGTTCCCAAGGTGTCCCGCCAGGGGTTGGGATATGGAAGTCGAAATATCACCCATGGGCTAGGATATAATTATAGTGGAAGAGAACAGGATGGGCAATTCCACCAGATGACCATGGTTTGCCGGACTGGCTGAGTCATTTCGATAAGATAAAGAGGCTGATGCATGATGAAGGAGCCGGATCGGCAGTGCCCTTTGAACGCGTTATGGCCGCGCCTTGTACATGTGGTGGATTGGGTTCAAGGGAATTGACACCTGGACAGCTCTCCCATCACGAACCCTCTATCTAAGTTCTTGGAGGGTTGGGTTGCTGCTTATTCTCCCCAAGTTGCATTCATGCTGCACCAGATTAGGTTCGGTAGGTCTATTTAGATTAACCAAAGAGCCTACCACGGTCTCAAAGAGTCTAAACTTGGTCTAAACATGCAAATGCCCATGGACTGCAAATGACGGCCAAAATCCGCAGGCCGTTGGGGTTTCCTGTCATTCAAAGTACCCACTGAGAAGATACATCCAGCTGACCTCCGCACATTCAAAGGTTTTACGACTAGTCCCGCTTCGTTTAACTTTATGTCAGCAGTAGTTGGTACGAAATAATACACGGCTTGGTTGACATCAAGGAATATATTTAGAGAATGGAGCGCTTATATAAATATGTGAATAACATGGCAGTGACGAGAAAATGCCAGGGAAGAACAGAAATCAGGACAAGAGGAACCAGTATAGCGTACGACACGACCAAGATGATTGATCCAGATATCATCAGAGTCTCTCGCGCTGGCTGCTCCTCGTTTGCTATGAACTCTGGGGATATGAATCCGGAGAGGGTAGAGCTCTGCAGGGAAGGGGCTGAGTTTCAGTTGAATAAAAAATGTAGCACAATTAGTCACCGTATCAGGAGCTGGAGGTGACTCAGTTGCATCATTATTGTCTCCTTTTATTTGTGTCTTGAAAAGAAGATCACAGCGCTATAGTAAGAACTATCGTCAGTACAAAATTCACAATATTAGATGATATATATACCTCGATATATTGTGAAATCCGATCGACAATATATGATTCCCGTGCAGTTCTTGTTAGTGAAGAGGATAATGCTATATGTCCATCACACTTCAGCAAGTCAACTAGTACATGGGACTCCTCGCAATTAGTCAGGGATTCGATGAGATATACAAAGGATGCGAAGATTTCCATCTTAAAAGTGTCTATCTCTGTAGGCACACATTTACCGTTCCTGACGGTTATAGTAGTGATGAAGCAGATCGTTGGGGGTATAAGACTCACCGAGCTTGCCTAGCCACACGCTTTGCACACCAGACTGCAAATTCGGTGTAATGGAAATCAGTCATTGGAGGTTCAAAGTGGGATGCAACTTTGAAAATCCTTGGGATAATGAAATCAAGGAATTCTGAAGTGCTCTCAGACACCGGGAAGGGGTGTTTCGACCCTAAATCGTAGAGTAGACGGCTGAGTAGATTAACCCGGTAGTTAAATGGCGACTCTTTCAACTTGAAGTAGATGTCGAAAGATACAAGGCCCATGGGTCGAATGTCCTGTGGAACTGATAATAACATTTCATATATCCAACTGTCAAGGCGGGGTAACTGCGCTTCATAGACTGTTGTGCGTTCACGCTACAGTGAGAGATTTTATAAGTTTGAGTCTGAAGTACGAAAGGGAAGTACCGACCAGGAATTGTAGAAGTGTTATCATTGTTTCAGTGATGGTAATGTCAAATAATGTCGTGAGTTCTGCACGAAGAAAATCCCAGAGATTAAACTCCAATAGAAATTCGCCAAGTTTCGCTGCAGAAGGGGTGGAAAAAATGCATTCTGAAAACACAAGTATATAGTGATGTAGGCCAGCTCCGTCTCTGCAGAATCTGCGGGCACCATTTTCGATACAATGTTGGGCCAAATTCAAATATACTGTGGCAGGGTCCAGGAAGAATGCCTGGGACCGGGTGGGGTCGAGAAGGAAGTCGGGTAATGAAGCGTGGTAAATCTTGATGACATCAGATTGGCTATCCGGGACATGTACAAGGGAAAGGATATCCTCCATCACGCTCAGCAATTCTCCTGGCCTATAGTTGAAGAATCCCTCCATAGCATCCAACCTGTCAATCCTGTACTTCTTCAAGAATATCAGAGCACCTAGGACTTCCATGACATTTTTAATAACATCCTTCTCCACGGACTGAAATATCTGGAGGTATAGAGCATCAAGTTCGGCAAAGGGAGTGTTCGAGTTGTCAGGTGACTTTGCCTCCAGAACAACGTTAAGTCTCTTCTCATGTCCATGGTTACCTCGTGTGATGTAACGAATGACTGTCGCAGCATAGATGAACTGGCCCGATGATTTCTGCACGAGAACTTCCATATCGCCTGTGTTTGGCCAGGACGAAGGGAGGTACACATGCTTGGCGCGGATTTTGCCAAAGGTTGATGTGAGGAAATGACAAATGTCTTCGGTAGATTGGTAATCGTTTTCAAGTGGAAGGGTGCGAGTTATAGAACGAAATGGATTGGATGTGAAGGCTTCCCGAATATTAGAATGCGGACGACTGGCTATGAGGAAGTAGAGCGGGGCTTTCAACTGTTGAAGGGATTTCGAAATGAAACGTAGGATGTCGACTTGCGATTCGGGGGGAAAGCACTCGTCAAGCCCGTCGATGATAACCAGATATGGACGCTTCGACAATAGCTCCGTTGGGACCTGGTTCAGCGGATCGACGATCAGAGATTGCATCTGTGAGGCCGGTGTTCGAGACAGGAGTGTAGGGTCGAGTTCCAGGGAGGAGAGAACAATTTCACGTATCTCTGGAATAGTCTGGATGAGCTGCCAGACGATAGTTGCAACAAACCGAGAGTTGTCGCTGCGTCCTGCAGCGGTTCGAGAGAAGAAAAAACTTGCAGCGAGCAGCGCCTCGCATAGCTCTGCGATGGATTGCGCGATAGCTGACTTCCCCGCACCCGCTGGACCATACATCCACAGGACAAGTTGCTTGCCATTCTCTGGGCATTCCTTCACCCACGCCTCGATCTTCGCCTTGATTGCCTCCCGGGTGTTTGGATAGCATTTCGGTGGGTCAAACCGCTCAGCCGAGTTGTGAAAAGCACCAGGCGTAATACATTTCTCTAAAATCTCTAGCCCTGCTCCAATGCAAAATATTATGAATTCAGGCCAAATGGAAACTATACGCATACCTCTTGGGAAAGTCTGATGATTGATGATGATGTTGTTGGCTGATTGGAAGGTTCCTCCGTGTATGGATGTATTTGTTGCCGCAGTAAACATCTGTGAGCCGTTCGTGGTACGATCCGTGTGGTAGGTTCGATGTTGGAAAAGGCTATGGTCTAGAAATGAGAATGGGATGCGTCGAGCAGCTATGGATGTGAGGTTTCGCTGTGATACGCCAGTTTCAAATGGAGACAAGCTTGTGTTTGCCACGAGGTAATCATAACAGTGTTTGCAAGTAAGGTTAGCTTGGGCACAGCTCTTTCACGAAAGTGTACTTGTTTTCTGTGGCGGAATAACTCTCAGTATGAACTATATCTCGACATCCCGGGAGGCTAGGCTGTTTTACTTGGAGGGATTTCAGCCTTTGACTGAAGGTGTGAGCAAAAATGTTAACAAGCAAATTTTGCCTGCAGGAGAGATTATTCGGAGCTAAAGTACAAAGCATATATGGTCAATACAAAAAACTGAGTGGAAGCGCTATTGTGGCCTATAGAATGGGTGGATTACTTAGAAAACCGTAGCAAACCACGTTTCGCAGCGACAGGAAGTTTACACGCAATCAGGTCCGAAAGCGAATCTAAATTAACCCTACCTCCAATTTCAAACCCTACCGTATGCAGGTTGCTATACGCCTCACTCGCGAACACCTCGTCGAAGAAATCCCATCTGAGTGCATGCGCATCGAGCTCGCCCGCCCTGGACAAGTTTATCCCAAACACAATATGTTGGATGCCGTAAGAGTTGATAGACGCAAGGAAGCGCGGGCTCCAAAACGTCGCCGTGCTCTGGGGGAAATGGGTACCGGTCACGAAACCGTCAATGCGGAGAGATCGCAGGTTGACGAGCTTGGCGAGGTGATCGCAAGCTGGAAGGTGGAAGACCTCCCAGTATCTATCCTTGATCGTGGGATGTGCGGGCCTCTGGTACGTCCTCCTGTCTGGGTCTCCTTGCATCGAGTTCTTTATCATGGTCTCAAAAGTGCAGATGTGACCGATTTTTCCGAACCCGAAGGCAAGAGAGAGGTGGTGGAGATTGGGTGCGAGAAAGGACAAAAGCCCACCAGCATAATGAACTTCGCCCTCCTCGATAGGACCCATGTCGAGATTGGTCACCTTGGGAGGGACGGGGTGCGATGTGACCCATGATAGGAACGCTCGGAGAGAGCTATCGCGTATCCTGAGCTTGTTGACGAAAGGAGGTAATACGTGTCCCTTGACAGCATCACTCTGGTCCTTCGTCATTTTCTTGAGATAGTCTATGCGGTCCAGTCCTATGGATTGGAGATTCCGCAACGAGCATATTAAGTCAAGGAGTTCCAGGAAGGTAGTAAAGTTAGCCTGGTGAAGATGGAGATGTGTCAGCGTCGAGGTGAAATGTGATAGAGGCCCAATTGGAACTTGAGGTTGTACGCTGGATAAAGGGATGCCCTGAAATTCGATACGTTTAACATGTGGAGGAATGGTGCAACGGGGGGTCTCGTCGATGAATGACGCCAGAAGCACAAGGGTTTTGGAGGTGACGGTGAGCGTTCGAAAAATGTGAATGCGAGAGGAGTAGAGCCATGACCAGCAAACGAGGCTGCAGACCTTCAGAGATACCATGTCATCACGGAGATGGTTGATAATCTGATCTGACAGTTCTTGAGGGAAGAGGACCTGTCGAGATTCTTCGAAGGCGAGCGCTATTGATGACATGGGTGAGACGCTATAGCTACACTCCAATTTACTGGAATTGTAAAGTCAAGAAAAAGAAACAGATCAGCTCAGCTCTTTCGAGGGATGCACGAAAAACCTCACCACTGAATGGAAAAGAGAATTTAAGAGGCGCGGGTAGTTGTTTTTTGGCGGCCTTTTCATTCGTCCTTTATGTAAATTGTGGAGAGGAGGTCAGGCAGGGTCGTTACATACTTTGAGGACTCTATAGATACGGGGTTCTAAGCTTGTGACTATGTATAGCAACCGGAACCCAGCTCTCCATAAGGATAAATTCGACTCACGCCCATACACTCCTGGAGAATTTATTGGTAATTTCCAACATGGCACTGGCTCTTGTGTCCTTCCCTGCCCTTGCATAACGCGGAAAAAAAAACCTGAGATTGGTGAAGAACACTTCGTCGTCTCAATGAGGACTAGCTGATACAATACAGAAGACAATAAGGTTATTCACTAGAAGACCGAAGTGCCATCCAGAGATAAGCATCTCTTCTCTGTACAGAAGTTCGAAATCGGTACATATAAGAAATAGCCCTCGGCACCGACAGTGAGAACTCACCCACGAGCTCGGAGTTGCGGGAAATTATGTCGCGTGGCGTGGATTACCCACAACGCCTCGCACCTGGACAGTGTGACGCAGCAGGAGAGGAATGGGCAATCAGGAACCTAACCTTGATGAGGCACGCAGTCTCCCCCTGGCGGTCATCTGATCAAGATTGGCGTGGTCTGATAAACACGTGATGTTAGTCACCTGATATTAATGACGCGTCAACTTTCAAGTTCAGTCTCGAATAAATTATAATACCCTACTACAAACCAAACTGTACCCTTCAACCTAATAATGACCGCCGTTCAACTGTATGTTTACGATCTCAGCAATGGAATGGCTCGCCAACTTTCTCGACAATTGACTGGACGGCAAATAGATGGTATCTGGTGCGGCATGCCAACAATAAGTATTCGTCACCAACATCTAATAACGTGTTAATAGGCACACCTCAGTAGTTTCTTTTGGAAAAGAAGTATTCTATGGGCAGGGAATCAACGTAACTGCTCCTGGGCGTTCCCATGCAAGTGAACGGCATGTCTGCTCAGGATGGCGATCTGACCTTCTTCTAGCATGGTGCACCGCTTCAAATCATAGATATGGGGGAAACCGCATTAGATGAAGCTACCTTCGATGACTATCTGGAAGAAATGAGAGATCATTATACTGCAGACAAGGTATATTTTTACTCCCAATGCCCGGATGGTCATAACTAACTTGAAGCAGTATCACCTCCTAGGTATAGTAACGGCTTGGGATTAACGGGATAGAAAGGAACTCATGAATTATAGATTTTAACTGCAACTCATTTACTGATGATTGCGTCGGATTTCTGACGGGCGGAAGCATCCCTCTGTTCATTAAAGGTGAGCTCTTTACAGTTTTTGTTTGATTCATAATTTTCACAAGGTTTTGCATAGATCTTCCAACCGATTTTCTTTCGACCCCATTCGGTGCGGCTTTGCGGCCAACTATTGATGCGATGTATCGTCGCCCCGTAGCCAATACCCCAGTCTCATCGCCAGCGGGTGCAGGCGTAAACCCTGAACTCGCATCATCCATTCTCCAAGCAGTGGCTGCCAATGCTCAAGCGAATGGCTCCTCTCAACCTGTTTCTCATGCCACCGACTCTCTGACTGCACCGATGCACATCATCACGAATCCAGCTTCTTTCAACAATTTCTTGAAAAGCCATAAAGCCGCGGTAGCATTTTTCACCAGCGAAACTTGCCCTCCTTGCAAGATGATTGAGCCCATATTCGAGCGTATTGCTGAAGAGAAAGGATTGCAGAATGGGAAAAGTGGAGCTGGGTTTGCAAAGATCGATATCGATGTCGGTATGGGAAGAAACCTGGCATCGGAGTGGGGAATTCGTGCAACGCCTACCTTCATGTTTTTCCTGGACGGGAAGAAGGTAAGTAATTGATTCTCTTAATATATAGTCACTTACCTCTCTTCCAGCTTGAAGAACTAAAAGGAGCCGATAGAAATGAGCTACAAACTCAGGTCGATCTCCTTCTATTCCAAGCTTACCCCCGTGAGTCCAATTAATATCTTGGAATGTATCACACTCAAACATGTATCGCAGCCCATCCCCATACCTCTATCCCGATGCCGGCCATCCAAGCGGTATCCACGAACTCTATCATCTTCTCTCAGGTCCCTTCCATTGAAACTGTCTTATCGAAATTATCGTCGT
>Ga0307509_10011504_pt1 | contig 10700 bp, 15 predicted proteins | sample 10_EM_MG_FD_202245 | JGI IMG/M metagenome (GOLD analysis project Ga0307509, IMG submission 202245) | Populus trichocarpa ectomycorrhiza microbial communities from riparian zone in the Pacific Northwest, United States - 10_EM | ecosystem: Host-associated > Plants > Roots > Unclassified | place...
GGATTGGACAACCTATCGGGAGACCCGCTCAACTTCGTCTACTTCATACGAAGTTCCATCGCGTGCTGGCGTACCTGTCCTGGTCTCAAAACCACCAAAGAATTCACATTATGCATCGACCGTGGTAGTGTTTGGAAACCTCAAGAGGCGGCATGTGGTGCCGCCGACCTCACTTGGCCTCTCTTCAATCTCCCCGGCATCGAAGGCGTGAAGCTACATGGGATCCCACTACTGGAGCTCTGCCTCATTGTCGATTTCCTTTCCCGTGCGGCGATGTTCAGGTTACCATGCCCCAACCTCAAACAATTGGACATCGAATCCTTCCCCCTCCACTCCCCCATGTTGCTGCTAGTAGAGTTAGGCAAACTCCTCCTAGTAAGGAAGAGAGCGGGGATGTCTTTGCAATCTGTCACGGTGAAGGTCAAATGCGAGATGTTGATCTCTGCCGAGTACCACCGTGCCTTTTTGACCCTTTCGGAGGCTCTCACCGTCGGAAGCGTTAGCGTGGAGTATGAACGAACCAAGGTCGGAGAGTTGCGCGACTCCAATGGAGTCAGGGAGGAAGAGGGACGCGAAGGAGAGGATGACGGTACCGGTGACCTCTGCGTAGGTTGGGACGGTTGGCCGAAGCAGTGGCCGAAGACGGTGGAGGAAATGAGGGGGAAGTGAGGGGTGTCCCCAGTGGATCCGAAGAAATCGTGGACTCCGCCAGCCTCACCCAAAGACTGTACTCTCTTGCTCGTTCTGCGTGTAGCTTGTAACATACCCTATTCTGTCGACTGTACTATCACAAGAAAAAACGACGGAACCGCAGGGTTGTATGCATTGTACGGGTTACCCCAAATGTCCTGAGATTCCCATCACGAGGGCGGCAAGCGTATGGACGCCAGAGGACCCCGGACTACGATCGAAATAACCAAGCAACCGCTCTCCCCATTGCTCCCCCGTCAACTACCTGCCGCTGGCTTCCGCTCTTTCTCGAGATTTTTAGAATTCTGTACCCATCCCGTTTCACGGCTGTTTAAATAGGAAGGCGTGATTCAACGTTCGGAGACCAATTCTGTGAGGTGCATAACTCGTGCGTGACCGTAAAACCCATTACGTCTCGGTTTCCAGCATCCTGTCGAGTCTTTCCCCCTGCTTCAAGCTAACCTTCATCTGCCCTTCTTTCAATCTGTCCACACCCGCCTTGATGCTCTTGATCTGGACTTCGATAGGGATTTTATCCCCAACGATGTTCGGCGCAGCCACTTTCGTCCTCAACTCCTCCATATCCGCGTCCAAGGTGTGAAGGGTCTCCAAGGTCGCAATGACATGTACCACCGCCTTCCTCCTGTATTTGTCCACGTTCTTGAGTAAGTTGAGGTTAAGGTTCGTCTCCCTGAGCTCTCGCTTATTCCCTCCGAGCCAGGTCCAGAGCTCGGCGAGAATTTCCTCTTGTGTCTTTGTCAACTCCTTGTTTTCGCGGCTGATTATCTCGTGAAGAACCTTCAAGTGTTCCTCGAGACGCAGGAGGTGGCCCATTGAGATCTCTGCTTCCTCACGAAGACGGCCCATATGATTGCCGATGCTATCCATTGACGAGAGGAACGTCTCGATCACGGCCTCCTTCGTCGGGTTGTTATTCGAAAGGGAAAACGGCAGCACACGGTCGATGAGGGAAGGATGGTTTTTGGAAGCCTCGATCGTTTGCAACGCGTGGTCATTTAAGCTCGTGATCCTTGTGGAGCGGTCAAGTTCAGGGAATTTTGTAGGGGACAGCGACAGTGGGCGACACTTACGAGTCGACCGCTCCTTTGGTTTTGGCCCAGAGTGAGTGCAAGCTTCGCCCAGTCCCTCTGGCGTCATCCGAGAACTTACTCAGCCTTTCCGCTATCTGATCCTTGCTCTTCAGATCGCTCACCCTCACCAAGGTGATCAAGTCGTTATTGGCCATCTCTGCCTTCTTCACCTCTAACGCGAGACCTTTGCTTCCGACGCTCTCGTCGAGCAGTTGATCAAATGTTCGCGTCTGCAGATCGACAAGCCTGGGGTAATCTGCCCAACGGACCGGTCGACCAGCAGCGGTACGAGTCGTAGGTCCCTTGAAGGCTTCCCATCGGCAGAATGGAATCATTGGGGAGACGATCGGAAGAGAACACATCGGTCGGGCGAAGTAAACGAGCCGTGAGGTGACCATCGAACACAGAAACCACATGACGATGACCCCAAGCGCGAGCGAAAAAAACCAGCGGGTGGAGTTGAAAGCACCCGCCACAACCTCCATAATGTATCCAAAGATCGGGGCGGCATAATTCTTGGCACGTCTGGCCGCTTGTCGCCGCGTGGCGCGTCCCACGTGTGGAGGAGCAGGTGGAGGGGCGGCTTCACCCACGTCGGAGTCACTCCCGGAGTACTCGACGTAGTATCTCCTCTTGGTAGGTTTGGCGGCCAGCCGCTGGGGATTCCTTGTAGAAGCAGGCTGCAACGCAACGGGGACGGTCTCCGAGGGACGCCTTCCTCTCCGACGTGAAGTGGAATTTCCAGGGGAACTCGAGCGGCGGAGCTCCACATTCTCCCGTTCTTCGTCTGAACGGCTCTGTGGATTGACGTTAGGATCAACGCCACATATCCTATTTCAGCGTTTGGGTTTCGGCTGACCGTATATTTTGCGTCGTTTCTGGCGAGGTTACTATGCAGGCGAGGAGAGTTTTGCGATTTGTTTGGAGAGACCATGGGAGTTGAGAGTGTGGCTGCAGGTTGCAGCGTGGGTACCGTGAGTTGGAGTATTTCAGGGTTACGTAGCGTTCAACTTCAAGCGGCATCGATCGAGTCGCGCCGACAAGTCCCACCTGGTTTCGCGGTTACCATGAACCGTAGTTGTCCCGGTCGTTGTAGTAGTAGTACGACCTCACCGAGAGGTACGTCTGTTTCGACGGGTACATCAGCACAATCAAGGTCGTGGATAAGAAAGCTCTAAGAAAGCTTGGTCTCGAGCGTTTCTATGATCACCTCTGAATGCCGCGTTTCTAGGGTTGCATCGCAAGGACCCCTTACACAGTCGCAGTTTCTGGACTCTAGAAGGCAGCCCGTCGATTTGAGCTATCCATTGTGCAGGGCTTGCGGGATCCATGGGAGCAATGTGGGATCAGCGCCGCGCCGCGCCCACGAAAACCCGGGATTGTTCCGAATTCGCTTCCGGCCCACGGGTGGCAAGCACTTCCGTGAATCCATCAAGCGTCCCACCTCTCACCCTCTCCCCCACGACCACCAGCAACCACCACGGATGAACTCGCCCTTCCATGAGGGGCTCGCGCGGAAGGCTCTCAGCCGCAAGCGCCAGCGGTTGTCCAGGTAGATCCAAAGTGATGCGCCAAATCCGCCCGATTTGTGTTCAGCCAGACCGTTACTGAAGTCCCTGTCCAGCCTCCATTCCGCTCTCAAAGACTTCTTCGAACCACTGGGGGCTAATGATTCCCGAACCGACTTCTTCGCCATATACCGCAGGGAATCTGGGGAGTTTGACAGTGATTACGTGAAAAAGTACGACGAGGACCTGAACACGTCCCTTATCTTCGTCAATGCGGATTCTCCCCGATGAAGAGAAGACGGAGCGCCGGAGCGGAGAGAGCGTGCGAAATCCTCACGATCCGATTCTCCTCTTTTCCTCCTACCATGTCTGCCACAGCGACTCCCAGAAGGTATGGTCGATGTTCTGTTCGTTGGTGGGTGGTCGGTTCGTTTATCGCGGTTTTTCACCAGTGCCCGACTTGCGGCGGCCAGTCCCCGGGTGCGAACCTGTTCCTGTCCTCACCCCTATCTTAGCAGGGTCAAAGTCAACGATCCCCTCCGTGTCCAAGAACATTGCCGCACCACCCTCCAGAAGTTCTCTGTCAAATTTCCACTACGCTGTTGCGGGTCTAGGCATCAAAGGTTGCTTCCCCTCCTTCACTTTTGCTACCAATAGCGTCGTAGTGCCCTCGGCAATCCGTCCCCACGGGCCGCGATTCACCTCAGCGATGTCACTCCTCCGCTCCTCGATATCCTCGCATATGCTGGCAAGTGGTCGTTCAAGTTCTACGCCAACCATCCCGACGTGCACCGCGTTCAACTGTTCTCTATAGGATCAAAGAACTCGATTGTTGGGTCGGGACCCCCCTTATCTTCTCCTTCTTTGCTTCCATCGGTCATGCACCCAGTCTGAAAGTTTTCCGCCTTCGCGATGGCGCGGGCCCGCTACAACTAATGCTACCAAAAAATCTTTAAGGGTTGTTTCCCTTCCCTCCAGCACCTTTGCCTCAAGACGTGGGTGGCCTGGCCGATCTACTCAAGAACCCCCGTTCCTTCGAGCTCGGTACCAACCCTTGGTGCTACATCTTTCCCACTCACACTTCTGATGTCCTCCGGGAAAGCCCCTTGCTTGGAAGCCTCCACCCGACCGGTAGCTGCGAGCCCCCCGACGAGGAACCAATCACTGTCGTTCCCCCGTCTCTCAAGAACTGCAAATTAATCGGAAATGGTCCCCTCCCTTCCGTTTGGTACATTGACATCCCCGCATCTGCAAACCTGTTCCTCAGCATCCCGTCACTCTCCGGTAGCACGACGGGGGTTTGTCCATTCCGCGATCGATGCTTGGCACCACGTCTTCAAATCCTTGGCGGAGTCTCCACTGTCTCTATCTTTGTCGGATTCAGCACGACCGAGCCCCGAGTACAACCCGACGCTGGGGGGGTTCTCAACGTCCAGATGTACTAGTACACAAGGGTGATGGCTGGTCTAATGCCCTTCGCTCGCTTGTTAGAAGGTCGCCTCTGCGACTACCCCTTTAAATTCCAAACCGCGGAGGAGTTTGTGGTCCATATCGAGCGGGGCACAAGCCGTGATGATGCGGAGTCGTTGGTCTGCGCCACCCTGCTTTCGGACTTCATCTCGGGCGTGTCCCCTCTCTCGAGCGGGCGGAACTCTGTGGAGTGCCGGGCAGGGCGCTCTCCCACTTCTTCGAATTCCCCCACAAAGATCCCGATGCCGCAATTCCATTCCCAAACTTCCAACGGTTGTACATAGAATCCACCCCCCTTCACCCCCCCCCCAAGTTGCTGCTGGAACGTCTGGACAAACTACTCAGAGAGAGGAAGGAGCTAGGGCTACCATTGTATTTTGTCGGTGTGAAGGTGAACTGCAAGGCGCCGCTCCCGATCACGGAGCCTTCTGCCTTTTTGACTGCCTGGGGGTGTCTCATTGAGGAGGATGTTAGGTAGAGTATTCGAGGGATAGGGTTGGGGGGCTACCGGGGAGGGGGCGCGGGTGTTTTGTTTCAGTTACAACTGCGAAGAGGACGGCGACGGCGAGGAGGATGGTACTGTCGAGTCTGGTGACGGATGTGACTCGGACTGGGGGGGTTGGATTTCGGGACAATGGCCCAAGGCCGCGAGCGACATGAAGGAGTGGGCTGGGAAGTGATGTTGAACCCTGCATGTTCTACTAGACCGCCCTGACGTTCGCCATCGGATTATAAGGACCCCATTCATCTGAGACCAATGGGCAATCCTCACTTCTCATGTTGTTTGTAGTCGACGTTGATCCCCACGACCGGAGGGAGGGGTCTTGTTGTTTGTCCGATCAAATTTTGGCACAACGACTTTGGTTTCTTGCAGATTTGAAATCATTTTTTACCGATGACCCATTCTCGGGTTGGTTCCCCGGTTCACATCAACAGTACTGACATGTTTCTCCGGAGTGACCGTCGGAAATTTCGCGCAACAACTCCGGAGTTCGTACGTCCTCTGGGGGTGATCCCAGGGCCACCTGAAGTTGCACATTGTTTGTATATCCAACCCATCGGCGGGATCTACGGGAACTGGGCGGGAAGGGCCTTGGGTGAATCCCGTCCATCGGGGGTGCAACTGTGAGAAACCCCCGCCATCAGTCACAGTTGGGTACTCGGGCTTCCCCTGGTTCCCCCGGCGCTCCCTCCCCTCAACACTATCCCGGGGGGGTGATCACCCACGGGAATCCAGTCCCCCCGGTCCATCCGATACAGTATCGAGTGGCGGCAAAAAGTAGGTTCAGGCCAACGAAGCCACCCGAATGCGTCTGACTGCCATCCAGACTAACGTGCCAACAGGATACTAACAGCTGGAAAAACATATACAAAGCTGATGGTGACACCCGCTGATTCACCATTCGTAGACCGATCCTGCGAGGTACATAACATGATGGTGACTGTACAAACCATTACGCCTCAGCTTCCAGCATCCTGTCGAGTCTTTCCCCCTGCATCAAGCTAGCCTTCATCTGCCCTTCTTTCAATCTGTCCACACCCGCCTTGATGCTCTTGATCTGGACTTCGATAGGGATCTCATCCCCAACGATGTCTGGTGCGGCAACATTCGTCCTCAACTCCTCCATATCCGCGTCCAAGGTGTGGAGGGTCTCCAAGGTCGCAACGACATGTAGCAACGCCTTCCTCCTGTACGTGTCCACGTTCTTGAGTAAATTGAGGTTAAGGTCCATCTCCCTGATTTCTCGTTTATTCCCTCCCAGCCAGGTCCAGAGCTCGGCGAGAACCTCATCTTGTACGTTTGTCAACTCCTTCTTTTCACGGCTAACTATTTCGTAGAGGACCTTCAAGTGTTCCTCGAGGCGCATGAGATGGCCCATTGAGATGTCCGCCTCCTCACGAAGACGAGCCATGTGGTTACCGATGCTGTCCATCAACGAGAGGAATGTCTCGATCATAGCCTCCCTTGTCGGGTTATCGTTCGAAAGGGAAAACGGTAGCACGCGGGCCATGAGTGAAGGAGAAGTTTTGGAAGCTTCGATGGTTTGCAACGCCTGGTTGTTTAACCTCGTGATTCTGGTGGAACGGTCAAGTCCAGATAATTTTGTGGAGGGGTGAAAGAGAGTGACACTTACGAGTCGACCGCCCCTTTGGTTTTGGCCCAGAGTGAGTGCAAGCTTCGCCCAGTCCCTCTCGCGTCATCCGAGAACTTGCTCAACCTTTCCGCTATCTGATCCCTGCTCTTCAAATCGCTCAACCTCACCAAGGTGATCAAGTCGTTGTTCGCCATCTCCGCCTTTTTGACTTCCAACGCGAGACTTTTGCCCCCAACGTTCTCGTCGAGCAGTTGGTCGAAGGTTCGGGTCTGCAAATCGATGAGCCTGGGATAATCCGCCCAACGGGCCGACCGGCCAGCGGCGGTATGAGTCGTAGGTCCCTTGAATGCTTCCCAAGGGCAGAACGGAATCATCGGGGAGACGATCGGGAGAAAACACATTGGTTGGGCAAAGTCGGCGAGCCATGGGTACATCATCGAGCACACAAACCATGTGATGATGACCGCAAGCGCGAGCGAGAAAAGCCAACGGATGGAATGGAGAGCGTCCGCAACGACCCCCACGGTGTATTCACAGACCGGGGTGGCATAGCCCTCGGCAAGGTCGGCTGCTTGTCGCCGTGTGGCGCGCCCCACTTGCGGACGAGCAGGAGGGGCTACTTCCACGTCAGAGCCACTCCCAGAGTACTCGACGCGGTGTCTTTTCTTGGTAGGTTTAACGGGCCGCCGCCGTGTATTTCTCGTGGACGCGGGCTGGGACGCAACGGGGACCGTCTTCAAACGCCTTCCTCTCCAGCGTGAAGCGGAACTCGAGCGGTGGACCTCCACATCCTTCGGCCTACTGTCTGAATGGCCCTATAGATTGGCATGAGCATCAACGCCACATATCCTATTTCAGCGTTTGGGTTCCGGCTTACCGTATCATTCGCGTCGTTTCTGGTAAAGTCGCGATCCACCGATGGGGGAGGGGGGTCCTGCGATCTGTCTGGAGAGACCATGGTGGGGGTCGAAAGTGTGGCTGTAGAGCGCCGGTACCACATGTTCGGGTATCCCAGAGTTATCTAGGCGCTCAAGTGGCATCTGGATTCGCTACGGCGGGCAGTAATGCAGTACGAGTCGATCCAATGGGTCATTGCTACTGCGATACGACCCCACTGCTCAACCAGGGTCGTGCATGTAGCCTTGAGGGCCCAATCTAAATCCTCCTCGTTGCCCCCGGATTCCCAAAGCTCTAGTAAGAAAGCTCGATCTTGGAGTTTTTCTATCGCCTCTGAATACCACATTTCCAGGGTTGCATGCCAAGGATCCCTTACACAATCACCGTTTCTGGACACTAGAAGGCAGCCCGTTGATTCGAACTATCCACTGTGCAGAGCTCGCGGGATCCCACCCCGCGCGGAGAAATGTGAGATCAGTGCAAGTGCTCTCCATCCCTCAGCCTCGAACATTGCCTTGAGGGCACCAGTCTCCAGTTGGCCCCGAACTCCAAGCGTGGGAATTCTTCCAGTTAGACGAACCCAGAATTGTTCCGATTTCGCTTCCGGCGCCTGGGCGGTAAGCACTTCCGTGAATCCATCAGGCGTCCAACCTCTCGCCCGCTCCCCACAACCACGGATGAACTCCCCTCTCCACGAGGGTCCCTCACGGGATAACCCTCAGCCGCAAGCGCCAGCGGTTGTCCAGATAGATCCAAAGTGGTGCACCAAATCCGTTCGATTAGTGTTCAACCAGACGTTACTGACTTCCCTGTCCAGTCTCCACTCCACCCTCAAAGACTTCTTCGAACCACTGAGGGCTAATGATTCCCGAACCGACTTCTTCGCCATATACCGCAGGGAATCCGGGGAGTTCGACCGCAATTACGCGAAAAGGTACGACGAGGACCTGAACACATCCCTTATCTTCGTCAGTCGTCTGATTTCTATTTCCGGTACCCGACGCTAAATCCGGAGGTACACCGCAGGCCGGTCTATTCTCTGCAGTCAGTTCAGCCTTCATCGATGTCCAATCCAAGCTGGAACCCGACCCGAACGAAATGACCGTCGCGTACCTGCGAATCCTGATCCACACCATGAACAACTCTCTTTTCCCCGACGCCGACCCTAACTCCACCACCTGGACCGGCCCCCCTCCCGAGATTGTTACCGTTCAGTCGTTACTCTACGCCAGCCTCGCGACCTCCCTCTTCGCGGCATTCCTGGCGATGCTCGGGAAACAATGGGTCAACCGATACCTCAGGAACCGTGGAGATTCTGCTGCAGACAAGAGCCGCGATAGACAACGGAAGCTGGATGGGTTCGAGAAGTGGCGCTTTCACCTCGCCATCGAGGTCTCCCGGTGATGCTTCAACTTACGCTGTTGCTCCTCGGTTGTGCTCTGTCAAAGTACCTTTGGACGATTGCCCGCACCGTCGCTGGAGTTGTCATCGCCGTCACGACCTTCGGGGTCACATCCTACGTCTTCCTCACTCTCACGGCGGCACTCTGCTACAATTGTCCATATCAAACGCCTCCCTCGATTCTCACTCGGACCGTTATCAGATACGTCGCGCGTGGCGCCATCATACCCACCTGCTCCCTGTCGCCACTCCCTTCCGTTAAAACCCTTGGATGGATTCTTGGGCACCTTCGTTCCGGAATTTGGAGTGTGTGTGAGACCTTTGGTTGCGTTCCCGCTGTAACGGAGGAAGTGGAACAAATACCACTCGCCGTTGTCGTGGCAACACACGCCCGGATCTTCGAAGACTTTTTCATCGACTGGGAGGTCTGTAGGGCGGACGCCCGTTGCATCTCTTGGATACTCGACTCTACCACGGATACCGATGTAATATTTTCCACCGTCCGATTTGCCGCAGACACGGTCTGGTACCCGGAGATCGCGGGAGCCCTGTCACCCCATATTCTCGCGGACCTCTTCTTCAACTGCCTGTTGGATGGGCGGGTGATTCCTGGCGAGGAGGAGCATGCAAGTTCAGTTGGGATGGCACTGGCATCGGTTCTCAGCATCCACCTCAGCATGGAACCTGAAAATCAGACACTCAGGGAGCTTTGCGGCCGGATCCGCAATCACGTTGAAGGCGGGCCCTCATCCGAGCCAACGTTCTTACTGGTCACAGTCATCCTCAAGTTCATTGCGGGGACCCCAACCAACATGGAGGAATATGATGTTACCCGATACATACCCTCCCATTTACCCACCACGCATAAACTCTGGTTGAGTAGGGTAGTACTCCAAACAATTTGGCGGTGGAGATGTGTTCGAGAACAGACTAGAGTTCTTCACTTCTATGGAATCGGGTTAATCTGCGAGCTGCGGATAACGATCAGACCCCCACCATCCTCAAAACGAACTGTTTCCTCACGATGGCTATCTCCCTGGGACTCAAGATTGACGTCCGTGATTTATATGCCCCAAACAACAAGTACGTTGTCACCTATTCCCCCAACACAGTTTGCTCATCGAGTGGCAGTGATGCGTCGCAGGCAGCAATCAACCATTTCTGGCAACAACTACAAATATGTATTAGGGACCGGAAGGCTAATCAATGCAATATAGCGTCGATCCTATCCGCATCCGTTCATCTTAACCCATTCAAAGTTATGGGCAACGCAGAACCAGGCATTTTGTTGGTTGCCGATATTCTCAACTCCGAGTACCCAGAAGATGATCGCTATCGGATGGCTAGCGAGGTGGTGCGACTGCTAGGGAAATGGTTCGACTCGAGCGACTCAGACCTTTTCCCCATTGGCGTCGTACATTATACTTGGATCCCTGTCCTCGTGGACTTCTTGTCCCTGTGTGAGAAGTTCTATGCCACAGAATCCCCACCATCTCCAGGATCCATCGTCCTCCGCATTTTATCAACCAGTTCGGGCAGTCTCTTTT
>Ga0307509_10011506_pt1 | contig 10699 bp, 6 predicted proteins | sample 10_EM_MG_FD_202245 | JGI IMG/M metagenome (GOLD analysis project Ga0307509, IMG submission 202245) | Populus trichocarpa ectomycorrhiza microbial communities from riparian zone in the Pacific Northwest, United States - 10_EM | ecosystem: Host-associated > Plants > Roots > Unclassified | place...
CACTTTTAAAGGTGTGTTAGAAAATAATATAAATCATATCTTGGAACCTAATCTAATAACTTAAATTATTGGGTTGAATTGATTATTTAACACGCAACACTTTCTCTTTCTCTTGGTGATTAGCTCATTAGAAATGTAGTAGTAGTTATTTTTTAAAGTATTTTTTTGCTTGGAAATGCATCAAAATAATAATTTTTTATTTTTTAAAATTTATTTTTCATATCGGCAGATAAAAATGATCTTAAAACACTAAAAAAAAATTAATTTGAAATAAAAAAAATTAAAATTTTCAAATAAAACTTATAGAACACATAAACAAATGGGATTTTATAACCAAAGATATGCATCAAGTTGGAATAGATCCACAGCTCATTCCAACACATGCCAATACATGTCATGTCAACTCATTCCACCTTACTACAACTCAGCTCTTGCAGCTGAAAGTAAAATAGGCCCCAACGTTTCTTCCACATCTAGCTAGCTGGATAAGAAATGGGTGGGGAGTGCCTTTAGCTCTCCATTAATCAACACTACCAAGATATTTGACCACACTGTGGCCATATCGTATATATTGGAAAAGATCATATTTACTTTGGTCAATATATAGTGCTGTCGGTCAAGTGAGCCAAGCACATGGCCTAGCAACGCCAAACAATATGATAATTGGGAAGCAAAAGGAAATCCCAGCATGTTGCCTAATTTTTCATTTTTTTGTCTGGCAAATCGATTTTTTGCCACTGTATTTCAAACTTGTTTCATTAACATCAAGATCAATGCGATGTTGTGTATGGACATGGACCCCAATCCACAATTGCTATCATGTAAGAAATGGACTTGACAACTTCTTTGAAAAGTCTCGCCATTAATATTGATGATGTTCAACGTCGGCTCAACATGATTTTGAACCAACAAATAATCTCAATAGTGATTTGATGGCGAAGATCCTAGGTGTTGCAGTTTCTGGATGTTCTTAGAACAGTTCAATTCAATCCCTTAATATCTAAAAAAACACAATTTAGTTTCTTTCGGCCCTATTTAGAGTGTGGTTGGATTATATTTTTTAAAATTTTTAATTTTTTTAAGTTTTAAATTAATATTTTTAGTTTTTTTTAATCATGATATAAAAAATAAAAAATATTATCTTGATATAAATTTAAATAAAAAAACACTTTCCACCGTAATATCAAACATTTACAATTCATGGCAATTATAGATGATTACAATGACTAACACTTCTGTTAATTTTGGTATCAATCAACCAAATTTAAAATGTTAATTTTGGTATCAATCAACCAAATTTGAAAAATGAAAAGTAAGCTTATCATGCATTATAAACATAACAGTCAAGGCAACACAACCTTTCATTTTCAAAAACATAAAACGAAAAAAATGTCATATTCATGAAATTTTTAATTTCCAAACTAAGTGATTTTCAAGTTTTTTTGAAGAATAAATTTTTTTATTTATATTATAAAAAATTTAAAACTAAAACAACAACTTGTATAGAGTTTGGCACTGTTTAGAGTGCGGTTGGACCACATTTTTTTTAAAATTTAAATTAATACTTTTTAGTTTTTTTTTATCATTTTGATATACTAATATCAAGAATAAAAAATATTTAAAATATTATTTTGATATATTTTTAAATAAAAAATACTTTAAATCACAATCTTAAACATACTGTTTACAATTCATGGCAATTATTGATGGTCATGGTGACCAACACTTGTGTTAATTTCGGTATCAATCAACCAAATTTAAAAGATGAAAAGGAATTATATATAAACATAACAGGCAATACAACCTTTCATTTAAAAAAAAATAAAACGAAAACATGTCATATTCATGAAATTTTTAATTTCCAAACTAAGTGATTTTCAAATTTTTTGAAGAATTTTTTTTTTATATATTTTAAAAAAATTTAAAACTAAAACAACAATTTCTATAGAGTTCAAATTATTGAGATCATTATAACAATATGCTTGTATAATTGGGAGGAAAAAAAGTCATAGCTTCTCGTCTCTATCTAGTCTCTAGCATAAGCAATATGTAAAAATCAAGATTTATTAAAATGAGGACAAATTCCTTGGAAAAAAAAGTTATTTAAAAATACTTTTTTTTTTCCTTTGGTTCTTGTTTTACTCAAGAAATAATTAATTAGAGTAGATCCTACTACGGATATTAACATAAATTTGAAAATTTATTATGGAAACGGAAGAATAAATGAATATGCACACATATAGTGATTTCAATTTCAAATTGCTAATATATTGGGTTCGATGGATCCAATCTTTTGGTCAAAATGGATTCAATTGATGGAAAATAAAATACAAGGCGTAAATTGAATTTAAGCACAAATTTATGGCCACGTAAAGTGGAGGTATTTCCAAGTAATAAAAATAAATATAAAAAGGGACATCAAAATTACTGAAAAACTATAAGAGACATAACGATAATTATAAACTTTATTTCTCTTCAATTTGTTTCATAGCAGTACATCTTATTTTCATTTGATTAGCCATAACTTGGCATAACAACTCAGGTTATTTAAAAACCTAGCAAGCGAGGTTATTCTCAGTTGAAACGCCGAGTTGACTGCAATAATCTCTATAATATCTAACACGAGCCTGAACAGCACCTGAGTTTCCACCATTGCATTCATTACCATTAATGGCTCGAATAGTTGCTCCAAAACCTTGGCCTACAACAGGACGAACACTTTTCATCCAAAACCATAAGGCTGTCTTAAATGACACAACAGCATCCCTTGCTACAATGTCAGGATTGTTCAATCCATCAAAGTTGTTGCTGCTTCCGGCTGGCCCATAGTTGTAGTTCCATGATAGTTGGATTGGTCCGCGGCCATGGTATTTCTTACCTGGAACACATGGGTATTGCCTGTTGTTTTCATCACAGTAGTCACGGGAAGCACCATTTATCTCTTCTGTATAGCAGAAGTCTGCAAAATAAGACATTTTCTCTTGTCAGTTTACACACTAGGAGCTGAAACACGCTTATTAGACAGTTCACTTTGTTGACAAAATCCATATGCGGACAAATGTATTTGTGGAAAAGATAGATAGACAGACAGAATACTGTTGGCTATCATGCTTGCTATTCAAATGCTGCGAGAAATGTTATTAGGGATAGAAGAGGAACTTACGTCCAGTCTCATGAGTAACATGAGCGAAGAAAGCTGCAATCTCACGCTTAGAAGCTTCAGCTGAACCAAGTTTACCAAATTGAGGATATGAATTGACAGCACTGAGAAATGCATTTCTTGTATAGAAATTCTTCCCAGCACAGCCTGCACCAGCTTGGCTGATTATACCATTGAAGAAACCAGGCGTAACAATATCAGCAGCAGAACCACTCCCACTAGGGGTAGTAGGCGTAGGCGATGAATAACAGGGCCCTTGTTTACATCCCTGACCACAATAGGCATTGCTAGTGCCACAGTAGCCATATTGACTGCAACAAAGGTTTGCAGCACAGCCACAATTCTGAGCCTCTACCACATTCTTGGGCAGGGCTCCTGCAAGAACTATGGCTAAGATAATGGTAAGGAGAATATTGCTTCTCATTTTCGCTACTCCTGAAGGGAGTTTTGATAGTGATATGCAAAGAGAGAAAGGAATTTCTTGTGATGTGTGGAGATAAGGTCGAGGTTAAGCTATTTATAGAGGAACAAAGTGGACGAGGTCTATAATTTTACGTGTAAAATATCTAGGAGTTGATTATAATTTAGTCTATAAAGTTTAGCAAAATAAATAAAGTTTAGCAAAAATATCTAGGATAATGACATTAATGTCCTTACGTGACATGTTGTTGAAGTGGTCAGACAGTTATATACCATAAAAGGTAGAAACTTTATTACTACATCAGACACAATCCTATTTTTAGTCCTCTGTATCTATTTCTAGATCAGACAATCTTACTTGGCTTGGTATGTACTGATTATCACTTCCTACCTAACTTTTTTCCAACCCTACATTTTCCTCTCATTGAGAGCTTAATTTACGTTTGATGAATGACCTAACTAAAGAAACTTAAAAACAGGAAGTTATTAATTTATTGATAAAACCAGTATACCATTAATGGTATGATAAACAGGAAGTTAAATAGATGAGAACATAAAAGGACGTTACATAGGAGATGCTGCTAACAAGCTCCTACAAACAAGAACTCATAACTTATTAGACCATGTCAAAATGCCTTAAGGATCTTTAATCAAATCATTCTTTGTATATGAAAAATTATTATTCCAGACATTTAATTATAGTGCAAGACGATGGAGTATGAGTTGAAACAATGTATTCCAATTAAGCTTCTTATATATCTTTGAAGATCAGCTTGTTTTTTGCAGTCCAAATACCCCCATAAAATTCCATATGATAGCATTGTGAAAACATTTTGCTAGAACTTACCTTTGACCATGTCGCTCCATTGCCAGATGACTTGATCTATTGTATTTAACATACACTTAAGGTATCAAACCAACTCAAAAATCATTTCCATAATCTCCACATGTGGTAGCAATGAAGGAAAAGATGAGGAGCATGCTCTTTTTCATGTTCACAAAAGGGATATATAGCTTGACTGGGATGTAGTAAATGGCGGTGTGCTAGAAAGGCTCTTGTATATACTCTGTTTTGGAGCAATATCCATATGAACATTTCTACCTTTGGTGGGGCAGATCCTTTCCACAAAAGGGAAGTGAATATGAAGTGTCCTAGAAATAGAATGTTATCAATTAAATCATTGTCATACTTGATATATAGCCCCGCTTGTGTCTCCTCCTGCCCATATTTTTTTATCACCTCTGCTTGACTGCAATGTTACCCCTGCTAACAGTTGATTCATGTTATTTAATTACTCCTCTTCTAATGTCCGCAAGCATCTTTTCAGTGAAGCCTTCATTGCCACTAAGTTGTAGCATTGTCCGCTATATCTAACAAGCAGGGAGAAGGTGTTGTGATAAAGGAGAAAAGGTGTGGATAAAGAATCTTAAACCAGCAGTTGTTCTTCAAAGCCACTCCTAATTTAGAGTATGTGCTGATAACAAAATAGATAGACTAACATGTTTCAGAAAAAGATGGTTTAAGAAGTGGGAGGCCATTAATAATAAAAGCCTAACATCTTTTGTTGATATGGTCTTGCCAACCTCTGAGATTGTTTTCCCCTTCCACCAGAAACAATTTTGAATTTTTTCAAGAAAAAATATATAAAATATATATAAAAAACACTTTTTTTAATTTTTCATTTACAAGGGAGGTCGTCTTGACTAATTTCTTGATCTCAGGTCTACTGTTAATTTACTGTTTTCAAAGATTTCAAGACCCTAAAAAAATACAAAAGTTCTTTTTATGTCTACTTTTCTTTATAAATTTACTAAGTAAAGCAAAAAGAAAACAAAATTTTTCAATTTATTTGCATCATAAATATTATAAAAAAGAAGCAATTGTCATAATCTAATTTTTTATTCTTTTTATTTTATCTTATTTTTATTTTATTTTCTATATAAAAATAATAGAAAAATAATAAAATAAGTGATGATAAAAAAAATGAATGAAAAGAAAAAAGAAAAAGAAACAATGAATGAATTGAAAAAAATGAGATGAATGAAAAATAAATTGAAATTTGGGTCAAGATAATATAAATTGGAAGATTGGGGACTTAATTCAACTTTGGATTGGTTTAATTAATCAAATCAAGAGCTTAATTGTAGAATTGATATATTTGAGGATTTAATTGAACTTGGAATTAGTTTAATTAAGGAAATTAGGGGCTTAATTGAAGATTTACCAAAGTTTGGAGCTGATTTGGGTCAAGATTGCAAGAAATTAACATAAAAGGACCATGTTGTAAATTACGCCGAAATAAAGGGGTCCAATTATATTTGATTCAGGGGCACAATTGCAAATAGCCATTTTAGTCAAGAAAACGGCGCCGTTTAAAAGAAAACTATTCATCACCTTATTCCTCAGGAACCGTTTCAGCAGTAAAGGCAATATAGCTGTTTCAGGAGCAGAAGAACCCGAGGGAACTGGAGGAGAAGACAGACGCAAACCAGCCGAACAGAGAAAAAACAGGGGAAGCACACAGGGGGATGAAAGAAAAATGAAGACTGGGAACTAACACAGAAAAAAAAGACGAAAAAGAGAGAGGCAGAAATAACACAAAAAACCTAAGGAGGGACGAGAGAATACCAGGAAAATAACAGAACAGAGCAAAGACAGTAGAAAGGAGGACCGGAGAACTGGAGGGATAATCCGGGGGAACTGAGGATGAACTGAGAGGATAGAACCCGAGGGAACGCACTGGAGAAGCGAGGAACCAGAGATAACAGAGAAAAAATAAAAACCCACGGACGAAGAACAAAGAAAAAAACGGAAACACAGAAAGAACCCAGGACAGAAACCAGGAGACATAAACGAAAAGGATAGAACCCAGAGAACGAACTAAGGAGGAACTGGAGGGAAGAGAGAGGGAAAAAAAAACAGAGGAATGAAGAGAGCAGAGAGACAAAAAAACAGAGAAGAACAAAAACACAAGGACAAGGACAGAATACCAAAGACAGAAGGAAAGAACACGGGAAGACGAAGAGGAAAACAAAACACAGAGGGTAAAGCATATGATCAATCAGCACACCAGTGCATTCGGCTTCGTCTCCAGGTAGGTTCTTCTTTCCTTTGCCCCGCTTTTGCAATTTTCAGTTTTTGCACTGTGTAGTGCACGCGTGAATTAGCTTGTGCGTGCTGCCACCAGCTAGGGCACTGGTTTGGACTAGGGCCTCAGGCTCTACTGGCTAATCTCTTTTATTTTAGTTTTTTTTATTTTAATATTTGACTAAAGAATTCCTTTTTAATATCAGAAAATTTCAAAAAAAAAATTGTGTATCCTTTAGAATTTATTCGAAGGTCTCTCGTATTTTTTTCAGGTATTTCACTATATATTTGATCTATAAATTTTTATTGTAAAATATAAATTTAGTATTTGATGTATTTTTTTTTTTTTTTAAAAAAAGATAAAAAATATATATGTTTTGTTTTAAATTCATTTTATTGGTATATTCACTAATACCAAAGTAAGGAATATCATATTTTGTAGCTACGTAATATTTACCAATACCAGAGTTAGAAGTATCTGTAGCCGAATATTCACTAGCGTCAGAGTCAGGAATATTATAGGCAAACCATCAAAGATATCTTTCATTTTATGTAACCAGTCTCATACCATAAAATCTCTGTTGACGAGTTAAGATTTCTAATGACTGTAATATTAGATAGTGATTTCTTAAAAGATATTTTTCATTGATGAATAAGATACCAAAAATATGTATTTTTCTTCAAAGATTTTTTTTAGACTGTCACGATGTCGGGTGCAACAATTATTTTTATTGATTTTGTTTTTGTTCAATTATTATGTATTTCTTCCTTCAGCCTTGGTTTATATAGGAAAAGTCATGGATAACTTCTTTTCTTTTTGGATAATGATTGAAGATTTAATTAAATGGTCATCAAGCGATTGACAAAAAAAATTAACATACAAATTAAAGGATAAGTAAAAGTACAATAAATAAAAGTGAAGGCTCTTTTTAATTCTATAACAAACACCAAAATAAAATCAGAAAAGCCTTGAGAATTAGCATATATAACATGAGATCCCAGTAAACTCAGACCATGGATGACAAACAAACAGATGCAACAACAACTCTAAAAAGTCGCCACCTCCACAATCAAGTACCAAGAAATTAACTTTGATGGATGTATCTCAACTGATTAGATCCTGGGTTGCTCCCTAGAGATCACTAGTTTGAGTCCCATAAATCTCAGGGCCACTAGAGACTTATATGGTCATTAACTTCAGGACCCGTGGAATTAGTCAAAATACATGCAAATTGGTCCGAATATCATGTTAATCTTTTTTTTAAAAAAAATAAGAAATTAATGAATCAGAAGCTACTCAGCCCTCCCCCTTCCATTATTAGTCCAAAGTAAAATACCCTCAACATTATGAACTAAGTCAAGCCCGTGTAATGAAATTCTTCATTATTTGATCGCAACCACAAAACCAATCGATGCAAAATGAGATAAAAAATCATATCCCAGATAGAAGCGCGACCATTAAACACCAAGTCATTTCTCGCTAGCCATATACCCCAAGCTATACCATAAGAGAGATTGATCCAAAACTTCCTTTGGAATTTTCCTTTGGCAAGAGAAGGCCATTGAAAAATTAACTGATATAGCGACAGCGAAATAATCCATTTGACACCCTATCAAGATAGGAAACGAGACCAAATTTTCCAAGTATGAACACATCAGACCAGAAAATGATATGAAGATTCTAGGTGGATTTTGATGGATAACTTCTTGTTAACCACCCACTTTCTCCATTGCTCCTCATTTTAAGGATGAACAACTAAAACTGCCCATCTATATTATCTCATGTGTTTTAATTAGTTTCTTTTACAAGTGTAGATCTTTCCTATAGCATGTCTTATCTTTCTTCTAATCCAAACTTCATAACTCTTATAAAACTTATTAGGTCCAAACTTATTTTAATATGGAAACATTTATTAAGTTCAGTCTACTATTTCAACTTTTTTTTTTTTATCTTTTGACTTAAATTATTTCTCAAACTAATTTATTGTGTAACTCCTAAGCTTTCCACTGCATGCTTCATTTTCTTTTTTCTTTTTTTTTTTGGTATAAAAGTCCAGACCTTTTAATCCACTCCAAGACTTTAAATAGTTATTTTTATTTTTATGTTTTAAGGTTTTTATTTTTATTTTTTTGCATTCGTATATAAGAGCTCTTTGATTCTTTACGCGTCCTAGCAAATTCAATCGCTTCTTTGTTAAGCCACCGCTATATATAGTTTATCATGTTTCCTTCGTAATGTGAAACCTTCTTTTCCTATCATTCTAGGGTTTTTATTTTTTGTTTGTTTTTGCAATTGCGAACTACATAATTGACAGATTTGTCCATTCCCGTGACGAAGCATAGACAATGCCTCTAGTACAATCTTGTAGAGTAAAAACACAATATAATTGCGTGTTTGGGTACTTTTAGAAAGGAAGTCCTTGGAGTTGGAAGCTTGTTTAGAGAAGAAGGCTTCAGGTTTGGCAGGAAGAACTTGGGGCAAAGATGCTTGATTTTTCCAACTCATCGGAGAATATTGATTTCCAACCATATTCTTTCTTGGAAAATAATTTTCTTAGCGGAATCATACAGCGGTATTGCCACACAATAATATGTACCTTAATACTTTTAATAATTAAAAAAAAACTTGTGAAAATAGGTTTAAATAATAAAATAGGAATGAAAAAGAAGTTTATAACCTTAGAATGCTACTAGAAATGGGTGGAATAGAGGTGGCTTATAAGCTTTTTAATCTCTTTCCACTTGTTGCTGCTAACGATGATTCACACCTTCGCTAACAGGGTTTTTGGAACTGTCATGTTCATTTTTCTTTACAACTTCTTCTCTCTCTCTCTTTCTCTCTCTCTCTCTCTCTTTATATGTAGTAGGATAATCTATATGGGTTGTCATGATGAAGAAGGAGGTTGTTTTAACAAGTGGAGTTGTGTTCGTTATGGGGTTAGTGTTTGGAGGCTAAACGAGGAATAAGCAAAAGCATATCAATCCATTGGGTTTATTTCAGAGTAGATCGGGTCTGATGATGATCACTAATGGTGGATTTAGAGGGAAGAAAAGGATGGTCATCAATGGGTTGGTATGGGTTGTGGTGGTTGATTTGTCAACCAGGAGTAGTGTGATGGTTATGTGACGTTGTTTCCTTGACTCTTTCTACTTTTAAGGCAGAATATGTGTGGTGTGGTGTGGTGTTAGAAGACAATAATATAAATTATATTTTGAGATTTTATTTAATAGTTTAATATTTTTGATTGAATTTGTTTTTTTAATATAGTATTAAAGTTTTGATAACTAATCAGTTACAAATTTAAATTTCACTATTCTTATTTATTTGATAAAAAAAATAAAATACAAGGTAATGTGAGTTTATGCATATTTTAAGTTTAAAATGCTTTCACTTGAGAGAATGTATTAGAGAATAATATAAATCATATATTAAGACCTCACATAATAATTTAAGATTTTGGATTGATTTTTTGACATGTGACAATGATTTTTTTACATTTGTGTGTAGTTAAAGAGAATTTTCGAGATAATGCACATGTGTCGAGACAAAAGCATAAAGATTTTTGTTGATAATAACTCTACAATTATTTTAGGAAAAAAAACCCAATTTTTTTATAAGAGAAATGAGCATGCAAACAGCAGATATCCCTTTATTAGAGAGTGCATAAGAAAAAAAGAGGTGTGACTGGGTTATGTTAAGTTCATTAATCAAGTTGCATATATTCTTACAAGGGTTTTGAAATGAGAAGATTTTTGCAAATTAAAAGCTTTGCTAAGACTTATCTAGAGATAGGTTTAAGGAAGGACGTCGAGGGTAAATTTATACTATAATAATGTTTTATCTATATATACAATTTAGTTCAAGCTGTAGCGGTTTTAACAACAAACAAACCGTTATTGTTTCTTAACTACCTAAGATTTGGAGCCATATCTGTGCCAAGCACCAAGCTCATTTCAACGGAACCGCGCATGCTCATTTCAGATGACATCTCCATGGCCAGACATTCCTTTAGCTCTCCCAAAATATCACT
>Ga0307509_10011507_pt1 | contig 10698 bp, 9 predicted proteins | sample 10_EM_MG_FD_202245 | JGI IMG/M metagenome (GOLD analysis project Ga0307509, IMG submission 202245) | Populus trichocarpa ectomycorrhiza microbial communities from riparian zone in the Pacific Northwest, United States - 10_EM | ecosystem: Host-associated > Plants > Roots > Unclassified | place...
TCGCTTCGGCGGCCACGGCGGAAGTCAGGGCCAGCACCACCGCGGCGACCAGGCCGATCAACAGCATCGCGAGGCGGTTCGGCTTCGACGGGATCGACGGCAGTGAGGGCGACTGGATGAGCCGGAACTCGTCCGCGCGGCCCCCGACAATGGCCGCGGTATTCACCTCGGCATCCATCTGGCGATTGAGGAGTTGCTCGTATTTCTCTCGCGCGATGTTCAGGTCGCGGGTGAGATTCGCGTATTCGCGCTCCACCTGCGGCGTGGCCGTGACGTTCTTCTCGAGGCCGCCGACCTTGCCGCGCAGCTCAGCGTTCTGTGCGCCGAGGCTGGCGAGCTGGCTGTCGATCGCGTTGATCTGCGTGCGCAGCTGCATTCCCACCGGCGTGCCGTCCGACATCTCGACGTCACCCTTCTCGCCACTGTTGATGCGGGCCTGGAGGGTGGCGATGTCGCGCTGGAGGCGCTTGATGTCCGGATGCTCGGCGCCGTAGCGCTGGCGCGCCTCGGCGAGCGTCGCCTGCTTCTGGCTGAGTTGCGAGCGCAGGCTGGTGCCGGCGCCGGCGCTGGTACCGTACTTCAGGCTGTCGATCTGCCGCCGCAGCGCGACCATGTCCGGGTGACTCTCGTCATACGACGACTTCATGCGTGCGTACTGGTCCTCGAGCGAACGCACGCTGCCCGCGTCGGGGCCCTGCGAGCGTGCCGTCTCGAGCTGCGCGGCGAGGAACACGCGTTCCTGGCGCAGCGCAGCCATCTGCGTGTTGTTGGACGTGAGCTGGCTCTCCGCCCGGTCCATCATCGACATGTTGAGCTGCGTGAGCTCGGGCAACTGGCCATAGTTCGCCCGCTTGAAATCCGCGAGCTTGGACTCGAGCTGCGCGACATGCGTGCGCAGGCGCTCCGCTTCGCCCGAGTAGAACTCCGCGGCGCCGGACGAGCGGCCCTGGCGCTGGCGGCGATGCTCGGCGAGGAACGCCTGCACCAGCCACTGCGCGCCTTTCTGCGCCTTCTCCGGAACGCGGTTGTCATACGACAGCGTGAACGCGTCGACCACCTCGCGTTCACGGCCGGTGCGCGGATCGAGGATGGGCGTGGTCACGATCTGCACGTCGATGTCGCGGCGCATGCGCTTGAGCATCGCGGTCTCGTCATCGGCGAGATCCGGATACAGGTTGTGCTCCTGGTTGAGCTTGCGCAGGTTGCCGTCCGTCAGTACGGTGCCCTTGAGGTTCTGCACGTACTGGTCCGCATAGTCGGACTCGCCGTTGGCCGCGGCGTCGGACAGCGTCTGTGCTCCCGATGTCTCGTCGATCTCGACCAGCGCCGACGCGGTGTAGATATCGGGCAGCGTCGCGGCCAGCAGGATCGCGAGAACCGCGATCGGTATGGCGATGGCGAGCAGCAATCCCTTGCGGCGCGCGATCGCGTGGATGTAGTCGGAAAATTCGGGTGATGCCTGGGTTTCCATAAGGTCAATCGTTCCTTGGACGGGTACGTTGCAGCGGTTGATAGATGAACGAGGCCATGGCGCCGGTCGACGCGGCGTTGTCGACGCTGTCGTCGTACTTCTGCCAGGTGTAGTCGCCGGCCAGGCGGATCGACCACTCTTCCTTGACTCGCCATTCGAGCCCGACGTCCGCGGTGGCGTAGGTGCGCGGAATGAACGTGGAGGTGTCGTCCACGTCGTCGTCGTGCGTGCCGCGCAGGCCCACCAGCAGGTTGAGTCGCGGCGTCATCGCGCGAGACAGGCGCAGGCGCAACTGGTCGCGCGCCACGACGACGCCAGCGGAGGACGGTCCGACGCTGCGCGAGAGGTCGGTGAACAACTCGTTGCGGCCAAGCATGACACTCACGCCCGCACCCGCCAGCCACGCGACATTGCTGCCGCCATCGGCGAGCTCGACGTTCTGCGCTCCGATGCGGAAGAACCGGGTCGTGTCCTTGACGGTGCGCGTGTCCCATTGCATCTCCGCGCCGTACGCCTTCGTCACGTCGCGGAACTCGATGTCGTAGTAGCCGCCACGCAGGCGCGTTGCGAGCGTCGTGCGCTCCGAGATGCGCGTCCGCACACCCGCCGTAACCTCCGTGGTGTCGAAGCCCACCTGCGCCTGGCTGATGGCTTCGTCGAAGCTCACGTCGTAATAGCTGGCGTCGATCTCGAACTGGTTGCGCTGGTTGATCTCCCAGCTCACCGAAGGCCGCACGCCATAGCGGGTGCGCCGGTTCTTCACAATTATCCGGCCGGCGTCGCCGAATACGGGCTCGCCGAGTCCGGAGTCGATGCCGGCGTCCGGCTGCTCGCTGTTCAGCACGTCCTGCTGCGCGAAGTCGGCGCGCAGCCGCGTGTCGAAGCGCTGGCCATTGCGTTGCCAGTCCATCGCGCCGAAATAGTCGACCGAATCGAGATCCTGGTTGTTCGAGAAGTAGTTGGCATGCACGCGTGGGGTGAACGTCAATTGCCCGGTCTGCGTGATCGTCGCCATCTCGAGCGCCGCGTCGACCACCGGTCCGTTCACCGCGACTTCGGTACCCGGCTGCGTCAGGCGATAGTTGTCGTCGTACATGTAGCCGGCTTCGATCGTGGGTGTGAATTCCCACACTGCATCCGCGCGCGCGGCCTGTCCCGCGCCCAGCGCGAGGCAGATCGCCGCGACGAGTTCTCGGCGCCGCCCGGCGTTCATGGCACGACGACCACGTCGCCGGCCTGCAGATCGATGTTCTGATCCATGCGGCGGCCCTTGACGACGTCGTTGTAGTGGAACGGCACGGCTTGTTTGCCACCCGGCGTGCGACGCAGGACGACGATGTCACCCAGCGAGGCGAACGGCGTGGTGCCGCCCGCCATCGACAGCGCCTGCATCACGTCCACGCTGGGATTCATGATGAATTCGCCCGGCTTGTTCACCTGGCCGATGACGTACACCTTGTTGCCCTTGATCTCCTGGATGGCCACCGTGACCACGGGATCGGAGATGTACTTCGCCAGTCGCTGGCTCATCGTCTTGTTGAGATCGGCAACGGTCTTGCCCTTGGCGTCGACCTCGCCCACCAGCGGAAACGAGAACGAACCATCGGGACGGACCAGCGTCTCCTTCTGCAGATCCGGCTCCTTCCAGACGTTGATCGACAACAGGTCGCCGGGCTTCACCGTGTAGTTGGCATCCTGCGCCATGGCGCCGGTGGCCCAGGCGAGCGCGACGATCACGCAGCAGGCCATCAGGAACTTCTTCATTGACGTTCTCCAGTCGGAATTCCAACAGTCAGATGTTCATAAGCCGCGATGAGGCGCGGCGCTTCGTGCTGCCAGGCCAGCACGCGTTCGATGCGCTCGCGGCCGATCGCACCCATGTGGATGCGTTGTGACTCGTCCGCGAGCAGCGAAACCATTTTCTGCGCCAGGTCGGCGACGTCGTTCGGGCGCGCGTACCAGGACGCCTCGCCGGCCGAGACACGACCCTCGGTGAGATCGAACTGCACGACCGGCTTGCCGAGCGCCATGTATTCCATGACCTTGTTCATGGTCGATTGGTCGTTCATGTCGTTGGCCCGGTCCGGGTTCACGCAGATGTCGGCCGTGTTGAGCATCTCGAGCAGCTCGGCGTCGGGAGCGCGGCCCGTGAACGTCACGTAGTCGGCAACGCCCAGGTCCTTCGCGAGCCTGCGCAACGACGCGAGCTCGGTGCCGCCGCCGACCAATCCGAACTGGATGTCGGTGCGCCCGAGGTGCTTGACGATGAACTGCACCGACTGCAGCAGCAGGTCGATTCCCTCCTGCTTGCCCATCACGCCCACGTACCCGACGAGATACTGGCGCCCGTTCCTGAGCGCGGGATTCGCCGGCACGGACTTGATGCGCGTGAGGTCCGGGCCCGAACGGACCACGAACACGTCGCGCGGATTCTTTCCGCCGCGACCGATCGCGATGTTGCGATAGGACTCGTTGGTCGAGATCACCATATCCGCGGTCTTGAACGTCATGCGTTCGAGCGCGGACAGCAGTTTGTGGCCGAAGCCGCGCTTGCCGAATTTAGCCTCGTAGAGTTCAGGGTTGATGTCGTGGTGATCGAAGACGAATTTCTTGCCGAAGAGCTTGTAGAAGCCCCCGATCACAAAAATGGTGTCGGGTGGATTGCAGGCGTGCAGCACGTCGAAGCCGCGCCCGAACAGCACTTTCAACGACAGCCAGAACTCCATCGCCAGCGCAACGCTGTACTCGAGCGCATAGCCGAGCACGCCATCCGCTTCGCGCGGCAGTGAGTGACGATGAATGTCGATGTTGTCGATACGCTCGAAGCTCTTCTCGAATCCCGGCCCCTTGGGGCAGATGATCGAGACCGTGTAGCCGGCAGCGGTCAGTGCGCGCGCCTCCTGCCACACGCGCCGATCGAACGGGCATGGCAGGTTCTCCACGACGATGAGCACGCGGCGGCCGGTGGCAGCACGCGGTCTCGGGGCGACCAGTACGCCGTCTTCCCGCGGATCCGCGGGCAGCGTCTGCGCCTGTCGAGACGCGCCGCGTTGCATGGCGGCGCCGCTTGAGGAATCGGACATCGAACCTCCCGTTCGGGTTAACCAGTCACTTGAGATCGAGCACGAGCAGCCGGAGATTGCGGTCTCGCTGCAGCGGCTGGACCTGAAAACCCACGGACGTCGCGAGCGTTTGCATCGCGCGGTTCGACCACGCGATCTCGCCCGAGAGTCGCCGTACGCCGACGCGCTTCGCCTGGCGCAGCAGTGTCGACAGCAAATTCTTTCCGACCTGTTCCTCGCGATAGGAGTTCGCAACCGCGACGCCGAAGTCGGCACCCTCCTCGCCCGGCACGAAGGCACACACACCGATCACGCGATCGACGCCGCGCGAATTCTCGAGCGCGGCAAACGCGAGCGCCCCGTCACCAGTGCCGACGATCACGCGATCGAACAGCATATTGGTGAGGTCGTGCACCGCGGACTGGTCGCGCTCGCTGGCCGTCGCGTTCAGCTCGAGCACGAATTCCGCGAGCAGGCGCCGGTCACCCGGCGATACCTGGCGCACGCTGTAGTCGCGCCGCGTCTTCGGCGTCATGTACCAGCGGCGCGCGAGCCACGCGTTGATCATCGGGGGAATGCGCGGCGAAATGTGCGGAGCGAACGCGACTCTTTGCATGGCGCGAAGGGTCGCGTACCGCGCGCGGTGCCGCCGTCGGACGCCGCGCGATGGCGCACTCAAAAACGCCGTCATGCGATCCATCGGCGACGCTCGCGATGCGGCCGCTTCTGACAGCGTATTCCGTCATGCAACATGTCGCCGAATCGCGTCGCCGCGCCGATATTTTTCAGCGCGCGGCCCGCACGGCTGGAAACGCATTTGTTGTAGGTGTGAACTGACAGCCCCGGCGCATTCGCGCCTGCAATACTCCGGGCCACGCATGAAGCCGGATTCATTCTCCATCACCGCATTGCGCGCCTCGCGGGCACTCGCCGCGATCGCGTGTCTCGCGGGCCTCGGGGTACTCGCTTGTTGGGCGTGGCCGACGGACGTCGTGAGCGCGATCGCGACATTCCTGCCGCCGCCACTCGCGGGGCTCACCATCGTGCTGCTGTCCGCCGGCGTGCTGCTCGCGGGTTTCCGGCACGTCGGGTTGCGCATCACGGCACAGGTGCTCGCGGCGCTGGCCGCCGGCGTCGCACTGTCGAGCGTCGTGCAGACCTGGAGCGGCGCGGACCTGCGCGCCGACTTTCTGCTGTTCGGTGACACCGTGATCCGTCTCCACGGCGCGGCCTTCGAGCATCCCGGGCGCATGGCCGGCACGGTGAGCCTCGTGCTCACGATGAATGCGCTCGCGGTGCTGATGGTGCCGTTCGAGTCGCGGTTCGCCGCGCGCGGATTTGCGGGCGCCATTGGCGCGGGACTATTGATCGTCACCACGTCGGTGGTCGGTCTCGCGCTCGGCAACGAGAGTCTCGCCAGCCTGGGGTTCGATCGCGTGCCGACACTGGCGGCGACTCTGCTCGGCGCCGCGCTGCTGCTCGGCGCGCTCGGCTTGCGTCGCGACGCGGGCTGGCTCTCGGTGCTGTGGGAAGCCACGGCCACCGGTGTACTCGCCCGCGGCATGGTTGCGTGGACCGTGATCGCGCCGCTGGCCTTCGCGCTGATCGCGCTCGCCGGCGTGCGTGTCGGTCTCTTCAGCCTGAACTTCGCCTTCGCGCTGCTCGCGGCGGCGATGTGCGGCGGCCTGACTTTCCTCATGCTGTGGAATGCGGCGCGCGTCGATCGCGCGCAGCGCCGTGCGGACAGCGCGCGTGAAGCCGCACAGCTCGCCGCGAACCGGCTGCGCCTCGCGCAGACCGCCACCGGCGTGCAGATGTGGGAATGGACACCTCGGCGCCGGGAGTGGTTGTCACTCGACGGTGAAGAGCGGCTCGATCCTTCTTCCAACGAATATCTCGAGGCCGGACTTGCGCGCTGCCTGCGCGATGGCAAGGCCGAGTTCGAATTCCCGATGCGTCGGGCCGGCATCGAGGACCAATGGATGCTGGCCACGTGCTGGAGCGAAATGCGTGACGGCGGCCTGGTGGTAGTCGGAGTCACCGTCGACGTCACCGAGCGCAAGATCGCGATCCTCGCGCTCGAGGCCAGCGAAACACGCCTGCAATTGGCGGCGCGTGCCCTGCCCGGCTTCGTCTACGACTGGAATCGCGCCAGCGGCAAGCTGGTGCGCACTTCCGGCATCGAGCAACTCCTCGGCTACGCGCCCGCGGAAGTGTCGCCGGCCAGTCGCTGGTGGGACGATCTCGTGCATCCGGAGGATCGCGCCTCCGCACGACCCGCGCGTGTCGAACACGTGAGCGGTGTGGACAGCGACGTCGACAACATCGCCTGCGAATACCGGGTGCGCCACGCCAACGGCAGCTACGTCTGGATCTGGGACCACTGCATCCTGGTGCGCGATCGCGCGGGCGACGTGGTGCGCGTCGTCGGCAGCGTGCTCGACATCACCGAGCGCAAGGAAGCGCTGGCGCGGCTCGCGGCCAGCCAGCAACACCTGGCGCTCGCGCTGGACGCGGCCCGCAAGCTCGAGGCCGAGCGCGAGGGATTGCTCTCCGCGGAACGCGCCGCCCGCACCGAGCACGCCACCGCGGTGCATGTAAAAGACGAATTCCTTGCGACCATTTCCCACGAGCTGCGCACGCCGCTCAACGCGATCCTGGGCTGGGCCACGCTGCTGCAGCGGTCCAACGTCGATCCGAAGATGATCGGCGACGGCCTGAAGGTCATCGAGCGCAACGCGCGCGCGCAGACGCAGCTGCTCGGCGACCTGCTCGACGCGAACCAGATGATGTCGGGCAAGCTGTCACTCACCTTCGAGCCCATGGACCTGAACGATGCCGTCCGCGCCACGCTCGATTCGATGCGGGTGACCATCGCCGCGCGCAAGATCACCGTGGATGGGCAGCTCGTCGACAGCACGCTGCCCGTGATGGGCGACTCCGGGCGACTGCAGCAGATCGTCAGCAACCTGCTGTCGAACGCATTGAAGTTCACGCCCGCGGACGGCGTGGTCACCGTCGTCACGCGTGCCGATGCCGACGGCATCTACTGTGAAGTGCGCGACAGCGGCGAAGGTATCGCCGCCGAATTCCTGCCGCACATCTTCGAGAAATTCCGCCAGGCCGACAGCGGCAGCGCGCGGCGCTTCGCCGGGCTCGGACTCGGGCTCGCCATCACCAAACAGTTGGTGGAGTCTCACGGCGGCTCGATCAGCGTCACGAGCGAGGGTCGCGGCAAAGGCGCCGCGTTCACGGTCCGCCTGCCAAGGCTGCGCCCGGACACCGGCGAGCTGCACGACCTGGATGCGCACCGCTTACCCGCCAACCGCTCGCTGGCGGACAAGCCGCTCGCGGGGCTGACCATCCTCGCGGTGGATGACGAGGCCGATTCGCGCGATTACCTCGGAAGGCTGCTCGCGGAACAGGGCGCCGAGATCGTGAGCGTCGCATCGGCACAGGAAGCCCTCGATGCGCTATCGGACGACAGCGGCCGGTTCGACTTGTTGCTGAGCGACATTGGCATGCCGGGTTCCACCGGGTACGACCTCATCGAGGCCGTACGGCAGCGGTTGAAGGTCGACGAGCACGACCTGCCGGCCCTGGCGTTGACCGCGTTTACCCGGCCGCAGGACCGGGCGCAGGCGCTGGATCGTGGATTCCAGAAGCACCTGGCGAAGCCCGTACAGGTGGGACGCCTCATCGGCGCCATCCGCCAGCTCACCGGCCGCGGTGCCGGACACGACGCGCGCAGCGCGCGCCGACACTAACTACTCGACTGGCGGCGGTGCCGGCATGGCCGGCACCGCCGGTATTCTCAATCCCGGCGCAGCAGCAGCGAGGCGACCAGTGCGACCGCCGCACCGGCAGCGGCGCCGACCGCGATCGATTTCCACGGATTCTCCTGCACGTAGCGATCGGTCGCATGCGCGGCATCCGTTGCAGCAGCGCGCGCACGCGTGCCCGCTTCGGACAACCGCACCTTCGCCTGGCTCACGGTACGCAGTACGCGCTGACGCACTGCCTCGGCGGCGGCGCCACCTTCCTCGCCCAGCGTCTTCAGGAGCTCCTCGGCCTGCGCAACCACACGATTGAGCTCGATCACGGTGGATTCGGAATTGCGCGCGCCATTTTCAAAAGTCTTTGCCTGGATGCTCATGAATCGCTCCTCGTCTGGACGTGTTGATTGGTGCGTCACCTTAAGTGCTCCGCAACGCCGCAATCGTCAGCATTTCTACTCACGGACCTGTCGGTCGCGACCGACAGCCGCGCCTAACTGTCGCAGGCGCAACGCGGTCGGCCTGTTCTGACAACGCATGGGCCTTTCGTCCGCGGGCGGCGGCATGCCCGCCGGCGCAGCATGCGTTTCGCCCATCGAATCACCGCACTCGTAACGAGGAGATTGAAACGTGACCAAGAATTTCAGCAGCTGGACACTGGCAGTGACCGCAGCGGTGAGCCTCATGGCGCTCGCCGGTTGCAATCAGCGCGAGTCTGCGCAGGAAACCGCCAAGGACGTGAGCGCGGCCCGCCAGGACGCGCAGCAGAACGTGGCCGAGGAAAAGCGCGAAGCAGCGGATACCGCGAGCGAAGGCAAGGAAGACCGCGCGGCCGCCGAGTACGACGTGTCGATCGCGCAGGCTGATGGTCAGCGCAAGATCGCGAAAGAGAAGTGCGAGACGCTGTCGAGCGACGCGCAGAAGGCGTGCAAGGACCAGGCCGAGGCGACCTACGAGTCGGCGAAGGCCCAGGCCCAGTCGACGCTCGATGCCGCGAAGCAGTCGGGTTCGGCTTCGGGCAACTGAAGCCCTGAGGTAAGCACGTGATCGCGGCCGGGTGATGCCCACCTGCGAGACCTTTGCAAAGGTCGCGTTCACGTGATCCCGCCCGGCGCTGGCAAAACCATCGCCGGGCGTTTTCAGATCGGGAGAGAGTCATGAACGAGCACACACTTCGACGAAGACTGGTGCCAGCCGCGCTGGGCCTGCTGTGCAGCGTGCCCGTGTGGGCCATGAGTCTCTCCACCGTGACTCCGGCGCAGCCGCTGCCCGAGAGTGTGGCGCCCGGCGCGGGTAACGTCGCCGAATTGGTGGCGGCCGAGACCGGCACCGCGGGCAGCACTTCCCTCGTGCCGCTGATGGCCGCCGACATGCAGGCGCGCCCCATCGCCATCGGAACGGTCGACGCACCGGCAAACGGCGCGGCGCCGGTGGGCAAACCGATTGACGACATCCAGTTCGTCAAGCAGGCGACGGAGAGCGGCCGCAAGGAAATTCACGCGGCGCAGGAAGCGCTGCCACAGCTCAAGAACCCGGATCTCAAGCAAGTAGCCGAAATGCTGGTGAACGACCACGGTGGCGCGAACCAGAAGTTGTCGGCACTGGCAGAAGCCAAGGGCTGGCCCGTACCTGGCCCCGTCGCAGAAGCCGCGCCACCGGCCGGCACCGCAAGCAGCGACTTCGATGCCAAGTTCACGGCGGAGATGATCGCGGGGCACGAACGATCGGTCGCGCTGTATCGCGCGCAGGCGGCCGGCGGCGAAGACAAGGACCTGCGCAAGTACGCCAAGGAAACCCTTCCGACCATCGAGAAACATCTGGCCGAACTGAGGAGATTGCAGAAATGAGCACGGAAGGCAGCAGGCTGACACTGCGGATCATCAAATTACTGGGAATCGCCGGCATCGCCGTGCTGGCAGCGTCGTACGTAGCCGCGCGCGCGCAACGGCGCGAACTGGAGAAGCGCACGCGACTGAACGAACAGATCGAGAAGGAACGCTGGGAGAGTGAGGGCGGCGCGAGCCGTTCTGGCCCGGCGACGCAAAGCGCCGTCACGGCACACTAGCGGCAAGGAGCGAAACGGGGGCGGGTCGGCGTTGCCGGCCCGCTCTTTTTTAGTGAGAGTTGGATTTGAGTGGGGTTGCGGTGCACGCGCGCGCCGCGGATCCCGGTCGTGTGAGGTACGGTTTTCTCGCGTCGGCCTATTGTGGGTGTGATCGCTAGATAGAGGGCCGCCGGCATCACACAGACGTGTGTGAAGCGGTTGGTGTCGAGCGTTAGCAAAGAGTCCGGATGGTGTGGAGAGCCGGCTTCGTGCCAAGGAACTGCTCAGGAGCCGCCGCTCAAAAGCCCGTACCTCACACGCCCGTGCTCCGCGGCACGCGCGTGC
>Ga0307509_10011508_pt1 | contig 10697 bp, 16 predicted proteins | sample 10_EM_MG_FD_202245 | JGI IMG/M metagenome (GOLD analysis project Ga0307509, IMG submission 202245) | Populus trichocarpa ectomycorrhiza microbial communities from riparian zone in the Pacific Northwest, United States - 10_EM | ecosystem: Host-associated > Plants > Roots > Unclassified | place...
CAGTTTGACTTTTCAGAATAAAAAATCCTCTCAGCAAAGGTGAAATATATATTTCACTTGAAAATGAAGCCCAAGTGAAAAGCCAAAATAGAGTATCGTGAAGAAATAAAGACCAAACCCTGAGGTTGATGTTGGCCGAATGCGGTAAGTATTTTAAGCGGGAGGAAAATAGAGGGCGCGGAGCGTGCTGTCTTTGTACCTTAAACAAATGCATATGATTTAAAAAAAGAAAAAAAAGAAAAAAAAGAATGTCCATAGTGTAGATCATCCTCCGTCTCCTTTACACCTCCGGCGATTGAAATCTCAACACCACGAGAAATCATCGTCACTTCCCTCCAACCCCCTCTCCTCAGACACACCACATTGCCTCTGTCTGGGTGAAGCCATCTCCCCTCCCTCTTTTTTTCCCTTCTGATGGTCAGGCCTGGCGAGCTTGTTCCTATGGGTTGGTTGAGTCTGCCTTCACCCCCTCTTCTCTGGGCTCGATTAGGCAGCCCTCCACGGTCAGCAACCCCTCAACAGTCAACTGTCGGTTTTTAGCCTCGGTCCATCGGTAAAGTAACTGTCCCAGGTGGCACTGCTGACAGGTATGGCACTACCTCCTTTGTGCTCTACTGGTACAGTCTGATTTTTCGAAACATTATGACACCGTTTCTGTCAGCCTTCCTCGCACTTCTCGTGTCGGCCAACCCTCCGCCCTCCCCCTCCCCGATGTTTGAATCGGCTGGCACCCTACTGCTCGCGGCCCTACCCCCAGCACCAGACCTCTGCTCCCTTCTGATGTCCTCGGACTAGGGGCGCATGTTTAAACCTTCTTTTCAGGTCCTGTTTCCCGAAATAGCTGACCGGATCTTCCTCCAACTGCCACGAGCCTTCCTTCTTTAGGCCGCATCCTCTGAAACACGGTCGCTCTTCCGGAGCCTCTGCTGGCGGGGCTATATGCCTCCGGGAGATTTTCTCCCCTTCTTGTGTCCCTGAGACCCATCATTCAGGAGTCCCTATTCCCTGTGGAGCTGGGCCTGGTGGGGCTTTACTATGGTTTAGCCTATAGGTTGTTTGACTTGGGGGAGTGGGTTTGTTTTCCTTTGTTGGTTGTGTCTACTGTCGGTTGGGGATGTTTTTCTTTTAGGCTAGGCTTTCGCGCGGGTTATTGGTTCTCTGTTTTCAGGCCTGTGTTCTCATCTCCTTGTAGTTTCTACTCATAGTACCAGGCGGAGTTTTCTTTGTCGGGCAGGGTCAGAGGGTTTTAGCTTGGGATCGCAGCATGGACTATAGTTGGAGGTTTGCGACATGCTTTTCATTCCAGCCGAATGCCCGTTGTACCTAGGACTGTGGGATTTAGCACAGTTATGCCGTGGCCCTGATAGAAACAATTAATAAATGAGATTCCAAAAAAATAAAAAAAATAAAAAGAAAATAATATCCATAGTGTAGATTGGCCTAGAGTCAGGTGTCAGCTTTTTTCTTTCATTATATATATTCCAAAGGGTAAACTTCTCTTTTCCAGCAAGAACTTGAAGAGGAAGCACCTCACCATCAAGGTGAGGAAGAAGGTCAGATCTGTAAGTACAAAGAATGTCAAGTCTAGATTTGCTTAAGTAGGCAGTAGTTCTAGGCCAGGCACCATTAGCAGTATCAGGTAGAATGTAAGCAAAAGAAGGATGAGAGTAAGGAGAGTCATCAGGAGCCAACCAGGGTTCCTGAATATGAATTATATCTGCTGTACCATTAGGTTATTGAAGAAGAGAGGTCAATTCTTCATAAGTCTTTGCGCAATTGTGCTGGATAATTGAGATAGGCTTGTCTCTCATAAGGAATGAGAAGGATTGTCACTGGTCGAGAGTTCTGGTTTCTTAATTAACTTCCATGTAAACCTCACACTTATGGTAAGTAGCTTTATAAGAGCCCTCACAGTTAGCACACTTAAACTGGGTATAGGAACATCCCTTTGCAGACTGGCACGTTGATAATTTGGGTAAATTTGTTGAGTGTTCTCCAGCACATAATTGACATCTAGTTGGATGTCTGCATATCCTTTGATAATGGCCAAACTTCTGACAGTTTCTGCACTGGGTGGAAGGTTTGATGTCAATAAACTCTGAAGTTTTCACTGGTGTTCCTGCTATCACAAGTCTATTGCTCAGTGCATGCTTCAATTCTGTTGGAGTTTTAAATGAGAGAACAAGGGAGGAGTGTAACTTTCCTGCTCTGGACTCTGGTTTTGTTAGCCATCTTGGAGGGGCAGCAAGCTGAATGTCATGGTTGTAGGTCTCAATGTCTTCCATGAAGGCCTCCATCTGCTTCTCCTCATTGTCTGCCACAATCAAGTCAGTAGCAACAGAGTGGGCAACAAGTTTGTACCATCTTTCTCTAACCACAACCTCTTGTAGGCCAGGACTCCAAAAACTTTCCTTCTCTTTGAGCTCAGCTACAGTGTGACCATGCTTCACCTCAATTACTATGTTGTTGTTGACAGAAAGTCTAACAAGAACAATAGAAATAGTGAGTTTGGCATTGGTCAAGGCACTATTGATGGACTCTCTGATCTGGAGGGGGTTGAAGTTGGTAGGAGGGGTTGTAGGCTTGAGAATAAGTGTTCTTTCTGGCTCTGGGGTTGGTTCTGGGCGCTTTTTTGAGGCTTTGTAGTAGGATTAGCTGATGGTGTTTCCTGTTCAACTATGTTAGCCCAAGTCTTCTTTGCAGGTTGGGAAATAGGAGTAGTTGTAGCAGGAGCAGAGAGTTGGTCAAGTCTGGTCAGAATATGGTTTAAAGTCTCTTCCTGTTTGGTTAGTCTGCTCTCAATAGCCAGAGGAATAGTAGAAGAAGTAGAAGTTGGAACAATAGGTGCTGTATCAGGTATGTGATTATCTCAGGATAGCTGCTAATTGTAAGAATCAGTAGGCTGAGAAACTCCTGTTCACTCTGAGTAAATTTGTTCTTTGATTCCTGAATGTGGTCAATAAGATCATAGAGCAATTCTTCAAAATATATTTCTCTTGGTCTTTGGGCAGAAATAGGTGGTGGAGGGGTAGAAGAGTAAATTTGTTCCAATGGGGATGTGAGAGAAGAGGGTAAAGGAGTAAGACTTCTCCTAGCTGTACCTCTAATTCTATGGAGAGCAAGGTCAGGTGTCGGAGGTTGTCTTGCTGGAGGAGTACTGGGATCAGGTGGGGAAGGGGAAATAAAGGGCACTCAGCATTGAGAGGGACTTTAGTGGTAGCTTCCAGGGTAGGACTCCGTTGCCGTTACAACCACATCGAAAGAAAAAACCACACTAAATCTTTTGCTGAGCTTTGACCTCATTGGTCAACAACCAACTCTCACCCTCACCCCTCACTTCAAACACTTTCTATCAACAAATCATTGCCTATTATTTGTTATTTTATCACCTCTATCAACTGAGTGCATCCTACCTACTCTCTGATGTCTGATAAACAAAGGGGAAGAGGGAGGTGCAGAGGAAACCCTCTTGCTGCCCCATTGCAACCCCGCCACTCTGAAGCCCCTAACTCCCCTGTGGACACCAGGATGGAAGAAGACTCCCCTTCTCCTGTCCAGACTGTTACCACCCAAGCCTCTGTCTCTGCTCATGATGGTGAGCATACCACCCTTGAATCTCTCCAAGAAGAAACCAACGTCCTTATCAATCAGAACAAATCTTTGGCTGATTGGTACCAATACCTTGTTACCACCTTTGAAGCACTTGAGAACCACTTGAAAGTTGTTCAAGAATGTCACATCAAGGACACTCAGGACCTCAAAGATCAGATTACCACCCTTATAGCCCAGCTACAACAACAACAGAGCCAACAGCCTGCTGCCGCCACCACGACTACCCCTCCATCCAGACCTATTGCACCACTCCCTACCCTCACATGGGCCCAGAAGGCTGCCAGAGAACCTGCCGCCACCTCCACTACCTCTCCAGCAAGCAAGAAGGGTACCCCTTCTGTTTTAACCAAACGCAACTGTATCATTGTCATTGAGAGAAATGGCACAGCACTCCCAGACAACACCAACAACCTCACCATTCGCAATGCCATCAACTCTGCAATTAAAAAACCTCTTATTACCACCATAGAGTTCACCACAAACCACCACATCAAGCTCATCACCAAAGACAACACCCCCGCCCTCTCTGTCCTCAAATCCCACCGCCCTGCCATTGAGGAAGCCATCAGAGCAACCATACCTGCCGCAACCGGCCTTAGGAATGATTAAATCTGGCACAAGGTTATCGTCCATGGCATTCCCACTCCCACTTCCTTCAACACTGTCCAGTCCGAAGTCCAAGACTTCCACCCTGGTATCCACCTTCCCCGCCCTTCTAGATGGCTCACCACAGAGGCCCAACGTTCTAAGAAATCAGCATCCACCATGGTTCTTACAATTTCAGGAAAAGATTCAGCAACCAAGGCAATCACCACTGGCCTGTCCATCTTCGGCAGAAAGTTCAAAGTTCAGAAGTACCTCACCTTTGAACCAGACACTCAATGCAATAAATGTTTAGCCTTTGGACACCAGACCTCCAAGTGCACAAACGATACCCACTGCAACATATGTGGTTGCGAGCATCCAGGATACCTCCATACCTGTGGCCATTCTGACTGCCCTACCAAGGGTAAACAGTGCCTTCATACCACCCTCAAGTGCAGCAACTGCGGAGACCCATACCAGGCTGACTTCAAAGAATGCCAATATACCTCCCCGCATACCAGGAAGCAACTGAGAGGAGGAACTGGGCTGACTAAGTTTCATTACATGTATTTCCTTTGCTTTGTTAGGCATTAGGCGGGGATGTGGATTTCTTTTGTTAAGGGGATGATTTGTTAGTGCTTATGCCGGGGGGCCACTGCAAAGTTGCAACTATCATTTAGGAAAAGGTTATCACGCACCGACACTTTGTGTTATTTATGTATGGTAGTTACCGCTTCATAGCCTTCGGGCTATATAAGTGTAATGAATTATAATAATAATAATAATAAGCCTCTCCAGGACCAGCAAACCGTCTACAAAAATAGTAATGGGTCTATTACCAACAACGCCATGTAGAGCCCTGTAGACAGCACAAATCTCACACTCCAATCCACACCTCTCCGCGGGCAAACCCACACTAATGACCCTATCCCTCAATCCCCTCTTCTATCACACCACACCAGCCCCAGAACGTCGACACCCACTCAATCCATCAGTATATACTACATACCTATGAGTATCGAGATATTCACCCCAGAGCCTCTCATGTTGCTCAATGGCCAGAACATTGTCCCGAACAATCAAACACTCCAGCACATTGTTCACAACCACATCAGTCTCAACACCCTCGGCCGTAATGCTATCCTCTCCCCAATCCTTCCGAATATTGCAAAACCAAGGATAATCATCACAGACATTGTAACTAATCATCCGCGCATAGAACTATCGCTGCAAGTATCTGGCCTGTAAGTGGACAGGGGGGCATCCAAACACAGCCAGCATGACATTGATAGCCAATCAATTGGGCAAATGGAAAATATGTCTAAGCGTATCATTAAGGTGAATCTGGATACGCTTAATGCAATCAGAGTGGTCTGCCACAAATTCGAGCCCATACTAGATAGTTGGGAGATAGGCACCCTGAAACAAGCGGAAAGCCTCCCAAGCACCGGCCCCGGCCGAGTCACCATATCTCCTACCACCAGTTGTAATGCCGTTCCTCACACCCAACCCCCTCTCGACCCAGTATCGGACATCATCACCAAAAAATAATTTTCCTCATGTATATCATACTATGATCCATGTGGCAGCTGGTATTACCCCAGAGCCCTATGCCTCTCATGCCTTGTAAGGCATAAGGTATTGACTGAACCTGCAGGGGACGCCCACAGGCACCTACCACTACCACTAAAGCCAAGAGCCAACTGGTAATATTAAAATATATATGGTAACCTTATAAAGTATAGTGCTTATCAAATAGTTCATGGGGTATAGGTGGGGGGTCCAGAGCTGACAGGAGTCCCAAGGGACCACCGGTAAGACTGTGTTGTTCTGATAAAGGCTCGCTACTTGTTAATTATTCCAGTATGGACTTGCTCTTCCTGCATTTTTCCGTTGTAGTCTTTTACCCCCTGAAGTCCACAATGAGACTCTGAGCACCGTGAGGTGTGGGAATAACAGACTGCCGAGATTTTTTAGCCTCTACTTAAATCACATTTTACTTTTTTGCCCAGACCTTGTGACAATTAGCTGCCACACTAGTTAGAAAAAATTTGACAAAGACCCAATACGACTCTGGGAGGTGCAAATGAGTCTCAGGGAGGCTCCCTTATGTTTTAAGTAGTGCCGAGATTTTTTAGCCCCTGCCCAAATCACATTTTATGTTTTTGCTTAGACATTTTTACAACTTGCTGCTACACTGGTTAGAAAAAACTCGGCAGAGACCTAATAGGCTTCTGGGAGGTGCAAATGAGACTCTGGGAGGCTCGCTTATGTTCTAAGTAGTGCCGAGATTTTCCAACACACTACCCATTCCCTGGCCTATTTGCGCTTCTGACAGTCCCTTTTTACCTTTTGTTCAACCAACTATCCATCTTCTCATCTGGCAACACTTTATTTACTTCACACTAAAGTGAGAACTCAGAGTGATCTGAGATGATTGGGCCTTCAGAAAGACTTAGAGCACATTTCACAGGCATTCATGGATGAGTCCCCTCTCTAAAGATGACATTGAGGGCTGTTACTAGTATTCTACGCAATAGCTCAGGCTACAGATGTCCATTCAAGACGGGATACTACCGTTAGATTCCCCTCATTGAGAGCATTCATTTGTGCCCTTAGATGCCTCATTTGCACCATTTCCAAGGTCCCTTCTTCACACTTTTACACTTAGGCGGAATTTTGAACCTCTGACAATCCTGCATGTTACCTTAGGATACAGGCATGCTATCCCTAGGCCAATACAACCGTTGGATTCCCCTCATCACAGGTGTTCATTTGAACCACTAAACGTCCCATTTGCACCCTTTTCAAGGTCTTTTCTTCACAGTTTTACACTTGGGCGGAATTTTGAACCTCTGACAATACTCCAGGCTACCTTAGGCTACAGGCATGATATATATCGCTAAGCAGATACCACGGTTAGATTCCCCCCCTTCAGGGCATTCTCTAGAGCCTTTAAACGTCCCATTTGCGCCATTCCTCGGTTATTCTTTCCCTCTTAACTGTATATAGTATAGCAGTAGCTAGTTTAGTGGTAAATGAAGATAAATAAATTAAAACAATTATCAAATACTTGAATAGTAGTTTACTAGCCTGAATAGGCAATTTGGACTGTGTGTAACCTGAAACCTGCTGGGTTGTGACCTAAAACCAGCTGCTGACCTATAGGATACTTGGGCTTTGAGGAGGGTTTCTGGAGACCTTAGAGAAATAATCTGGTATTTCAGGTATTTTTCCAGTATTGTTCTGATATGGACTTTGTCCCCCTGTGGCATCTGACATAGCCCGAGTGTCCCCAGACAGCTCCCTGGAGTCCCCAATGAGACTCTGAGCGTCTTGCTTAGCTTGTACTACCACACCACAGTGACTATACTTGTAATACTATTGACTCCTGACTAATACATGCCTTCTTCTATCCTTATCACTCTGTACATCATCATCAGCAGTTGTATATTTTGGCCCCATATACCCCCTATACCTCAGGAGGTATAGGGATCAAAATTGTACTTTGGCTGATGATGTTCAGACCAATTCAGATACGTATTAATCCTATACCCAAGTATCCTGATATTGTCCACAGGGGCCATCTGAACATTCCCAATTACAACAGGTTCCCATGCCAAACCACTGATCCCAATTGATTCAGTCTTGAGGGCGGAAAAACTTAATCCATGTGCTACTGCCTTCACCAAGCATTCCTCAAACAGTTCAACCGCAGCAGCGGCTGCCATCCCTTGCATGTCAGCAGCAACTGTAATTGTCGCATCATCAAGCTAAGATGAGACCATGGCATGAACGGGAGGCCTATATCGAATCCGTGGAGCAACCACATCCGCCACATAAGCCCCAATCAAAAAGGGGGAAAGCGGAGCACCCTGAGGAACCCCCATCTTCACATAATACCCTTTGGAAACCTGGTCGTTAACGCGAAGTCGAACGAATCTCTATACACACCACCCCCCAACCTACTCATTGAGTTCATGAGGGCAACCCCTAGCTGCCATGAAGTTCCTCAGCAGCCCACCGTCATGCTTGTCGAATCCACCTTCCACATCCATAGAGACAACCATCCTTATGCATGCCAGCATTCTGATGCAAAAGTTCCAACACATTGGCCATAGCATCATGAGTACCGCGCTTCCTCTGACTTCCAAATTGAGTCTCCCCGAACTCCAATATCACCGCAAACCTCCTCATGATAATCCGCTCTAACAGCTTGGCAAATGTCAACAGTAAGGCAATCATCCTCAATGATTTGACAACATCATACCTAGGTTTGGCAGGCTTGGGAATCAAACCAATCTCAGCAGAGTGAAGCCTGGCGTGGTCGGAAAAACGATAGCCCTCCTACACATACAATCAAATCGATCAGGCCACTGCTTCCACAAACACCGGATAAACCAGTAGGTAACCTTGTCAATACTGGGTGATGTATCTATTTCACTCGAAGCCAACCCATCGACGATTTCCTTTTCATGATGATGCGGCAGAGGGCGGTCAACAAACGGAGGACAATCATCAACACTAGCGGCACCAGTCAGGCCCAACTGCTCAACCATCAAGTCGGATATCCCACAATGAAATGTCACATATGAACCCCTGGAATCTATAGCCGGAAGTGTACGAAGAAGCTTGAGCTTATCGATTCTCCGAAAAATGTCAGGATCATTGCTGTGAGCCAACTGTCTCCCCAGATCACCATCATGTGCCTCAATTATCCGCGCTTGGTAAACCTTCCATGCAAGGACATAGTCATCATGCGGACCAGAACACCAAAGTCTCCTAAGATCAGCCCTCATTGTACAAAGGTCAGGAATGCACCATCCCGGCAATTCTTTCGTCCTCCTCGCCCTCCCAATACCAACAACTACTCCTAGCACATCATCCCATTCCTGCCTCCCGCTCACAGCCATCTTATCCTGCATCTTCCCAGCCAGCACATCCCAATCCACCCTCCTCCCTGATATCATCTCCCCAATCAGACCACAAGGTGTCCCACAAGCAAACTGATGAAGCTGTGCCTGATGATCTAAACCGGCCAAGTCAACCTACCTATGTCACAAAACACTACCAGCCTTACACAACGTATGGTCCAAAACCGAAACATCACGATAAGTATGTCCACAAACGGGAAGGCAAACTAAACCCTCATCATGAATACACCCCTGCCAAGGCGCCCCCGAGGGATATCAAACATCATCACCCTCACCATCAGACCAATCCGTATGTCTAGTATTAAAGTTGCCAGCCATCACATCAACTTACCAACACTGTTGATCATATCACGCATCCAGGCCCCGGACACCCGTGGTGGAACATAAACCTCAGCCACATCAAAACATCCATCTACAGGCTGCAACATCCGAACCACACCGGCATACACACTATGCCTCACCATCACAAACAAACCAACATCACAACCCCTCGCATAGACAACCACCCCAGAGCCAACAACAAAGGAGAGCAATTCAACATCACGCTCCTCATGAGCCAGCACCATCCCACCACGTCCAACAGGCACCTCCAAAACAAAAAACAAACACACCCTACAAACAAAGAAAACAACAAAGACCGATTTCCTCCACTCCTACCTACATTGCAGACAATCACCGAAACAACCATTTCAATCAGTTGGAACGAGACCTTCTGGCCTTCTGTGCAGCGTCAACTCCCAGTTATTTATCAACAGCCCAGTTTTGAATTGACTTCACCAACTTCTGCTTGGACCTATCAGTGATCCGGAGTTTGGTGGTTTCCTCACTCAGCATCTTCCCTGAGGAAGGTGAGTAATCCCTGTTAGGAACAGAAGCTGTAGGAGGGCGAAGGTTGCGACACGAGCCATCACCAGTATGATAGCCCACCTGCGAGCCAAGGTGACAAGAAAGATCAACATGACTGCAGAGTGACCCAGCAGCAGCCTTGCAACCTCAGACTGAGTACTTAAGCTGAGTGCTAAGATGACCCCCATTGCAAAACTTACAAGCAATAGGGGCACGACACATAACAGCAATGTGTTCATGTCATAGGCATCTCATACACATAGTCATTGCCTTCAACTCAGCCCTTATCCTGATCCGGTGGTGCTTGCTAGAGACCATCACCAAGGGTTTGTCCAGACAGGCCTTCACTACATCAGTGAGTTCAACAGTAAACACAACAGAGCCACCCGTATGCTTGTGCGATTTATGTCCAGCCAAACTGCCGATCCAGTGTGGTCTCCCAACGCAGCTAAACCCAGGGTTGGTAACCTCCAAGTCCCTAATCAAGTCATCAAAGACCCCATCGCCATGCCAGTCATCTGGTTTCTACACAGCACTAATACCAAGGGGGGAAAGGGGAAGTTTGGAAACCAAAACTTTAACACTCTTCCGGTTGTAACAGGTTTACTCCTGTCTAACGAAAAGGTACAATAGAGGGCTAGCGGTTGACCAGCAAGCGCTAGGTCTAAGGGAGGCTTCAGAGAACTCGAAGGTAATGAGGGATAATAGTTAAAGGGCAAG
>Ga0307509_10011509_pt1 | contig 10697 bp, 3 predicted proteins | sample 10_EM_MG_FD_202245 | JGI IMG/M metagenome (GOLD analysis project Ga0307509, IMG submission 202245) | Populus trichocarpa ectomycorrhiza microbial communities from riparian zone in the Pacific Northwest, United States - 10_EM | ecosystem: Host-associated > Plants > Roots > Unclassified | place...
AGATACGTTAGTCAACTTAATATATTAAGAAAAAATAGGGGTATTTATGTAAAAGACATTGAATATCTTGGTATTTTAAATTTCTCTCAATTTAGAAGAGAACCACATTCCTATTAAAAAGATATATATTTTTTTTGTTCTTGAATTATCATATGTATAGAGCTTTAGAAAGAAAAGAACGTGAAAGAATAAAATAGGAAAAGGACCTTCCCTTGGCTTTGAGACTTTATCTGATGGGTAGAGATCTTATTGAGTTTTATCATAAAACGATAAGGTATGAAATGCGATTCACTGAGAAGTATTTGTCAGCGAAAATGCCCTGTAGTTAATTTATAATATTAATTTTATTTATATAAAATTTATTTATTATTAATAAAAATATATTTTATTTTTAATATTCATTTATATTTAATTAATAAATCCAGAATAAAGGTAAAGCTCATAGGATAAAAATGCTTTGTAAGAAAAATAAAAAATTCTTATAATTATAAAATTCTTATTACATCAAAACATTATTCATAATTGTTCTTGATCAATGTTGTATTAAAACTGAATATTAATTAGAGTTGTTGAGACCGATAAATATTATGTTACTTTCTTTATGAAATGAAGCAGTTGCTTTCATAAATTGAGATATGAGAGATACCTGAAACTAATATGTAGGTGCTTGTCAGATGATATGTGCATTGAATTGATCCGTAAGAGAATTTCATATGGAGAGATCATCTACGTTTATGAAAAGGTCACATGGCAGTCTTGTAAGTGATACTTGGATTTGAGATCACTAAGTTATTTTATATAGGATGTGTTATGTTTTGATCATAACTACATGTTATCCTAATCAAGGATAAAAAAACAGGCAGATATTAGGTATAATATAAACTATATGAAGGTAATTGAGTAATTAAGAGAAGGTTCATTCTCTTAGATGAATTAGAAAAAATATTTCATCTGTTTTCAAATAGTATTGATTGTTAAATCTTTAACCAATATTAAATGAAATTTGAAAAGAGTTTCAAATCTTATTTAAAAAATCAATAACTATAGAGTTAACAACTAAAATGATTTAACAAAGCAGACATACTTTATGTTATAATGTCTAAATAGAAATATTCTTAATGAAGGAATAGTAATTACATTGAAAAACTGGTCACCGAAAAATCAAGTCAAACCACTTATGACTTTCTCAATATTTTAAGGATCATGACAAGTTATTAGGTATTGTACTTGATCTTTAAATATAAATTAATCAATTGTTGAATTGATAATAGATTAAATTGCTTAATTTATTTAATCTTATTTTATTTAGTATTATAATTTATATTTGAGCCAACTTATTAGAGAATTTAATGGCCACACACAAAAGAGCCATTAATTAGAAATTAAAATGGGATGATTAATCAAGTGTGACTTGATTGTAATAATTTTTAAAAATTAAGAATTAGAAGATAATTAATACAAGAAATTTCAATTCTAAACTTAAAAAAATCAAGTAAGGACTTGATTGAATAAATTTTTAAAATTATTCTAAAATAATATGTGATGTTATTTAAAAGGAAAATTGATATTTTGTCATTTATATAATTTTTAGGTTTCTTTATAAAGAATGTTAAGACTCTTATTTTCTATACAATACAATAGAGTACATAAACACTTAAATACAAAAGAAAAGAGCTAACAATCAAATATATAGCAATCCCCCTCTCTAAAAGGGTTTAGAAAAAAATTTTACTGGTGGTTCATGTGAATTACAGTTAGAGATTGTATACTTGGATGACTTATGGTTTACGACAACTCATCCTTGAAGTAAATATTAAAAGCCAACAAGAACATCTAATTTTAGATAATCTTAAAAAAAAAACCTAAAAAACTCTGGATCTTTTAACAAGATTTTTAGAAATCATAAAAAAATTTAAATTTATAGTTTATGCGGAGAATATAAATTATAAGAAAACCAAAAGTATCCTTTCACCTCAGTTCTCCCAAAAATTTTTGTCAACAAGATATTCTATTATCCCTCCGAATATGGACGCATGTCAGCATTGGGCCGTCTACTGCTAGAAAAATAGCTCACCGCAAGATATAGAGTGAGCCGAAAAGTTATACTCCAACCCGAGTGAAAGCAATTGAAGCTATACTCGGTCCGGATCATTATTTCCCCATAACGAATAGGCTAGCTTCCCAGCCCAAAGGGAAATGCCCAGAACATTTTCAAAAGAGATGCATAACTGGTGACAATTCCAGATATTCAAGAATGTTTGTTCTTGTACAGATTAGTCTTCTTCATATTATTATTATTATGTTCAAGAAACAAACGCATAAGACACAAAATTAGTGGGAATCAATACAAGTGCTTGTTTGCACAAAAGCATTCACTTGTATTCTTCTGGAGAAACATAGCAAGATAGAACCATTACGAACAGCTGAAAGAGTTAATGGGAATTACATGTGTATCCGCTATTGATCTAGATCAAAGTTTTGTGACTTCATGGAGATATTTTACAACACTCTCTTCCTATGAACCTAAACACAAAATAAAGAAAAAAAAGGAACCATTTTGATATCACTATGTATCAGTGCTTCGAAGCCATACAACCTTCCTTTGCCAGTACTGAGCCAAAAAATTGTAGATTTGAAGCAGCTTGTATGGTTTTTCATTCTATATGACATTCGGTGGCACTGAAGGTGGATAGGATCTTCGATTGGTGTTTTCTCACTTTCCAAAGTTCACCAAACGAAAATTTGCAGAACCCTGAGTTCCACAAGAATGGGAGTTCAAATCAAATTGGGTGGATTCATGTTAAGAAATAAACTAATCAGAATCCAAAAACCAGCAGAGGAGCAAGTTTAAAATGGACTGTATCATGATAGTAAGCTAGGCCCGTTCTCAGCAGCTGTCCGAGCATTGCCATGACTATAATGCCTTGTCATCTGGATATCATGCGACAATTGCGTCCTTGCTTTTGCATATGGGGCACCTCTTTCTGTAAACAAGAGAAAGCATACTGTAAGTTCGCAAAGAGGAGAAAATCAAGCAGATTTGTGCTTTCGAGCACTTCATCCACAACTATGTCTGAGAACACTATTTTTTCTCTTATACACAGGGAATAGAATCTAGGGTGTTGCTTATAATTAACTTTGAGTGCCACTTTATTTTTTGATGTATCTTTGCCATTAAAATCACTGATCAATAAAAGTTAGGAAACCAAATTATGCTATCATGTATGTATATCTGAGTTTATCATGAAAACCTTTACCTGCAATCTGCTGTGCACGGAGAATATTCTGTCGTCTTTTCCACCAACACATTGAACAGATAACCATTAGAAGGAATCCCACGGATGTACCAAATGCAATGCCAATTTTCTCACCAGCAGAAAGGTGAGGGCCACATGTACGCAACCCAGGTATGCCACAAAGACCTGCATTATCTGTAAAACTGCACAAACTACAGTAAGTATAATTTTAGACATGGTTATAAATGAAATTTAGTTATGGCTTTTTTTTTCACTGTGATAAAAATAAGCAAAGGATGCAAGTATAGTCTAAGTAAACATATTCAACATATCATAAACATGTTATGATACGTATTCCATTCAAAGCCAGCAATATTAAAGAGCAACACTTGTTGCAGCATACTTGAAGCTAGCTCCATGCAAAAGTCTTCCTCCTAGCGCTGCTGGGACTCTTCCAGACAGAGAGTTACCATTGAGATTCCTGTACCATAACAGCATAAATTGTAGTTCGAATATATACTTCCGTGGATTAATTAACTGCAAGAAAATTCTTACAGTCTTCGCAATGATGTCAACTGTCCAAGGCTTTCAGGAATTGATCCATTGAAGGAATTGTATGAAAGGTCACTGTACGCAACAGATATGATCAGACATTTTATTAGTACAGTTAAATCACATGATTAGGATTGGAAAATGCACTTCTATTTGCATCCAGCTTCTGGTGTTTCACCCAGAAGTTAACATTGAGTTGATTCACATTTCCACATGAGCAGAATCACCTTTTCTTTGTTCTTCTTTTTTGTCTAAAAACAAAGTTATTTAAAAAAAAAAGGGTTGCAAATTGACATTATGCTGACTGCACATTTCCTCGAGCACAGGATCACATTACTGACAAAATATGACTACTAACACCAGAAAGAGGAGGCAACATGAAACTATATTTGCTTCTTTTTCATTAAGGATTTCTTTCTTTCTAATTCTTTACCATTCTGCATACTTAGTGGGGAAAGATCAAGTTATCCATGATACCATGCATGCACAAACTAATATGAACCACCAATTGATTCACACAGTGATTGCTGAATTGCCTTTATGGCTGTGGTCCTTCTATGCCACAATTATATAATTTTTATTGTTAAAATTTGTGTTCCTTATTCCATTATACATTGACTACTTGGATATTCACTTGATTTTATTTGTTTGTGCTAGCAGTGGCTAATTTTTCCTACGTGAAAATCTTCAGCACAAGTTACATATTTATGTCCTATCAAATCCAGCTAAATGCGAGTTGCATCATGGACTTTGCTATGAATTTGAATTAAGCAAACATCAACTTCCTCATTTTGCATCTTATCAAATAATTCAAATGCAAAATCAGTGAAAAAGCAAAGTTCTATTTGTTGTTAAAGCAAGCAGGAGATGTGGCTGGTTGGAGGAACAAAGGATTTGAATGGACAAACTACTATAAGCAAATTGTTTCTAAGAAAATAAATGATAATGCAAGATAATCATATAGTAATCATATTTTATCAAGTCTCTGTCGCATACACTCACATTAGCTCCTTTGGTGGAAACTATTATCATCAGTGAACAGTTTTATTTGTGTAGAAATCTGAGTTAATAATGGGGTAAATGGATAAGCAGACTTACAGTACTACCAACCCAGGTATTGTTCCAATTGATGGTGGAACAGCTCCCCGGATGCTGTTATCACTCAAGTTTCTGTAAATGTAGAAAGTCGGAGCAAATTAAGAGATGAAAACAGAGAGTTAAATATTAGAAGGTCAGAGTTTTAGTTGCAAGAAGAGGACCATAAGTGCTAGAAACTTACATGTTCTGCAAATGACGTAGTCTGGATATGTCATTTGGAAAGAAACCCCTCAAACCTTGGTTGTCAAGGGAACTGACCATGAAGAAGTAATCCGTATTAAGTGATGGAAAATATTGACATCTTAAGATAACAAGAATTAAATTAATAATTTTAATGTCAAATTAACTGGAGAAGTGACCTATGAATCAGCCAATTATAGGAAAAACTTGAAGGTATTATTAGTAGTAGATCTCCAAATTAACTTAATGAAACATATTTATTTCATGTAAAATTCTTAATATAAAGTCTGTCAACAGATATGTATATTACTTAGAGCTTTTATTTCTCACCCGAAAGTATGTGCGGAATGAGAAAAGCTTTTCAGGAAGCCTCTTAGTATGGATAACATAACTCCCTTTATATATATTAAACTAGAAGACCAGAAAGTGAACAGCACAATCATCATGTCTTTGAACAATGCCAAGATTGAGTACTTTCTAAATTTATTATCAGTACCAGAGATTTTTCTTCAGCAAAAAGAAAAACAAGGCGAAGCTAAACTATTTAACATTTTCTGCACATTTTGTATGGATAAACCATTAAGAAGGTGGTGACTTTGAATGCACGAACAAGGTTACAAACTTTGCAAACGTATTATGAGCACCACAGAAAGATTTCTTGTTTAACAATAAAATGCTGAACTAATTAAAAGTTTTATGACTTTGAGTGGAATAAAGCACTGAGAAGGTAATGAGTGGCGTGAATGAATAACAAGAAGGATTCAATAAAAGACAATATCTGGTTCAGATAAATCGTAGTGAAAAATGAATAAAAATGAATTTGAGGAAAAGGATCGAGACAGTACAGTCCATCGATAAACCATTTGCTGCTAGTCTTGTCAAAATGGCAATCTGCTCCATTCCATGGATGTTCTTGGGGAACACATGGATCACCATTCCACCCAAACCGAAGAGGAAGGCTCAATGCACTCTTCAATGACTGTAAAGCTCTAACTGATAAGAAGAACATTCAGATTAGTAACAGTTTACAAATTCCGAACTTTTTGCAGAATTGCTTTTCCTATCTATATAATAAATCTGAGCAAAAAGAACCATAAGACAAACTTCAAAACATGTGTTTTATGAAATGAAGATCAAAGGCAGATCTATAGCAACGCAACATGTGTTTAACAGTTTCTTCTAAATACCTGCAGAACTGCATCTAAGACTTCAAAACAGCAGAAGATCATGTCACATAAACCACCAACGTGACACAATTTGTAAGGTAATTAGGAGCCCATTTTAAATAATGGCCAAACAAGAGGTTACAACAAATTGATCCAAAACCCTCATGATGCAACCATGAGAAGATTTTGGTTGCTAATCAATTGCATCAAACTTCAACTTTTTTTGTTTTTTTGTTATATGAAAGATGGTCAGTGAGAAGTGCCAATTTAATAGGTAAAATCGTGATTAGCTTGGGATCAATGCCCATCAAAAGTTAACTTAGTGTTGAATAATACATTACTTGATATGGTATTTATATGCATTTTTTTAAGCAATGAAAGAATTCTAATTTCTGCAAACTTCAACAACTTAGGGGTATATGCATGTAGCAAGCCTCATTCTAGTGCGCCCTACATATTCCTTGAATAGAAATAAACAGGAATTTTATTAAGAATGAGATGGTATATGCACCTTCTTCCAATGAAGTTTTGGACTCAGCTGTAAGAATCTCAAACACCTCAATAGCATTGATTATGGCATGACTGCCTTCTTTAGGATGCAAACTGATCGTCAGAATTCTTCCACTAACAGTGACTGTGGTGTTAAGTACAAGGGCAGTATACCGATCCCCACTCATTTTGACAATGTCTACATCTTCAAAAGCAACAACACCATTAATCAAAATGTCAAATACCCTTTTCCCTGCTGCAGTGACTGAAGAATCAATCTCAGCAAAGTGTAACCAAATCGAGTAGTTTCTATTGGGATCCACATCCATTGTGTATGCTAAATCTGGTTGAGTATCAGTGCTAACCAGGGCTGTCTGATAAAGAGCTTCTGGATAATAGTTTGGTGCATTTGAAGCCTTCTTGATGCCACTTTCAGTAGATCTAGCTAAATCAGATCCCTGGCCAAAAGTTTTGATTGGACTCCAAAATCTATCCCCACCCCAGTGATCCCCACTATAATCAACATCAAATTTCGGTTTCCCATTACCACAGCTCAATCTGGCGGCTGTTCTAAGGATTATCCCTTGAACCCATGCTGGGCCAAAATAGTATGCTCTATCTTCCATTTGAAGAATCTCAATGGAAAGTATTGCTGGATCTCCATGACCTGTGCTGTGGAAACAGATAGAGGCAGTTCCATCTGTTAAAAACACTAGAGCTTCAGTAAATACTTGGTCATCATGGTTAGTCCAACCAGATTTCAAAGAATAAATTTGGGTGCCTTCAATGGAAATGTCAAATAATGGTTCATTATCAAAATTACGATGTCCATCTAGTCCAAAGAAGACCCTTACAGTATAATGCCCCTTTGGCACTCTATTAATATTGTAGCAATTGTTGGGACCTGATGATAGGGGGAAATAGCGAAGAGTTTTTAGTGGAGGACTGATGTAACTTGGGCGTGTTGCATTTGCTGGAATCCCTCCTGTATATGCAAAATCCTTATACCAAAGTGTATTGGTTGGTGCTGTATGAACATTCAAGCGAGCTCCGCAACTTATGCGCATAACCCAAGGTGCTGTAGGAAGATTGGAAATCTATTAAGTAACACTGAAAAAGAAGAATGAATTATATAATGTCAAAGCAAACATATTCATTGCTCTAGCCTCTAGCACTTCATTCAAGCATACAAGACTGAACTCACATTTGTTAAATGATTCAAGTTGTGCAAATATCTAACCAGATATTCCTTGTTACTTCAATGTCTAGTTGCAAAAGTGAATTAGCACCCAACATATTACACACATTTTCGCTGTGTAAGCTACTACTAAGCAAATGACAATCTATCAATAGTTTCTGCTCTAGAATCTAATGGCCCGGTCTACTGGACAATTTTACAGAAATGATCAACTATCCGAATAAAACAACAGAATGAATCAACAAATAAAGAAAGAAAGAATTCTCTCGCTTGCCATTTCAATTTTCCATATACATCACAGTATAATATGTTTCATGGAAAATTTTATGTGTTGGGGGAGAGTAACTAGTGTCATCCTATTAGTTACTAACTGACCCACTTAAAGAAGGAGATAGACATAAGAAAAAAGAGAGAATAAAATTCATAACCCACGAAAAATTATAAGAATATATACACCTAGAATTTCTTTGCTCTACTTGTATTCATCTCTTTCATTAAAGTGGGCAGGATGCCACTAGTTACCACATGAGCATCATAAAATTACTCTATGTTTCATGTTCTTGTCTCCCAGTAAAATATTGAATCAAGAATAACTAAACCAAATAGCTGTACAAGTCCCAATTTAGTCAAATATTCTTGCTTTCTCAACAAAGAAAAAACTCCAAACGTAAAACTTCCTTCTTCCTCTCTTTTCCTACACCTTCTCAACAATCAAACAGATCCAAATCACACCCACTCCATATCCATAACCATAGATTTCAATAACAAAAACACACACACACTGTTTTCCCATTCTGCTCCTCTATCCAAACGCTAAAAGAAAAAACTAAAAACCAACAAAACTGAAAAAACTCCTCTTAATCAGAAGCAAGAAACTTAAAAACCAGAAAACAGTTTATAATCATCAACACCTTTCACAATAACACGAAATTCACTTCACAAATCAACAATCCAAATCCCTAACAACGAAGAATCAATCTTTACAGCAGGCACTGAAACAAAAAAAAAAGCCAATTAAGTTCAGCAGAGAAAGCTTCTTACCTTGTCTGGCTATACAAGTAGAGAAAGCTAAGCAAAAAAGAAGAGTCCATAATAGGAATGGAAATCTCTGCATTATTTTAGCTTTCAAAATTTTCTTTCTTCTTTTTTAGCCAGTCGCTCTCTTTCTCTAGTGTTTCACCGCTTTCCACATTCTTGCACTGTCTTCTTCTTCTTTTTTCAGATAGGGAAAGAGGAAAGTAGCGGAGAGTGAGAGAGTGAGTGTGCTTGCAAGTGTTTGCAGGTATTATAAAAATCTATGTGGGCAAACTACAGGTATAGTCCTCGATTATGAAAAATGTTTCAATTTGGACCTACATGTTAATAACCTGTGTGGGCATACAGAAAGATTATGTTATAGTTCTCTCTAATACGATATTATAGGAGGATATTAGATTTAAATTAAATATAAAACTAAACCTGAAAAAGCAAGGTAAATACGAAGATGAGAATCTTATTGGCATGAGTCTCGTTCTTTATTATATCCATTTTGATTATTTATATTATTTTAAATATAATTACAGATAAATAAAGTAACGTTAATCAGCACTTACTAATCCTTTGATCACATGGATCGAACCATCTTGTTTTTAAAACATAAAAAAATGTCAACTACAAATTTTGTTTGGCAATCTCATTAAACCCGATAAATTGAATCAGCGATAATAATATGATTTTGATTTTAAAAAATAAAGATAATAAAAAAATCAATAAAAGGCAAGTCAAATTAATCCTATAAAATCTAAAATGAAACATATTATAAATACCCATTCAAATTAAACCAAATACTTAAAATTATTTTTGGTATGGCATCCTTTTTCTAAAAAAAATTGAGCCTACAATATATTTTATCGTCTTATATTTAGTGGTCTAATCTATCAAACTTGTAATTCGAGTAATGAAATTTAATGTGTTTGATTTTTTTTAATTTATTTTATACCTAATATAGGATAAAAAATAGAAAAACAATTTTTATTTTAAAAAATCTAAATGATGATACTAGAATAAACAAATTAAAGGAACAAAAAATTTACAAAATGATTTTTTTATAAAAACAATATTGACATTCTAAAACGGCTTGACTCAACCCATGTCAACCCACTACATCCATCACCATGATCACCAGATTGTGACAATCATGTAAGAATCAAATTTGAATAAATTAATCTAACATGAAAAAAAAACACATCATGAAGATAAATTTAAAATAAATCAAGTGCTTAAAAAAATTCAATCTGACATATTTTTTTAAAAAAATATTAAATCGACCCGGATTTTGGGGTTAACTCATTAAACCTACAATCCAAGTTATGTACTCAACTAGTTTTAATGATTTTTTTATTAAATTTACTTTTGACCCAAATATAAAATAAAATAAAAAGCCAAAAAGGAGCCTGGTCACGTGGCTCGGCGTGGCAGGGCCTTCTAAAAAAAAGTTCAGATAAGTAGGCCTTCAAGTCCAGCTTGCGTGTCTAGCTTTGTTTTATATATATTTTTTATTTTTAAAGGGGAAAATAAATTTTTTTTTGTTTTAAAAAAAAGCAGACAAAGCATCATCTGCTGTGTTGTAAAATTTGATGACTAGAGGGTGGCAAAAAAATCAAGGTCTTGGTTTTTTATTTTGTGAAAATTTTATTTTAGCCTAAAACACCTTAATAAATCTATTTATGGCATCAAATAACCTAAAAATGACTCAAAAATTAAAAAAATCAACCCAATCTTGAAAATATTTCACAGGCA
>Ga0307509_10011510_pt1 | contig 10697 bp, 10 predicted proteins | sample 10_EM_MG_FD_202245 | JGI IMG/M metagenome (GOLD analysis project Ga0307509, IMG submission 202245) | Populus trichocarpa ectomycorrhiza microbial communities from riparian zone in the Pacific Northwest, United States - 10_EM | ecosystem: Host-associated > Plants > Roots > Unclassified | place...
GAGCGGTCGTCGCTGCGCGCCGACTGCCCTGCGATGCTCGGTCTCGTGGCCTGTCGCCAAACTCACTGCGCTCACTTCGTTCGCTGCGTTCAAACAGACGGCGACAAGTCAGTTCACGAAGCGCGCTACGCGCGCGGCCACAAGCCCTGCGCTTCTCGGCGCTCCACAGGCGCGCTGCGACCTGCCCGAACCCCGCTTTGCGGACACGGCGGCGGTGTTTGAAATGCTGTTGTGTCGCGGGACGTCCTCGCGTCCCCGCATACCCGCTCAGGCCGCGAGCTTGAACACCGCGACCGTGTCGACCAGCTTGTCGGCCTGCGTCTTCAGGCTCTCGGCCGCCGCGGCGCTTTCTTCGACCAGTGCCGAGTTCTGCTGCGTGGACTGATCCATCTGCGCCACCGCGTCGCCGATCTGGGCGACGCCGGTGCTCTGTTCGCTGCTCGCGGCGCTGATTTCGGCGACGATGTCGGTGACGCGGCGGATCGACGCGACCACTTCGTGCATCGTCACGCCGGCGCGGTCGACCAGCGCCGTGCCTTGCTCGACACGGTCGACGCTCGCGGCGATCAGCGACTTGATTTCTTTCGCGGCCTCGGCGCTGCGCTGCGCCAAGCTGCGCACTTCCGATGCCACGACCGCGAAACCGCGGCCCTGCTCGCCGGCGCGCGCCGCTTCGACGGCGGCATTAAGCGCGAGGATGTTGGTCTGGAACGCGATGCCGTCGATCACGCCGATGATGTCGGCGACCTTCTTCGAGCTGTCGTTGATGCCCTTCATCGTCTCGACGACCTGGCCCACGACCTCGCCGCCCTGGATCGCCACGGTCGAGGCGCCGCGGGCCAGCTGATCGGCCTGCTTCGCGTTGTCGGCGTTCTGGCGCACGGTCGCGCCGAGCTGCTCCATCGATGCGGCGGTCTGCTCCAGCGCTGCGGCCTGCTGCTCGGTGCGGCCGGACAGATCGTTGTTGCCCTGCGAGATCTGCGCCGACGCGGTGGCCACGCCCTCGGCATTGCCGCGCACTTCGCCGACGATGTTCGCGAGACGCGTCTTCATCTCGTGCAGCGCGCCCAGCAGCAAGCCGGTCTCGGAGCGGCCATCGGCGCGGAACTCCATCGACAGGTCGCCGGCCGACACGGCGCGTGCGATCGTCACGGCCTCATCGAGCGGCCGCGTGATGGAGCGGATGATCCAGATCGCCAGGCCAAGCGCCAGCACGAACGACAGCCCCAGCAGCGCCATGACGCTGACCTTGGTTTTGCCGACCGTGGCTTCGGCTTCGGCGCCCGACTCCGTCATCAGCTTGTCCTGAAGCTTGATCAGGTCTTCGAGCCGTTCCATGTAGGCCACTTGCTTGGGCCGCAGGTCGATCAACAGCGCGATCTTGGCTTCTTCGCTGCGCCCGGCCTTCAGCAGCTCGATGATCTGGTCGCGCGGCTTGCGGTACTCGCTGCGCGCCAGCTGCAGCTTCTCGAGTGCCGCTTTGCCGGCGGCGTCGGTGATCGTCTTCTGCAGGCGTTCGATGTTGTCGCTGGTGCGCTTGCCGCTGCCGGCGATGATGTCGTATTGCGTCTTCATGTCGTCCGGGTCGGACATGATGAACAGATTTCTGATCGCCTGCGACACCTCGTTGTTGACCGCCTTGATGTCGGCAGCGATGAGCACCTTCGGGTAGCGGTCCTGCAGCACGTCTGCGAATTCGCGGTTGATGGTGCCCAGGCTGTACAGGCTTGCGCCGCCGAGCAAGGCCACCAGCAAGGCCATGGCCGAGAAGCCGAATGCGAGGCGGGTTCTGATCTTCAGGTTCTCGAACTTCATGGTGGGTGCGTGGCGAAGAGTTGGATCGCAGTCGATCGACTCTTCGGTTTCGGCCGAAACGCGGCCGACTTGAGCCCGCCGCCCGCCGCACCCCGGCGCCTAGCGCTCGACCGTCTTGTTCCAGCGCGTGTTCCACTCCGGTCGCAGTGCGTTCACCGCGTCCCAGTCGAGCGTGTTCACGGTCTTCATGTAGCCCTTGAACTGGTCGACCGTGGCCTGCGCCGCCGGGTTGCTCGGCTGCGTCTTCAGATTCGACGGGATCTGGTTGCCGAACTCGAGCGCGACCGACTGCGCCTGCGGCGTCAGCAGGAACTCGGCGAGCTTCTGCGCCATCGCCGCGTTGCCGTTGTTCGCGGTCACGCACTCGGCGAGCATCAGCAGCACCGAGCCTTCCTTGGGCTGCGCGTATTCCATCGGGATGCCGCGCGCCTTCTGCGTCGCGACCGCGGTGGGGGTGAGCGGGAAGATCGCGGCCTCGCCGGTCTGCACCATCTCGGACAGCTTGGCCGAGCTCGGGATGTACTCGAGCACGTTCGGGCCGATGGTGCTCGCCCACTTGTTGAAGCCGGGGTCGACGTTCTTGTCGGTGCCGCCCTGGATGCGGTTGAACATCAGGAAGCCGTGCAGCCCGAAGCTGCTCGACGGCATCGACTGGAACACGACCTTGCCCTTGAACTTCGGGTCGGCGAAGTCCATCCACGAGGTCGGCGCAGGCCACTTCTTCTCGTCGAACATCTTCTTGTTGTAGCCGATGCCGGTCATGCCGACGTTCACGCCGGCGGCCATGTCGCCGGCCATGCGCGCGCTCGGGTAGAGGTCTTTCAGCGTCGGCGAGTCGGCGAGCTTCTGGCACAAGCCCATCTTGATCGCGCGCACCATCACGCCGTCGTCGAGGAACATCACGTGCACCGGCGGCTTCTCCTTGCTGGCCTGCACCTTCGCGAGGATGTCCGACGAAGTACCGGGCACGACGACGACCTTCACGCCGTAGATCTTCTCGAATGCGGGGAACACGTACTTCGTGTACGAGCGCTCCATGTCGCCGCCGTTCATGCCGATGTAGAGCGTCTTGTCCTGCGCGTGCGCGGGGATCGAGAGCAGCGCGGCGGCGACGAGGCCGAGTGAGGTGGTGAGTCGGGACATCATGGTCAGTGCGCTCCTTGCGGTGTCGTGGGGAAAGCGGGGGTGGTGAATCGATCGATGGCGAAGGCGTCCAGCGCGACGCTGGAACGCCCGTGGCGGACCAGCTCGGCGAGCGCCTCGCCGACCGCGGGGCCGATCTGGAAGCCGGCGCCGCAGAAGCCGAACGCATGCACGAGCTGCGGCGTTGTCGGGCTCATGCCGATGATGGGGTGGTGATCCGGCAGCGAGCCTTCGACGCCGCTCCAGAAGCGGATCACGTGCGCGTGTTCGAGGGCCGGGAATAGCGTCGCCATGCGGTCGCACAGCTCGCCGATGGCGCGTGCGGTCGGCGCCGCATACAGCGAGCCCTTGGCCGCGCCGCGGCTGCCGCCCATCACGCAGTTGCCGCGCGCAGTCTGGCGGCCGTAGATGCCGCCGCCTTCGACGCCGACGTTCACATCCATGAAGCGCGGCACCGCCTCGGTGACGGCCATGCCGGGGTGGATCGTAGTCATCGGCGCCGTGTCGCCGAAGCGCTCGGCGATGGTCAGCGCCCAGGCGCCGGCGCAGTTCAGCAGCCAGCGCGATTGGACCGTGGTGCCGCGGCCATCGCTGACGACGAAGCCGTGGCCTGTCGTCGTGAGTTCGGTGACCTCGCAGTGCTCGATCACACGCGCACCGGCGGCCTGCGCGGCGCGTGCGAAGGCCGGCGACACCAGGCGCGGGTTCGCGTGGCCGTCCTCGGCGCAGAACGAGCCGGCGATCGCCTGTTCGCCCAGCCACGGGTGAGCGCGGCGGAACGCGGCGCCGCTCGTCAGCGTCAGCACGAGGCCGTGCGCGTTCGCCTCGTCCCGATAGGTTTCGAGTTGGTGCAGATCGGCCTCGGAGCGCGCGAGTTTCAGGTGGCCGGACTGCACGTATTCACCATCGATGCCGATCAGTGCCGGCAGCCGCGCCCACAGCGCGCGGGCGCGCATCGAGAGCGGCAGCTGCGCCATCGCGCGGCCCTGCGTGCGCACGCCGCCGTAGTTGACGCCGCTTGCCGCGGCACCGCACAGCCTACGTTCGAGCAGCACGACCGAGAGGCCGAAGCGGCGCAGGAACAGCGCGGCCGACGCGCCGACGATGCCGCCGCCGATGATGGTGACGTCGGCATCGAGGTTAGTCATCCTCGTCCTCCGGCACGAAGGCACTGGGCGCTTCGTCGTGCAGCAGGCTGATCGGCAGCGGCTTGATCGGCGCCTGGCCGCGCAGGCGGCCGACCTCTTGCAACGAGCAACCCGCGGCATCGGCCAACAAGCGCGCCGCGGCGGGCGCGCACATGCGGCCCTGGCAGCGACCCATGCCGATGCGCGTCAACGCCTTCAGGCGGTTCAGCTCGCGCGTGCCGGTGTCGCGCACGCAGGCACGCAGCGCGCCGGCGCTGATCTCTTCGCAGCGGCAGACGATCAGCTCGTCGGGCGCTTCGGCGGCCCAGCGCGGCGGCAGCGCGAACGCGGTCTCGAGGCCGCGGCGGAAGCTGAGATGCGGCTGTGTCTCGCGTTCGAGCTGCGCGGCGCGGTCCATCGGGGTCGGCTGGATCAGGTCCTCGAGCGCGGCAAGGGCCGCGCGGGCGCCGGACAGCTCGGCCGCGTCGGCGCCGAGAATGCCCGCGCCATCGCCCGCGAGGTAGACGCCGCGCACGCTGCTGCGGCCCGCGGCATCACGCGTCGGCAGCCAAGCTTGCTCGATGTCGCTGTAGCCGAACTCGCAACCGGCCAGATCGGCGAGCTGCGTCTCGGCGCGCAGGCCATGGCCGAAGCCGATCGCATCGCAGTCGGTCGTGTGGGTCGCGCCGCGCGCGCGCCAGGTCAGCGTGCTCACGCGCTCGTTGCCATCGGCCTTCAGCAGCGTCACGCCGCCGTGGATCGGGACGCCCATCAGCCGCAGCCGCGCCAGAAAGTACGCGCCCTTCGCGGCGACCGTGGGCCGCGCCAGCAGGCGCGGCGCCGCACGCAGTTTGGCCAGGGCCGGTGCGGTGTCGAGCACGGCCACGACCTCGCCGCCATGGCTCGCGTACTGCCACGCGACGAGGTACAGCAACGGCCCGGTGCCGGCGAAGACCACATGCGGGCCGATCAGGCAGGCCTGGTGCTTGAGCGCGACCTGCGCGGCGCCCAGCGTGTAGATGCCGGGCAGCGTCCAGCCCGGGAAGGGCAGCACGCGGTCGGTCGCACCGGTCGCGAGGATCAGCGCGTCGAACGGCAGCGTGTGCGTGCGGCCGGCGTGCAGCAGTTGCAGCGTGTTCGCCTCGATCTGCCAGACCAGCGTGTCGGGGCGGTAGTCGATCTGCGGCAGCAGCGACTCGAAGCGGTCGAGGACCGCCGCGGCTCGGCTCGCTTCGAAGCCGTACAGGTCGCGCCGTTCGCGCTGCATCACCGCGGGCGGCTGGCGGTAGATCTGGCCGCCGAAGCGCTGCGCCTCGTCGATCACGATTGGGCGCTGACCGGCCGCGACGAGTTGCTCGGCGGCGCGCATGCCGGCCGGGCCAGCGCCGATGATCACGAACTGTCTTGCGATCATCGCAGCGATCCGGTGCGCACGCGCATGCCGGGTTCGACGAAGGTGGTGCAGGCGCGCAAGCGCTCGCCGTCGACGAGCTGGACCCAGCAATCCTGGCACGCGCCCATCAGGCAGAAGCCGGCGCGCGCGGCGCCGCTGAACTCGGCTTCGCGCAAGCGCGCAGATTGCGTGAGGATCGCGGTGAGGACCGTGTCGCCCTCGAGCGCGCTGCACGCGCGGCCGTCGAGTTCGAAGGCGATCGCTTCACGCGCCACGCCGTCAATCCGATGCAAGATGGCGCTCAATGCTGCCCCACCAGGATCTTGTCCAGCCCGTACAGACGATCGAGCACGATCATCGCGGCGGCCGTCACCGCGACCATCAGCGCCGACACCGCGGCCATCATCGGGTCGATCGATTCGGTCGCGATCATGTACATGCGCACCGGCAGGGTCACGGTCTGCGGCGAGGTGATGAAGATCGACATCGTCACCTCGTCGAAGCTGTTGATGAACGCGAGCATCCAGCCGCCGGTGATGCCGGGCAGCATCAGCGGCAAGGTGATGCGGCGGAACACCGTGGCGTGGCTCGCGCCCAGCGACAGCGCGGCCTGCTCGGCGCTGCGGTCCAGCCCCGCGAGTGCGGCCACCACGAGACGCAGCGCATACGGCGTGATGACGACGACGTGCGCGAGCGTCAGCCACAGCGACGAGCCGCGCGCACCGAACAGCGCGAACAGGCGCAGCATCGCGACGCCCAGCACCAGGTGCGGCACGATCAGCGGCGACAGCAGCAGGCCGTTCAGCGCCTGGCGGCCGGGGAACTCGTGGCGTGCGATCGCGATGCCGGCGGGGATGGCCAGCGCGACCGCGAGCGTCGCCGCGAAGGTCGCGACGCCGAGGCTGTTCCAGAACGACTGCATCAGGTCGGAGTGCTCGAACACCGCGTTGAACCAGCGCAGCGAAAACGAGCGCCACGGGATCGACAGCGTGTTCTCGGGCGTGAACGCGACCAGGCAGACGATCACCAGCGGCGCGAGCATGAAGATCGTCACGCAGGTGTGGAACAGCAGCGCGATGGGGCCAGTCCTTCTCATGATGCTGCGTGCCGAGCGCCGGGCCGCTCCCAAGCCGGCCCGCGTCCCCCCGGGGGACCGGCCGACGTACCCGTCGGACGAGGGGTTGTCATCATGACCGGCCCATCCGCTTCGCGTAGGCGCCTTCGAGCACCGCGTTGTAGCTCAGCATGATCACCAGGTTGATGACCAGCAGCGCGAGCGCGATCGCTGCGCCTAGCGGCCAGTTCAGCGCGTGCAGGTACTCGTCGTAGATCAGCGTGGCGACCATCTTCAAGCGGCGCCCGCCGAGCAACCCGGGGATCGCGAGCGCGCTCGCACTCAGGCCGAACACGATCAGGCTGCCCGACAACAGGCCCGGCGTGATCTGCGGCAACACGATGCGGCGCATCACCGTCCAGTGCGAGGCGTTCAGCGACAGCGCCGCGTTCTCGACCATCGGGTCGAGCTTTTGCAGCGAGGTCCAGACGGGGATCACCATGAACGGCAGCATCACATGCACGAGCGCGACCACCACCGCGGTCGAGGTGTAGAGCATCTTCGCCTTGCCGATGCCGACCAACTCGAAGACCTGATTGACAACGCCGTTCGGCCCCAGCAGCAGGCTCCAGCCGAACGCGCGCACGACCACCGAGACGAGCAGCGGCGCGAGGATCACGAGCAGGAAGATCGAGCGCCACGGACGACCCATGCGCGACAGGATGTAGGCCTCGGGCGCGCCGACGAGCACGCAGATCAGCGTCGTCAGTGCCGCGATCCAGCCGGTGCGAAAGAAGATCTCGTAGTAGTACGAATCGCCCAGAACGAGCGCGTACGACCCGAGCGTGAAGCCGCTCTGCACGCCCTTGTCCTGGTCGTATTGCTGGAACGACAGCAGTGCGGTCAGCGCCAATGGCAGCAGCACCATCAGTGCGAACAGCGCGAGCGAGGGGACGCTCAACGCGAACGGCGTCCAGCGCGACGCGGTGTTCGTCGCCTTGCTCATTGGGGTCCTTCGCGCTGTGCGCTCCGGAATTCGCTCTTGGGACGGCCCGGCGAGCTCATGGCTTCGCCGCGACCAGCCGCGCCACGTCGTCGGCCCACGCCAGGTGAACCGCCGCGTATTCCTCGACCGGCGCGCTGCCGTCGTTCGCGCAGCTCAGCTCGAGCTCGCCCAGCGGCGAGCTGATGCGGTACAGCCACTGGCTGCCCAGAAAGAAGCGCTCCTCGACGCGGCCGGCGAGCGTGCCTCGCGCCTCTTCGGTGAAGAACAGCTTCTCGGGCCGCAGGCAGACGGTGACGTCCGCGCCGTCGGCGAAGTCGCCGCCGTCCACGTCTAGCAATTGCCCTTGCGCGAGCGCGACCACCGTGCCGGCAGCGCTGCGCGACACGCGCCCGGGCAGCAGATTGGTTTTGCCGACGAAGCCCGAGATGAACTCGCTCTTCGGGTGTTCGTAGAGCCGGTACGGTGCGTCGATCTGGGTCGCGCGGCCGGCTTCCATCACGACCACGCGGTCGCTGATCGACAAGGCCTCGGCCTGGTCGTGCGTGACCATGATCGTGGTCGTGCCGACCTTGCGCTGGATGCGGCGCAGCTCGAACTGCATCTCCTCGCGCAGCTTGGCGTCCAGGTTCGACAGCGGCTCGTCGAGCAGCAAGACCGGTGGCGCGATCACGAGCGCGCGTGCGATCGCGACGCGCTGGCGCTGACCGCCGGAGAGTTCGCGTGGGTAGCGTGATGCGTGGCCGTCGAGGTGCACGAGCTTGAGCATCTGCGCGATTTGCGTGTCGCGCTCGTGCTTGGGCGCCTTGCGCATCTCGAGGCCGAAGCTCACGTTCTCGGCCACCGTCATGTGTGGGAACAGCGCGTAGCTCTGGAACACGATACCGAGGCCGCGCTGGTTCACCGGCAGGGTCGTGATGTCGCGGCCATCGAGCGTCATGCGCCCGCGCGTCACCGGGATCAAGCCGGCGATGGCCTGCAAGGTGGTCGTCTTGCCGCAACCCGACGGGCCGAGCAGCGAGATGAACTCGCCACGCTCGACGCTCAGGCTCATGTCGATCAGCGCACCGAAGTCACCGTAGTACTTCGAGACACCTTCGAGATTCAGAAACGACATGCGAAGCTCCTTGGGGTCGACAGTGTGGAGTTGCGCCAGATTGCACGTCAACAAGGAATACCCGCCAATCAGATCAAGTTCCGTGCCTGTTCCGAATAGTGGACTTTCTAAGTACTATTCGTGCCAATGAATCCGAATGACGAGAAATCAATCTCCAGCCTCCATCGCGCGATGGAGATCGTCAAGGCCCTCGCGCAGAGCGCCGAAACCGGGTTGCGCGTTAGCCAGCTCTGCAAGCAGCTCGGGCTGACACAGCCGACCACGCACCGCCTGCTGCAACAGCTCATCGACGAGGGGCTGGTCGAGCAGGGCGAGCAGACGCGCCTGTACCGACTCAGCATCGACTTCTTCGCGCTGGCCGCGCGCGCCGGCGACAACGGCGGCTTGCGCGAGTTGTGCCGCCCGTCGCTGCTGCGTTTGGGTGCGTCGCTGGGCGACAGCGTGTTCCTGTTGGTGCGCAGCAGCTTCGATGCGGTGTGCCTCGACCGTTGCGAAGGCCCGTTTCCGATCCGCACCTTCACTGGCGACATCGGCGGGCGTGTGCCGCTGGGCGTTGGGCAGGGCGCGCTCGCGATCCTCGCGCACCTGCCCGAGGCCGAGCAGGAAGAGGTGATGCGCTTCAACGTGCCGCGCATCCAGCACATGGGGCCGCTCGACGAGGTCTTTCTGCGCACCGAGGCCGCGCGCGCCCGGGCGCAGGGCTACGCGAACACGGACTACGGTGTGTTCGAGGGCATGGCCGGTGTCGCGGTGCCAGTCTTCGACCGCAACCGGCGCGTCGTGGCGGCGCTCAGCGTCGGCACGATCGCGAATCGCCTGAACGCCGATCGGCTGCCGGTCGTGGTCGAACTCCTGCAGCGCGAGGCGCGCAAGATTTCGGCGCAGGTCAATCCGTTCGATCGGGCGCTGCGCCGGCCGGCGGAGAGCCTGGGTACACCGCGCGGCTAGGCGCCGACCAGACGGCCCGCGAGTTCGCGCAGGATCGCGCGCACATCGGCGGCGCCGTCGCCGCTCGGCAGCCACGTCAGCGCTGGTGACTCCACGCGCTGCGCCAGGCCCATCGGCGCGGCCTCGATGCTCATCTCGCCGGCAGCGGCGGCCTCGAACGCGGCAACTGCGCGCGGCATGTGCCAGCCGTGCGTCACGAGCACGATGTGCTTGATGCCGGACTTGCGCAGCAGCGCCACGCTGCGAGCCGCGTTTTCGCGCGTGTCGCGCGAGGCGTCTTCGACCCACTTCAGCGGCCGACCGAAGTCGCTCGCGGCGATCTGTTCGGCGATGCGGGCCTCGGACGTGCCGTCCGGCTGACCCCAGCCGACGCCGCCGCTGAAGCCCACGGGCACGCCGGTTTCGCGACCCAGCCACAGCCCGTAGCGCAGGCGCTCGAGCGACCGGTAGCGCAGGTTGCTCACGCCGTATTCGGGCGCATAGGGTTCGAGGCCGCCGCCGAGCACGATGATCGCGATCGGGCCCTTGGCCTGCGTCTTCAGCTCCTTGATGCGATCGGTCGTCAGTGCCGGCGGCGGGCGCAGCACGTAGTGCGACAGCGTCTGTGCGGTGCCGCTGCAGTTGCTGAACCACAGCAGCACAACACTCAGGACGATGACGAACCAGCCCAGCCCGCGGCGCGGCAGGATCAGCCGCGCCCCGATCAGCATCATCACCAACAGCGGCACCGGCGGCAGCAGCAGCGCGGTCAACACCGGCTTCCATGATTCGACGCCGAAGAAGATCAAGAGGCTGTTCAAGTCGACTGCTTTCGGGTGGGGTGCGCCGGGCGCGATGCGCGGCATTGTGCAGTACCGATCGGCGGCCGCAGGCATGATGGGAGGCCTCGCAATCAGGAGATTCGCATGTCCGAGAAATCCGAACGACTTCGAGCCCAGTTGCTTCGAAATGTAGATGCGGTCGAGACCCACCGAGAGCTGCGCGCGCCGCTCTACGACACCGTTTGCGCGCGCCTGGGCACCGGCACGGCGGCGACCAAGCTGGGCATCAGCGTCGACACGGTCGCGCCCGGCATGCGCAGCTGCCCGTACCATTTT
>Ga0307509_10011511_pt1 | contig 10696 bp, 6 predicted proteins | sample 10_EM_MG_FD_202245 | JGI IMG/M metagenome (GOLD analysis project Ga0307509, IMG submission 202245) | Populus trichocarpa ectomycorrhiza microbial communities from riparian zone in the Pacific Northwest, United States - 10_EM | ecosystem: Host-associated > Plants > Roots > Unclassified | place...
TCGAAAATATCTTTCTTTATTAACCAGTAATACTAGAATAAAAGTGGTGTTCTGATACAACAATTTAAACCGTGACACGTGGGTTTGACCTATCAAACCCAACAATGTTTGGCTTCTATTTTTTTTTATTGAACTTTTTATTTAAACTTTAATTAATACTCCTTTATTTTTTATTTATTTTTTCACTTTTTATTTAAAATTTAGTTAGTACCCTCTCTTATGTTTTTTTAAATTGTTTAGTTCACTTTTTTAAAAATAGTAATTATTTTTTAAATTTTATAACACTTCAAAGAAAGAGATTGTTGTATTTTGTCTTTAATTTTTTTTCTTTTGATATTTCATATAAATAAATTTTATTGGTATAATGCTTTTATAAAATTAAAAATTGTTTGTTCTTAACAATTAAAATGAACCTTTAAAAAAAAAAACATATGAAATAAAAAGAATAATTATGTTAAAATTTTGCATGAGCATTTGTTTTTTACTTTTATTGGCTAATATATTTTTAATTTATTTTATTAAATATAAATAATAATTTTTTATTTTTCTATTAAAAAAATTATAATATTTGAAATTACATTGATAATATCAGTATATTAAAAATTAACTTGAAAATCTAACCGTAGTGAAGTACGGCTACCAGCTTTGTATTAATTAATTAGTTTTACTAATCTACAGCTTCTAAGTTATTTGTAAGTCCCTGACACTCGTCATCTCAATTTTTCTTGAAAATGATATATAGCCTTGAGTGGGCCATATTTATTTCCCTCATCAAGAGGCCTTACTGCACCGAGCAGCACTAGCCACCCAGTGCTTCCTCATCCTGGTACAGTACCATATTTCTCTTCCTTTCTCTCTTCTGATTTTGCCTCTTTTATGGAACATATTGAGAGGAAAAGAGAGAACAAGTTTAAAGGACCTTTCTTGATCAATGAGTTAATCTAAAAGCAAGAAACGAAGTGGTGGATGAGTTTACTAAAGTTTTGTTGTGTTTGACTTCAGAGATGAGTACAGGGATGTCTTCTCTACTGCATGGAAACCCAAACTGCAGCATCTTACGAAATAATGGAGCTACCTCCTTTGTGGGGTTCTCAGCTCTTCCATTCATGCAATTGCGAGCTGGAGCTTTCATGAAAGGTCTGTTAGCAGGTCCTTTTTTTCTTATTATTTTGAATTTTGTCTTGTTTCTGTACTACTCATATGTGATGAAAGCTATTTAGATGATATAATTCGTTTCAAAATTCTTTGAATCTAAAAGTGGTTGTTTTTCTTAGTCTTTTTTGGACTCATTTACTTTGAATTGCTTCAAATGTATTCTCAAGGAGTAACTGTAGTTGGCGTTTCCTTATCTGATGGAAGATTGATTGGTCTTAGTGAGATTAGCTCTAGAAGTTCTCTTTTGGGTATAAAAGTAGATAAAATCTAGGCATGTTTTTGCACTATTGAAGAATGCCCTGAGATTTGAGCCGATTTTTGAAACTCCAATTAATAATCTAAATTGTTCCCAATCTATGAGGGTAGCTATGGATACTTGTTGAGTATCTTTAGGTTGTTGATCACTACGGAAATGCCCTTTTATCCCTTTCCTTTTGCAGCTGATTGGATACTATGATTGCCTCATTTCCTCCCAAGATTTTCTTTTGGTCCTTAATGAGGCATGTGATTCTTTATTATAATTTAGCAATTAAAATGTGTAGCCCAGCCAAGATGCACCGACATCAACTTCTGCTATGGATTCAGCATGTGTACACTGTTTCTTGATTTCATGTGTTTCATTCACAATGATGCTAGTTAACCTATAGTTCTAACTGCAAATTAATTACATGAAATTAGAATTTTTTGTCCCAATTTTAAATTCTGTCCTGAATTCAGCATGCACAAAATGTTTCTTGCTTCATGTGTTGTTTGTGTTGACACTGATATTAGTTTACCTTGAGCTTAAGTTCCAATAAATTATATGCAATTACCAATTCCCAACGCAACTTCATGATTTGAGTATTAGTTATTCTTGGATCCCTGTTCTGACAATATTTATCAAGCAGACTTGATGAGTACTTTTGCAAGGACACTTCTTGTTTTCAAGGCCTGTAGTGTTACTCTTACTTATGATATTATCAACTATTCAGGAAGATTAATTCCACAAAGCTTGTATAGAAAGGAAAAATTCTGTTTTCCAAGAAAAGGACTTGGCAGCATGATGTCAAAGAAAGTGACCTTTACTACCCGTAGTAGCAGTGAAGATGGTTCCTCCGATCAAGGCAAGGCATGTACGAGCAGCAATTCATGATGAATTTGAGTGTTATGATTATTCCTTTTTTCTTTAACTTAAAAAAATAAAGGATTTCCTTGTGTGTGTAAAAGTGGCTGGCTGCTAAATGTCAGTGCCTCTTAAATGAATGTCAGTCATTTTGGTGTTCTAATTTTGTTGACTTGGATGTTGTATTCATATCTTTCTTGTACTTGTTCCTAGAACAGACTCCTTTTGGGTACAACAGGAAGGATGTCTTGTTGATTGGACTTGGAGTCACACTTCTCGGCATTGGCTTGGAAAGTGGATTGGAGGTATCGTGGCATTCTCATCCTTAAAATCATTCCAACCTTTTCCATTTCCATTCTTTTCTGTTTCCTCTTTACTTACACACCAATTTGCACTGCCTCACTGATCGATGGAGTAAACTGCTATGTAATGCATTAGCAGTTTTTATTGTGCTGCAATGTTTCGCTTGTTACATTAAGATGTTTTCTGGAATTTGTTTTTCTTAATCATGGATAGATATCATGCATTGAGATAGTTCGCTGTATACTTGCATTATCTGATGGTCCTTTTATGATGGATTCTGCAGTATGCTGGTGTTGATCCTTTACAAGCAGGGAATGTTGTTCAATTGGTATTAGTTTTGGGTCTAACAGTTGGATGGATTTCAACATACATCTTTAGGGTTTCAAACAAGGAAATGACATATGCCCAACAACTTCGTGATTATGAAAACAAAGTCATGGAGGTATTGTTTTTTGTAGAGTTTTCTTCTCAAATCTGCAGAAGTATTTATTTGCCAAAAGTCATGCATGATGCATATATGACATTCTTTTATTTACTGCGACAGTGATTCCTTTTTGATCGATTTTGTATGCTTGTTCTTAGATGCATATCTTGTAGTATCTCGTAAATGGTTGAAAAAACAAAATAAAACTACATATTTCTTTTCTTTCTTTCTTTTTTCTGAGTCCTGAATTGCTCTTATTAACAAATTAGTACTTAAATATTCCATACAATTCTCATATATTTTCATAAAGAATGTGAAGGGTAGCCATTCATTTCATTTAGTGGAAAAGGAGTTTTGGTAAAAGCTGACAATTTGATGTTTGATATGCTGCAAAAGTTTTCTTGTATCTACTCTTTTATTTGCATCTTCGTTTATCTGTCAACATGTATAGTCAGTCACTTCACACCTTTTTGTGTAGAACCGGACTCTAGATTCTTTTAGTACATGGAAAAGGTATGGGAAAATACCCAATAACCACTTTGAATTCCTCTTTTGTTTGCTCCTGACATGGAATCGGGCCTCAATCTGGTTTTGCAGAAGCGGTTAGAGGGCTTGTCAGAAGCAGAGTTAGAAGCGTTGCTTGAACAGGTTGAAGAAGAGAAGAGACGCCAAGCAAGTGGTGAGAAGATCAACTAAAGCTCCATTACCCTCTACTAAACCCTTTGTCCACAAAGTTGCTGTAAAATAATCAAGTATGGTCTCTACATTCATAGGTTATATCCATTTTTAAAAGTCTGAGGTTTACCTCAGTTGTATCAACCGATATGTCACAATGTGATGTTCCAACTGCAAAATCTTACAGTGGTGATCTTCATTGTCCAAAGTTACTGTTGGGTCATTCCTTTTATATTCATAAAAAATGTGGCATATTGAATGAAAACTAGCTAGTTGCAGTTCACCTCTTGCCTCCTCCAAGGGCTGAAATGTGCAAGGATCACAAAAGCTTGACAAGGGCTCTTAGTAAGTGGATTGAGATCCTGGTAAAAAAAAATTTCTTCATATAACTGTCATCCCTTTTGAATGGAAAAACTTTAAAGTTTGAATGGATTCAGATTGAGCGATTCTCGGACAACCCCAATGCTAAGAATCCTTTTTAACATTAACATGGTGATATCTCTAAACGTGTTATGTTCTAGCCTGGACATTTGTTTCCGGCAACTGTTGCTAGTCCTAGACTTGAAAATGTTCAAAAATTGTTGATGATAAAATGCGCCATGCCCTTCCCTTTCACATTTTCAAAACATTTCTTCATAAATTACTCTTTGATTTATTGCAAGGCCATTGGAAATGGACTAAGCAAGTTAATCCTCCAATGCTTCTTTGCCCTTCCATTCTTACAGTAAAAAATGTTTTTGAATCATTTGCTTCCATCACCAAAGTGACTTTGCCTGCAAACTAAATTTAGTACGATAATCTCAATGTGATTTGTATATATATTCTCATTATACAATTAATATATAATCTTGTCTTAATTACAATACATTGTATGTCCTAAAATATAAGACCATCATATATAGATAGCATGATATTAGGGATATCAAATCACTATTGTCTGTTACCCCACCCTTCCCCCCCAATTTGAGCTTGAGATGCGAGAGAGCTCAAATTGGCAAAGCAAATGGAGCAGAAGAGAGCCTTTTGGTGAAAATATTGGTGAGAATATCAGCCACATGATCACTACTGGAAACAAACTTGACTCTGATATCTCTTCGACGCAACTCGATCATGAAAAAATGCAAATCAACCTTTAAATGCTTAGTCCTAGTATGATTAATAGGATTGACTACGAGATAGGTGGTGGAAATATTATCAGGGTAGACGAGGTGCAATAGATAAGTCACTAAGCAAAGAATGAAACCAAGATGATTCGGCAACATCAGCGGCAAGGGGATGAAACTCAGATTTTATACTACTTCATGAAACTTGGGATGACCACACAGCAAGTAAGATCAGAACTTGATGCCAAGGCAAAGGAAGGAGAGGTGGTAAGAGCCTTGAAGCTCAGGAATTCCTAGCTGAACGTAACCCTTTCTCCACCCAGCTTTTATGTTTATGCTCTGCTGAAAGTAAAATTAAACAGCCTGTTTGCTAGCATCATCCCGTTAATAGCATCATCCTGTTTGTTGCTGTCTGTGTCATCTCTTGTAACATGGCAGTGTTTCATGACCTTCCACTTGGGTTTGAGAAATAGGACATGCAACAACTTTCTTGAAATTACAAGACAGAATCTACTTTTCTGAAACTTCAGAAGGAACAGTCAATGACAAGGAAAATTAGTTGCCTTGGAACAACAGATCATACCTGCAGGAAACACGTACCACCTTTCACAAACAGGAAGAAAACTTGGAGCAAAACTTTCATTTCATTGATATAACATGTTGAACATGTACGAGTAAGATCGATAACAACCTCAGCATAACTGCCTCCACACTTGAAGTTTAAACTCTTTGGGTATCCTTGGCCCTTTCTTCCCAGGTCTAAATGAGAGTTTAAAAGATGTAATAGCATGTCACATTTGGGATCCTTCCTTTCTTCAGATGAACAGAGATAGGATCAGAATGATTCTTGCTGGGTATTCCTGAAACTATTAACGCGGAGTATGATGTAGATGTATGGGAAGTTGCCAGAAGAAATTGGAAGAATATTTATGGAATCTTACAAATGTTCTTGTTTCTTGCACAAAAAGGGTAAGAATCTAATCCGGGTCTTAATGAGTAACTTTGGCAGATGTTGACTCGTTACCTCTTTCCTTTTCTGACAGAATTCTCTCATCTTCCAGAGAACCGTTCTTTTTCATCCAAAACTATCCATTCCATCTCTAGAGCTCTTCTAAGTTTTATCTGTTCAGTCTGTCCACAAATACTCCCTGAAATAAAATTGCATAATGATTGAATGATAAGTAAGCCAATTCTGAACCGGTACGCAGCTTGCCTTGATACTGGAGAAAACACGGGCAATCTAAAATGCAGAACGTAGGCAAAGGCCCAGTACAATTTCTTAGCTGAGCTTTGTCATTACCTATTGATGAAAGACATGTTGGAGAGAGAGCCCTTTCTTTGCAAGATCCTCACCCCCATTTTTGGAGTAATTGCATGTCGAACGTGTCTACTTCCATTCTTTGCCTCTGCCATCTTCCATCACGGCAAAAAGTTCATTGTGAGCTTAAGCTTCAGAGCAATAACCATCCCCAGTCAAAGTACTTCTTTTATTCTACCCAACTGCTCATTCCAGAATATCAAAATCTTTTAACCACGCAAAAGTCATATAACTATTTACCACCAGCATGTTTACCTGTAGGAGTAGAAAGCAATCGTGTCTCCATGGATCAACACCCCTACAATCATTAAGCTCACCTTTGGAAATAGAAACCCATCAGTTTGAAGGTAATATCAGATTGCAAGGGGATAACAAAAGATGACAGCAAACCACATGAGCAAATAATTATTCACGAAAAACTCATTTTTCTTGGTAGAACTGCCGCATGGGTTGATTACGCTTTTTATAAGTTTTAACTCGTAGCTTTCCGAAGATCACCATCAGGCCTTGAAAAAGAATAATGCCATAGTAATTGATTGCGTATGCAAGGCAGATCTCAAAAGAAAAACAAGAGAAATAAACATGAGGCCATTTTACTTTTTCCCTAAGAAGAAACATCTGCTAACGTTCAAGACAGATTAAAAATTAGAAAAAAATATGTAAATTGTGATATTCTTTAAGGGTAAATTTTTTGGTCTGGTGTTCCAAGTGATAATACAATGGATCCAGACAAGAGTTCACGGCTATCTTCTTTACAGGGTAAGAACAGAGTTTTGTCTATACTTACAAGTGAATATGTATGATGAAATATAACACTAATATACATTATAATCAGTACCTAGAAAGCAGCAGTAGTAATTTCATTCACCATGATGATGCCTAATTGCAGGATGATGATAGGAAGGTCTCCATACATCCTCCTCAAGCACACAAATGTTTTGCTCCAGCTTTTTTAAGTTGATACTCCTCAAGTGTTCTTTCCAGGAAGCGGTCTGGAGTGAGTCTATTCAATAACATATTGTCATACAACATCATGGCTTCAGTTAATCTCCCAACCTTGCAATATCCACGGATCAGAATCGTATAAGCTATCACATCAGGCAATAAATGTTTGTCTAGTGCACAACGAAAAGCACAAGACGCTTCCTTCATTAGACCTCTTTTACATAGACCATCAATGAGAATGCTGTAACTGACAATATTTGGAGCAATATTGTTTTCAAGCATCTCATTATACAGCTTTAAGCCACTTTCCATCATACTTTGAGATTTGAAATAACCATGAATCAAACAACTATATGTCACCAAATTGGGTTCGGGACCCTCTTCCAGCATTTTGGAAAACATCAACATGGCATCATCCATTCTACCTTCTCTACAAAATGCATCAATCAGTATGGTAAAAGTAATGGCATTGGGTCTGAGCTGTTCACTTGTCATCTTCGCAAAAAGCTGAACTGCATCATCTAACCTTTTGAAATTGCAGTAACAGCAAATCATTGTGTTGAAAGTAAAAACATCAGGTTTTGGCCCTCTCTCAACAACATGGACAAAGAGTCCAAGTGCAGCCTCCAAATGGCCTTCCCTAGAATGCATACTAATGAGAACATTATAAATTGCAATATCAGGGGCCACAGCATTCTTGCACATGAAATCAAAAATACATAATCCTGCAGATGATTTTTTCAGCTTACAAAGTCCATCAATCAGAGTGCAATATGTAATAACATCTGGTTTGAAATCCTTCTTGAGCATTTGGAAGAATAACATCAGTGCCTCATCAACTCTACCTAATTGAGCAGCGCCTTTAATAAGGATGGTGTAGGTCACTGTGTCTGCTTTTATATTTAACATTCCCATTAGATAGTACACCTTCATAGCACCAACTATGCATTTCAATCTACAGAAGCTGTCTAGCAAGGTGTTCAAAGTAAAAACATTGGGACTTAAACCCCTATTCACAGCTTGAAAGAAGAATCTTAGTGCATTACCCACCAACCCTTGTTTGCATAGACCATTTATCAGAACACTGTAAACAATGGTATCAGGTTCACACCTCTTCTTTATCATATCCTCATATAAATAAAACCCATCCCTTAGATTTCCTGATTTGCAAAATCCAGCAATGAGAGCACTGTAAGTTAAAATAGATGGCTCAAAACCAAGTTTCAGAATCTGAACAAACAGTCCACAAGCCTCTAAGGTCCTACCATTCTGACAGAACCCCTTTATAAGAATGCTGCAGCTGACCACATTAGGTGAAATCCCTTCATTCAACATTCTCTTATATATCTGAATTACCCTCCCTAAATCCCCGATTTTCACATATGCATCCATGGCTGAGCTGAAACCAACAACATCCAACTTGATACCCTTATCTAACGCTACCAACAAGAGCCTTTGTCCATCTTCCAGCCTCCCTGCCTTAAACAGGCCATCAATAAGAATGCTGTAGACAATTAAGTCAGATGCCACACCATTCCCTGCCATAACATCAAAAAGCACAAATGCTTTATCCAAATTTCCCTCTTTGCAATATGCATCAATCAATGTGCTAAATGTGACAACATTTGGTTTTGGGCCAATCCTCACTACCATATTAAAATAATCATCTGCAACTCCTATATCATTTTGCATCCAAATACCTTTTAAAATCTTATTGCAAGTAATGATATCCAGACCAAAACCTCCTTGAATCAAAGCTTTATGGAATCTCAAACCCATTTCAACCTCACCCTTGTTCATAAACCTATTCATTACAAATTCATAAACACTAAAAGGCTGTTCTCTCATAGCTGAACACAGCTCACCATACTTATCCACAATTACATCAACACAATGTGAATCAACCAAAGAACCCAACAACAAGTACACCACATTTGGTGAAACAAAAATACCCTTTACACAAACATGCATGAATATATCAACAGATTTATCAAACATCCCTTTTCGACAGTAACTCTCGATCAAAAACCCATAAACAACACTATGGTTTGTCGAATCCAAATCACAAAAACCATCCCGAAAGGCATCCAAAGTGTCATAATCATTTCCAAATTGCATTATAAACTTATCGAAAACACAAGCAGCACGACTAAATAATTGGTTTTGAAGCAAGACATGGAGGAGGGCACAGAATGATGGTGCAGAGAGTGGTGAAATGAAAAAGCTCTCAGCCCACTCAAAGAATCTAATAGCCGAAAAGGGCTTAGGCTGAAGGGATATAATAACGTCTGGTACATGGTAGAGTTGTAATTTAGAGAGAAGAATAGGGTTTAAGGGTTTAGGGTTTTGTTGGTTGTGAAAGGCTTTAACAATTTGGTGTATAAGGCTCCAGTTCTTGTTCTTAGAAGAAGAAGAGCTAGAGAAAAAGTAATAATAAGAGCAACGATTGTGACTTTTAGTAGTAGACGAGAAAATAGCAGAAGGGATTTTGATATTAACTAGTATCTTTGAGATTATTAAGGATGAATTACAAAGGAACATAGTTTTGAGTACCATTTAGTCTCCCTTTGCCAGCTGACATACCCCTAGTTTGGCCTGTGAGACAACTGAGGGGAGACCCTTATCTAGATTTCATAGTTTGGTCATCATGAAACCCATGAAGTCACACATTTTTTTCTCTGCAAAAAACACAAACAAGGCAGTCATATATCCAGAAAGCAACCTAGAAACAACGAAGATTGGAATTTGAACACTGTCTCTTTGAAAGTTTACAACTTTGATACATTAGTGAAGCAATTACACACTAAAATGAACTGTAATCAGCTCAAATTTTACAATTTAGCAATCAAGAAAGTCCAATTAGCAGATAAAATAGAGCAAACACAAAAAGAAAGAAAGAAGCTTGTTTTCCATTACTTATTACCAAGTTAATAATGCTAGCCAAAAAAGGTGGAAAAAAACGAATTTCTCATTCAAAACAAAGAGCTCTCCAACATGATTAAATTTCACCTCCCAATTGTTGCATATTTCCACCCTTGACTATAGTCTATATGAAGAAATTTTGTTCTCTAGTAATCTAGCACAACAATTTTTGGATGCCAAAAAGTCCATATCCAGCCTAAATACACTACTGAACTCCTGTTTTTCACTTGACTCGACTATACCAGTCCTATATAGAGAAACTAATTATGTAATCAAGTTGTATAAAGCATTACATGTAAACTATAAATACTAAAAAAGCTTATTGCAGATATGTAAAGTGTGAAATGACTCGTCATAAATTTAAAATGAGAAAATCTAAGAATCAAAGGGGTACCTGCCTTAGACAAAGCAACATGCAGGCTGGCAGTTCAGTATTTGATATAGAGGCTGAACTAGGATTGTATAGAATTTGCATGTTCACAGTAGAAGGTTATTTAACTATAATAAGCATACCATTAATTAATGGACCCAACTCTTCCCCAAGTTTGAGCTTGGTCTAAATCACTGTCAAACTAATGCTATAGCCACTTCCAAGTTGCCACCTATATGGAGAGACTAATTATGTAATCAAAATCAATGTTCAATTACTCGTTCAATGCTGATATCTTATGTTCAAAATGGTCATTTTCTATTATTTTTTATGTTGGTTGTATATAACTCTACCCCTCATGAGGTAAACAATTGCTTTC
>Ga0307509_10011512_pt1 | contig 10695 bp, 17 predicted proteins | sample 10_EM_MG_FD_202245 | JGI IMG/M metagenome (GOLD analysis project Ga0307509, IMG submission 202245) | Populus trichocarpa ectomycorrhiza microbial communities from riparian zone in the Pacific Northwest, United States - 10_EM | ecosystem: Host-associated > Plants > Roots > Unclassified | place...
CTCGATATTTATCCTATTTAGACCTCAGGTGGACAGATGTACGCCTGACGGCTTCGTGTCATCTTGTTCGCTTCAGCGTTAACGTACCACCTGGAATAGCCTGCGGATAGGATAATAAACACAGGAACTTGGCGGCGAATTCCGCAGTCACCGAAAAGAGGCCGCTCTGAAAATCTATGCGACACATTCTCCTGCCAGGATTAGTTGACAAGTCGGTTCGTCCAGCCGAATATGCCCGGACGGAGGCCTTCTGGTCCTTTTCCGTACTGAGAGCCTGCAGACAGGAGTCCGGTGCACAAAACGCCAGTAAGTAAGTACTAGAAAGCAAACCGACAGTTCTTGCAGCTATTCCCCGACGGCAAGTTTTGGGGTAGCTTGCAGGCGCTGGCAATGGTTAATGAGATCCGAGCGAGACAACCGTGTAAATCTCCATCGCTGGAACATATGGAGAGGTGTTTATTGCCTGGGAGTTTATCCTTCAAGTTTAGTTCAAACCCTTCGGCCGAGTCATACCACCGGAATAGCCTTGCCATTACAGGAGAATGGTGGGTGGTGGATGAGCATTCTGGAAAATGACAAGATAGGTCATGGGACAAGAGGCGTGGCATGATTATCCCCAGTTACACAGCAACAGACGAGAGTATTTCGAGGATGCCACCGAAGATGTAGCTGCATCAAGAAGACGATGTCAGCCGAGACATGAAGTTGCATAAAACTTACTTTGTCAGCTTCACAGAGTGGTCAATTGCTTGCTTTGTGAAAACTTGCCACTTCTTCCGAATAATCTCGTTTGAACAGTCTCCGCAACCTACCACACCAGACAGACCATTACAATCGCAATGTTCCGTCAACATATTTGCTGGTTTGACGTAGGCGGCCTAGGAGATTGGGGTAGGCTGTGCTTCCGCTCGGGATCTAGATATGACACTGACAGAGCTTGTGAACGGGAATGTGTAAATTGTGTTGGTTCGACTGAGCTGGCAAGCGGCCGCTGATCCACTACGTCAACGCTTAGATATCTTATCTGGCCTGACAAACCTGTTGTAAAAAGATTGCGTCAACAACCTCGAATGCGTTCATGCGTGTTATTTGCTTAGGGCTCGATTTGAAAGGCCTAAGTGGAAGGAAGATTTCCTAGACGAAAATATCTGCCTCGACCACAAAAACGACTCAGCTGTGCTGAAAACCACTAAGCGAAAAGGAGATTTGAGGGTTCTGCTGCCAATGTATGGTTAAACCTGAATGGAGGTATTCGATTGGAACGAAGACACGGTGACAATCCCATCATGACCAGCCATTGAAATAAGCAGAGGAGTAGAACTTCCCCAGAACTATGTGGGATATCCTTTCAAAAGATGGGCCCGGTGGCTTGCATAGATTGCAAGATCGTAAAGCATCGCAAGTGTTACCAAAAAAGCCCGTCCCACTGAGCGTAAACTGGGAAACTTCCCGTGAGCAATTATCTGTAGGCAAGGGTTTCCATGTGTCTGAAGTACGGGTTTCTGCTGCTGCAAGTGTCGAAAAGAGAGGTACATATAGCGGATTGAAAGTCTAGATTGGTTGTTCAAGACTCCAGAGCACGCCATCATGGGCCATCATTGTGCAACGGTGTTCACATGATATCTGTTAACAATACTTTGTCTCTTCGTTTTCTACCTCCACGGCTAGGTTACGGACAGCTCATGGCTTCTCAAGTTTGTCAAATACAACACGAGAAACCAGTCTAAGATCACAGAGTGTGGCACCTCGTCAATTTTATATTGATCTGCCAATTCTTCCAATGTTTTTCTGTGTCAATGCTTCGGCGAACTCCCACTCGGGTGATGAAAAATACCTTTTCGTGCCACCAAATTAATTTCTGCCGATTGTATTGCTTGTTCAATTTGTATTAAACAAATCCTCTGTATTGGTCACAAATAACGTTAACGTCTTGAATCTGGCCAACACCTCGGGCCGAATTTCCTTGCAGACTTCGGATTGGATGATTGTGATGAAATGGCACAGGAGGGAGTCCCAAACCTGCCGCTATTACTGTCAACACGCTCTATGATATGTTTTGATCAAGAGTAGGACGAACCTTAATAACCCCACTTGTTCAGATTGCCGCTTGAAGTGTGCTTGCGCATTTCATCTTGCAATTGAGCATACAGTTGATCTTGACTGTGGTCATGCGGTTTTTGTGTCAATCGACTGTTTGGCACAGGGTTCACTTCGTCGTCTGTGAAGCACCATGCCATGAGGCAGGGGTCAGTCAGTGCCATCAATGTCGATGGTGTGATAGGTCGGATAACCATCGTTGCTTTCAGCTCGGCCGAAGGAGAAACTGTATCGGAGGTTGGGTATTCACATCCCTGGGCGTTGCGACCTTCATCTATATTTCTGGGCATGATTCCTTCGTGGGGTATATGCGCTTCAATCGTGGGGTTTTCCTCTTGCAAATGGCAATCAATCTCAAATATTTAAATTCTTCCATTCAAGACACATACCTTCCTCACCCATTGCTAATATCGTCTTGAGCGCATCTTGTCCTAAGGATGTACACCAGACTGGTACTGGCGCTGATATTGGTACCTGCCCCGATATGTCTACATTTTCCTTGTCCCAATCAGAAAAGCGGTCCTGCGCATCGATTGATCCTGATGCTCTGCGTTTAGCTAGGCGTTTTGACTGACCACCCGTCATTGACTGAGCTGACTAGTAGACAGCGAGAGTTGCTCACCATATCACTGAAAGTAGAGGCAGCGTACTTAAAAATAGAACTGAACATAGTGTTAACATTCTTTGGAACTCAGCATCGAGCACATACAAGCTCTTCGTTAGGAAAAACATTGCTGCATTAGTTTCAGTTCATACTTTCTATGTCTTTAAGCCCGTCCACGCAACCCGCCATTGACTATTGCTCAATCATCTCCATCGTCATCTCCATCGCCCTCATCCTCTGAGACCTCTAATCCAGCCTCCTGCAGTCTCGCCTTATCTTTAATCCGCTTACTCGTAACTTCATCGAGTAGCACCAGGAGGTCTTCATGCTCCTTTTCGACGTCTTTTCGCTTCTCCTCGGATCCCGCTAGTTGGACTTGAAGCAACTCGACCTTCTTCTCGAGTTCAGCTATCCGCGATGTCTGACTTACTGTGGGCGCTGGAGCCGCCTTTAAGCGTTTTTGCAAGCTCTCGATTTCTTCTGATTGTTGGCGGATGACGTCCCTTAAAGACACGATCAGCATTTGTGCCTCAGCACTTTGTCCTAAAACCGCAAGTCAGTCTTTTACTGACCCGAATGAAGGAGGGCCGATTACCAGTAGAAGAGGACAAATGATCAGGTTCTGTTGAAAAGCCTCGCTGGATCGAATAGTAGTTTGATTTCCAAAAGTCAATAAAAGCCCAATCAAACCAAATTTCGGCTTCATCCGCATTAGGAACTTTCACAATTGCTGGTGCAGACGGGTAGGCTACGACCATGACATCCGGACCAACAGATTTGAATCGTTCTTCTTCTCTTAACCTGACCATATTGCCAACGAGGGAATCCACGCTCAGGCGGTTTATAATGGGGTATATAGTGTGCCTTCAGAAAATATAAACCATCAGCCGGTGGAAGCAAATATAAGTAGCCAACCAACCGCGTGATCTCTCCAGGTTGGCGATTAAATTCATAGCAAATACCTAGCATGAAGGCACAAAGCCCGGGAACAAGAGAATTTGACTCCGATGTTTGATTGATAGGTTCGACGAGCTAAAAAATATCTATGAGGACCAGCACACACCACCAGACTTGTGATCCTTATGCTTACCACCCCGAGTCCACCAGCATCTAGGAAGCACCTTACAGATTCTGGATCTTCCCACAACCATTGAGACAGGAGACAGAGATATCCAACGACATAGCGATCCCATTCCCTGGCATCTCTGACTGACGTATTCGCTCTAGATCTGGACAGCAACGCCAGCGATAGGTTCTCTGTGAGAACTTGTAATAACGTTTGACGTTCATCTTCGTCCTCGAGTTCTTTGGCAGAGGGTGACGCTGGAGGGGCACCATCTGCAGGTACAAAAAAGGTGGATTCATTCGCCGTGGCCGACACAGAAGCAGGAACAATTTGACAGGCTATAGCTTTTGCGCGGGCAGAACCGCGTAGGAGGTGAGAGAACATTATGGTAGCGAAGTGGGTGGACGTCACATCAGCAGCGTCGAGAGCACTTGTAGTATTGGGTGATGCAGCCAGTGCATGGACCAAGGGCGTTGGTCTCGAGGGATGTTCTAGGGCGCGCAATGTACAGGAAAGATCACGGATGATGGTTTATTCACATACCGGAATCTTCAGGTGGAAGCATGGTCTTCAAGATGGCTAAACGAACTTCTTCCTTGCGGACAAAGTTCTATCCTGATATGAGTATAATGGACAAACGCCGTGGATTTATTAGGCCAACCTCAAAAACGGTTGCTGCCGCAGCCCTCAATTCTAGGGCTTCTCTCGTTCGTTTTCCAGCATCTATTCCATTGTATTCTCCGTGAATGACCAGTTCAACTAGGACATCGAGGGCTGAAGCGGATTCAAGGCGATCCCATTCTTCTCCATCCGTTTCTGGAACAGGAAGGTAAGGTGTTACGGCTATTTCCGAGAGAGGGAAATTGATATTTGTTGGGAGGAGACGGAGGGCCTGCCATAGAGTTGTGGACATTACCGCACAAATTTGACTACGCGTCTTACCTGTGTTTTCAAAGAAGTCGGAGCGTTTGATGCTAGTGCCATCTCCACTAAACATCTCGTGTAAGGTAGGCCGTCTTGAGGCTGGATTTACATGCTCAATTAGGCATGATGATTACTATTCCAACGACTTACAGAGTGTCCCTTTGAACCCAAGAGTATTCCTATAATGCCAATGACCAGGGACGCGTTCACTTGCTTTTGTTTGTCCCAGAACTGTAGAGCAAACTTTTGGGGTGCTGGTTGATGAAGAGCCAGAGTAACAGGAAACCCAAGGAGCGACAAGAGGACCGGTGGAATAGATGTTTCCCGGAAATAACTCTAAGGGCACGCCATGAGCATGTAAGAGATAGCAAAATTGATTGTCAAGGACCTGGTTAGAGCTATTGAACCGCAGAAGATTGTCAACACATGTCAACGCTCCCTGTGCCACGGGGCCTCCGTCCACGCCTCCTTCTTGAGTAACGATGTCGAAGAGCTTCTCGAAGCCGCTCTCAAACGCAAGGACTTTTTGTATGTCTGGACTCTGCGATACAAGGGCCTGAACCATGTTAATTGCCTCTAAAGAAGTAGATTCAACAGCTGCACTGGAGGGAAACGAAGAGGCAAAAAATCACCATTTCTAAGAATCTCACGTTTATCCTCCAGGACTGTAATTACGCTGCCAGGACCGGCTGGTGCAGTTAGAAAATAGCTTTGAACGGTTTGTCGCCGATTGTGTAGAAGCATCGTCAGATATTGAAGGGTTGAATATCGAGTATAGAAGTCGAGATTTGGAAGTAGGGCGAATAACGTGTGCGCTGCTTTTTCCGATGAAAGAATCATGTCGGTAAATTTGAATCCAAGTTCTCTGCTTCCTGGAACCGTATCCTCGGCGTCACATAGCACGGTCAGAGTTTCGAGTACTGCCTTGCCAATATCCCCGTCGACGTCAGCATCATTGTACAGAACTTCCAAAAGGCCAAAAAGTGCCCTGTCGCCAACCTCTTGCTTGCAATCACGCGAAAGTCCTTTGAGAGCTAACACGGCTGCTCGACGGTCAGCGAGGAGTGTTGCTGGCGACAATCGGTCACTTAGTCGACTGATAGTATCCGTTGGCGTCTGTGGCACTCCAGTCGGACCACGGAGAGCAACATAGGTTTGGGATAAGAATTCCATCCGACTTGGATGCAGACGAGTTATAACCAAGCTGGATGCCCCGATAACTGACCACGTGACTGAATTCAACTCGGACGCACGTCGCATAAATCTATCTTTGCTACTTCCAAGCCAAAATGTTGTCTTTACCTCGTCCAGCAAGATTTCTGGCTACACCATCCATGATTTGCTGCTCGCAACTGTCAACTGTCTTGCATGTCAGAATTTTTTAACTCATAGTACACACAGAACCGTCTGAAGCTGCAGTTAAAATACACCAGGGAATTTGTGGTTGCTTGCACTTCGGTCATTTACAGAGCACATTGCTTGGCACAAATCGGATCTAGTCCAGACTGCAAATAAGCCTAGAGATCTGGATTTTAAAGAACTGGGGATAAGAGGCAACTTGGAATCCAGTAAGCCACCTTACCATTAGGCCTAAACGAAATTGACTTCAGGGTTCAGTATTGCCGAGTTCCATCGAACATGTTCCCGACCTGAATTTTTGCATCACTTTGGTAGTGGCGCTCTTACTAAATAGCAGGCTGATTAAAATAGTAACCCGAGGTTCTTTCACCTTTTGTGTGCTAATCCCTTTTGTAAAGATCAACTCGAATGGCAAGCCTCTTGTATCGAGCTTCCTCGTAATCAGAGGACTAATTGGCACGACGTCCCAATCGGTTCCAGTCAGTGAAAAACGACAATCGCCACGAGCACGAACGATCTCACATGAATGTCGCATGGGGAAGACCATGGCCATAGTTACCAAACGCTGTGAACGGACTGTTTTAATAGTAGCAATAATATGTCTGAGCTTCGCGCGGCAGGACTATGACAACCACCAAACGCAATGTCAGACACGCAGAATTACAACAGGAAAGATTGAGGATTGTGAGATAGTTATGATTCGAGGTTCGCTTCTTGATTACAAGTCCACTCTGGCTGTTCCGTTGATGTCTTTTCTTTGTTCTGAGATGGCCTTTGTACACATGGTGTCAATCTCTGAAGTCAACCCATGCAGCATCAATCTGTGAACGCAAACTGTTATGATGACAAGACGTATTTGCACTACTTGAACTAGCTACGCTTGTGCTTAATACTACTATTACTAGGTCCATCTGCCAACGTAATTAAAGCCAAGAATGAAAATACATTTCACCCGCTAGTTCGGGCGAATTAGATAGGTAACCACATTGAAAGGCATAGGTAATCGTAACAGTGCATAGAACTACAATATATAACAGCCCTGAATCGAGACGTAAACACCGTGAATAGCTAAAATTACAAGATCAACAAAATGAAGGTAAGATTTCCACTGGAAGATATGTATCCGTCAAATGGCGTGAGTGGTTGTGGAGTTCCGTGTTTCGATCCATTGGTTCCAGAGTTGCTGTCTTGAATGCTGTTGGCCCATCAAGGATGCGAATTGGAGCACTCGCCAAACATCCCGGAAGTTGCTTGCGAGACCGAGACTGATCCTGACGACTCCAAGTTCTCTTCCTAGCATGTCTGAGATATCTTTCAAGGTCACCCCAGGAAAGAGTTGCTGCATTTGTTCCTCGATACCGAGTAAAGCGGCGGAAGCACCGGGATTGCACATACAACCGGTCCGTAGCGAGATATTCTTTGTTGATGCTGCAAACTCAATGAAAGAATTTGGGATCATATCTCCTGAGGGCTTTTAGACTTGATGAGCTGCGTAATGAAGGACAGAGGATCAACTCGTCTTACCCCAAGGAATAGCAAGGCAACTGCTGAGCCTGCGTCGGTCTGTTCGCCAACGAACCGAATTCTCCGTGAAGGAAGTTTCGACAAAATCTTTACTACTGGCTGTCCAGTAGTATCATGTCGCAGCTGCGACAGAGACGACGTAAGATAAAGGAGGAGCGACGAGAGTCGCAGAGGGAGAAAAGGAAGATAGGCGGAAAGGAAATGTAGGCCGTCCGTTATGGCTGGCAACTGCAGATAGTTGATCGTCCCATCCTGCGTACAGTAAACATGAATCACCAATATTCAATGAATGACGTGACACGATCTTACCTCAAATTGTTCGTGAAGTTCACGAGAACGTGTAACAATGGTACCCGGGGCTTGCACGAATTCAACGGTGCCTCCCGCAAACCATGGCCTTCGAAGGTGCGCAAGGAAAGATTTCTTGACGATCAGGGCACCTACCCCAGTGGGATAGCCGAACATCTTGTAGAATGATACAACCATTGCATCGATCGGGTAGTCTGCCAGGCTGATGGCAGATGCAGGGGCTAGAGCGGCAGCATCCACCACAGTATGGTACCCAAGCGCTGCAGCGTAGGTTGCGATAGACATCGGATTCTTGCTGTTGGAGACGTTGGACTGGCCGGTCATCACAAAGAGGCACGGCGCAACGTCTCGTGACCGGGGTCGATTTGTATTCAGAGTATCCTATTGAAATAAAACATACGTCAGGGGAACAGTGCAAACCATTGAATGGGCCGTACCTTTGCCCAAGTCGTGTCAAATCCTCCAGTTGGCGTTGAAGAAATATAGACAGTTTCGGCGCCGGCGCGCGCTGCAAATTCTCTAATTCCATGGACCTGGACCTAGAGCATCAGTTTGACATCAATGAAATAAAGAAGCATGACGTACACTGTTGTGGGAGTCTGCACCGATAACGAGCCGACTGCCCGCCGAAAAAGGAAAGGCCTCCCCAACAAGCTTCAGAGCTGAGCTTGCATTTGGCGTGAAGATCACTGTATATTCAGAAGGCGCCTTGAAGTGCGACAGAACCGCTTGACGGGCTTCATCGGCACACCGTAATGATAGTTTGGACCTGATATACATGGGGGTCAAATAAATTTGACCTGAGGAAGGCGCATATACTCACGTGTTGCTGATCGAATGGGTGTTCCCCAAGATATGCTGGCTCAGGAACTCTGTATGAACCCGGATCAGGCTTTCAGGATACAGAGAACCACCCATATAATCAACATATGTTTCATCTGCACGTTCCAGTCGTGCGAAATCAGTTCGGCGGAGTGTGTCCAAGATCCATGTGAGGCGATACTCTAAACTTGGTGAGCAAGGAAACACAGAAGATCTGACAGACGTACCAGGATAACTCTTCAAGAAATTCTGGTATGCAACTTCAGTGTCCGTCTCCACATGGACGTTATTGAGAGTGGGTGAATAGACTGCAAGCGATGGAGCTGGAGCTGCATAGCCGACTTGCGAAGTGGGGGAAATTTGCTGATCACGGAGATCTACCAAGACTGCCTTCTCGTTCAGAACGAGCTTGGAAGTCTCCTGGATATGGTCGATACTCTCCGTTGAATGGTTTGCAGCAGAAATGCAACCAAGGCTAGGGAAGGATAGGTTGTGTGAACGCTTTTGCCAGAAGAAGCGTCGCTTAGGCCTGCTGTGCGGAGGAAGATGAGTGGATGTGGAATTTCCCATTGCCGCCGGAGGGAAGAGGAGAACCCAGGATTCCTGACGAGGCATGAGGCTTTTATGCATTTCGTTGGGGTAGTATCCTCGATCAGAAAAACTCAGATTTACTAGCTCAAGCACCGGAGGCCAAGAGGAGAATGGAGGATGAGATCTACGATGTTCAGTCACACAAACAAAGCTGTATTTCACGGACACACAACGAAAAACGATCGCGATCGCAGATCCACAGACCAGGAATCTCGGATGATGCATTCCGGGGACTAGAGGTTGAATACGCAAATAATTCTAACCCAGTTCGGGCCATACCTGAACGACGATTTTTGGCACTAGCGAGGCACCGCAATCCCCAAATCAAGAGGTCTGGAACAGGGAGGGTAACAAGCGACAGCGCCTGCCCGAATATGGTGGATAGTAATCCTGGTGTACATCGGAGCGCCGGCAGTCTTGGACCCCGGGTCGTTTTTCCGAAAAGATAAGATCTGTAACTCAGTATATTTGTTCGTAGTCGGCTTGGAATCGACGATAGATGCAAGAAAGGTAGAATAATCCACGCGGTGTATCGCATGCCGAACAGAATATCTCTGAATGATATGTTTTTCGAGAATGTATATGCCTGGTTCTTGGTTGAAAAGAACACCTGTTCCCTCCCGAATTTCGGCCGAACAAAGGGGTCCCGACAGATGGAACGATACCTCCTCCGGACAGAATCGATTGGTGATGAGGGGATTCTAGCGATAGCCAACCCCCTGGAAAAATGAAGATCCCTTCTTGGCGGAATCGGAGACAAGGGGTAAAATTCTAGTGTAGACGATGAGAAATATTTGTTGTGAGCAGTAAAAAGGAGCACTGCAGGAGACAAGTGTCAGGGCCTTGATTCAGGGACCATGTGAAGTCCGGGTGCAGGATACATCATGACCATTGTGAATTTTTGAGATCCCCCACCAACTGAAGCCGTTAAACAAGTCCTCGAAAGACGTTGTGGTATAAACCTCAGTTTCGTCGAGGAAAACGTCCATGGAAGTGTCGTGGACACTGGAAAGTTGCGCGTCATAGCGTTGCCACATGTTTGGCATAGCCCTGCAGTAATTTCGACCAAATAGGCAAATTACGGAAACTGATCAGGAATTCTCCAAACTCAATTGGGAGAACATAGGACTAGTATGACTTTTAGTTACTGGTAGGAAGCGTTTGCATTTCGAATATTTAGCACAGAAGGAAGTATAGTTAACATTTTCAGAATTCGGAGCCATTCCAGCAATGTGCTCCGGAATCGGTTTCTCAAATTCTCAAAGCACTGGCGACGCTACCGCACGCAACAGAATCAGGAAGTCAGAAATCGTGAAATATTATTGGAGAAGACATATTGACATTGCATGTGTTGAGTGGGAACCGAAAACAAACAGAAAATGTAGGTTAGCGCGAGATT
>Ga0307509_10011513_pt1 | contig 10695 bp, 12 predicted proteins | sample 10_EM_MG_FD_202245 | JGI IMG/M metagenome (GOLD analysis project Ga0307509, IMG submission 202245) | Populus trichocarpa ectomycorrhiza microbial communities from riparian zone in the Pacific Northwest, United States - 10_EM | ecosystem: Host-associated > Plants > Roots > Unclassified | place...
GAACACAGGGGTGATCCTAGAGCCTGAATTTTGTATGGTGAATCACTCGTGCTTATCTAAGTCACATACAAAATTTAGACTCCAGGATCCCCCCTGTGTTCGGGTTCTTCATGCCGGGGACTTGTACAAGGAAGCCTCTTGGTCTGCATAGTACGACTTGCGGATTTCCGGGGCGAAGAATACTTGAGAAAGGAAAAAGTGAATCTTGGGAAATTTACCGCTAAGATCCTGGCACGGCGTTCATTGCGGGTTCCGGTAATAGTGTCATGGCGGATCACTCGAAGAGCTAATGAGGGCGAAGTCTAGTCGGTTACAGTAGTTCGAATACTCGTAGTGATGCGAATTAGTTCACGTATGAAACCAAGGGGGGGAGGAAAACTCGTATAATCAATAAGAGCCCAAGGACTTTGTTAATTACAGTAAGGCTTTCTCTCCGAGCTAGTTGGCCAGAAAGAAAAAAAATGCAGACTTTACGGTACAAGTGCTAGTACAGTACACCCAAGCTTTTTGGTCCCTGCAGTGGTGGGGTTGACGGACAGGCTCCGGTGAGTGGTATTGTGCAAAGGCTCGACAGCAAGAAAGCGAATCAATCGACAAATGCTCCACTCAAATTCTGCTCCGATCATATGACACTGGTAATTCGCTTCTTAACACTAGGCTGTGTGAAGGGGGAGAAAGGGGAGACGCAGGATCAAAGTATTAGAAGAAGCTTTGATGGAGTCGATCTCTACTCGAGTAGAAACCATCGTTCTGACTTGCTTAGATGCCCCAGAAAACTTTGCCGAACTAGCGGCGCAGGGATTGTCTCTGCTTTAAGTTTGTTAGATTGGATGGCTGCAAGGTACCGGTATGTGAGTGTGACCCCCTGGTAATTGGTTGTTAGAGCAGTAACAAATAAGTGTGCCGTGCAGTACTAATACTCAATATATTTTCCCGACTAAAAGGTGCAGTACCGTACGAATGCTTGGGTGGCCCTTTTTGGGACTTGTTTGGCGAATATCGTATATTCCTCCTATTAAATGCCTTATAGGGCTATTCCCTACTAGGTTAGAATGCTTCCAATTATCCGCCGGTTGAGCTTGGCGAGGAGCTAGGTAAGTTAGTGCAGATATCGCAGCTAGCTTCCTCGTCACGCTGGTGGAGTTTGTTCCGATTCCGATTTTACTGAGTCTTTTGTGAGCTTTTGAGAATGGAATTTGACTACAGAGTGCTGGAATCAATGCCACGGCGTCTCCCCAAAATTTATTGGCATCGATTGGCCGGTAAGGTGCAGTGGAGAATGGAGAGAGTGGGAAAAGTGTGGCTGATATATTGATACCCGCACCCTGCTCGTGCTTGGGGAGGATTAAGCACGGTATCCGCGGTTCTATTCCTCTGCCTGCGTAATGCCAGGTTGGGTCACCAGGGCTCACTGGACTGCGAGAAGAAAAGCAACTCATCTCCACACCCTCTTGGCTAGGAGTGCCGCAGAAGCTACAACATCCAGGCTAAATCCCCCCTTGAAAGGGGAAAAGACTTAGAGGGGATGGGGGAAAGAAGAGGAAAAGAGGAATCCATGCCTATGACCCACGGACCAATTCCCATCACATCTTTCCAAGTACCCATAAACAAAAACTTTTTTCTCGGTACGGTGTGAAGTCCTAATGAGGTATCTGTACCTGGGCTGTGATTTCCTCCCATGTCTAAGATATACGCAACACCTCATTATGAGTTTGGGGCCTCAGACAATATAAGTATGGGATGGGATCCCTTAGACACCTTACTCACTCCCGACGGACCAACTGGCTAGCCAGCATCGCTTCTCTTTACGGCCTCTGCGGTAACATTCCTTTGAAGTAGTCAAATACTACTGCCATTCATTTCTGCTAGATTTATATCTTCTGCATCACTTTTTCCCATTATTTTTTAAAGATTTTGTGTGAACACAGGATGTTTTCTCTAATTCTTACCTCCGCTCTCTGTCTTGCCTCAACGATCCTGAGCTCCGCGCACGCAGCTGCGATTCCGGTCTGCAAAGCCGAGCCTGTACCGGACACTACAGTAGCCACGAAGACAGTAGCCGCGAAGACAGTAGCATACTTTGGGCAGACCCGCTCGCAGTCCAGCGATTCCCTCGCGAAGTTCTGCGCCGATTCGTCTGTGGATATCATTGTGCTTGGGTTCGTCGACATCATTAAGGGGAAAGGAGGACTTCCCGGCGTGAACCTTTCTGGGTACTGCGAGGACCCAATTAGTGGGACGGACTTGATTAGCTGTCCTGAGTTTGGCACCGCGATCACTGAGTGCCAGGCAAAGGGGAAATTGGTGTTCATGGGCCTGCAGGGCTCTGAGGGGAATCAGACGTTGGACAATGATGCTGCGGCATCTGAGTATGCGGATAATCTTTGGAAGCTCTTTGGTGAGGGCACCGGACTAGAGTCCATGAGACCATTTGGCAATGCTAAGGTCGACGGCTTCGACATTGGTATATCCCCTTCCTCTCCCACCACCTAACGGAAAATTCCAATTAACCACCGCAAACTCAGACAACGAAAACCATAACCCCAACGGCTGGCCAAAACTCATCTCTGAGCTCCGCAGTAAATTCGCCTCCGCTTCTAAAAAGTACTACATTTCTGCCGCCCCCCAATGCATACATCCCGATGCCTCGATCGGGAGCGCAGTGTATCTTGTCGACTACCTCTTTATCCAGTTCTACAACAACTACTGCGCAACCACCGGCCTCGTCTCTTCCTTCGACACCTGGTCCAAGGACGTCGCTGCAAACAGCGTCGTCGGAACGAAGATATTTGCGGGCTTCCTCGGTGCGCCAGACACGGGATCGGGGTACGCTACCCACTCCGAAATGGCTGGCTACGTCAGCAAGATCAAGAGCTACCCGAACTTTGGCGGTGTCGCCGCGTGGGATGCTGCGTGCGCTGATAAGAATGTAGACGCGAATGGGAGAACATTCTTGAAGGCTATGAGAGATTCCTTGCAGTAATTTTTCCTCCTATGACACCTTACATAAGATTTGAGAGGAGGAGGAGGAAGAAGAGAGAAATAATAATAATGACAATATTATTATTATTATTATTACAACGGAGGGTAGATAAACGCGAGTAAAATAGCAACCCACTTTTATGATACTACACTCGCTACCTATGATAGCCCAAATTGGTCGTAACCCCTATCCCTCCAAGCATCTATATATCACAATATGGAAATCAGCAGAGGCACGGCAGTTTTTCCCAATATCCATTCCAAAAGCTAGGACTGCCCACCGATTTCAAAAAAAAGAGTATGATATCCGGAAAATATTATAAAACTGGCATTATTTTATAAGACTCGTTCATTCACCGATCATCACTCGCAACGCATATCCCGATGGGTACAGTATTGCCCAACGGAAGGTCGTGTAATCAATCACCCATCCGCCCGTGCGGCGGCCTGTGCCAGGCAATCGTGAAAGAAGTTGGTCGCCACAGGTTGTATGGGAGATGGGAGTTCATTGCCGGGTATCATAACTTAGGAAGTGTGAGCTATTTATTTATTTATCCGTTTGTATGTTTGTTCACGAGGAACATCTACCCTCCTCCCCTCTCAATGCCGACCTGGGGATGGGGAATCTGGGGGAATGAGGAAGGGGATAATAACAATAATAACAATAATAATAATAATATTGGGACTAGGACACTTATAATTCGGCATTGTTGCGGCGGTTTGGTGTTGAGCCCATGTTTTCACTGACTCGCGCTCGCTCAGCGGTAGAGGGGAACGGAAGGGGAGCACTGTGCTTTTCCTGCTCTGAGACGTCAGGGGCTAAGTTATCGTACAAATTCTAATTCACTGTCGCAAAGACTACCGCTAGGTTTGGATGATTTTTTTTTCATGCCTATCGTACATTTCTATCAAAAATAACAAAGAAAAGAACAGGCGTAGCACGGTACTTTTGGGTCCTGTGGAAAAAGGGAAAAAAAATAAACTACGCAGAGAGCTGGCCATGGCGAGTGATGGCATATGAGTGCGAGAGGGCGCAGCTCATCACTCACAAGTTGTGAAATCATTATAATGCGCGATTAACTGAACTTCATAGGGATAAAGCGATTGCAAAAACACGTGAAATAATGTCAAGAAGTTTAAATTTCTCTCAAAACTATACATGTCTCCGGGGGTAAGCCCCCGAAGTTGAAGACAGAAAATAGTAAAGAAAACAAATAGGAGACTGTAAGGTCGACCATCTCTCTCGAAGGAGGGAACCGAGGAATTAGGGGGAGGGAGGGGAGAAAAAAAAGAAAAAAGAAAAAAGAAAAAAGAAAAAGTAAGGATTCCGTTTATTTTCCACCAGCAGTTTAAAATGCGACAGAAAAAAGATCGAGTAAAAAAGGAACAAGAATTTTTTTTGACCGAAAATATTGACGAGGATGATCGAGATGAAGAAGGAAAGAAGTGGAATAAGGAAAAGAGAAAAGCCAGCACGCCGTACTCCAGATTTCCACGCCCTTGAACAACACCAGAAAACCCATTCAGCCGATTCCCGACCCACCAGGCCATCCGGCCAAACCGCTCAGCCCGCCAAAAACACGACGCAACTTCCGTCACGGCCTCATTGCCCGTCATTGCTGGAACCCATGGATAAACCTCAGTTTTTGTAAAAGAGAATGCATGCTCCCATCTCCGGGGCTCCCGCGATGTTCGTGAAATCGGCTTTCGTAAGTCGTACAGATAAAAGAAAAGAGAGGGACAGGCATAAGGAAGAAAAAAGGAAAGGAAAGGAAAGGAATAAGTAAAGAGTACATGGACGGGGTATTTTAGCCCTATTAGTGGGTGGGGTGGTTGTTTTTATACAAACGGATGATTGCCGTCCTATACAAAGGAGTGTTATGGCTCCGGTTTCTTTCTATCCGGGCTTTCCCAACTATTCCCCAAGGGCCTTGAAGTCTGAAGGGCGGATGCGTTTGGGTCGTGAATGTCTGTGCGGGTTGACTGGTTTCCTCATGTAGGGACTGTCCTCCTCGCTTGGAAAGGGTTCGCTGAAGATGGTCTTCTGTTGGTTGGGAAAGTATCCAAACTTAGCAGCACGTGGATCGCCCTGGGGATGCTGGTGCTGATGCTGGAACTGCTGGGCGAAGGACGGGTTGATCATTGGATTCCCGCCGTGCCCATTAACATTCATGGTGGCCCCGCCGCCACCACCACCGTTCATCCCCATATGGTATGGGTTGTGAGAGCCCATTCCACCCATACCACCACCGCTCATACCACCACCGCTCATACCACCACCGCTCATACCACCACCGCTCATACCACCACCGCCCATTCCACCGCCCATACCATTACCCATACCACCGCCCATGCCACCACCCATCATGCCATTCATACCCATTCCGCCCATCCCCATCATCCCGTTAGCAACATAGTGACCATTCTGAGGATAGTAGTTGCCGTTCATAGCGCTCATGTTATCCATACCGTTCATGCCACTGGGATACTGGTTGAAGGCCTGGAACTGGTGCGGGGGTGTAGGAGTTGGTTGGTGAGTGTTTTGATTTGGGAACTGGTGATGGAAAGCTTGTTGAGGGTTAAACATCCGGCCGTTGTTATTATATCCACCATTCTGCTGTTGAAGAGGCTGTATTGGATGGGGCGGCGGCTGCTGCTGGAATTGGGGGTTATTGTTTCTCATGGCCGCCGGGCCGCGGGGGATTCTAGGCTCGAACTCCTCTTCTGCTTGTCTCTTCCTCAAGTTAGGACCAAGGTTTCCAGCCATAGAACCATGAACAGAGGCAGGCACTCTCCCATGGGAGGGCGCAGCAGAGGGTGTCGCGTCGACACGTTGAGAGACGCCAGGTTCCTTTGCTTTACCAACAGAGGATGATACAGAAGGGCTCTTGGATTTCTCTCTCTCTTTTAGGTCCTTTTCCTTGGCATCCTTTTCCTTCAGGTATCCCTCTACCTTCTTTCTGGTGTCTTCATCAGGCACAATGGTATCCAGAAGAATTTCCTTTGCATCACAATTCGGGCAGACAAAGTCGGTCTCCAACAATGTAGTGTGAATACAGTCTTCGCAGTACACTTTCCCACAACACGGGGTCTTTGATGCATCACGCATAAGTTTATGACAGATTAGGCACTCGATTCCTTTATCCTGCAACTCCTTACTACCAACCGGTGCTGCAGCCTTTGAATTGGTTGCTGCTTTCTTCTGGTAAGACTCCCACGAGGCCTGATCAGGCTGAGCGACAACATATTCGCCATCAGCATTTACCATGACCGAGGTCGGGTTAGAGTGCGCAGTGGTATTATCATCATCTCCAGATGGGGGAAGAGGCTTCTCAACAGTCTTGAGGAAACTACGGGGAATACCAGTCGTACGCTTAACGCGGGGACGTCCGTCAAAAGTAGGATCAGCATTAGTGGGACACTGTTGAATCCAATGGCCTGTCTTTGTCAGTATAATATGTTTTAGGAGCTGAGTTAGTCATATCTCACCTTTCTCGCCACAACGATAACAAATATACCCATTTGGCGGTGGGTGTCCAGGAGCTGGCGCATTATTCTTTTTGAAACCTTGGTTTCCACGATGAATGGGAGTAGCACTGCGGAAATCACACCTCGTGTTAGTATCTAGATGCACACGGCAGCTCAAATTGTCTATCATATTCAAAGCTATATACGCACTTTGCCATCTGCTCCTGGGTTTTATTCCACTGCTCACTAGAGGCTTGAAACATCGCAGCAATCTTTTCTTCTTCAGATTCCCCTCCAGTTAAAACGGGAGCACTGCTCGCGGGTTGGGGGCTCCCATTTTTCTTAGCAGCCTGGGCCCCATTCCCAAAGTTCTTCTCTCTCCGCCCGGCATTAGGAAGAGCATTCACGGGCGCCTTCCCGCTGACATAGCGCTGAGCAGTTCCGCGCCCCGGCTTGCTGGGGGGGAGACGGGCAGCAATGATAGATGTAGAACGGGGAATTATAGTGGTATCGTCGTCATATTCTATTTATCGTGGTTAAGAGGGGTTCGCCAATATTTTAGGATGGAATTCGGATCATACCTTCATTTGTATCGGCATTATAAATTGAGAAATCAAAGTCGGTGCCATCCCCAAGACGGTTGAGCACGATAATCTGCCTCTTCAATTCAAAAACTGAAATGCCAGTACCGTCAAATGTTACTCGTGTTGACTCTTTGTGAGACTTGAATCTGAAAAATACAGAGGAGGACATCGCCGCGATTCCAGGTCCTCTGGAGTGAGAACGGCGAGGATGAAAAGGAGGGAAGGATAAAGGAGAGCTAAGTGTTTCCTAGTGTTGATAGTGACCCGGTTGTATCGAGCGTCACAATGAATCTAGGCGACGGTTTAAGAGAATAAGACTATTCGCTTTGTTTTTTTTGGTACGATTGAAGAGTAAAAAAATGTAGGTTGGAATTATACCAGCTTGTTGCGAGGGAGGGATGAAAGGGTAAGGAAAAAAGGAGGAGAAATGCGTTAAAAACTGTTGCAACGAGGAAATGTTTAGGTTAGGGTACCGTCACGCACTCAGCAACTGCCCTTAGCTTGGTAGAATATTTCTCTTTTTTCTCTTTCTTTTCCTTCTCGTCGAGATTCTCTTTTGATTTGGAGAAACAGATAATTATATGAGCCGAACAGTACAGACCTAGGGCTTGACAAGTAACAGTCGGAGGAGGGGGAAAAAAAGTAAAAAGTAAAGAACTGAGTAAATGACAAGATGAGTGCAAAGCAGTTTTCCTCAGCGGAAACAAAGTGTGCTGTACAAAAAGAGTCTGGAGATGAAAAAAATCCAGTCTCGAGTTCTGACTTCTCAAACCATGCAAGAGAGATGCGAGACCTCTCCTTTAAGGGCAAATACTGAACGAACCTGAAACAGTGGGGCAAGAGAGGAGGCGAGTGAGGAAGTGCCAGTATAACCACGAGATGTGTGTCGGAAGCGAGGCGAGGCGATAAGAATCGTAAAAAGCTGTGAATTTGATGGTTTATTGTTGAGGCAGACTGAGAGGTGAAGCTGGAGGAGAACTGGAGGTCAGCTACTGGAGAGAAGGTCAGTCCAGAGAAGTTTGGGGATGGGGGTTGGTGGCGTTGGTGTTGATGTTGTTGGAGGAGAGATGATGGAAGCGTGAAGGAAGGATGAGGGAACAAGAGAGGTGGAGACCCCCTTATGCTTTTTGCGTATGATATAATAATAATATTGTGCGAAGAGAGGCAAGAAACATAGCCTCCGATTGGGTGGGGGGCAAGATTTGTCATCTTATCCATAATATTTATCTCCTCAAAGTGTGGCAATTCTATCGCACTTTAGTAATCTGAGCAAGATGTGTGGTAATATTACTCGTACAATGCTCGAGTACGCGTTTGGGCAAACTTAACCTAATATAGCCTAGTGGGCTATCCGGCTTCGAAAGGCATCAAGGTTTAGAGCCAAACACCCTTTCTCTCTCTATCAAACCATATCATACCTTCGTCTGATCAAGGGGAATTTCTAACCTCCTCGTATTTTCCTTCCTCCCTACCCTACCACCCTATCGACTTAATATCGCTTATATCTTATCATCATCCCTCATCCAATTCCCCCCCATGTCGTCAACTGGTTCTCAGCGTGAGGCCTACCAGCCTCCAGCGGCTGGCTCTTCAGGCGTGGGTCGTTCCTACGTCCCAGCTCCGGCAGGCACCATGTTTTATCTATGCGCCGAATGTGGTGTCAAAGTTGGCATCAATAAAGGAGAACCTATTCGCTGCAAGGAATGTGGCCACCGTATCCTTTACAAGCAAAGAACTACACGGTACTTGAAATCAAATCCACTATCTCGGGATGATAGCTCTAACCTCGATTATCCTGCGTCTAGTATGGTACAATTTGAGGCTCGCTAAGTGCAAATCACTCACACCTCCGGGCGCACGAGAGACCCGGGTTGGGCTTTTGACGGGGCAAACTATCAAGGCGAGGAGTCGGACGAGGGACGTGTTCTCTGGGTTTTGTTTATGGGGGAGGTTTTATATTATCGGCGTTAATCCTGCATGTTTTGTTATAATCGGCTGTGGCTGCGTATTGAACTTTCACCAATCGTGAGCTCCCTAAGGGGTTCATGAGCCAAGTTGTGAAGATTCGGCCGACGCATCAGTATGGGACAGTGCTGTATGTATCCTACGCACGATCCCGTGCTACTGCACCCCAAAGGTATTCGGAACCCTAACCCAGAGATACCGTCTCCAGCATGCAACTTGTTCGGCAATGCCGGTATTGGACTAACAAACAAAGAATCCTGGTATTTATGGTTAGATATGTTCTATCAATTACGTACATTTTCTTCCTCAACAAGCACTTCTTCTCTTCTCCGCGACCTGTCCCTTCTAGTACTTCCTTCTCCAATTCTAGCAGCCTTCCGGGGCCATCCCCGAGCAATATCAATATTACTCCTAGGAAATAAGAACTCTAGTAACTATTCAGACTGTCAGCGAGCAATCATTTAGCATGGCGGGAACTGCGTACCACCCATATCAAGTAATCCACAACCACGCATAAAACGAATAGCTTTCCAGCCCAAACGCCACAACCGTAGTATCTCTTTAGCCTCTCCATGAGACCCACCCTTTCGCCCCTGCATATGCCTTCATATACTCGTTCCGTTCTCTCCGCAACATCGGTCCACGAGTACATGCTTTTAACCTGCTCATGAAATTTGTCTGTTCTTACCCTTCCCATCCTAATTTCCTTAATCGCTCGGCTGGTGGCGTTGACCAAATCGTCTTCCTCGGGCCTTGCAAAAACAGTCATATGACTTGGAAGGACTTCTGGAATGCCCCCCACTCGAGTACAGACAACATAAAGCCCACAACTAGCAGCCTCAACAAGTACGGTTCCAAACGCTTCTGTTAATGAAGGTTGTAAATATATGTGGCCGCGAACCATGACATCCCTAACCTCTTCATGTCGCACTGGCCCAAGCATAGATACCCGGTCTTGGAGCATGTGTTTCTCTAGCATCTGCTCAAGATCAATCGCTTTCGGGCCCGAACCAGCAATGATAAAATGGACAGAAGGATGAAGTTCACATATTCGGGGGATCGCAGCAACGAGGAGGTCTGTGCCTTTGTTGTAGAATAGACGTGATATGACAACTATGGTGATATGCGTCTTAGAAGCAGCATTTGGATCAGGTTTAAAATTCTCGGCAACCACAGCGTTGGGTATCACAGAAACCATAGAAGGGTCAAGCGCGGCGCGAAGGACGGTATTCTCTTTGCTATTGGAATTAGAGGGCTAGCCGCAAGTTATTCCCACTCCAGGGGGCTCACCAGGTATGGCTCACACAAATGACGTGATCGACATCACTCAATGTGAACTTCAGGAGCTTATTTGCTAAGATACTTCCCGCGTCTGAAAATCCAAACAAACTGTGATCTGTGAAACAGGTCCTCAAACCCATTGTTCTCGCGTGCAAAATAGCCTCATGACATAAGCTACTCATGGAAGCATGTCCATGGACGATCTCGATGTTCTCCCGAATGATGATGTTGCGAAATATGGGGAAAAAGGAGAAGACAGTTGGGAATGTGGACTCTCGATATATGACGAAGAAGGGTACATAGTAAACCTTGAGACCATTGGTGAGGTAGCGCACGCCGTGGCGGGTTTGATACGAGTGGGTTATTATTATTACTTTATGGCCGCGGTCCCGGAGTTTCTGGAGGGGACATCGAA
>Ga0307509_10011514_pt1 | contig 10695 bp, 9 predicted proteins | sample 10_EM_MG_FD_202245 | JGI IMG/M metagenome (GOLD analysis project Ga0307509, IMG submission 202245) | Populus trichocarpa ectomycorrhiza microbial communities from riparian zone in the Pacific Northwest, United States - 10_EM | ecosystem: Host-associated > Plants > Roots > Unclassified | place...
CCTTGGGTGTTGAGACCTTACCCCCTTCCAGGTGGTTACCCTACCGAACAGGCGCTTTTGTTGTTCAAGTTCTCCCTGTTGCAACCAGATTTTTTTCTGCACGTTGTGTACATTTGACCCGCCGTAGCCCCCCACATTCCCGCCCACTTTCAACCCCACTTGAGGAAGCTTCTCTAGATCAATTTCTACTATGTATTCTTCTATGTATTTACATTAATTTTTTAATTTGTATTTTTTTTTAGTTTTCACGATAGTGGGGTTGGTGGATGCAATACCTTGGTATAACCAACTCTCAAAACAACATCCTGATATCCCAGGGTCCTGTGATTCTCTGTGACCCATATAGCCCATACTCTGTGCTTAACGACATAAATTACGAAAGCATCAACTCCAAACTAGACAGGCGATACCTGATACCCGACAGCAATAGGTACCAAAAAAGCTAAAACCCCATATCTTATGCCTAGAGGCATAAGATGTGAAACCAACGATCCAACATTAACGGTATAGGTATTCAAGTAGTCCCAGTAATAATCCGGAGAGACGAGTCACCGAGAATCTGTTAGTGATGTTGGTACTAAACTGGGAACTGGGGGGAAGGTATACTCAATCAACGGGACTCAGTACCGGGTAAAGAGAGACCGGAGAGCCTAGCGGACAGTTGATGGAGAAAGAACTATGGCTATTAGGGCCTGTTGGCAAAAATATGACCCTTCCGTTGAGCAACCGTTTCTGCCTAATATTGCCGAATCTCAATGCCGAAGATGTTCCTTCAACAGGAGCGCTGACAGCCTGTCGTCTAGGACCTTCTGTAGAAGAGAAGTAAGCTTCCATGGTGCCATTAGTCCGCTCTGCACTCCAAGAACATTTTTTCACATTGCCCCTCTCACCAAGCAACCGGAAACATTTTAGCCATGACAGCCGCACTCCCCCCCCCCACCAACCCCACAATTAGGTAAACAAAACAAAAATTGAAAATGCAAATACATAGTAAAATACATAGTAAAAATTGATCAGGAGAAATTTCATCAGGTGGTGTTGGAATTTCTCAGTGATGAGGGCTGTGTTGCGGTTAATTTTGTCCAGGTAACCATACCTCTGGGCTCGCCATGAGCTTTCTGGTATAGCTCACTCGATCGCAGAGACCTACGGTACTTGAGCAATTTGAATTCTTACCAAATTAGCGTTCGTCTACCCAGCCAACACCCGGAGCTCCACCATGTGAGGCGTCCTCAAGTAGACCATAACTTACCTTGCTCGCTTAATTTTCTCGAATTCCGACGACTTCTCAGCCAAGATTTGCCTTCCCCATTTGTCCTAGTGAGTTTTGCAAGGATCTTTCTTCCAAAGAGGTATAGTGTGCAAAGTCGTGCATAACTAGTGCGGCTCCTAACTATCTATTATAGCGGATTCTTGGACCATCCAGGCTAACTACTACCATACTGTATAATCTAGCAAAAGTCGGATTGACGCTCATAATTCAATTCTTCGTACTAAATACAGGAAGCATTCCTATCAAGGCTCTCTATCCTACGGCATTGCGTTCCTTGGGGCAAGCCAACCCGCACCCATATTCCAAACCAAAAAAACAAAACAAACACAACAAACAAAAACAAAAACTCAAATCAAAACAATCAACCCCCTCTCGAACCAGTCGGGTCTCTCAACATCATCTCCTTCAACCTCTCGTAACACTCTCCATCCATCCTTATATATTTCCTTGAACAATTGACGCTACTGAGGATTTTCTTGAACCTGTCCAACCACTGTGGTCCATATGTTTAAACTTTGGCGAATTCGCCTTCTTAGCGCCCTCCTGTTGGCTCGGTTGCCTTGGTTCCGCTTTAGCTCCAGTCCGACTTTTTTTGCCAGATTATACGGTATCAACTCTGAAAGTGTCCACGCAATCTTAATCTTCCGGATGCTAGCGTGCGCACTAGTCATGCACAATATACACACTATTCCTCTTTGGCACAAAAATCCTTGGAAATCTTACTATGACCAATGGGGAAGGCAAATCTTGGCTGAGAAGCACGAGTGGACGGCAGTTGAGCAGCTCGAGACGGCTGCAACTGCTACAGTCTTAACAGAACCCACGACGAAACTGGGCCGGCGACGAACAGGGGTATTTGGTGGGCAAAAAGTGAATCATCGAGGTTAGGGTTACGAAAAATTACTGGTAATTAATCCCTGTTCGCCACAGGCCCAGTTTCGTCTTGGGCACCGTGAAAACTGTAAGCGTGGCTTCACAGTTGGAGGCGTCTAGAGGTGTGTAGCGTCGGGCCTCGCGTCTGGTGGAATTTGCATAATATGCATATGCAAGGCAACGTTCCGTTTTGACAGTCGAACACCCCCGCGCCGTCCATCGGCAAATGATGCGGTTGAGAAGCCACCGTCCGGTTTTATCATACCACCCAAATTTCAAATCTAGACGGCCCCAAATTTAGATCGAACCTGTAAAGCGAGCCATTACGGTAGCCTAAGTGAGGTTTGGTTTAGAAAGTTAATCGGATCAAACAAGGCCAAAACACTTGGGCTATGACGTTAGGAAAGCACCAATCCTTCTCAAGAAACTTTGTCCCCGAATCTCGAGATTAGCGACCTAACCGAGGCGGCAAATCGGAAGAGTTTTTACGGTATTATAGCATAAGAGGGGATTCTGTTGGCGGCCTTGGTCTAATCAGAGGCTTGGATCTTACTTTCGTAGAGAGGGCTAAGGGCATACTTGATGCCATTGTAGCACTCGGATATTCTCGCATTTCCACCCCTGGGCCACTAAGTGGGGGGAAGTAAAATATACAGTCTCGGAGGGAAAGGGAAAGACAAGAAGCGCAAAAATGAGGAAACTCCGGGGTGAGAGAGATACAGTCATTGGACAATAACGAATAGCGTCCAACTGGAGGGAGTGTAGAATATTTAAGCGGTATTTTTTCTCAGCACAAAGTACTCTTTAGGCATAAACAAAGAGGAAGAGAATAAGAACTTAAGCACATTACCAGAATTCACTGTATGGGGCATGTGAGTATCGATTCGGGTGGAGGACGGTTTAGAAGTTGGTAATGGCATCTAAGCGAACCCAAGCATCGTGCTTCAATTAATTTGCCTTACTGTCAACAAGGACTTTACGTCCGTTTTGAGGGATAAACAAAAGAACGCTAACCCCGGTGGTATTAATATCACCCTTCTCCTCATCGCTCCACATACCTTCCCATATGGCCAGCTTCTCCGCAATCGATGCCGTATCTGTGATCCCCATTAGGCGAGCATGTAGCCCGAATGCAACAACCCTCACAGTCTTTCGTTCTTCTAGACTTGCCGGATCGACTATACCGAGGTATTAGCCGGCTTTACTCTCTCTAAACTGCTGACCTGATGTAAGGTATAGAGGTGATATACAGAGTATCGCGATGAGTCTGTCATGCTCAATCTTGTGAAGATTGGGCCAAGCAACTTTCTCATCACCCGTGTGCCCCCTGGTTCTCGGGATATTTGAGGTGTCTCGAGAGGTACCTATGGGGAGTTCTCCCAGAAAAAAACCAGAGAACAGCTAGGGACAGGACAGTTGAGTGGAGGAGAGAGAGGAGATCAAGAGTGGTGAGGTTGAACTGTAATTGGAAGGGGCTGTTGGTGGGATCAGGTTTTGCGGGATAGTCTCATTATTATCATTGCTAATATGATACTTTCCTTCCCCGTTTAAAATGTTTCACTGTTAAGGCAGCGAGGGGAGCGGAAGCGAAAGATGTGCAAGTGTCACCAGGAGTGATGTTTTGAAGGGGCGCAGAATTTTGGGAGGGCTCCAGTGGTGAAAATGGTGCCAGATGACAGTTTCGGTGGACAAGGGGGGGTTCGCTGAAGGTCCAGCGAGGCGTCACCGTGGGGAATGTCGTCTTAATGGCGGGTTGGTGGACGAACCGGGCGTGTCTCAGAGGTTGGCGGAAAAAGGCAAAGCCGGTTGTCGGGCCAGCGCGGGGTCGTAGGCCATAGACTCCTGGTCCGTGAGACCCCCCATACATATGCCTCCTCCAAACTCCCTTTTCCACAAGCCCACCATTCTTCCTACAGCTCGCGTTCTTATTTCCCTACAGCTCGCGTTCTTTTTTTTTCTCTCTCCCACCCACCACCCCTACCGGACACCCATGCGCCCTCATTGTCACCCAGGGACACATCAGCGGTAACGATCTCCCAGGGCAAGGGCAGCGATAGCATCCCCAATGCCACCGCCAGTGGAACAAGCGGCCGCACAACCAAGCGGAGGGAGCGGTTATGTATTTCCTTTGGCGTTGCTTACCTTGTGGTTCCTTTGTTGGTTTTTCCTTCCTTGTTTAGATATCTGCAATACATGGGTTATATAGCTTTGGAAAATTGGTACAAAATAGTCACATCGAAAATCACTTAAAACCTTCACCCAAAATGACCTGGGATATGAAATCGGATGGGCATCCACAAAGTCAGAGTTTTACAAAAATAAAGCCGCTGCGTGATAGCTAAGATCCAGCACTAGGAACCAGCGGTTTTGCTTTTCTCTAGAAGCGAGAACTCGGAGAGCCTACCGTAAAAACTCGAATAGAAGAAAAATGTGCTAGGACGTAGGAGTTTCCCTTCTGAGCTACGCGAGGGGGGGAACACCGCAAACTCAGCCCCCAGTTGAGACAAAAGAAAAGGAATATACGAGGGGCCTTACTAGGAGAGGCAACTCCAACGTCCTAGCACATCTCCCCCCTATTCGAGTTTTTACGGTATTCAATGTCCTCTAGTCTGATACCGTGTTTACTCGCTGCGAGTAGATCCACCATCGGCGATCAGGCCCCCTCGCTCTCGCAATCTGAGACAAAAACGTCGCAGGAAGGAATAGTCTTTTCCGGACACAGAATAGCCTATTTTTAAGTTGGGCCCGTTGGATCCCATTAACTGGCATTCGTAATTTAGTTAACCCATTCTTTCTAAGCCCACTGTAGTTTAGAGAGTGATTTCTATTGAGATCCCCGATGGTGGATCCAGCAAGCAAATACGGTAGAGAGCCGTCACAGTCCACCAGAACAGGCCCCCACACGAACAGCCAGACCCGAATGAGAAACTTTCAAGTGGTTAATTAACTTGTGGCCCTCCTCTCCCCAAACAAAACCCACCAATCAGCAGCTGTTCGGATGGGGGGGCTTGTTCAGATGGACTCTGACGCCCGCTATCCTACAGGGAGCTATGCCTAACCGGGATGCCCGTACTTTTTAGGCTAGCGCCTTGAGTTGCGAAGTAACCACACCACCTCTCGACATTTACCGTCTGGCTGTGCGAGGAGAGCCTTACCCGCCCCCCGCCTAATCTGAGATTGCCGAAGCTGGGGCATTTAATAGTATGACGATCACAGTGGTACAAGTACGAGCGCCGCCGATAGATATAACAGTCACGTGGGTCTGATAAGAAAAATTTGGTGAACCTTGGGGTCGCAGTGGGTCTAGATAAGGCACGTGACTATTTTCACTACCCGCCGCGCCCGCAGAAAGTTGCTACATCCGAAGCGTTGAGGGAGCGCAGATGTCGTGAAGCGCGCATATGGAGGGGCACAGAAGTGCGGACATGTGACGAAAAAGCGCAAAGCCCGAAGGGTGGCATTTTGAGTGAGAATACTTGCTCATAAAAAAAACAGATATCGGCAAAGACTAGAGTGGAAACAGAGATGGAGTGGAAGGGGAAAAAAGCTAAGTGAACGAACGGTCTAGAAGGGAATGAAAATCACAAGACCCGAAGGACATCTATAGAAAAAAAATGCTCGGACAAAAGGACTGGCTATGAGTGAGTGGGCGGACTTAAGCGAGTGCTATGAATAAAAACTAAAAGCGTCCAACTGATAATTCAGGCTTTCCTAACATTGAGGATTGCCACAACTTTAGATGTAATGGAAAATAAATATGCAGCCAAGGTGAGCGCAAAAATGAAAACCCCATCGGTAAATCAACCAGGGATACTGTAGGAGCTTTTCAGCTTAATGGATCGAGAGGGAATGTAGAGCTAGGTATGTTATATTGGACCTGCAGGAAAGCAATATGAGAAGAAACAAAGGAAAGCCGGAGTTGTTCGTCAAAGTCGGAAGACCCAGAAGCTGAGCTTCTAGTCTATTGAGGAAGTGGAAAAATGTTCTTCAGTCAGTAGAACACCAGATCTGTTGAGCTGTGCCGACTGAGGATAGGTGCCTAGGAAAACATTAGAAATTATGGGTTGGTGAGAGCCAAAAACGGGCGAAATTAATGCTTTGGCCCACCCCCCCTGGAGAGGCCCAGCCAAGAATCAATGCAATCGCAGCCATGATGAAGCTAGTAAGATAGAGAAATGGAGCGTGCATGATGCCATGGTACCGGCGCTCAGGTATAGCTCGGGCGGGATTAGGGAGGCGGCTCAACCCTATGCTGATTCCGGATATGCGCATGAAGGTTATCCCTTCTCTTGATCCCCTTATTCCCAACTCTCTCGCATCCTGGGATTGGGCAATCGTGGCGTTTTTGGAGATGCTTCGCCTCATGGTGGCGGTCTAAGCCCTGCTTCGCCGGAAAAGGTGATTGCCGGGTGCAGCCGGGTTCATTGCAAATATATTTCCCCCGAGGTGATGTCTGGGAACTCGGCGGAGATTGAGGGGAGGGTGCAGAAATCGGAGTGTGAGGGCGAGAGGTGCAGAGAGAGATGTCCAACATGTTGATGATGTTTATAGAGGACTGAGGGTAGGAAGAAATCTCGGGGCTTCTGCTAGCAGGGTTCGAAATCTGGTTATCCACGAGGTGGCTTGTAGGGGGGGGGTATTCGCTAGGATCGGTATGAAATTCTGGACCGTTGACAGAGTAGAACCCATCGTCATCTAGATAGAGAGGTAGACTTCCAAGCTCCGGAGGTAGTGGGCGCAACGTTTCAAAGCTGTTAGCCAGGACTGTCCCCTGATCGCTAATGCGATTGGGAAGATCGCGCCTGTGAATCTTAAATTAAGGATGGCACTTTTCGGATGCACTGCGAGATAAGCGGATTGAGTTGACTTACCTCGGGATTGTAATGTCGTTTGGTGGCTGTGTACCTGGATTGACGATATCTCTAGAGCAATAAAGACTATTGAGGGAAGCCGATTAGCGAAACCCCTCCGCGATGCTCCGCAATGTAATATCCCGGAACTACCGATGGGGCACTCACTAAGCCATGAGGGTTTCCGGGGAAGACAACGGTGCTTAAATATGGTCGTCGATCAAATGTGGGAAAGCAAGATGATTGTGTTGTGGGAGGGGAGATTCCGTCGCTGCCGCTTTAGGAGAAGGTTTTTGGCGCGCTCTCTCCAACGCAAAGGAGAATTTGTGCTAAACCCGATAAGCCTTTATATTTTCCGGGGGTGGACTCTCTCGACCCCCTCGGGGGCTCAATCGCCGCAGCGCTGGTAGACATTGTCCAGTCGCGAGCCGTATTTTGCGAAGGGTAGCGAAGAATGGTAAAAGGCCTGCACACTTGCGCCAGGACCAGACCAGCCTGCAGAACATAGAATGTGGGGGGGACCGGGGGCGGAGGAGATAGCGAATAACACACTAAAAATCTGCTGTAAAAGGTGAAGTTTCGTAAGCCTGTTTGCTGCACCTCCACATATTACCGGCTTCGAATGGATCTCAATCCTCATGGATTGGCGGGGCAGAGCACTAACTAAATCTGGTATGAGATGCATTGAGCCGCAAGTAGTCGAATACTTGTACCGGGAGCTATGCGAGGACGGTGTGGTCGCCTTGTGTAGCAAGGCGCCGAGTGTTTTTGCTTTTTTACCCCAACCGAGCCTGCCGTTATCCCTCCGCCCTGACAGGGGAATTTCAACAGCCTAGCAAAAGGGTGGGTGAAGGGTAGCGAGTTTTGGAGTAGGAAAACCGGGGTTTTGATTTTTTGTTAATTCGATTGGTATTGTTTTAGGTACAAACTAACATAAGAAAAACGCGCCGCTGGGCCCAAACCGCTGTAGACTGCCTCCCTAGCCACCCGGACAGATGCTGATTGATGGGTATTGTATGAGGAAACGGCGGCGGTGAGTGCTGTTGCCACAGCTCATCCAATCAAACCAAGGAAATCGCTTAAAACTTTCTTATCTGGGTTTAGCTGTCCGGGTGAGGGGGGTGTCCGGGTGGCTAGGGAAGCAGTCAATCGCGGAGGTGCAGTCTCCACCGTACCCACGATGAAACAAGGCTTGCGATGAACAGGGATCAATTACCAATAATCCTTTGTAACCCTAACCTTAACGATTCGCTTTTCCGCCCGAATATGGTACCCCGTTCATCACTCGTCCGGTTTCGTCGCGGGCACGTTAGGACTGTACTGGTATCCCTAGCGAACGGGAAGCCTAAATCGAAACTAGGGATGTAGAGCGTTAGAGCGAGACAGGTGCCCCTAATCTCAGGGCCCATTAGAGAGCGCGACCTATTTATCAGGAGGAAAGCAAACCCTTTTCTTATTCCAAAGACAAAGAAACTTGCCGGCGTGTCAAAAAATATTGTCTGGTGATGGTTGCCCGGTGTTTGCGCAACTAGAGGAACGCGGCATCTCGGGACGAGGATGGTCGATGGTAGCTCCGATTTCGCAGTGAGGGCCCTGGCGGCGAAGTTTCATTCGCCAATTCGTAGAGTACCGTATAATCTGGTGAAAGTCAGATTGGCGCTAGTGAGGATTTTCTTGAACCTGTCCAATCACCGCTGCCTATGTGTTTAAGCTGTGGCGAATTTGCCTTCTTCGTGGCCTCCTGTTGGCTCGGTTGCCTTAGTTTCGCGTTAGCTCCAATCCGACTTTCACCAGATTATACGGTATCCAGATGTAGGGAAAGTCTCTTAGCGCCAAGCTAGATGGTCATACCGGATCTGAGAGTTTCCTTCCCGCAAAGAGGTCTCCTGGTGGCCGTAAATGTGTCGACTATACCGGATGATCGATCTCACAGGCACTTGGGTGGGTGAAAGAGAAAGCAGTGAGGAGAGTGGGGCAGGTGGGGACGGCCTCTTTTAAAGGAGGTAAATGAGCGTTACAGGGCGGATCAATGAGGGTGTTAAATCACTGGGGGGGGGCTGAGACATGCGTGCGACTGGGCTGGAAGAAGCTCCCCCAGGCAGGTAGTCCTGTAGCATTTAGAGGGAAAACAAGGACAATTCAGGGATAGTGCAGGGATAGTGCATGGATTGTGCATAGATTGTGCATGGGCCGTGCATGGGTTGCGTGTTTGGCCGGCCGGAATTACAATGTTTGTAACAGCTTTTTTGTTTTTTTTCTGCAGCTATGCGAACACTTGGCCAATCAGCTCTAATCCCCGATGGAAGAAAACGCCTGTCGACGCCTGTGGACTCTCCCCCAGTTGTTAGAGGGAATCCCGTTCTTTAAGTGGCCGAAACCTGGCTAACCAGAGGGGTTCGACAGACTTATCATTGATACCCGGATACAAGCACTTGTCCTGATTCAGCCTGCATACAGGTATGCAGTGGAATGGGCGAATTGAAATCTCTGGGCGCAGATGTCTTTCAAGCTGCTTGAAAACCTGAGACATATCAGGCGCAGGGTTTCTCATCCGCAAACCCCAAAAACCGCGGAAACTTGCTAAGCCCGGACCAAGATATGTTAAATCCGGGCTAGTGAGAGAGTAGAATTCATCCTCAGCGGGTGTTTCCCATTGGCCAGCTTATACTACCGTAAGAACCGGGATAATTGAACCTTACAGGTATCAGGCTGTATGCCAGGGCGTTGGAGTTGCCTTCGCTGGTAATGTCTAGCTCTTTCTTTCTTTCTTTTCTGTCCTTTGCTCGGTCTGAGAGGGTCGGTTTTCGTTGTGCTCTGGCCCCTTATCTAAGAGAGGGAATTTCGGACGTCTTAGCGTGAGGTTCGATCATTCCAGTTCTTACGGTACAAGGTCCGGCAAGAAGTTATGAAATATGTATTTAAGGTTAACCAGCCAAATATATTCCTGCTTGTTCCGGTTAATTGTTTCCCCATCCTTGTGCTTGTAGAAAGTGGTTGTAATTCACTAAGGTTCTACATCCTGGACATAACCGAAACATGGATGGCGGATGGTAAAGTAGAATTTCGTTCCAAGAAGGTTGGAGGACCGAGGAGCATGGTATCAGAAGAACGGTTTCCTGTATGGTCCAGGAGTTAGACGAAGCAGGAATGTTTTGGGATCAGCGTTCCCAGGCGGCCAAACACTACACATGTGGGAGGCTAAGCTTGGGCATATGGACATTGTGAGGCTTCTTTGGGAACTGGTGGAAATCGCTCCCAACACTAACGTTTTTTACGTGGTAACCGACCACGACGGGGAAACCGACCACATTTACACACAAAATTGAAGTTTTTACCTATCAGTATCACCAGTTGTGGGTATTTTAAAAATAAAAAAACTACATAAAGCAACATTATACTATGTATTAACCAGCTTACAGTAGTAGAGACCTTCTGGAAGAAATAATTGCAAGTGGCCAATAGACAGATAGGTGGACCACTCTCCCTTACCATACAAATTGGTGCCAAGCCTTGCTTAATTATAGTGGTAGATATTCTCCCTCTCCTCACTTGCCCAAAGATTACCTTATAGCTGAGAAATTTCTATAATTAAAGTCTCTGGAGATTGTATTACTGATTGTAGGAAGGAATAAACTTTTCATAAAGTTTTGGGCCTTTAATGGAATGGGAGGCAACTTTGACAATATTGATATCTATGAA
>Ga0307509_10011515_pt1 | contig 10694 bp, 10 predicted proteins | sample 10_EM_MG_FD_202245 | JGI IMG/M metagenome (GOLD analysis project Ga0307509, IMG submission 202245) | Populus trichocarpa ectomycorrhiza microbial communities from riparian zone in the Pacific Northwest, United States - 10_EM | ecosystem: Host-associated > Plants > Roots > Unclassified | place...
GGATTTGGAGGACAGAGCGGTAATATTAGGCGGGGAACTAGGGCAGGTTCCGGGGATCGGATATGAGTGCACAGCTTGGTTGATTGATGAGAAAATTTGATACCTGATACCCAAATATGATGATAGCATTATAATAAAGATGTTTCATTTCTTCAAGCACAGACTCCCGGCTCGGATATTTAAAAATAGCAGTTCAACTGAGACACCTGTAGGGCCCGGCCGTCCGTCCCGGGCATGGGTTAGGACGGACTACAATTTGGCGTCCGTCTCGTCCAAGGGCCGCAAATTTGGCGTCCGTCCCGTCCTAGGCAAAAGACGGACGGACTGGACGCTTGGGAGCACTGCTTTCATTCCCTTATCCCTTGTCATTATTTTCCTTAATCGAGACTACACAACAACTCTGTAACCAAGGAGGTCTGCCCCATCACGCAACAAATACGGAGTGGATTCAGCCCATAGGTAAGCTTTCTCAATTGTTCTGGAGGGTGAGGACTGCCAAGGATGGAATCAGGCAAGGAGCAAGGTAGAGGAATAGGAGGAGAATAAGCTATTCAAAAAGTAATCATGCTAACCACCACTCAACCCACCAATCAATACATTACAATTAACACAGGAGTAACTTAATAGAACTTTCCACCCGACTTCCTCATGCCGCAATGCCGTATCAGGGCACGCACTCTGTTGATATGATACTTACCAATATTTTAAAAATCCATCCACCTCCCTAGGGCTATTTCCAACTGCAAGCCCGCTTCACCCACACTATCTACACAACCGCCAGAGAACGAGCCCTCCTTCAGCTCTAGCATGCAAAACATCTTTAACCGAACCCATACCTCAGGCCATTCCCATCCATACTCTTGGGTACCCTTCAAAATAATACGCAACGGGGTTGCAAGCGCAAAAGAATTTACCCTATTTTCGTGGTGAGAACCCCAGCGGCTTTATGGATCCCATTCTCCTCGACCAAAACACAGCCTCCAGAATGCCTCTTAAGAGAAAAAGGTCCTTGGGAGCAGATGATTGCAATTCGTGCGTTATCTGGCCACCATCCCACCACTGGAGCATCACACGGTTCACAGTACCACATTGAGTTCCTGTCATACGTCCAATCTTTTCCACCACTGCACCGGGATACAAATCACAGATTTCCTCAATGGTGGGTCCTTCGTAAACATTCCAGCCATATCTATATCGTTATAATGAAATTAGCAATCTTGTACACGGCAGTTATACTCAGGTATACAGGTAAGTGATGAGACCAACAGGGGTTTTCGAGTCAGGGTGCCCGAGACCATAGAGGTAAAAAATGCTTGAGTTTGATATGAATAATGCCAGGAAGGGTAAGAAACTTTGATATCTTGACCCCCCTGCCCGTCTCATGACTTAGATGTCAGTGTACTCACGTCGCCGGATTTCTCTGTCACTTCCAATTATGGAATCGTTCATCCTCGGATATTCTAGCCAATCAAATTCATCAAATGATCACCATTGCACAGTGTTCTCAACGGGGCAGTCCGTCCGTCCTGAAGGCGGACGGCGGTGGACGGCGTTAAGCGGTCCCGTCCGGTCTTTTTCAAAACTTGCCCTGCGCCCCCCGCCGTCCACCGTCCACCGTGAAACATGTTTCATGCCAAGGAACACGCCCGAATTAGTAAGAAATCACGCCTCGGGGCAAGATTGCTTATGTCATCCCAGCTTTCCTCAGTGCCTGGAGGCGGGAATATTCTTATTATTCTTATAGCAGGAATCCGAGTGCTAGTATATGATAGAAGAAAAGAAGCAGGGGAACATACAACGAGCACAACGCCACCAGGTTTTTCCATCAGAAGTTGTATACTCCGAACCATTTTCAGAACAGACGCAACTCTTTCTCATCTTACGCCTTCTCTCATAAATCTTAGATGGCCCCTTGTGATGCAGGCTCCGTGTGTTTATCCGACATGTTTTCCTAGCTTGGATCAGGGCTTAATGATGCAAGAGAAGTAAGAAACGTTGCAACAAGAGGACGGTAGGTAGGTACGATTTCTGGATTAAGCGATATGCCCGATACCCGGCCCTAGCGGTATATTATCGGATATATTCTACACCTATTTATCTCTCCTAGATAGCCTCAGGTTTCTTTTATAATCTTATTAGATGAATTTCTGTATTTGCTCGAGAAGGGTGTCATGAAATGCTGTCGATAGGATTCATAGTCCCCTGTAGTCACTGGCAGTAACCCACAGTCACTCGCAGTCCCCTGCCATCCCCCACGCTAAAATGTCTTACCTTGCAGGGCCAGCCGTCCGCCACAAAGACGGCCGTCCTGAGGTTTCCAGGACGGGTGTGGACCGCATTTTGCCGTCCCGTCCGGTCCAGGGCTCTTGGCAGTCCCCCCGTCGGGCCCTACGAGGGCCCCAGACCGTTGAGAACACTGCCATTGCATCAATCGTGAAATGGGAAAAGACACCTTAAAACAAGACCATGACTCTAGTTACATATATTATATGTGCTCGAGAATTTGAAGAAGCTCATGAAGTAAATTTCAGATACTATCTATCAAAGTTATTATTTTCGCCATAAATGCCAATTGAGGGCTAAAACCACAGCTCCGACACAGAGTCTCTTTAGAAGCGGAATATGACTGGCAGATCCAGGACCCTGCAGCATCGTGAACTCTCTTGCGCAGGTGATTTTTGGCTTGTTGGTCAGGCGGTTGGCTGCTTGCTCAAGTTGTCTTGTGAGAGTCTGAAGACAAGGTAAGGTAGTCTTGGTTCTTGGGGTTTTGAGCTTTCTGAGCTAGGACATAATTATTGCCCCCCAACAAATTCTATTGGCCAAAATATCTGAGGATGAGCGATTTCATAATCGGAAGTGACGGAGCAATCCGGCGACGTGAGTGTACCCAAGTAAGTACAAATTTGAATCAGCTTACCTATTTGTATGACACGAAAAAATGCACCAATCGAGTCTCATTTTCCATGATCTTCGGCCGAAAAGGTTGGCAGGTTCGGCGTTGTCAATCTTTTCTCGTACTGGTACAATAGGGCTAGGGCTGTGCGATTTCTGAAATGCAAGGAAACAATTTGTCTTAGGGGTTCACTACTAACGACGCCGGTCTTGGGTTGTGAACCATTCGCGAAGTCAAGGAAGGTATTCCCGGAGGTGCTGAGTTGGAATCGAAATGCTTGAGCAAGGGATGTGCCTCACACTGCTTCACACAGTGTTCCCAGCTGTCCATCTTGGGGGCAGGACGGGAGAGGCTACGACTCATAGTCCGTCTTTTTAGGGCCGCTAGCACGGACCATGCCTGGGAAGGTAAGGACCGGACGGACTGTAGTGGACTACAGTCTTAAGGCTTGGCCCCCCGGCACTACCCCGAGTTGAAATCATACACCTCCGAGTCTATCATTATCCCATCATGAGACATCATTCGTACCATCTTATACCATCCCCCACTGTCCCCTTCCGTCCCTCACTATCCCCGGCTATCCTCTACAGTCCCCAGACGTCCCCCCCCCCTACCCTCAACACACATGGTCACCCTATTGGGCCCGCCCTCCAGCCCAAGGACAGCTGGCCTACACTTAACTACCCCAAACGGTCTAGTTGTAGCTGTCCCATCCTGTCCAAGGCTTTTGGCAGTCGCTCCGTGCGGCCCTGCTGGGCCCCTGGGTAGTTGGGAACACTGGCTTCGCAGAATTACAGGGTTGGTGGTTCGCAGGTGAACAAATTGTGGTATAACATAATAATATTTCATATCCGCTCGTTACCTCAGCAGCGGAAGGACGGCAGACAGAAATGCCAAGAGATGCCCCCTGTACACAGTGGGCAGCAGTAATACCAAAAAGCTCACCAGGTGCAGTCAATGTTCCCAAGTGTCCAGTACTTGTGTCTCCGGGTCCGGACGGGACGGGCGGAGTACCTGAAAGGGCGCCCGGGAGGAACGGGTATCTTGGCTTCCGTCCGGACGACAGCCAGGGATAGCCGGGCAGGGACGGCAAGCGCCTCGGGTGGCTCAATTTGCCGGGTTACTCCCTATGACGGACGGGCCCTACCGGTGACTGGCGGGCTATGCAGGTGATTGACGGGCCCTATAGGTAATTGGTGGGCCCTACAGGTAATCGACGAGGACTGCAGATGACGGGTAAATATTGCAGATGACGGGTGAGGACTACATATACAATTCGGGAGTTACCCATCCCTCGAGGACTGTAGGGCCCTACATTCACCCTCTTGGACGGTGGTCTTTCCCAAAATACGGACACTCCTGTCTTACAGCTTGAGAAACATGCCCGGGACGCTTGGGGACACTGTCGCGATCCATTGTCACCTTCCAAGGTTTGTGATAATCGTGTAAGCGGCGCGGCTTTGTGGAAATGCGATGGGCCGAAGGATTTGTGAGTAATAATACTGGTGGTGCGGACAGCTCTGGATATGTCCCGCATGCCTGTTTGTGTAGCTCGGGATTAGGATGTGACTGGATACTTTGTTTGAAACTCATAGGGGGAAGTCCGTAGATTTCACAGTCGAAACATACCGTGAGGTCTTCGCGACCTTCTGCATGGTGCTTCAGTTTATAAGTGAAGGGGACGGATCAAAACACAGACGACGAGGGAAACTAGCTACAAGTCCGGAAGGAGGGTGAGTAAACAAAAGAAAAACAGCGATAAGTAAAATAAGGGAAAATAGACAGGAACGTATAGGACCTGCAATAATAATATGCGGTAGTGAAGTAGAGGTGGTAAAAGACAATGGGAAAGAGAATCAAGTGCGCGGCAGATGGAGATGGAAGAACAGGTGAAGGGTTTTCATCGATAATAGAATGCCCTGCACACTATGACGAAGGACTCTTGGCATTCACAATCAACTCGTTTTATAATACCCTCCGGTACCACCCGCCTTTCCTCCCTCCAACACTAGGCACCCACTTCAGATGCAGTACTGGTGGGTTGTGATATTTTTCTGTTTTCCTTAAACCCGCAATTTTTTCGATTTCAACTCCCACCTTTGCGAGGGTAGTCTGACCAAACGACCTTTGTGATAGTTTCAGGAATTTGGATGGATATCTTAGGTATGATATAATTCGGAACATCAGACATAAAGTTAAGATCGCCGCGCAATGAGACTGCTCTACTTCCAATAGCCTCACACTAATTTAATACCCCACCACGGTACCATCACTTCCGATGTCTCCACCCCACCAAATATCAATATTTTCCATCAGCCCCTGAGAAGCCTGAGAATTGGCGCATCCGAAAGCAATTTCTAATGAGCCACCCATCACATTCTGTTCCATTCGCATTAGTCAAAACGAAAAATAAGTTGTCGTACTGCCAGTATCTAAGACTAAGACACCCTCCGCCCAAAAATATCGGATATAAGACAATACTTCAATTCCATCGCTTAACAGTCAATAGTAAAAATGTTTTGGTTCCGTTCTGTACCAATCCGTTAGGTGAGGAAACACCCTACACAGTGTCCCGATTTCGAACAGAAGTTTCAGTAGTAAGATGGTCATCACCTGCTGCCAGGCTACGGTAGGGGGTTTGGGGATTATCGGGCGAGTGCTGGAACGGAACAATTTTAATCCCCATAAAGCAAATTAATAGAGCCAACGAGTTTAATTCCTGTATCATTCCGGTAGTCAACAGAGGTCTTCTCCCAAGACCGCCCCTGCGATTGAAGCGCCCTGTTAAATTTTATATGGATCGGCTGATGCACGGACCGACAGCGACACCCAAACGAAACGCCCAGATCCCCCACGCGCAACTCATTGGATCGCACAACTTAGCAATGGGGAAGTTCTTAACGCTTTCTCTCTCTCTACTCCAACTAACTTACAGCAAAGACAAGAGTATATATAAACTATAATAAAGTCCTCCTATCCCCTCATGGATCATCACACATGCCCATGCTATTACACATAAGTCTCCCTTCCCCCTCCTCTCTCCCATGCTAACTAAGAAAAAACAAAGACTCCCGCGCCCCATAGCTTCAGGGCGTCCAACTCCCCGGGCATCCAACACTTACAGCTTTCCCGCTTTCCTCATAGCACATGCATCGATCCAACACCCGGGCGCATTCCTGCACTAGAAATGCTCTCTCGAAGGCCAAAGCATATGCCCGCAGCCAAAGAATGTTCCCAGAGGCTATCCGAACAGTGAAGTAATTATCATCATAGGAGGAGAGCATACCGAGGAGCACCCAAAACCTCCAACACCAAAAATACCAGCTGTTTTTAATACTCAAGGATAAAGCCCAACACCTCTGTCTTCATCTACTCATCTACTACATCCACCCTCCCGACACGAGAACAAACCTAGCGAAACAAGTCCCATGTCCACTACACATGCAGAATGACCACTTTCTCTACCGTAAAAACTCGAATAATTGAACCGTGTGCTATGAAGTCCAGAATTTCCTTCACTGGAACGGGGGCAAAATATACAGCAAAGACACAGCACCTTTCCCCCTCCTGAGACAGAAGAAAAAACAAAATTTTCCCAACCTTACTGAGAGAGGAATGTCCAACGACATAGAACACGGTCCAATTATTCAAGTTTCTACGGTATGATACATGTCAGACCCCCAGAACCATTTACCTGAAATTTCTCATTGCCATCTCATTTCCCTATTTCTGGTCGCCTTATTGCCTACTCTGTTGTTTAGCTGGTGCTGCCTATATCCATTCCCTATTTGCATCTTTGCATACCTTACTCCCTTCCTGCTGTATATAACCCTTTTGGTTTGCTATTTGTTCCTCATACCCTTTGCCCCACTGTATTCACCACTAGGATCTCTTTGCGATTAACCTTGCACTTATTTTTATTCTTGCATAATTTACACAACAACCTTATTTTATGACGGGAAGTGCGGGTAGAATTCTTCTTCTTAGATAGACATAAATTGGATTGGGCACATATGCAATACACACGAGAGCGGGTACAGTCCAAAGTGGGAATCAACCAAGAAGAGTCTGTGAATAACAGACAGGGCAATTTCTTCTTGTTCCCCTCGTGTTGTCTTGGTTTTATTCTCCACTACATATCATTGGCGACACGCCTGTTTACAAGTACCATACTGTGGGATAGACCTTTCTCCTTGCCAACAGTGAGTGAACCGTACTAGTAGCGTTTTACTCCTACGATCCCGCTTAGATCATTATGACTCCAGTCGCAACCGGCGAAATGGAATATCAAGGGTTCAGGAATCCCCGCCCGACGCAGCGAGGGCTTGGAAGAAATCCCTTATATGAAAGGCAGTTTTTGATCGGAGTACAGGTAGCAACTCCCGGAGGGTTCTTTAGTAATCGTGAGGTTTCTAGCATGAAGAGCTCCGCTACATGCCACCACCCACGACGACCTTTGTCCAAGAACTATGGGACTGATTAAACTCATCCTGCGATAGCATTAGGAGTTGGATCACAAATCTCATGTATAATTGAAAAACGCAACCTTGCTTACAATTGCCCGGCTGTATTTCTAATGACTTCCATGACCCATCACCGCCACCGCCTCCGCTCCAACGCCACAAAGTATCAACCTCACCCAGCCACTCCGCGCTTGTGGATAGTCAATAAAAACCCTTTAATAAACCTTTACATCCTACTCTATCCGGATAAGAAAAAAGGAAAAAAACAGTTATCACGCAGCACAATACTAGAGACTCTCCACCCAAAAATAAATCTTAAGCAATACACCCATCCCAGGCCTGAATCTATTCTGATACCGAGCGAAAGAGTGTGATTTCCGAGGAGCGGGAGAAAGGTTGACGCACCCAAGAAGCATCCAACTTAATCTCTAAAATGATGGAAATGAAAAACTGAAGCAGAAACAAAGATCTTGGACTACTCCGCACTAAACTCATTTCCGCCTGGGACTGCCTGTGCCAACAAACAGAAATTTCATCATGAGACGAGATGGTAAACTCCAGGGAATCAAGTAGGGACCCAATTACCGGATATTTCGGGGATGTCGGGCTTGTAGCAGCTTCACAACAATATGGTGTCCTTTATTGGCCGCTAGTGTGAGCGGTGCTCGACCTCCTTTGCTGGGGTGATCGGGGTTCACCGACTGAATTTCCCAATACTTTGAATCTAGCAAGTACTTCTTGCCTAGGGCGGGAGAATGCCTGACCGTTGTACTGTACAGTAAAGTGCGAATAGTAGCCAGAAGTGTGATACGTATTGGTTTCACACGCTGCACGTGGTTCCACTAGAATGCTCTTGGCGCCTCAGAGTAGCCGGGGCTGTGATTCAGTTTCAACTAACCCCACTTTTCTCTCACTAAACTAGGCCCCGCTTTCTTCCTCTCTCAGGAATATCATCAACCAACCACCCTATACTCCTCCGCTTCGAAAGAGCAAGCAATACACGGTCGAAGATGTCTCAATATACTATCAACGATAGCAGCAACTGCCTCAATGCTACGAACTCTTATAATACTACTACAACTAGTAATGTGTGGAACAACTGTACAGTTGCAGATGATTTATCTCCACTCCTAACCTGGCTGTCGCCCCTGGACCCCGGCCTGCGCCATTCGGACATTCAAGAACGCCGTGTCAAAGATGTCGGAGGGTGGCTGATGGAGACTAAGGAATTTAGAACCTGGAGCGGATTGAGTGGTGGAGGTGAGGGTGACGAGGCAGTTCTATTTTGCTATGGAAATCCGGGTGTCGGAAAGACCTTTATTAGGTAACAAGCCCTATTCTCCGGAGGTAAGAATAAAATCATACTAACATTCTGCGATCACAGTTCGCTGGTAGTGGATAGGCTGTGCGATCAAACGAGGGGACACCATACAGCGGTTACGTGCTTTTACTTCGACTTTGCAGCGCGAAAGGAGCAGACTGCCACCAGTATGCTGGGGTCCATGCTGAAGCAGGTGATCAGTGGAATGGAAATCCCAGAGGATATATCGCGCGCCTTACAAGAGCAAAAGCAGGCCGTTAGTGGACGCAAACCGCAGCTGGCCGATATCGTGAGGATGCTGCAACTCATCACATCATCGCAGCCTACATTTATGGTCATTGACGCCCTCGACGAATGTACTGCTGTGCAGCGATTTCGGCTCTTTGATTCGTTGAAAGAAATCCTCGAGAAGTCCCCGGGTGCCCGAATATTTGTGACCGGAAGGCCCTATATTCTCACCGAAATTGAAACACGCCTTTTTGGGCGAGTGAAAAGTGTATCCCTAGGCCCTACCAGAGATGATATCGTCAGATTCCTTCGTGTCAGATTGAGCGAGGACGAAACACCGGATGCTATGGATTCGAGTCTAGAGGCAGACATTCTGGAGAAGATTCCCGGAAGTATATCAGAAATGTGAGTAGCGACCACGATGCTAAGAATCCAATCTTATCTTACCCGCTAATATATATTTAGGTTTCTACTGGTCTCTTTAAATATCGAAGCAATCTTGCAAGAGGCGACAATCTATCGGAGACGAGAAAAGCTGAGCCAAATGACACCCGGGTTGGGGTTAAACGATGCCTACGGTGCAACGATCGAACGGATAAAGGCACAGGGCGAGAATAAATCGAGACTAGGGATGGGAGCTTTGATGTGGATCAGTCATGCGGAGCGGCCATTGATGGCAGATCAGCTCTGCCATGCACTAGCAATTGAGCTGGGCTCTATAGATTTCAATGCGGGCAATATCCCTTCCATGGCGACATTACTGAGCTGCTGTCAAGGGCTTATTACCGTGGATAAGGAAGCATCAACAGTGCGACTGATCCATTTTACTCTCAAAGAGTATCTTTCCGCTCACCCCGATATCTTCAGAAGACCTCATTCGTCAATGGCAGAGATCTGCTTGACATATCTAAATTCCCGGCATATCAAGGCCCTTCCTACCAATCACTATGACGATTCTTCCACCCTCAAGAATGACAATCCCTTTCTAGAATATTGCTCTCTATACTGGGGAGTTCATGCGAAACGGGATCTCTCGAACTGTGCTAGATCACTTGCCCTGCAGCTGCTACAGGAATACGATGGCCACGTATCCATACGCCTCCTTGCATATCACATAGGTGCTCTTGATGTTCCTCTTTACACACCCTCCTACGATCTTAGCGGAGTGCACTGCGCATCATTCTTCGGAATTGTTGAAGTTGTAGCTGCTTTGAGAGAGACGCAGGGTTATGGTTCTAGGGGCAGGCATCATTTGGGGGATTCCCCACTCGCATGGGCTGCTCGTAATGGACATGAGGAAGTGGTGAAAATGCTGGTAGGGTGGGAGGAGGTCGACCCTGACGAGCCGAATAATTATGGCCAGACACCGCTCTCCTATGCGGCTGGGTATGGGCGGGAGGGAGTTGTAGAGATACTACTCGGGCGGGAAGAGGTCAACCCCGACAGGGTAGATATGCATGGCCGAACACCGCTGTCCTATGCCGTTGGGTATGGGCATGAGGGATTGGTGATGAAACTGCTCGCGCAGGCTGGGGTCACCCCCGATAGGGTAGACAACATCGGTCGGACGCTGCTCTCACATGCTGCTGGGCATGGACAGGAGATGATGGTCAAAATACTACTCGGGTGGGAAAAAATCGACCCTGACAAGCCAGATAATGATGGCCGAACACCTCTCTCGTTTGCCGCTTGGGGGGGACATGAGGGAGTGGTGAAAATACTGCTCGGGCGGGAAGAAGTCGACCCAGACAAGCCAGATAATAATGGCCAGACATCTCTCTCGTTTGCC
>Ga0307509_10011516_pt1 | contig 10694 bp, 12 predicted proteins | sample 10_EM_MG_FD_202245 | JGI IMG/M metagenome (GOLD analysis project Ga0307509, IMG submission 202245) | Populus trichocarpa ectomycorrhiza microbial communities from riparian zone in the Pacific Northwest, United States - 10_EM | ecosystem: Host-associated > Plants > Roots > Unclassified | place...
TCGAAGAGGTTGTACAGTAGGTGTTGCTGTCAAGTTCAAGACGCACGCTACTTTGATTTTATTGGGCGGCCAGTGTCTTGAGAGTACGGCTACGAGAGAGTTTCCCGAGTTCCAGAATGTCCTTATTCTTTTCCCGACGTTTTCAAGTGGTTTGTGTGCTGACGGAAACATTTTCAGAAGAAAGTGCTTTACAACATATCGTTGAACAATCAAGTCGTGCCCCCGATCTATTCCGGTTTATCCACCGCCACATCTCATTCGCTTAATCGTCGTACACTTTATACCGACAGAGACGTGTATCAGTGAGTTGCCTTTGAAGATGAAACTCATATGAAAGCCCTAACTTGTGTCCTCAGTGTAAAACGGCAGGTCGTTTCGATTTCCATGTTACGATCATTACCCATCATAAGAAAGGTCGTCAGGATGGAGTTCGCTCTGCCGGATACTATGTTGCAACCATGGAGGTGGTGAGAGGTGTCAATATCTCAACGATCTGTCGTTAGAATCCCAATGGAATAAAATGGTGCAGCTCTTCGTCAACTATCCTGCTAGATTCGATGCGTACCGCACTACTCGAGATAATCAGATGAGAACTTTGCAAGGCAAATGACGGAGTAGCGAATGGGCACCCCGTTAAGCCTAATTGGGGCCCGCCTGAAATAAGGTGTTGATAAAAGTTGCGAGTAAGTTGCATAAGGTAGGATGGTAAGAAATTGTTCCAGAGGTTCGGAATGATTAAAACGTCGAGAAATTTTTTCTTAGTACCGTATCGGAAAGTATTTGGAATTGGAAACCATTGTAAGTGGTGACTCGGATGATGGTGAAATGAGATTGAAGGCCTAAAATACAAATTTTCTCACCTTCAAGAAACACGATGACATTCCAAGTTGAGTCTATTTCTTTCATTCTAGCTTCGTATTTGTCTATTGTTCCACTCTACAATGGCTACCAACTTCTATCGAACAGATCTTCAACCCCTAATTCACTACTGACTCTTGTACTTAATTAGGTATATCTGCCATACACCCTCCTGACGAAGACAATCCGGATGAATGGCGGTTTGGCCCATCATTTTCCACAAATAAAATCGTTTTCACTGTAAAACTCACATGAATCTACATGAATCACCTGTCTCTTGTGAATTATTAGATTCCTGTAGTACATTACCGGGAGAGTTCCTCAACGCCACCTTCTTTGCATATTATGTAAATATGAACGTGCTTTACTGTTAAATAACTTAGGGCGGGTGATAAAATTGTGTTTCCTGGATAAGCGAAGTGCTTCGAACCATTGATGCATTTTTATATGATGGCCTGGATGCGTTTTATATGGTGGTGTGAGTAATGAGGGCGTTCCGCTGTATTAATATAGACAACCGCGAAACTCGCACTTCTTATTCTGAAGATGTACTAGTCTATAGATGATTGACATTGAAGTAACCAAGGATTTCCTTACTGGAACATTGTTGGTTTAGTCGAAAACCAGGTCTTGCAATTACCGCAATCAATACGGCCCTCATAATCGCTAAAAGTGCCGATCAGCGCGCACGTGATTCTCTGCGGTTTAACGTACCGTCGTTCCTCCAGTGTCCACACCGATCTGTTCAGCAGCGAATACCAACACCTGATCTGACGCTCTCTGTCGTTCATCAAGGTTACGGGTACGACTAATGCCAGTGTTTCTATTGTCTTTGCGAAGCTTGGGGAGGGTGCACTGTTGGCGAGGGCTAGTGCCACGATTCCGATTTCGGGCTCTCCGTTGTCGGTGAGGGAGGTGAGTGGGGAGGAGTCCGGAAGGTGGACACGAGGAAAATGGTGAGTGGCATCGTGATTTGTGGACTCTTTCTGACTTCGTTTGATTCAAGAGGATGGTGCTGTTACTACTTCGTACGACGACCACGACCGCCTCCTCCATCTCCTCTCAACCTCTAGGCGGCTATTATACACCACCACGAACCATGAGAATGATTTACTACACTTGATAACAGAACGACCGCCTGTACATGTACACTCCTCATCCGAACGCTGCCGTCACTGTGTTCTGTGCATGAGAGTATGCCGTCCCTCCCTCCTAGACTGCCTGCTTTGCAGTTCCAGCTTACGCGGCTGAAGTTCCCTCCTCTCGGGCATACGACGGCGTTGAATCCGTCAACTAGTTGGTGTAATCCGTTATTGAGATGGGCCAAGGTGACGTTGGGGAATGCACTTGGGAAGGAAAAGAAGAAAGGTGGGTGATCTTTGTTCTTGCAAATTTTATTTGTGTTGGATGCATTCATGCTTTCACTCATACCTGTATCCTCGACGTTGATATGGTTTCTTTTGCAAGGTTTGGATTCGATGTCAGGAAATATGGAAATATTAGTTGCGCCTGGGGTTCAACACAAGGATCGAGGTACGCTATCTCCCCCCTCTTCCCAATTCCATCGACCAACCTATCCAGCTTCTCATCCTTATCCCTCGATGTGAATACCCCTCGACAACCTCTTCCCACTTCCTCTTTCTTTCCCCTTCCCCTGTCGATCCTTCCACTGGAAAACAGAAAAATGATGTCAACGCATTCAGTTTATCTACACCCTGCTTCTTCGTTTTCGCTCTTCGTCCCTTCTTTTCTTCTACGTTCGATATCTACTACGGATGCGAATGCTGATCGATATTTTTGCAGTTTAAAATCTTTCATGATTCCTGGGACAACAGCATTGTTGGCTGATGCAGTGCAGGGAGAGGGGAGAGTTGAGTAATAGATGGGTGTTTTTCCTTTTCGCGTTTGTTTCATTTTGCTTTGCTCTACTTCTCCTTTTATTCCGATTTTTCCTGCTCTCGGTTTCCTTTGATTCATCTGGTGCCCTGATTTAAGTCGGGTGTTGCTTTGGTGGTGCATTTGCCGTTCGTCCCTTTCTATGGGTGTTCCGCATCTAGCGTCGGGTTTGAATGTATCCATCAACCCATCAAGCCACTTCTGTTGGATTTCGATTTGCTTTCTCCCTTTTTATTCGACTTTGTGGTTTTCGATATGTTCGACTGACTTGATGTTGGTTCAGTTTTTTGTATCCACTTGGTTCTGTTCTTCTCTTCCTCTCTCTTTCTTTTTTTCCCTTCCACTCCTCTTTGAATGCAGTCATTGTGCCGTGTTCTGACTCTTTACTCTATCAAGATAACTCGACCTATGCACCCGTTATGCGAGTTGGTACGACTGCTGAACATGGGATGTCAACTCCTTGACGTCCATCCGCAACAAAATCGGCAACGACCACAGCACCGACCACGACGGTAACTATAACAGCAGCACAACCACAGGGACCACGGTGCCGACAATAGCGCCGACAATAGCACCACCACCACCAATAACAACGACGCTAACAATAACTGACGCCACCTCCGATCTCACGCCCCGATAACGACGATGGCGACGATAACATGGCTGAATTGCGTTGGGTCGGGTTTCTTACTCCAACAGCTTCTGCGGCTGGTGCCAGCTCTGTGGTGCCGGCAGGGCCCTGCGGAGAAGGATGAGGTTGCAGTCTGAGTCCGTGGCGATGACGGCGGAGGAGAAAGTGGTGGCTGTACCATCGCTCGTGGGGCGAGCGACAGAAGGAGAAGATGTATCGTGTATCCTGGATGAAGTGTTGTGGGTGTGGGTGCGCTGGTTGGATCGGACGTTGGAGAGGCACGCCCGAGCCGGCGCGCCGCCGCCGCCAACGACGTGATTAATCCCTTGGGCGTGGTACGCCTCATCCACACACCTGTTAAGCCCACCTGTCATTGTCGTATTGTACTGGAATGCAACTAGACATCTGGGTTCCATCCTCGCTAATTAGGCATAAAAGATCATTCAATGGCTCTCCTGCCCTTCAGTCAGTTTGAAACGTCTCGGGAGTTGAAATACTTGATTTTTTTTTCTCCTCTCTCAAAACCCCCATCCTTCAAAGACTTCCAAATCATTTTTACGTTCTGTTTCAATACAGTTGTAAAGTTTTTTTTTGGAAGGGAGGCTTAGGAATTTTACTTATATCATGATAATGGTTGTCACTACATTTGATGGCCCAATGTACGCGGATGTTGGACAAGATCTAATCCGATCGAGTAAATATATTCTTACAATAATAATTTGTAGAGGAATTCATGTACAACAGAGGCGCACTCTTCAACACATTCAAATTCCACAATTGTTGGCTTCGAACGTGACAAACGTGATGAGAAACGCTGCGATTCTGATGCTCGGTGACTTTATTCAAACCTTATTTCAATCTCCTTGAATTTTGGACACCTCTCCATTGCAAAAATTTCAGCATCGCTATTACTTCATTTACTTTTTTTTTAAACAAAAAAGGGGGGATGGGAACTCAACCGAGTGTGGAGGAAATCGTTCAGAAGTCAAAATTCCTGATACTGGCATCCAGATCGGGACAACAATCAGTAAGCGGCATTGATGGACGTGTTCCCATTACCAAATGCGGATGCGCTTAGGCGCGTGTGCTTTATGTGCGTTCACCGTCCGCGATGACGTGCAGCGTTGTTCCACTATTCCCCCTTGTCAATGCTAGTATAAATTCGTGTAAGGTAGCTGTATAATTGTTTTACAATGTCTCCAGTATCCTATTATGACATGACAGATGGGGTCAACAGGTGCATTCACACGGAATCACACCCTCATCCATGACAAACAATGAATGGGCCGGAATAAGATTTTCCTTCAGAACAGCAGATATCTGATAGATATATCACCACGGTGATGGCGTGCAGGTGATTTTTTGTTTGCCGGCTGAGGGTGACTTGGCTGTTATCATCGCCTCCCCCCCAAAACGCCCTCGAACTAACAGCGCAAGTTATTGTTTCCGATCTACAGAACACAACCACCAACCCAATCACATCAACTATATGTATAACATCACAAACTTCTTCCTGGCTTCACTTCTTCAGTTCGTGCGCGACGGTGAAGACATTAGGTTATGCCTCTGCACCTGTGGCATTGATTTAAAATACTATGAAGAGAGATGGTAGTTATGGAGCTGAACTTCGAAGGATAAGACGGAGATGATCGGGGTACTGTGCGGGAAGAAAGAGGATGGGGTCTACACCGGAAAGACGTTCGTGCGTCTGGGACACCCGAGGTCGAGGCCACCACCTCGACGGATGTGGAGAAGGTTATGGGTGCTGCTGCAAAATTCAAGGCTAACACGACATAGGTGAAGATTGGGAACGTTGTTTCTTCTGCACCGGTTTTGATGGTGGTGCGGATAAGAATACAAAGTGAAACACGAAGTCGCCGTCGACCCTTCAAAAGGCACCTTGGGAACCTCCACGCCTGCTCTTGGCCCATTGCTGTCGAGTCAGATCATATAGCGGTTTTGTGCCAGTTCTGGAACTGTTCGCACGGTTAGGGACAGTTCTGACTCGGCTCGGTTAAGAACGGTTGTGAATTGATAAGAACTGTAACCAAATCTTGCCATATACAGATTAAGAACCGCACAACACTGTCATATAGGACTAGTCGAGAATTGACCTCAAGTGTAAGCCTGGATGCCGCCCAGGACTATATCCAGCACCTCACCGGTATCCTGACCACTCTCAACTTGAGGTATTGTGTGTTCACCTTTCACGACCCGGGTATACTTTGGGCCTTCTTGGGCGGGGATTGGCGGAGAACAGGGACAGGGAAGAGCCTGACCGCAATCGTCCACATCCTGAGTCCGCAGATGGTTGGACATGTTGGCGGCGAAACTCCTGCAAATCGAGAGCCTTAAAGTCATATTTTGGCATTTGAAAAGCAACCACAATTGCAGATGCCCTGGGAAGGATGGGTCATTTGACGCACAAGGGACTGCTATTTTTATTCATGATTCTTTTTAATTCCGTTCTGACGTTTGTCTTTCTCCTTGGTATCATTACGACACCGGCCCGTTCTCCTTGAGATGAAGCCGAGGTCATACTTGGGGAGGTTGTCATTCGCAATCGATTGGGCGGGAATGACACGAGATACGACAAAGGCGATGTCGGTGCCGTTGATACTTTACATTCTACACTTCTTCCAAATTGACGGGCCAGCTGTGAAAATGTAGAACTAGAGGAGTGCGTGGAAGGAATGCGAATGGGGAAATCACTAGAGATTCGCTACACTTTACGGCATTCTCACAATGCGAGCACCGCCTGAACTATAACATCAGAAAATAAATAAATAGAATTGTACGTACAACTGACTACAAGAAATTCTTTTTTTTCGGGATGATTTTTCCCAGATATTGCCGGGACATTGGTATTATTCTGGAATGTTTTGCGACTGCCGACTTGCCGGCGCTAATAACCCTGGGACATGTCATACAATGTCAGTGTGAGCTATGCTTCCCCTTCACCGATGCTGCTTATACTCCAACCCCTTCTTCCATAAGTCATATCAGTGGGCGCAATGAGCGTTGTAAGCCAACGTGACCCCAGCGGTTGCCCAGACAAGAAGCACAATGTGGACGTTCCAGACAAGATCAGCGCCGAGCAGAATAACGAAAATCAGTAAGTGCTGGACTCTGAATTGGATGGCCCTCTTTTTTCTTATCATGCGGTCGAAAACCTCTTTGCACCTCTAGGAATCTAGACTTAAACCAATATAATACTCGTGAGCATCACGTTCTTATTCACAACGGGATTCAGGAGTGACCGATATGATTCTAGCGGCATCAACACCACGAGCAGAACAAGAGCGTGATAAGACAGACAATGAGGGAGCACTTGTGCTGGAGAATACCTCCCCAAGCGTCCCCACAACCCGAACCAACGAAACATACATAGGTGGGTGGATTGTCATGGCTCGTAAAACCACCAACTGAAATGAAATCAGCCAACCTTCAAGTCATGACGCATTCTGTCAAGGACATTTATATAGGAACAAATCGCCCCTTTGACCTTAACTCCGTGCTTACAGTCCGAACCGATCATCCCTCGATTCGCACTAGTGACAGAGCCTCCCCTTCAGATGAACTCTTCGCGCCACCTTCAGCGTCAGCGCACGCAATTCAAGTAGGCGACAGTGATGAGAATGGCTCTTTGGCTGCTACGTCAGCGACTAAAGAACCTGCTCTTGCCGTTGCGATTTCGATGGACAGTGACTACTTCGAGACTAATGAGGACGGAGATATTTCCAGTGTGGCGTTGGCATGTATGGGGAAAGGCGCCAATCGACAAGAGCACGGCAGCGCCACATACGACCCGAAATCAATGATTGTTCCGGTAGACGCCACCTGCACTGGAGGATCGGACTTCATCGAGTTCGTTGGCGTTCATCAGGACGAAGGCAATAATGTCCATTCAAAGGAAAGTGAGAATAGAATGGCAAAGCACACGCCATGTCTAAGTCGTATTGATTCCCACAATCACCAAGAAATTCCCTTTCAGAAACAAGGCATTCCCCTTCAGACCTTCGAAGCAACCAAAGTGACAGACGTCAATCAAGGATTTCCTTCTCAGCGGCGATGGCACCCCAAAATATCGCCATATCGTCTTATCGTTTGCTCGATTCCGCTTGGAATAGGCACAGTGAAAGCGGTATTAAGCCAGAAGGGAAGTGTCACGACTCCCATTACACTTGAATGGATATCCGGCGTCGTCATCTTTCTCATGTGAGTTGTGTTCAATAGTCGGAAGGATCAATGCTGATTTTTGTGCAGTCTTTTCCTTCTTGGATCGTACGAGACACGCAAAGACATACCGAAATACCTTTTATGGCTGTTCAAACCGGATTGTGTCGATGTTGTATGGTATTTTGCGGGGAAGTTGTCGATCCAGCGCCCAGAATATTTGTCAAATGAACTTGAACCTGAGGTTGACCCAGGGGCCTTCTTCACGTCGTACCGCATCCTTGTCTCGTCTGCGGTAGTACTCCTGGGATCCCTTAAGACTACTTTCGCATACGCCAGTTTTCTTACTGATGCTATTTGGGTCGAATGGATTTTTGGCGGTCTCGTCTCGTCGTTGTGGGTTAAAGTTTCAACTTTGTTAGAGTGGACCAAATGAAAATGAGTTAACAGGCTTTACCTCGTTGGTCTATATGAAAACAACTCGTTGGGGCACTGGTCCTCGTTTTTTCGGGAAGATCGTTCTCCCTTCTTGCGTCCAAGTACGTCTTTAGTTACACCGGATTACTCTTCCTTTTATTGATCCTTGTTCAGAGAGTGTCACTCCAATTCCAATTATTGTTGGTTTGGCCTTCCTTTTCGTCGTATACAGCGCCGGGGTACTTCCCAGTGTAAAACGGATCACCCCAAATCACTTTGAAGAATATACCAAAGACTTTCTACTCCCTATCGGTCCAACTCTAGCCAAGGGTACCGCGGAGGAGGTCCATCTGGTTGTCCTAATTTATATACCCTTGACCATCCTCTTCTTTCTTCTCCTCAGTTCGTTGATATTCTCTCTACGGGCTCCTATTCTCAAATCAACCTCTATGTTGCCGTCTATAATTCGATACCATACCGGCAGATTCGTCGCAGCCGTTGAGAAACGTACGTCATTGCACCGTTTACCTTAACCGTGGCGGTACTAATTCAAAGATAAAAGTCTCCCGAAAACGTCCTATAGACCGCATAATTTCCTGTTTTATCACATTCGGACAGCTCCTTCTGTTCGTGGGTTGGGGCATCTGGTTCTTTCTCTCCGTCTGTTTTGTCAATGGAATGGCAAAAAGAGATGATTTCCATCCTTTGAACCAAATATTTTTCTACCCAGCTGCGGTAATGGCAATTGTATACACTTGGATTATTGCTGATAATGGCGCACTTGGAGAGATGAGATGGTGGCCCTCAAGAGATCGCCTGTGGAGTTTAGTTTCTCCTTCTATTAAAAATGGAAGCATGAAAGAATGTAGGTTGATGTTGTTGTTTTAGTGATCGTTAGCGCTCTGACGATAGTCCCTCTAGTCATCCAGGGACAAGTGAAAGCTCTGCCTTATCTGGGCTTCATCGGTCTATCCGACTCCGGCCTATCCAACTCCAGTCCACCCAACTCCAGTCCATCCAACTACGGTCCCTCTTACTCCGCATTTGAAATTCTCCCTTCCCTCACTGTCTACCTGATTTTCGGCGTATTTGGCTCCTTCATTGTCTATGAAATATTCAAACCTTTCGAAGGAATTGAAGGAGATGGCATTCTACCTCTGCCCATCCTAGTGTCTCTATCGACTCTAGTGTCTTGGTGGACCCTTGTAGCATGGATTGGTTATTTGTCTTCCGTTATTTTGGAGTTCCTCGGACTATGCTTTTCAGGACTTTATAGAGAGCGGCCATCATTTGATTTGCATGTTTAACTAGTGGTATAATTATTAAATATTGGACTTTCAGCTGTCAGGTTCTCCAATGGCTTTGTCTCCTTTCCGCGGTAGTAATCCCTGGGAGAAATATGTTTTCCCTGGTTTTCTTGGGAGTCGACAAGGTCAAGTCAAATTAGGCCTTTTTTTCCCGTCTTCTATCGAGGTTTTTTTTTATCCGGACATTTTACTCACCGATACCTGGTTTTTATTCGGCTTTTTTTCCCAGTGCTATAACTTGGCATTTTTTTCAGTTAACTAGGGTTATTTTCTACTTGGTTTTCGAGGTTATTTTCCTCGTGGTACCAACCCCTGCGTAAAACATGTTTGTCTAAGTACTTTTGTATTGCTTCGAGGTCGTGACCAAATCGGGCAACCGTGATACCTCCAACGCTCCAAACACATCATGTCTTTTCTCACTATGACCATCACTGTATCTCGCTGCTACCCATCTCCCCCCACGGGTGCCCACATGGGCCAAGGGTGGGCGGGGATAATAGCGGCACACTGTCGCATCGCCGCACCCAGGTCGAATGCAAGCACGACAAACCGCTTTGCCGAGCCCAGATGGAGTTGTCCCGACCTCGCCCACTGTAAATCCACCGAGCTCGCCACGTCGTCAACCACCACACATCTTTGTTTTTCCCATGCCGGCGCCATGTCACCTCCCCTTCTGCCCCTGTCCAACTTCTTGGGGACCAACAACAAGCTCGTGGAGTAATGAGTAACCATCATTGACCACCTACCATGCACCCCATGCTTTCCCCTCCGCGCACAGCCGGCTCTTTGAGATCAACGACGAGCTCACCGAGTACGCCATGCCACTGACCTAGCCTTGTCGATTAATGAAGACCCTCCGCACTTGAGCGATAAGGTCGACCAGGAACGGAAAATAGAAAAAGAACCTGTAGGCCTCAAACCCCAACCCAACCGAACTGAGCGGAGGGTTCTTGACTTGTAGGCTAGTAGTGGTTTTTTCTCTCGGTGTTCTACAACATCCTTCTTTGTAATAATTATGTACATACCGTCACTATTTCTGGTAATTTTAATATGGAAACTGGCACGTCGATAACCCACGTGCGTGATGGATTTCGTGTTCGACGTACGAAGGGGGTTGGAATGGTCCCTGTCTGTGATATTGGCACTGAGGGCGACTTTGATATCCCACGCGTCGTTATGTGGAATTCCCAATCTGTGCTGCGAGGAGCGTTATTGCGAGCTGTTTTGGCGTGTCCGGGGGTTAAGGCAAAGTTGTAGGGATTAAAGAAGCGTTGTTGGGATGCCACTCACTCTGTATCGTATTCTGGTTGGCCGATGAGGAGATCAGCGATGGTGGACCGTGGTGTCCTTGGCGAAGGGCAATGGGAAATTGGAGCATTGTCACATGACATCCCCCCGAAAGAATTGAT
>Ga0307509_10011518_pt1 | contig 10693 bp, 7 predicted proteins | sample 10_EM_MG_FD_202245 | JGI IMG/M metagenome (GOLD analysis project Ga0307509, IMG submission 202245) | Populus trichocarpa ectomycorrhiza microbial communities from riparian zone in the Pacific Northwest, United States - 10_EM | ecosystem: Host-associated > Plants > Roots > Unclassified | place...
GTTCCTGGCGCGCTCCGCCCATGACGCGGCTCGTAGCCGATCGAAGATCGTCAGCGCGGTGTTGATGCGTAGGCGTGACTCGACGGTAGCCCGTTCCCTGCGCAGGTGCTCGCCGTAGGCCAGCAGTACGCGCCCGCGTTCGAAGGGCCACAGGTTCTCGGGCGCCACAGCGAGGGCCCGCTCGAAGTGGGCGCTCGCCACCTCGCCTTCGGCCACCAAGGCCTGTGCCGCGGCTACGAGCATCGCCCAGCGGGAGGAGATCTTGATGATGCCCATCGTCAGCATCGCTTCGACATAGCCTCGTGCCTGGTCCGACCGGCCGGTCCGGACGGCTGCCTCGACGAGGTCGTAGGCGACGAACAGTTGCAGTTGCCGGGCGGTGCCGGGTTCCAGTCCGCGTGGGCTGATCTTGGTCGCTTCCGTGTATGCCGTCTCGAAGTCGCCGCGGCCGATCGCGGCGAGGGTCCGTACGCGGTACACGTGCTGCGGCACGATGAAGGCCTGGCGCGGGATCGACCAGGCCAGCATTGCCTCCAGCGGTTCCTCCGCTTCCTCCTGCTGGCCGAGCGCGGCTGCGGCGAGAGCCCTGCTGTAGTGCAGGAACCAGACGAAGTTGACGTATCCGTAGGACTGGGCGCGCTCCAGCCCCTCCTCCGCGAAGCGCTGGGTGTCGTCCCATCGCCCGGCGAGGTAGCTTTCCGCGCACAGCAGCATGAGGGCGTTGGTGACGGAGGCGACGGCGCCTGTGCGGGCCGCGTCCTGCCAGACGCGCAGCAGCGGTTCGCGCAGGTCGGCGAGGCGGTCGACATCGTTGGCGACGTACCCCACGCGGATGATGTGCCCGGGGTCGAGCTCGGTGGCCAGCGTCGCGATCTCCTGGTCCAGGGCGTTCAGTGCCTCCGTGGAGACAAGGGCCGGATTGGACACGACCTCGGAGCGGATGAGCAGGCCCTCCGGCAGCATGTCGCGGAACCTGTCGACCAGTTCGAGGTAGGGGTCCCACATCTCCTTGCGCCCGTTGAGCGAAGCGATCACCGACAGGACCCAGATCGCGGCGTTGATCTCCTCCGCTGTCGGCTCCACCCCGGCGGCCCGCAGCGCGGTGGTGAGCACCCGGAAGGCCGAGACGACGTCGGCGTCGGAGTACAGCATGAGCGAGGCGGCGGCTGAGGCGGTCGCCAGCGAGCCGACGTTGGCGTCCAGGCGGCGCGCGTCGGTGAGTAATTGCGAGACCGTCTGGAGGTCTCCCATCACCTCGGCCGCGAAGTACGCGGCCCCGGCCAGGCGCTGTGACCGGTGTTCGGGATCCGGGCTCAGGTCGGCTGACCTTGTCATCGCCGCCACCGCTGCGGAGGGGTCTCCGCGCTTGAGCGCCTGGATCGACTCGTGCTGGAGGAGGGTCGCCACCTCCTCGTCGGGGCCGAAGGACGCGTCGGCGAGGTGCCAGGCGCGGCGCCCGGGATCGAAGCGTTGGCAGTTGGCGAGTGCCTGGTGGGCCCGGCGGCGTTGCTCGGGCCGGGCCAGTCCGACGACGGCGGAGCGCACCAGCGGGTGGCGGAAGACGATCGAGTGGCGGCTGTCGACGACGATGATGCGCTCTCGTTCGGCGATGTCGAGGTGGGTGGCCGTATCGGGTCCCACCACGCTCTCGTCGGACAGCGCTTGGCCGGAGCCGTCCAGGGCGAGCAGCAGGAGCAGGTCCCGGGTCTCTGGCGGGAGCGCGGCGATCCGGGCGCTGAAGATCCGGATGAGCCGCTCGGTCAGCGGCAGCACGGCGGGAAGCGTCTCCGCCGTGGGGTACCGGTCCGAGGTCAGCGTCGCCGGTAGCTCGACCAGGGCGAGCGGGTTCCCCCGGGATTCGGAGACGATGCGCCGGCGCACGTGCCCGTCCAGGTCCGGGTAGCGGGTGAGCAGGAGGGCTTCGGATTGCGCGTGGTCCAGGGCATGGATGGTGAGGCTGTTGACGTCGCCGCGCATGCGCAGCGGCTCGCCGGTGGTGCGGACTGTCGTGAGGATGCGCACACGGGTTCCGGCGACCCGGCGGGCCACGAAGGACAGGACGTCGGCGCTGGCGTCGTCGAGCCACTGGGCGTCGTCGATGATGGCGACCAGCGGCTGTTCTCGTGCGGCGAGCAGGAGCAGGGACAGGGCCGCGGTCGAGATGAGGATGCGCGAGGGGGTCGCACCGTCGCCGAAGCCCAGCGCTACCCGCAGAGCGCTCTCGTGATTCGGGTCGAGTTCCGCGAAGAGCGGGACCAGCGGTACCAAGAGCTGGTTGAGTCCGGCGAACGCGATATTGGCCTCGAACTGAGCGCCGGCGGCCCGCAGCGTCCTCATGCTCCGGGCACGGGCGAGATCGGCTGCGGCGTCGAGCAGGGCGGACTTTCCCACACCGGGATCACCGAACAGGGTCAACGAGCCGCCGAGTCGGGCGGTGTCATCGATCACTGCCCTGATCAGGTCCAATTCGCTGGACCGGCCGGTCAGGCCGGTCCCGACGCCTGGACCCACGGTGCCCTGGTGCTCTGCATTCACGGGGAGGCGCCTCTTTCCGAGCGAACAGGGGTTGCGGTCACCTCAAGAAATGTGGAATTACGGTCCCGGGTTTCGTGAGAGCGTCGGGCACAGGGCGGGAATGCTGAGTGCGGGCCGCTGCCGCGTCGGCGAAGGTCGACCTTAAGACAAGCATCGTCTGTGTGCCAGGACGTCTCAGCCTGTCTCGACTCTATTCGACGCCATGCTGCACTGCCTCGGCCTGTTTCAACGCCCGATCGCGGAAGATCACGCGTCGGGCGGCTGCCTTGGAGGACAGCAGGGCCTTGCGGATGAGCTGTTCGCTGACGAATGGGCCGTAGGAGTCGGCGGTGTCGATGAAGTTCACGCCCAGCTCGACGGCCCGGCGCAGCACGCGCATGGCCTCCTCGGGGTCCTTGGGGTCGCCCCACACACCGGGACCCGTCAACTGCATCGCACCGTAACCGAGCCGGTTGACGGGCAGGTCGCCGCCGAGGCGGTAGACCCCGGAGGCGTCGGCGGGACGTGCGGTTTCCTGTGTCATGGTCTGCCTTCCTGATCGAATTCCTCCCCGGGAAGGGGCCTTGTTGGGCGTTGCGACCCTCACGTACGAGCCGGTGTGGGGTAGTGGGCGGGCAGTGGCGGCCGTGGCCGGCGCCTGCCCGCCCACGCGGTGGGTGTCAGGAGGCGAGGAAGTCCACCAGTGCGGCGTTGACCTGGTCCGCATGGGTCCACAGCAGCCCGTGGGGGGCGTCGTCGATCTCGATGTACTGCGCGTCGGGCACGGCCTTGGTGAACTGTCGTCCGGTGGCGTCGATCGGCAGGATCCGGTCGGCGGTTCCCTGCAGGATGAGCGTCGGCACGTCGATCTTGGCGATGTCGGCGCGCATGTCGGTGTGCCAGCTGGGCACCACGGCCGAGGACGCGTACGGGGACATGCGCGTGGCGGTGATCCAACTGCCGCGCACCGCCTCCTCGCTGATGCGGGTGCCCAGGTTCACGTCGAGGTTGTAGAAGTCGTTGAAGAAGTTGGTGAACCAGGCGTAACGGTCCTGCTGCGCGGCCGAGATGATCCCGTCGAACACGCTGGCGGGAAGGCCGGTGGGGTTGTCGGGAGTCTGCAGCAGGAACGGTTCGATGGGCGCCAGGAACGCGACCTTGCGCAGATTGGCGGTGCCGTGGGCGCCGATGTAGCGGCCGATCTCGCCGGTGCCCATCGAGAAGCCGACCAGGGCGACGTCCTTGAGTCGCAGCACGTCGAGTAGCACGTCGAGGTCGTTGGCGAAGGTGTCGAAGTCGTAGCCGGTGGTGGGCTGGCTGGACTGGCCGAAGCCCCGGCGGTCGTAGGTGATGACGCGGTGCCCGGCCTCGAGTAGCGCGGGGATCTGCAGTTCCCAGGACTTGCCGTCCAGCGGGTAGCCGTGGATCAGCACGACGGGCGAGCCCTGGCCGTGGTCCTCGTAGTACAGGTCGATGTCGGTGGTGTTTTCCTTGGCAACAGTGATGTAGGGCATGGCTGTGCTTCCTGACTGGGAGGGATCGGATGTCGTGACGCGGTGGCGTGCTGGGTGGTGTTACTTCTCCACGTAGGGGGCGGCCTTGGCGAGGTCGGGGCGGGTGACGGGGTGGCCGTCGATGGTCTGGTAGGTGGCGGCGGAGCGGCCCAGGGTGTCCAGGAGGGTGGCGGGGCCGGCGAAGGGCTTGCCGCCGATGTGCCAGCCGTCGGTGTGCAGCTCTTCGATGAGGACCCACACGATCTCGCGGAATGCCTCGGATCCCTCGAACTTGACCATGACCTCGGTCAGGGCGGCGGCCATGTCGTGCTTCTCCTGCGTGGTGAAGACTCCGTCGACCAGCTTGACGTTGACGAACGGCATGAGGTGCTCCTCGGATCGGGATGCTTTGTTCCGCCGAGCGGCGGGGACAACTGAACCCTCGTCCCGGGGTCCCACACACCGCACCAGTCATCCGACCCGACTGAGAAGGGTCTCTGTGCGGCGTCGGCGTCGCACCGAAGCAGAGCAGCCCGCGGCAACACCACCGCACCGCCGTGCCATGTGCCTGCGGCGGACGCACCGGGCCGGTGCCCGCGTGGGGCCCAGGTGGGCCCGGACGGTGAAACCCGGGTCAGATGACTCATGCCCGGCTGAGGGACGGCGACGACCATGGACATGGCCGGAACAGCCACCGAATCTCCCACCGATGAAACGAGAGACACCATGTCCGAGCAATCCAACAAGCAACTGGTCGCGGACGCGTTCGACGCCTGGGCCGCTGGCACCGGAGGGGTGTTCGACCTCCTGGCCGAGGACGCCGACTGGACCATCGTCGGCAACAGCGTCGCCTCCGGCACCTACCCCACCCGGCAGTCGTTCCTCGACACGGTCATCAGCCCGTTCAACGCCCGGATGAGCAGCCCGCTGGTGCCATCCGTGCGGGCGCTGTACGCCGACGGGGACACCGTGATCGCCCTGTTCGACGCGAGCGCCACGGTGCGTGACGGCTCGCGCTACGACAACACCTACGCCTGGTTCCTGACGATGCGCGAGCACCGGATCGTCAGCGCCGTCGCGTTCTTCGACAGCGTCGAGTTCAACGACTTCTGGGCCCGGGTCCAGCCCGCCTGACCCGCCTGCCCGCCGACCACTCCGTCCGCTCTTTCCGAAGATTGGCAGTGCACACCATGTACGTCGTGATCCTGAACTACATCGCGCCGCTCGAAGAGATCGACCGCCACCTGGAAGCCCACAACGCCTGGCTGGAGAAGAACTTCGCGGCCGGACACTTCCTCGCCTCGGGCCGCCAGGACCCCAGGGTGGGCGGCCTCGTCCTGGCCCGGGCCGCTGACCGTGAGGCAGTGGACCAGATTCTGGCGCTGGACCCGTTCGGCCTCGGCAAGGTGGCCACGCACACGGTCATCGACTGGCGCCCCTCGCGCGCCAGCGCCGAGGCCCAGTGGTTGCTGCAGCCGTGACCCGCGCAGCGGCGACGGCCTGAGGATCTGCCGGGCTCGGCACTCTGCACACCGTGCGGCCATCCATTCCTACCGGCACCGGGGTTAGGGCGGGCCCTGCCGATCGTGCTGGTCGAGGGCGGTGAGCGCGTCCCGCAGGCCGGCGCGCGTGGTGATGCCGAGCTTGGGGAACACGTTGTACAGGTGCCCGCTGACGGTTCGCGCGGACAGGTGCAGCCGCTCCCCGATCGCCTTGTTCGTCAGACCCGAGGCCGCAAGTGTGGCGATCTGCATCTCCTGCGGGGTGAGCTGCACCTGGCTCACGTCGGCCGGACGGCGCGTCAGGCCGGTGGCGCTCATCTCGTTCCTTGCCCGCTCGGCCCACGGCGCGGCCCGCAGCCGGTCGAACAGCGCCAGCGCCGCGACCAGGTGCCTACGCGACTCGACGGTGGCCCGCTCCCTCCGCAGGTGCTCGCCGTACGCCAGCAGCACCCGCGCACGCTCGAAGGGCCACAGCTCCTCGGGCGCAGCCGCAAGGGCCTGCTCGAAGTGGGCGCTCGCCGCCTCCCCCTCGGACACCAGCCCCTGGGCTCCCGCCACGAGCAGCGCCCAGCGGGAGGAGATCTTCGCGATGCCCATGCGCAGCATCGCGTCGACGAACTCCCGGGCCTGCTCGGTGCGGCCGGTGCGTGCGGCCGCCTCGACCAGGTCGTAGGCCACGAACAGTTGCAGTTGCTGGGCGGTGCCGCCTTCCACGCCGCGCGGGCTGATCCGGACCGCCTCGGCGTACGCGGTCTCGTAGTCGCCGCGGCCGATGGCGGCGAGGGTCCGCACCCGGTACACGTGCTGGGGCACGATGAAGGCCTGGCGTGGGAGCGACCAGGACAGCATCCACTCCAGCGGCTCCTCGGCCACGTCCTGCTGGCCCAGTGCGGCGGCGGCCAGGGCCTTGCTGTACTTCAGATACCAGACGAACTCCAGGTACCCGTAGGCCTCGACGAGTTCCAGGCCCTCCTCGGCGAAGCGCAGTGTGTCGTCCCAGCGCCCGGCCAGGTAGCTCTCGCCGCACAGCAGCATCAGCGCGTTGGTCACCGAGGCGACTGCGCCCGCCTGCCGGCCTTCGCGCCATACCCGCAACAGCGGTTCGCGCAGGTCGGCGAGGCGGTCGACGTCGTTGGCGACGTAGGCGACGCGGATGATCTGCCCGGGATCGCGCTCGGTGGCCAGGGCCGCGATCTGTCGGTCCAGGGTGGCCAGGGCCGCGGGCGAGGCGGTGGCGGGGTTGGTGGCGATCTCGGAGCGGATCAGCACGGACTCGGGCAGCATGTCGCGGTACCGCTCCACCAGCTCGCGGTAGGAGTCCCACATCTCCTTGCGCCCGTTGAGGGCGACGGTCAACGACAGGATCCAGATCGCCGAGTTGACGTCCTCCGCGGCAGGCTCGACGTCCGGGGCCCGCAGCGCGGCGCTGATCACCCGGTACGCGGAGATGACGTCCCCGTCGGAGTACAGCAGCAGCGAGGCCGCCGCGGAGGCGGCGGCCAGCGAGCCCACACCCGCGTTCGCCCGCCGGGCATCGCTGAGCAGGCTCGACACCGACCGCAGGTCGCCCATGACCTCGGCGGCGAAGTACGCAGTGGCCGCCAGCCGCTGTGAGCGGTGCTGCGGGTCCGGGCTCAGGTCCGCCGAGCGCATCATCGCCGCCACCGCGGCCGTCGGGTCCCCGCGTTTGAGGGCCTGGATCGCCTCGCGTTGCAGCAGGCTGGCCACCTCCTCGTCGGGGCCGAAGGAGGCGTCCGCAAGGTGCCAGGCCCGGTGCCCCGGATCCAGGGCCCGGCCCATGGCGAGCGCCCGGTGGGCCCTGCGCCGGGCCTCGGGCCCGGCCAGTCCGACCACTGCGGAGCGCACCAGCGGGTGACGGAAGACAACCCCTTGCTGCCGGTCGACCACCACGATGCGCTCGTATTCGGCGATGTCCAGGTGGGCTGCAGCCCTGGGGCCCACCACACCCTCATCGGACAGCGCCCGACCCGAACCGTCCAGAGCCAGCAACAGCAGCAGGTCCTGGGTTTCGGGAGCCAGCGCGGAGATCCGGGAGGCGAACGTCCGGCTCAGCCGCTCGGTCAACGGCAGCACGGCGGGCAGGGCATCAGCGGTCGGATACCGGTCCGCGGACAGCATGGCCGGCAGCTCGACCAGGGCGAGCGGGTTCCCCTGCGCTTCGTTGACAATGCGTCGGCGCACAGGCTCGGCCAGATCCGGGTAGCGCCCGATCAGAAGGGACCGGGCCGCCGCATCGTCCAGGGAGTGGACGGTGAGACCGTTGACGTCGCCGTCCGGCGGCTGCTCGGAGGTGCGGACCGCCGTCAGGACACGCACCGCGGTGTCGGCGACCCGTCGGGCCACGAACGCGAGCACGTCGGCGCTGGCGACGTCGAGCCACTGGGTGTCATCTACGAGTACCACCAGCGGTCGGTCGTGCGCGGCGAGCAGGAGCAGCGACAGTGTCGCGGTCGCGATCAGGAGCCGCGAGGGGGTCGCGCCGTCGCCGAAGCCAAGCGCCACCCGCAAGGCGCTCTCGTGGGACGAGTCGAGCTGAGGGAACATCGCAGCCAGCGGCACCAACAGTTGGTTGAGCCCTGCGAACGCGATATTGGCCTCGAACTCGGCCCCGGCCGCCCGCAGCGTCCGCATGCCGTTCGCCGCGGCCAGATCGGCGGCCGCGTCGAGCAGCGCGGACTTGCCCACCCCCGGTTCGCCGAAGAGCGTGAGCGAGCCGCCGAGCCTGCCGGTGTCCTCGATGACGGCCCTGATGCGGTCCAGCTCGCTGGAACGTCCCGTCAGGTCGGACCCGGACTGGCGGTGCTCGGGTATTTCCCGCTCCGCGGTCATCGGAGTGGCTCCTCTTGCCGTGTGAAACCGGTTGTCGATCACCTCACGGATGCGCGAGGAGGCTGTGTAAGCACACCGTGCGCAGGCCTGGACCGAGCGCGACCATCGCGCCTCGCCGTCGCGACCGCTGCACCATCACCCACTGCGTCCTGAAATCCCTCTCGGTTGCCCAACCCTATGCGACGGCGTGTGCGCTGCGGCCGAGACTTTGGCAGGTAGGTGGCCAACCGCGGCGGCAGACGTCCAGACCCCGGATCGTGAGCCGGCCCAGCCGCGGCCAGCAGCCCGATCTCGTCGTGTGCGACGATGGTGCAGTGAATCGGCTGGCCAACTCGCGGTCGCCCTACCTCCTCCAGCACGCCGCCAATCCCGTGGACTGGTGGCAGTGGGGAGACGACGCTTTCGCTGAAGCCAGCCGGCGCGACGTCCCGCTCTTGATCAGCGTGGGGTATTCAAGCTGCCACTGGTGTCACGTCATGGCGCACGAGTCCTTCGAAGACGACGCGGTTGCCAAGCTCATGAATGACGGGTTCGTCTCGATCAAGGTGGATCGGGAGGAGCGGCCCGACGTCGACGCCGTCTACATGACCGCCACGCAGGCGATGACCGGGCAGGGCGGCTGGCCGATGACCGTCTTCGCCACTCCGGACGGTGACCCGTTCTTCTGCGGCACCTACTTCCCGAAGCCGAACTTCGCCCAGCTCCTCACGGCCGTGGCGGAGGCCTGGCGGGACAAGCGCGCCGACGTCGTCGAGCAGGGGGCGAGCGTGGTGCGGGCGATCGGCGGCGCCCAGCTGGTGGGCGGGCCGACGGCGCCGATCTCCGCGGAGCTGTTGGCGGCCGCGGTCACCGGGCTTCTGAAGGACCAGGACCGGGCGTACGGGGGTTTCGGCGGCGCCCCGAAGTTTCCGCCGCACATGACCATGCTCTTCCTGCTGCGGCACTACCAGCGGACCGGGTCGGGCGAGGCGCTCGACGTGGTGCGGGAGGTCGCCGAGCGGATGGGCCGGGGCGGCATCTACGACCAGCTGGCGGGCGGGTTCGCGCGCTACTCGGTGGACGCGCACTGGACGGTGCCGCATTTCGAGAAGATGCTCTACGACAACGCGCTGCTGCTCCGGGCGTACACGCAGCTGTGGCGGCTGACCGACGACCCGTTCGCGCGCCGGATCGCCGACGAGACCGCCGCCTTCCTGCTGCGCGACCTGGGCACGCCGGCCGGCGGCCTGGCGTCGGCGCTGGACGCGGACGCCGCGGGGGTCGAGGGGCTCACCTACGCCTGGACTCCGGGGCAGCTGACCGAGGTGCTGGGGGCGGAGAACGGCGCGTGGGCGGCCGATCTGTTCCGGGTCACCGAGCGGGGCACGTTCGAGCACGGCAGCAGCGTGCTGGTGCTGGCCCGGGACATCGATGCCGCCGAGCCGTCGTTGGTCGCGCGCTGGTCGGGCGTACGCGAAAAGTTGTTGACCGCTCGGGCCGGCCGACCGCAGCCGGCCCGGGACGACAAGGTCGTCGCGTCCTGGAACGGGCTCGCGGTGACCGCCCTGGCCGAGCACGGCGTGCTGACCGGCGCCCGGCCCAGCGTCGACGCCGCGGTCGCGCTCGCCGAGGTGCTGGCCACCAGGCACCTCGTCGACGGACGGCTGCGGCGGGTCTCCCGGGACGGGGTGGTCGGCGAGCCGGCCGGCGTGCTCGAGGACTACGGCTGCGTCGCCGAGGCGTTCCTGGCCGTGCATCAGCTGACCGCCGACGGGCGCTGGCTCGACCGGGCGAAGGCGCTGCTCGACGTGGCGCTCGCCCATTTCGGCACCGGGGACGGCGGCTTCTACGACACCGCCGACGACGCCGAGCGGCTGATCGCCCGGCCGGCCGACCCGACCGACAACGCGACGCCGTCCGGCTTCTCGTCGATCTGCGCGGGGCTGGTCGGCTACACCGCGCTGGCCGGCGACCCAAGTTATCGGGTGGCGGCCGACGCGGCGCTGGAGCGGGTCGCGCCGCTGATCGTGGGCCATCCGCGCTTCGCCGGCTACTCGGCGGCGGTGGCCGAGGCGGCACTCTCCGGCCCGTACGAGATCGCGGTGGCCACCCTCGACGAGCAAGCCGAGCTGGTGAGCGCAGCCCACCGCCACGCCCCGCCCGGTGCGGTGATCGTCTCCGGCGCGCCGGACCGGCCGGGCGTCCCGCTGCTCGCCGACCGGCCACTGCTCGGCGGCTTGCCCACGGCGTACGTCTGCCGCGGTTTTGTCTGTGATCGTCCGGTCACCGATCCGGGCGAGTTGGTCGCGCGGCTGGGGTCGCAAGCGGGTTGAGCTGGGGTGTCGATAGGCTGAC
>Ga0307509_10011519_pt1 | contig 10692 bp, 10 predicted proteins | sample 10_EM_MG_FD_202245 | JGI IMG/M metagenome (GOLD analysis project Ga0307509, IMG submission 202245) | Populus trichocarpa ectomycorrhiza microbial communities from riparian zone in the Pacific Northwest, United States - 10_EM | ecosystem: Host-associated > Plants > Roots > Unclassified | place...
TTCACTCTAGTTTCTCCCAACTAAGAAGTTACGTTTAGCGTAGATTAGCATAAATATGACAATAAGTCAATATTACGCTCATGCTTCTATTTCCATAAGCGCTATACTACCCCTGTTAAGTCGAAAGAAGATATGCCATACTATAGAGGTGAAGAATGACCATCCACCATTAATGAATAGCCCGATTAAGGCTGGGTTCCCAAACCCTGCCGAAGAAGCCGGTGGCTTTGCGCTGGACCTCAACGAGTACCTTGTGAAACACCCAGTCAGCACGTACTATTTGCGGGTCGAGGGTGACTCGATGATCGGTGCTGCTATCGCCTCTGGTGATATTGTGGTGGTTGATAAGTCCTTAGAGGCGCGCTCGGGTGACATCGTCGTGGCGGCTGTAGACGGCGAGTTTACCCTGAAACGTCTCAAAAAACAGAGTAACGGCGTGTGGCTTGTGCCTGAGAATCCTGCTTACCAGCCAATTGCCCTCCACGACGCGGCAGATGCGACACTATGGGGTGTCGTGACCTTTGTCGTCCATCGAACTCGCAGTTAATTCGTGCGTTCCTGACCCCACAGAAGTCCGAGTGTTTCACTGGCGGCATAGACAGCCAGCAGGATAATGCCCAGGCCTGGCTCACCACTGACAACCAGCGCGAGTGAGGCCAGCGCAAACAGCAATGTTTTAAGCGCAATCAGCCACAACATCCCCAGGCGCAAATCAGCATTAGGCGCCAGCCACACGCCCCATAGAATTGTTGCCACCATCGGTACCCCAACACCCGCGATGATCTGATAAAAGATATTCGCATCCAGATGAAATCCCCAATAAATATACGCCGCCAACATGCACAGCTCCAGAACAAATGCGGCCGCCAGGTTAAGAGATTTCAGCGTTTCCATCTTACTAACCATTATATAGTAAAAAGACCATGCCTAAGAAGAAGCCAATTTTTGCCTTAGTCGATTGCAACAACTTTTTCGTAAGTTGTGAGCGGGTTTTTAGGCCCGACCTCTGGAATCGACCGGTTGCCGTGCTGAGTAATAACGATGCGTGCATAGTGGCTCGCAGCAACGAGGTTAAGGCCATGGGCGTCCCGATGGGCGCGCCGTTGTTCAAAATTGAGGATATGATCAAAGGTAAAGACGTAACGCTGTTCTCGGGGAATTTTCGGCTGTACGGCGATTTTTCACAGCGCGTCGTGAGTATTCTGATGCAGGCCGCACCAGAGATCGAAGTCTATTCGGTTGATGAATCATTTTTGGAAATCTCGGCCCTCCCAATTGATGATTATCAGAAGTGGGCAGAGGAACTGCGGGCTAAAATTTTGCAGTGGACTGGCATTCCTGTGTCGATCGGTGTGGCACCCAGCAAAACACTCGCCAAAGCCGGCGCTGAATATGCCAAAAAGACCACTGGCTCGTCTGGCGCATACGTCGTGACAGAGGAGAATAGGGAAGAGCTGCTTCGTTGGCTGCCAATCAGGGACATCTGGGGAGTTGGGCGAGCGCTGGGGCCAAAGCTTTTGCAGCGAGGCATCTCGACCGCCTACGACCTCACTCAAGTTAGTGATGCATGGGCAAGCAAACAGATGTCAATCCGGGGGCTTAAGACGGTTCGCGAGCTGAAGGGCGAGAGCTGTTTGCCGCTGGAGAGCGACGTCGAGCCGCAGCAATCCATTGCTCGCACTCGGTCATTTGGTCATAATGTGCGTGATTATTATCAGCTGGAGGGCGCGGTCGCGACGTTTGCCGCCCAGGCCGCAGTGAAGCTGCGTACCCAGGGGCAGGTAGCGTCGGGTGTGATGGTGTTCTTGCGCACGCCGCATAATTTTGAGGGCGGGTATGGCTCGTCGACCGTGGTTCGCCTCGAGCAACCAACGGCAGATACAGGAGAACTTATTACCGCGGCACTTCGTGGGCTGCAGGTGATTTATGATGCAGATTTTGCGTATAAACGCGCAGGTATTGCGCTTGTTGGACTGATGGGGAAGGATGCTTGGCAGCTTTCGCTTTTGGGTGACAATCGTGACTTAGATAAGAAAACCGCGCTCATGCAATCTGTTGATCAGCTTAATGCCAAGTACAATACGCGCTTGATTCGCCACGGCAGCGAACACCTCGAGCGCACCGAGTGGCATAGCAAACATCGCAATCGCAGTCCGGCGTATACGACAGCGTGGACAGACCTGCCGGTGATAGGTTGACTTAAAAGCTTATACGTTATATAATATTTTTATTGTCCGAACAAATAGTGGGGCACGCAGATGACATCATCGATCGGCAGAAACGCCCATGGACGTTTCGTCATCAGCATCATGGTGGTCGCGACGCTTGCGGCCGCAGCTGTATGGGGCGCCGGATATTTCGGCTATGATGCGGCCACCGCGACACTGGGCGCACTTATGAGCCTGGTTGCCGCTGGCGCAGCATGGCTCGTGGTATACGCCGTCTACAAGATCATCAAGCAGCGGCACCTCGACGCCTATGCCGCTATCGCTCTGGGCGCTGTTGTTTTGGCGCTTGCATCCTGCATCTTTGCCTTGGTCGCGATGAGCCTCTAATAATCGAACATGCCGGGCCACCCGACCCTCTTCAGTGAGAGGACGGGCGTGCCCGGCTTCTCATATGAACTTATTTTAGGGAGCGTGAGCGGTATTGATTTTATATAATTTTTAATGTATAATATGTTATTGTCCTCAGCAAGGTAGAGGGCTTGCATGCATTCAGTGGGGTACCCCACCTTTTAGGTAAGGACTGCCCATGGCATTCAACAAGAGACGCCTCTCCGCGGTCGCTGCCTTGTTCATCTCGGCGGCGCTGGGGGTGTTCGGATTCGTCCATTATCACCTCCTGGCCTGCGGCAATTCGGTTTGCGCTGACGACCTTCTGGGCGTCGCGATGAGCTTGCTCATTTGCGGTGTGTTGGCTCTGGTGGCGCAGGTCGTGGCACTGGTACAACTTCTCAGAATGGGTGCGGTTCAGGCCGCCGTGGCTGCCATCTTCTTCGTCGTCGATGCGGTCGTTATTCCTGGCCTGATTTGGGGCGTAGTAAGCCTCTATTCGGGCCTCTCGGTCTAAGCAAGGACATTGCCGGGCCGCCTATCCTTTTTCAATGAGGAGTCGGGCGTGCCCGGCTTCTCATATGAGCTTATTTCTGGGAGGCTGAGCTTCATTGACTTTATTTACATTTTGAGGTATAACCTAAGATACCGACTCGACGACCGCGCCAGATGAAGTTATCACGAAGGTTGAAGAGCGGACATCAACCCGATCCCGAAGGGGTGGAACAATGGCACGTGCCATGCACCGAAAGACAATTCGCACCAGCGCCACGCTGGGAACGGCCATGGAGACCTCGGCCCGCACGGTCACCCTGAACACCGCCTTCGTGGCGGCGGTCAAGGCCGGCTACGTCAGTGGCAACATGCGGAGCCTGAAGCTGGACCGGATCATCCCGGCCCTCCTCGGTTCTCTGCGCGCCCACCACAAGGGCTCGCTGCCGCTCCCGGAGGACGACCGCGACCTGCGCGTCGCCATCGACACCGCGCTCACCTACCTGGAGGGCCGGCGTCAGATCACCCTGCCGTCCGTGCAGACGGCCAAGGCGGCCTGACCAAACGTCCGGCGGGCGGATTCTCGGCAGCAACGCCGAACTCCGCCCGCTTCGGGCCAAACCCAAGGGATCGGGTTTAACCCTAGTCATGAACTTATTTTTGTGGTAGAATTTGAGCTGTTAGCCAGAGGAAGGGCGTCTCTGGCTTAAATACTCGAAACAGCAACGTTTCGGCCCCAATCTGTCTTCGACAGATTGACCCACGTACTCGGATTAACCGAGTTGCACCTAAAGGTTTCGCCTACCTGGCCCCAATTTACTTCGTAAATTGGCCCGAATGCTCGGAGCAATAGCGTTCCGGCCCCAATTTGCCAAGGCAAATTGAACCAGATACTCGGATAATTGAATTTTATGTAAACACAAAATTCAATTTCCTCCGTTCTGGCCCCGTCGTCCAGCGGTTAAGACACAGGGTTTTCATCCCTGCAACCGGAGTTCGACTCTCCGCGGGGTCACCATGAAATTATTTTTAGATTTTACAGGCGAGAAAGGCTAGAGAGCCGTAAGAGCTCTCCCGGCACCTCTCTACTCTTGCTGCGTCGATTCCTCGTAGGTAGGTTATATTTAGATATATGGACCACAGTACGCATCATTCCCAGCATACCGCTCACGACAAACACGAAGGTCACAGCCCTGCTATGTTTAAGCAAAAGTTTTGGCTGACTCTCGCGCTTACTATTCCTGTTGTTTTGTATTCCGAAACGATTCAGGGGCTGCTTAATTTTTCGATGCCGGCGTTCCCAGGTAGTGCGTGGCTATCGCCGGCGCTTGGCACGATTATTTTTATGTATGGTGGTTTGGTGTTCCTGAAAGGCGCCAAGTATGAGTTAGCCGACAAACAACCTGGCATGATGACGCTTATTTCACTGGCTATCACCGTGGCATTTGGCTATAGTTTCGCGGTTTCGCTTGGAATCGTTCAGGGGATGGACTTCTGGTGGGAGCTGGCGACGTTAATTACTATCATGCTGCTTGGTCATTGGCTCGAGATGGCCTCTGTTATGAACGCCCAGGGTGCGCTCAAAGAGCTTGCTAAACTTCTGCCTGACGAAGCCGAACTGGTGGAAGGTAAAACAACCCGTAAAGTGGCGGTCGATGCGCTCAAAGTCGGCGATCATGTGCTTATCCGCCCCGGCGCGCAGATTCCCGCTGACGGTGTCGTCATAAAAGGTAAGTCGGACGTCAACGAGTCGATGCTGACGGGCGAATCGAAACTTGTAAGCAAGACGACAGACGCGCAAGTTGTTGCCGGCACTATTAATGGCAGTGGCTCGTTGACGGTCAAAATCCTGAAGGTGGGCGGCGACACTGCCTTGGCGGGCATTATGAAATTAGTCGCTGAGGCGCAAAGCAGTAAATCCAAAACACAAGTCCTCGCCGATAAGGCTGCGTTTTATCTGACCTTTGTCGCGCTCGGTGCTGCCATTGTAACCGGCGTCGCCTGGGGATTGGCAGGGAAGGATGCCGGATTTATTTTGGAGCGCATCGTGACTGTGCTCGTCATCGCTTGCCCGCACGCGCTTGGGCTGGCCGTGCCGCTTGTTACAGCGATATCGACCGCGTTAGCCGCCAAGAACGGTCTGCTTGTTCGGCAGCGCATGGCGCTCGAAGCTGCGCGCAATGTGGATGTTGTGCTGTTTGATAAAACCGGCACATTGACGCGTGGCGAGCAGGGTGTGGTGCAAGTAGTCACTGACGGCGAAAAAGATCAGCTTCTCGCCTTAGCGGCTGCCGTCGAAAACGAGTCTGAACACCCCATCGCCAGTGCGATTGTCGCATCTGCCAAGGAAAAGGGCCTGCATGTATCGCAGGCCACAGGCTTCACGGCTTTGCCTGGGCGAGGGACGATGGGCAATGTAAACGGCAAGACGGTTTATGTTGGTGGTCCGCGGCTCATTGAAGAATCCAAAGCCAACTTGCCGGTCTCAATTAAAGAAGCGTCGTTGCAGGCATCGAAAGACGGCAAAACGGTCGTGTACGTTATGAGCGATGGTCAGGTGCACGGCGCAATTATGCTGGCCGATGTCATTCGTGAAGAATCGAAAGAAGCGATCGCCGCACTGCAGGCTATGGGCAAACGGGTCGCCATGCTTACTGGCGACTCTGAAGGCGTGGCTGCCTGGGTGGCTCAAGAACTCGGCATCAAAGAATATTTTGCCGAGGTTCTGCCGGAGGACAAAGCCGCAACCGTCAAGAAATTGCAGACCGATGGCAGTAAGGTTGCAATGGTCGGCGATGGTGTAAACGATGCGCCCGCACTGACTCAAGCAGATATTGGTATTGCAATTGGCGCTGGTACAGATGTGGCCGTAGAGTCTGCTGGTATTGTGCTGGTGTCCAGCGATCCGCGCGGTATAGCAAAAATTATTCGTCTGTCGCAAGGCACATATCGTAAGATGCTTCAAAATCTTGGCTGGGCAACCGGTTATAATGCTTTGGCTATTCCACTGGCGGCGGGCGTGACGGCAGCGTTGGGCTTTGTGCTGTCGCCTGCAGTTGGTGCGGTGCTTATGTCTCTATCGACCATTATTGTGGCTATTAATGCGCAATTTTTGCGTCGCATAAAATTAGGATAAAAGATAAGTTCTTCGTAAATGGTGATATGCGGCGGGCAGCGACCCAGAGCTCTCGCTCCGAATCGCCGCCCGCTCGCAGGCTGCCTCATGTTACGGCAGCCTTGCTACACCTCTCATGCCCCGCAGAGCTGGTACTTCGGCGTGTTGTTGTGCTGTTCGGCGTAGGTGTCGCACAGGTACGGGTTGCCGGGGCGCAGCCCAGTGCCGTCGAACGTCTCCAGGGTGTGCTCGTCGTGGCGCTTGACCGTGAAGGTCTTGCCCGGCGCGATGCCCTTCTCGACGTAGTTGGTGCTGGGCACCGAGCCACCGTCACTGGCCGTATACCACACCTTGGTGTAGGTGCCGGTCAGGGTGTCCTTGGAGGTCACCTTGAACTTGATGGTGACGGAACGCTCACACATCACGGCGTCGTTGTCGGGCCGCGGGCACGGACCGTTGTTCGAGGAGAACGTGGTCGTGAGACTGTCGTCGATGACGATCGGCTTGCTGAACCCGTGGACCATCCATTCACCCGCGAACAGCACCTTGGGCAATTCCGGCGGGTTGAAAGCGACGGTGATCGTCTCCTGGTCCTGCCTGGTGAGCAGGTCCTTGAGCGTCTCGAAGGAGTTCTTGAAGAAGTTGATCACCGGCCCGACGACCATGACGGTCGCCAGCAGGACGCCCTTCCAGCCGAACATGTCGGCGATCGCCGCGGGGTCGAAGCAACCGCTCAGGATGTCTCCGGAGTTGGGGTTGTCGGTGTTGATCGCGTTGAAGCAGTCCTTGATCTGGAGGGCTTTGGACATTTTCTCGGCGACAGCATCGAACTCGGTGATCTTGACGGCGCCGTTGCTGATCGTGCCGCCTCCGGCGCCGAAGCGCGTGAGGACGTTGAGCAGCGTGGTGATGCCGAACTCGAGTTGGTAGAGCGACTCGGCGAAACCGTTGTACTCGGTGGTGAAGCTCTTGCCCTGGCCCTTGCTCAGGTCGTAGTTGAGCTTGAGCTGGTCGAAGGGCATCATCACCGTGCGGTCGTTGCTGAACGCCTGACGGCCCAGCATCTCGAGCCCGAGCTTCGATTTGGGCTTCTCCGGGACGGAAATGCCCTTGTGGTTGATGAAGATCGGGTAGCGACGCTTGTTGGCGATCTCGGCGACGGGCTTGCCGTTCGCGAGTCCGAGGCAGTAGTACAGGACCTCGGCACCCTTCCGCTTGATGGAGTAGCCCTTGGTCTTGGCGGTTTGCTCGTTGTCGCACTTGGGCTGCTCGGCCTCGGCCGTGGCGCCGCCGTCGAGTCCGTCGAGTTGACGCTTCAGTTCGGTGACGACCGCGTTGGTCAGGTCGGTGAAGCTGCGCCAGAGCGGCTGCCACCACGAGAGGTGGGTCGTCTTGACATAAGCGTACTGGCCGTCTTTGCTGACCTCAACCGGCGCCATCAGCGTCCAGGAGCCGGGCTTGCCGGTCTCGCTGGTCGCGATGAGCACGTCGTTGGGATCGGTGACCTTGCGGTTGAGCGTGAAGCGCAGCGTGATTTCGGCGAGCGGCTGCACCAGTTCGAAGGTCGGTTTGGCCGCTTTGGGGTCGACCGCACCGGTGATGGACTTGGGCGCATCCTTGTTGATACCAACGGCGGTTGTGCCGAGGGCACGGTAGGAACCCGACGACGGGTTGAACGGCCATTGATCGGTGGCGTGCGCCCAGGCTCCCAGGCCGGCAACAAGTGCCAGCACCAGAACCACAGCAGTAGTCGGGATGACCCACCGGTGGCGGGGCACGTGAGCGGTTTGACGTGCGCGGGGCGCTTGCGGCGCCCCGAATCCGGGTGACGGGTTACGTGCAGGCACGGAGTAACCTCCAGCTAATCAAGTCGCGTGAACAGGGGGATGGGGTAGTGAGAGGAACAGACAGCAAAAGAGGCGCCCTTTCGGGCGCCCCTCTGCTACTTACTATATTTTAACATATTAATTCAGTTCAGTAAATTTGGTAAAGACTTTCGACAAGCGCTCAATGGTTCGCTATTATGAAGGCAAACAACAAAAAGGTGATCCAATGGAAACCAACCAGGCAAAAGCAGCAACCCGTCATTTTCTTAACAGTAAACGATTTAGTAGGCTCGTCGTGATGACGGTCGCTGCACTGGTAGTGATCATCGGGACGGTGCTTGCGGTGACGCGCGCTTCTGGGTTCTTCGCCTTTTTTCAAGCTTCTGTGGGCACCGTAAGCGGCAACGCCTCTGTTATCGCCGATACGAGTGCCTCGAACGGTAAGGCGGTGCAGTTTAACGCCCCGAGCACCGGCGGCACCGGAGGGGGTAACACTGGCAGCACATGCGCCCTCCCCAAATATCCTGACGCGACCTGCACCGGCGTGCCGGTTGGCACGAGCCTAACCGCCGTGAGCGGCGACCTGGAGATAACCACTGATAACGCCGTTGTGTCTGGGAAAGATGTCAATGGATGCATTGATGTTGCAGCAGTGGGTGTCACGGTTAAGAATTCTAAAGCTAAATGCATAACTACCTCAAATAGTAGCCGCGCTCGCGACCCGGCCAATGCCCGCTTAACCATTCAAGATAGTGAAGTCGACTGTGGCAACAAACTTGGCTCAACTGCCATTGGCGACCGCAATATTAATGTGTATCGTACGAACATCCATGGCTGTGAGAATGGTTTTGACATGGACAGCGACTCGCTTATCCAAGATAGTTTCATCCACGATCTCTATAACAGCGTAGCCGGTGATCCGCACACTGACGGTTTGCAGTCGGGTGTCGGCAGCAATCTGACTATTAACCACAACACCTTCTATGGTTTTGATACTGGCTGTAAATATCCTAACGATGGCTCATGTAATGGCACGTCGGCGGTCAATATTTTTAACGCAGCAAGTGGTCCGGCAGTGCACGATACGACGGTAAGCAATAACCTCCTGGCGGGTGGCGCGTATACGCTGTATTGCCCGCGAGTGAGCACCACTAATTTTAATATCACGAATAATCATTTCAGCACGATCTATTCGTCAAAGGTTGGCGAATACGGGCCGTCGTCAGACTGCTCGAACGAAACGCAATCGGGTAATGTTTACCACGAATCAGGTGCGGCCTTGAAGTTAGAGTAGATTCTACAGTTCGGCAAGTTCGATATCGTTTACGCCGTAGAGGCGCGGGCGAAGCGCCACCAGCCGGGCGAATATGACGTGCAAGTGCACCAGAACGCCTAGCAGCACAAAAGAACCGACTATATAAAGCACGCCAATGAGGTTGTTCGACGAGAGCGTATCAATGCCGCTCTCCTCTAATATCACGACAAAAGGAAGCAGAATGGTTGCAAAGATCGCGATATAAATACCCCAGGCAAGACTGGCGACAACCCTGACAGCCAAGCGAGCAAAAAGTTCGCTGATGGCGCTGTTTGTGCTTTGCGAGGGGGTGCGGAGTTCGCGCCAAATAAAAACCCCTTCGCGCACGATGTGCTGAATGCCTTGTAGAATCGTGAGCACAGTCAAGCCGGTAATGACTGAGGCCACACCGAGAACGATGTAATATGTTGCAGGGCTGCCAAAAAGCCACATTCGCAGCGCCGCCGTGGTGTCGGGTGCTCTGAGGAGTGTTGTGTTAATGCCATTCGGCCCAAGAAAGTATTCGTAAAACGCTTGGCTGCGGCTCAGGTATAACCATGCGCTTAAAATTGTAATACCCGAAGTAGTCACGAAGGTCAGCAAATTGCTTGAAAGCGATGGTTTCAGCAATAACCAAAACAGATTTAAGTTATTCATTAGCTCTATTTTATCATTATTAGCATTGACGGATGCTCGGCGTTGCTGCATTATTCACAATAAGCATAAACGAAAAAAAGAAGAAACAATATATGAAGACACTGCAAAGAAGCGTGCGAAATATAAAAGTAGCTGCACTGGTTATTGGTGGAGCTATTATTGCCTTAACGGGCGGCGTAAACTCGGTTCCGGCCCGAGCTGCAGCCTGTCAGGCGCCTGGGACGGACTACGGCCAGGTAAGTAGCTCTGTAACAGTACCGGGCACAGCCACATATCGGGTGTGGACTCGAATGATGCCAGCCGACCAAACCAACAAGTCATTCCTGCTAGAGGTTGACGGCACTCAATGTTTCACGGTTACAAGTAACGCCGGCGCAGGCAACTGGGAATGGGTTGACTACCAGGGCGGAACATCCACTTCTAAGATGAACATGTCGCTCAGCCAAGGAAATCACACGGTTAAGCTCATCGGCACACAGCCAGGAGTAAAAGTAGACCGTGTGCTATTTGTATCTGACCAAACATGTGTCCCAACTGGATTTGGTGACAACTGTAACGTTCCAGATGACGCGACTCCTCCAACGGTTTCGCTAAGCGCACCACAAGAGAACGCTACCGTCTCGGGTACGACTACTATTACGGCAAGCGCTCAGGACAATATCGGCGTGTCGAAAGTCGAGCTCTACGTGAACAGCCAGCTGATTGCCACTAAGACGAGCGCCCCATACAGCACTTCCTGGAACACAACAAACT
>Ga0307509_10011521_pt1 | contig 10692 bp, 15 predicted proteins | sample 10_EM_MG_FD_202245 | JGI IMG/M metagenome (GOLD analysis project Ga0307509, IMG submission 202245) | Populus trichocarpa ectomycorrhiza microbial communities from riparian zone in the Pacific Northwest, United States - 10_EM | ecosystem: Host-associated > Plants > Roots > Unclassified | place...
ATGGAAAAATCCGCGTTCATCACCCCGCTATGAAGGGATCCTCTGGACAAAAATACCTGTCAGCTCACTAGTGTTCAATTATCTGTCATTAGCCGGAGTGAAACAGAGTGAAGAAGAGTGAGGAGGAGTGAAATGGGGTGACAAGGAGTGAAATGGAGTGAAATGGAGTGAAATGGAGTGAAATGGAGTGAGCCAGAGTGAACTCAGGTAAAAGTCATCATCAAAGGAAATTCAATTGTGTAGGCAAACTCCCTGGTACGAATGCCTGCCATCACAACTCTCCATCAAATTTCACTCCGCTTCACTCTGCAGCACAACACAACTGATCATAAATCATAATTGAATATTTAGTTTCCACTCTAAAAAAAATCCTATTACCAAACCCAATTTGTTTTTTAAAGGCAAAATTACCTTCTGATCCCAAGCAGTGCCGACTACTTCCTTTGATGTAGATATGCGAGGTGATCACTAAAGGTGCCTTGGGGAGACCAGTTTTAAACGTGGAGGGGCGTGCCAGGGTCTGCCCGCATTGCTCCCTCCCTCCCTCTCCCCCTCTCTTCCCCCTTCCCCTTTTTACAATTTCCCCTTTGCGTCTGATGTCTTACCCCCACTGGCCACCCATCGCTACGACCCCAGGACGACCATGTTCAGTGACCACCTGTAACTGCTCCGCTTTTGTGCGTCCTCCCTGCTTATGCTCCCGTCAACCCACCTATTCATCACTGGTTTGCCGGAGATGAATACCGTGGTGGGTTTGACCCTTCACACACTAACTCCTTGCACAGACCAACAACGGTGGACAACCTCTTTGTGTGTGTTACCACGAAGAGGGTCTTCACCGTGACCACCTCACCGCTGGTCTCCTCCCTCCCATCCCACCCCTCCTGCCCCTTGCTAATCGACCGAACCCTCTTGGTATCCCCACAAACCCTTCTGTGGCCATATTGCGACCTTTTCAGCCATATCAGGCAGCACAATCATCCTCTGCTGAGGAGAATAGGCAGAGGAGTATCGTCCGCATGAACTTGACGTCATCCAAGGCTAAGAAACGGCATCGCCAAACCACTAAGCTCACCACTGAACCATCGGTTCCTCTCCCTACCAAGGATGTCTCCATCATATTCTTGCCTTTCAACGTAACCAGTTTCACCTCCCCCATCGCTTGATTAGCATAACGCTGAGGTCATTGCATATTTGATAGGTACGATTCCACCCGAATGATGTTGTCAGGGAAGTAACCATACAAGATCGCCCAAACCTCTCCATGGATGCAAGCTCCTTTGGGGAATTCTCACAGCGGATGCAAGATTTTGGGTTGGTATTTGACATCTCCTTCACAGATGAAGAGCTAGGTCGGCTTCCAAGCTGGACTCTCATTGATGAAAAGATTAAGTCTGGGATCTTGTCCATTGAGCCCGCAGTCACTCTTCCAGAAGCATCACCTAACATACGGGGCACAATGAGTGGCACCATATGGTTTTGGGTTAAGTTACAGAAAGTGACCATCAAGGGGTCAGGCGGTCGCCAACGGTTGTTCTTCAACCCACCAGTCATGCCACCGACCATTGCGAATTTTACTTTAAGCCATCTCATTGACGAGTTTGGGGTTCCAAACCAACTCTCTCGACCCAACGGTGATCCTGTTCCTGAGCACGTCATTGTCATTTGTATGTAAATTTTTTGGCAAAATGGTAAGGCGCTGACACAAACTTAGGCCCCAGGCATAGGGGCTTTGTGACTGCCCCGCTCCATCAGCTTGGGCGCACCGTCACCCTCCCACGTGACCTCCCAATCTTTAGTGATCACGACTGCTTTGGGTATCGAGTTCTACTTGAGTCCTTTGACACCACAGAGCCCCTTCAGAGCGTCATAGACCTTTGTGGCTCACCGGACCTCAACTGTCCCACCAACCGCAGCCCTCCACGCAGCCCCTCACCCATTCACATCAGTCCTCGTACCAAGCCTATGCTCTTCATCCCTTCACCCTCACCTCCCAGCCGTGCACGTGTCATTACCTCTGCAGACTATCTTGATGATGAGGAGTTTGAGGAGTTCTTTTCCAAGCTGACCAAAGAGCCGGTTGAGGGCATACCAGCTTCAGTGGAGCCTGGGCCGTCAAACATCACTAAGGAGGTAGTTGTTTGCTTCTGTCAATCACCTAGCAACTCACCCAAACCCAGCATCGCCAACCTTCAAAGCCAGGGAAACGACAACGTCAGGGATCACCAGAGAATGCCACAAATATGAACGTTCCTCAGGTATCACTCGCCTTCTCCCCTAATCCCTCAATGACTTACGCCATTGCAGGCTACACTTAGTATCTCTAGCGCCATCAAACGAGCCAAGACTGCAGCAAAGTCCCAGAGTGTGAGTCCTAGAGTTTGCTAACATCAGATATCTGCTAACGCTCTTCACACATGCCCTACAGAGTACACCTGTGAGTGCCAACACACAGCCTGCGCAGGCGTCTGTTCTCATACTTTTTATAGGCCGCAGATGTGGAAGCTACTGGAAAAGGCAAGATGAGAGCAAAGGAAGTTGTTGGGCTTACAACCCAGCTACCTCAGCCACCATCGTACATCCGCCCCTCGCTGGAAGTTGCATGTAACATTGCATCTGAGCACTGGCCTACACGCATCTCCTCACGCTCAATGGAACTCCCACATACCACTTACACTCACGCTCACTCAACCTCAGACGTTAATTTATCGGCCGACTCTGCATCTGAACTTGGGGATCTGTTGTGGGCTATCGTCAAATGGATATCTGAGGGCATATTTGAAACCAGCAGTGCCGACCTTGGGTTCAAAGCCCCACCAGGCACTACCATCACCTCCTTTGGAGCTCCATGTCGCACACCAACAGAGGTCCACACACTTTATGCTGACACAACCTTTTATTCTGCGTAAGTCAAGTGAAGCCTCCTACTTGGTGTGTATCTGACGCTCACCTGTATGCCATATCAGGGGAACTGCAGCAGGACCTGGTCCAAGGCGAGCAGCGTTTGAAGAGGCACTTTGGTCTCTGACCAAGGTGCCAAATATGTGGAAACCCCTTGGCCGTTGGTTTGTACCAGACGTGTCACCTGTTGGCGATGAGCAGAAGTGGTACAGCATCGGAATCTTTTTGGCATTGGCGCTCCTCACCACTGGGAGCGTTCACCCAGTGTCTCCAGCTCTTATCTATGCATTGCTGGCAGCAACCTACCACAAGTTGGAGCTGGACGACGACCTCCAGACTTCGATGTGCCTCAGTCTTGAGTTCATCAAGGAGGTTGATGAGTCGCAGGCGAGAATCATCCTCCCATGGATGACTATACCCCCTGGTCAAGACTGGAGGGACCTCCCCAGAGGACATCGGACAGAACTCACAATCGCCCTCGCTGGGTTAGACCTTGACGTAAGTTTGTTACTCACCAACCCAAACAGCCATATCTGATCGCAGTGCCACAGGTCAACAAAATCTCCTGTCTTACAGGGTCAGACCACGACCAGTGGAGTGCTGTACTTACCACAAGCGCCCTCCTTGGAACTCGGACCTTCTTTAGAGAACCTGAGTTTAGAGGGCTGCTCAAGGGGTTCAGCGAGACAATGAAGGGCCAAGAGGAGTGGGAAATAGTACGTCAACCAGTCCCCTTTTATGGCCACCACCTGCGAGTATGTGCTGAATGTCAGCCAAGATGTTGGGATCGCTGCAAGACTGCTGTGGAGTAACCTTGAGGCTCTCAGGCACCCGCATCAACAAAGTTGAAGACCTGTGGTCGCTGGAAAAGATCTCCTTCAAAACACGTCTTCCCAGACCCTCCAATGTGTCCTCAGCTGCCCTGGAAGAGATTACATTTCGTTCCATCAAAGCATACTTGGACAGGCCTGGCCACGTCCAGCTTCCCAACGATATGATAAGTTGTGAGGACATTGCTGCTGCCAGGACCGATAAACTGCTTCGTGCCAACCTGCTCCTGGGATACTGGCACGGGTCAAGGAGTCTGCCCTGTAGGCAAAAGTACACAGTGAGTGACGATCCATACCTTATGTTTCCTAGACACAAAAGCCGCTTGCCTTACTCCACACACTACAGGTGAAGATCAACGCCGTCTCACTGGGTGACCCTGATCCCATCTCAACAGCAGATCCCAAGCCAATCCACGTTTCAACCTGCACCGACCTGTTTGAGATCAACTTCAATGGAACCCTTTTAGCGATGATGAAGGAGCATTTGCACTACCGGGAAGCCAAGGGTACAGATGACACAGCCTTTGAACGATGGATCCATGGACAGTTGTGCTCCGCTGAATTCAACAATTACTGAGTACATGTCGTATTTAAGTTGTTACAAAGCCAACAAGTTTCCTACCCCAATCAAATATCTGCCCTTTGCAATTGACAGAAGGCAGCAAACAATGCTGCCAACGTGAGCTGATATTGAAAAAGGAGCATGGCGGGGATCATCCAGTTCGACAAGAGATCTGTCTCAGTGCATGGATAACAAAAGGGAATGCTGCATCATTAGCTGACCCGATTTAGACAAGAGGTCTGTCTATTTGCAGGGCGAGTAATGAAGTGTGAATAGCGACACAAGACAAACATCAGCACATAGATAACAAAAGCTAACGCCGAGGGAACAAGCTGCAAGTTTGTGTACTACAGGAGCAGCTTGTTGAAAAAGGAAAGTGCTGTATGGTAGCCAGAAGACGCATGTGTACAAAATGGAAGGAAATGATACGTCAAAATATGACATAAATAATATAACAGAAACAAACAAAACTTGAGGTGCAAAATATCATAACTGGGAGTGAAACCCAGGCAAGCAATCAACGCATGGTACCAAGTGCATTATCCTTGATTCAACAAGGGAAGAGGTCAGAGGTCGTCATTGCAGCATAAGGAACAAAGGGTTACGGCTCACCTTGGAAATACACCCTTTAAGCCGCGAAAATTTACAGAGGGCGTGCTCAAGGGTTATTGGGTCAATGCCCATCTTGTCAATCTCTCCAGGCGTTAAGAGCTTGTGAATCGCAACCCAAACAGACCTCATGGACTCCGCACACGCCTCCTGGGTGTCAACTTTGAACCCAAGCAACTCCAACCCAGACTTCCCCCCCGCATTGATCTTGAAGATAATCTCCCCCACCTTTGACGCCTCTGGCATTTGGACAAGACCAGCATAAACATAGTCAGAGGCAAGGAGCCACCCAACCAAGTTGCCCATCCCATAGAACCGCGTCTTCTTCCCCTCTTTGCCAGTTAACCATGACAACAGAGACTCCAGGGTGAGTTTTGGGTCAGCAGCGTGAACTCCCCACCCCTTGGCATGCTCCCAGTACTCAGAGATATGGGCTATGTTGCGGAATCTGCTGTGCTGTCCTGTTGCTGACGGGTTACAGTAGTCTTGTTGTTTCTTCCCCTTGATTGCATCCTTGAACTTGACAGGCGAACCAAAGTATACTTGCTGTTCCTGGACAAGGATAGGTGAAGCCTGAGTGATGAGGCGGAAGATGACTGCATCGAAGAACCCTTCACGAGTCTTGAGCCTTGAAGGGGAGAACGGTCCATTGGGATGGCCAAGGATAACCTGCTTTGATGGTCCAAGTTGCCTGAAGGGTAGGTAACGGTCACGATCAAGGATAATTTTTTGTTGGGTTGGCATCTGCACGTTTGCATCCCCCTCCACAACTGCAAATGCTGCCCTCAAGAAGCAAGAGAAGAGAACAAGGTTTGGTGAGGGAGATGGCTGTGGAGTTGATGACCGTGAAAGATCTGACATGGGTGAGCCTGGGGGGGTTGGGGTTGACTCCAACTCGTCACCACTAATGGGGCTGGAGATCAGGTATGGAGTAGACGATAGGTTGAATTGCAAACTTACGCTATAGATGGCTGGCCCAACCACTGAGCAAAGGCATCAACGCCATCGCTCCCCATCTTTACAGCCTCCCAATACCTGGAGGTCATCTCGGTGGAGGTGTGTGGGAGGCTAGATACAGTCCACAAGAGGTTTTGCATCCGATTGAGAAGAATAGCCTCATTGCTGGTCGGGTCTGCAAGTGGGTGACTGCTGAGTTCGTTGGCCAGCTTCTCCCATGGCACTTTTGTCAGAGAGATGCCCTCGGTTGTGAGAATTGATCGCAGCCTCTTGATGCCGTTCTGGACAGACCTGAGGTAGAGGAAATCTATACTCCCGAAGGCCTTGCGCGTGGTTGAGATGAAGGTTGCGACTGCCCTAGACGTTTCCAGACCCATCTCGGGTCTGGAATAGAACCGGAGCCACAGGACGACAGCAGACTCAACATGGGAAAGGATCCTTGGGGCTGTTGGGCCATTCTTGCAGCAAGCTTCATAGTCTGGAGCATTGAGGTCGGGGAAAAACTCCTTGGCTGGAAGCTTGATGTCATGGCGCAGCAAGAGGGACAACTGGATTGACTGGAAAAGGGGGAATATCCATTCGTTTTCCAGCTTGGGTGGTTCCATCTTGTTGAGAACCGAAACCGGGATCATGGCCAGCCACCGAGTTGGTTCTGTAACGTTCTTGTTGAACCACGCCCACATGGTTGAATGGGACGCTAGACTGAGGGCAGTGAGGACCTGAGATTCTGTAGATGAGATCCCAGCATGCGCATCCATTTTCGAGAGGTGTTGCCAAGCAGTCGCAATCTCCGTGAGGTCAAGTTCGCCGGAGTGGATGGAATTGACTACAGGCAGGAAGGCAGCACCCGAGCTGGGCCCGTCAGAGATCATTGTGGTCACTGACTGTCGGAGCGAGTTGAATTCGCTGATGATTGTGGAGAGGTCCAGCCCATGGAGGTTGAATGCTAGAGGTCCTGCCGTTAACTGGAGCTTTGCCTCTGCTGGGTCAGGCAGCTCACTGATTGTTGGCTCTACGATTGTCGGTTCTATGTTTGAGCTCACATGAGTCCGTGCAGGCTCGGGGGGATTGTCTGAATAAACGCAAAGCGATTTATTTGTTGGCGCGCGGCTACGTTGACATCTCAGTAAAACGTACCAGACCGCGTTCGCTTCTTTCGGGGTTCCACTGCCGTTCTGGCCGCAACATCGTCATCCTCTGGGATGCAAAGAGACATCAGCATCAACCCAAACCGCAAGACCAATGTAGCACTAACCTCCTTCATCTCCACCCGTATCGGCAGCTTTCCGCTTCTGTTTCCCCCCTCCACCTCCAGAAGGCTTCGTCACAGCACGAGCGGTTCGCTCACGAACTTGGGGTTTTGCCTTCTCCTTCTCCACTCCAGAGAGCGCTTGCATGAAACACTGGGGTGTGTGCATTGCAAAGTGCTCCATGTATTTCTGGCACCTTGCCAACGTCGTCTCGAATTCGCCAGTGTCGCCATCAGGGGTGGGGCCGCCCTCCCAAGGGATCGGCTCGATCCTTGTGTGCGTTCCACCAGGGCCGTCAGGCTGTTTCGATTCCAAGTACACTTTCGCAGGCTCGTATCGCATGACGAAATCGCCCTCAAGCTGCTTGCGGGAAATCGCGACGATATGGTCGGTCATCAGGTGGTTTTGACGTGTCAGGGCGGTTACAAATGGTTGGAGGCCTTGCACAACCAATCCATCGCTGGCCAGGTTGGCCTTGTCACTGTCCGGCCTAAGGATTGTCAGATTTGATCTAGATCATCAAGGCGGTGAGACTACGCACCTCTGCCTGAACCGGAGCTCTGGTGGGATCTTGAGTACATCCGTTCGATCACAGTCCCTGGCCTTTGGGTCTTTCATCACGAAATCAAAGCCACAAAGTGGGGCCAAGGGGGTTCTGGATTTGCCCTCCATCGTTGGCCCATTGGGATAACAGATGACGGCGACGCGATACGCCCATGGCACAGGTGTTTCCCCCAGAGGTGGCGACGGCGCGGTTCCACCATGCCGGTGACGTCCAGTAAAATATACGATCACCAGCCTGCCCCCCCTCATCTTGATCCCAAAGTCATGGTAGGAAAAGCCACCATAAGAGTAGCTCTCCGGAGCACTGACTTGCAGAGTCATTGCCGTGAGTGCGGCTCCGGAATCTTGCTTGTCGACATGGGGTACAGCAAACTGGCCCAGGGAAGACTCGAACGTGGCAGCTGCATCAAGGGTGAGCACAACGTGTATCACAAGCTTCAGAAGGCACTTACAACCGGCGGCCGCAGGTGAGATGTTGACCTGGACGTTGGTGAAAAAGTGTTGGTAGGTTTCACCGATGCTCGGGGTGTCGAGGATAGTCCCATACGTGTTGATGACTTCACAGAAGTCCGCAGGCGCGGTCCTTTTGCAATACTCGGCCGCGATGGTCGGGACGGTCTATCCGAGTGTCAGTGCATGACTGCACGGCCAGCTAAAGACAACATACCAAGTTGACCTGTCGCCGTATTTCGAGGCTATCACCCTTGCAGGTGCTCTTCGAGTCTGCAGTGACCGACGTGATGTTCGGAGGGTTCTGGTGCGAGTATGCGGTGGTGTAGCATCTTGCGCCCTTGACACCGCGGGCATAGTCCGTGCGTTCAAGAGCAGTGCCACCCTGGTAGATCCCATTGTGGCCCTTTGTTGGCCGTTCTGGAGATCGGAGGTCGACTGGACCCAATATGCGCTCGGTCAGGTTGCGAAGCCTTTCCACGTGTTCACCTCCTGGCTCCATAGTGTTACTGCGTGATGGTTCAGCACTGAGGACCATTCCCTGTTGTAGGTACGTACGGGGTGATGTAATAGAATCGAATCGCGTCGTCTTCAGGCCGCTTGGTGCCCTCTAAATCTCGAACCCAAACCATGTCTCCCTCATCCGCCACCAACCACCCTGGGCGAGCGTATGTCAGGCTGGAATTCGGTGGATATTAAGGGAGATGAGGACGCACCGTCGTCATCGTCCAAACAATCACTAGGGGTCGCGATACGTGAACCCAGTTCTGCCCAATGTTCCATGAACTCCGGGGTCTTGCGGATGGTGAAGACATAGTCGTTGAATGACGTGCGGGTGCAGTTGGGAAAGTTGACATGGGAGAAGTTTTCAGGTCGAAGGGGATGTGGGGCTGAGAGCCGGTACACTGCTGGAAAACCGGGGTCCCGTTTTGGGTGAACAAATAGGTGGGCTTCCTGTGGGCCACAGTCGGTCTCGAGTGACGCGACCTTCCAGTGGTTGTCCGGAGTCTGCGGGGCGTCTTCTCGTGGCATTCGGAAGTGTTCGCGGTTGGGAGGATGTTGAGAAGAATGACGGTAGGGGGAAATACTGAAACTCCGATAAACGTCGGAGTCTGAGCGATGAGAATTCGTGAGATGGGGATAGCGACCAAATGGAACAATTGTTGGTGATAATGAGGGCGTGGTCGACAGTACTGCTGGTAACAAAGGCCGAAGCGGTCAGCCGCGATCGATGGGACGACCTGAAAAGGCTTACAGGAGGAACAAGCTGATAGCGGACTTCACAGTTGATCCAGACGAAGGAGACAGTAGCCGGACGAGATAGGTGGAGGGGACAGAAGAAAGACGAAGGGGACGGGACTACCCTCGCGTAAACCTTTTCAGGGGGTGGCCACCATAGGGGCGGCATTGAGACAGGCAAGATATTTGGTTGGCTTTTCTACGACAGACTACATGGAATATATGTGTCTACAAGGGTAACCGGGCAATGGAGGGGGTGATGATAAAGAAGATTGGGGACCGGGAGGGAGGAAGACAGCACGCGGCAACCAAACGGCGGCGGGCGGATCGGGGTCGGGGGAGGCAAGGGAGCGGGTGAGCCTTAAGTGAGCATGATGACGAGAAAATCTGGTCAGGTTAATTTGCTTTTCGACGGGATGGCGTAAACATGCTTACCTGGTGGGAGTGATCGAGAGATTGGCATGGTCTGAACAGGGATGGGAAATGTGGAACAAGGACGGGAAGATTAGAACGTGGCAGGGAAGAGCAAAACGGGGATGGGAAACGTGATTGGTGGTCGTCGACGTAACGGACGGGAGGGTCCAGACGAACGGACGGGATGAACCAGACGAATGGAGATGAGCCAACCGAGAATGTTGACCCCGAAGTTGGATGAGAGGGCGGGAGGGACCAGGCGAACGGAAGGGAGTAGCCAACAGAGAGCGTTGACCCCCGAGAAAACTCAGGGGACAACGGAGTTGGACGAGCAGACCGGAGGAACGGGGGGAGTGCACGAGAGTACTTGAGGAACAGAGTTGGACGGAACGAATGAACGGAACGAACGGGAGGGATGGATTGGACGAGAGGGATGGAGTTGGACGAGGACTTGAGGGATGGGAGAAACGGAGTGGACTTGAGGAGCGGAGTTGGACGGAAGGAACGGACCAGAGGGACGAAGTTGGACAAGAGGAATGTACGGGAGGGATGGACGGAAGGAACAGAGATGGACTTGAGGAACGGACTTGAGGGAGCCAACTGAGGACGTTGACCCCCGAGTAAACTCAGGGGCCAACGGAAGTGGACGAGACGGACTTGAGGAACGGACTTGAGGAACGGACTTGAGGAACGGACTTGAGGAACGGACTTGAGGGAGCCAACTGAGGACGTTGACCCCCGAGTAAACTCAGGGGCCAACGGAGTTGGACGACGCGGACGACGCGGACGAGAGGAACGGGAGGAATGGGAGGAGGGGAGGAAGGGAGGAAGGGAGGGGAAGGAGAGGAAGGAGTGCAGAGGCGCTGGATCGCCACGGAAGCAGAATGTGCAATCGGTCTCGTGAGATCGGAAGAGC
>Ga0307509_10011522_pt1 | contig 10692 bp, 2 predicted proteins | sample 10_EM_MG_FD_202245 | JGI IMG/M metagenome (GOLD analysis project Ga0307509, IMG submission 202245) | Populus trichocarpa ectomycorrhiza microbial communities from riparian zone in the Pacific Northwest, United States - 10_EM | ecosystem: Host-associated > Plants > Roots > Unclassified | place...
TTTCACTACAGATGAGTCGGCTGTCTGTGGGGAGGGATCTGGCGATGGAGATAAGAGAGTGAAGGGGTTCTGTTCTGTCAAGAGAAGGGGGGGAAGCGGCGGCTTCTCTTTGTTAGAGAGGATAGGTTTAGGTTTTTCTTTGTGTTTTCTTTCTTTCTGAAAAATTACTCCCCTGTCAATATTTTTCTCCCCCCTTTTTTATTATGGCCGGAGGTTACTTATATAGAAAATCTCTACATGTGTTATTCAAGGAAATATTGCAATAATTATTGCAGAGATTGTCTTCTATAACCAGCACCAACAAATCCTATATATATGGTATTTTATATTGCTGTGATTATTTTCCAAAACCAGCAAAAATCAAATCATATATCTATGGTATGATTATTTTCCATACCAACACGAATCAAATCATATATCTATGGTATTTTATATTGCAATAATTATATTTGATTCAATAATTATCTCCTTGACATATTGCCTCCTTAATATTAGCTCTGATGTTCTATGTTATCGTCACATGTAAACCCTTGTTTATTTATTTTTTTTAAATTTTTTTTATAAAAACATGGGTCAAAAATTGGGTAGCAACACTTCACTTGATTCTTCCTTAATTTAATGTTCCAAGTCTTTCAATCTTACAAGTTTCAAAGCTCTCTCTCACTTTTTCTTGTTTTTCTCTTGATTTCTCATGTTCTTCTCTTATTTTATTTTATTTTCACATTTGTTACTGCCCATTCGGCAGTTCATAACAGAAAAGGGGCTGCCTTGTTTTATTTTTAATGGCAAATTACAATTTTACCCTTAATGAGTGTTTTTACTTCCATTTGACGGTCCTTATTCTTTGCAAGCACTACCGAGCTCCGTTCATTCTAAAATTTTAACCAGATTTTATTCAATATATTTTAAGGTTCCTCATAAACTTTCAGCTCAATCTGATGGCTGGATTTAAAATTATGTCCAATAACGTAAAACTAGTCAAATTGTGATTTTTTTATCAAATTTTTTAATTTTCTCTAAAACTTCTGAAATTTTAACCCAAGCTAAGGCATCATATTAGAAGGCTCCATACAGATTTTCAGAATTTCTAATAACCCGATCGAGAGTTACGAATTTTTTTTTGTTCTACATGAAACTAGTCAATTTATAATTTTTCGCCCAGAGGTTTTATACCTAGGAAGAGAAGGGGGTGTTGGCAGAAGGGAAGAAAAGGATGGAAGGAACCATTTTTCTCTCTTCAAACACCTCCTCTCATAGAGAACAAGTAGAGGGAACACACACCATCATACCCATAGAACTTCAGATATGGATGAAATATCAGGCAGAGGTTGGGTTGTGCATAACAGGACAGACCTGCTTACCACTGTATTTTGACAAAGTTGAGTTTATAAACAGCAAAACTGGATTGACCCTCTTCATCCCGAATGTGTAATTTTGCCTTAGCTTACTATAGAAATAAACTCCATAGGGAACTGAGTTTTACAACTCTAGTGGGGGGAGAAACACTAAGCAATATTTTAGTACACTTGCCATGTATTGAAATTTACAGAGGTGATTCTTACATAAAGAATGAGTATGTAAACTTGTTACAACAAATGCTGATAGGAAAATATTTTTATGGTGCAGGAGGAACATCAGGCACATAATCTTCTATCGAAGGAGCTCACATGATCGGAGAAACCGGTAAGTGAAATCTCGCCTTAAATGAACTAAGTTAAATTCTGAAACTTTGAATTCTTGAAAATTCTTGAAGATTCAAAAAGTTAGGAATGGTTATGAATGTCATATGGTTTAAGAGCAATTGAATTTGGGTTGCTTTCACAGTGAGCGAAAGCCAATGTTGGACTTGTTTCTGGAAATGCAGAAATCATTGGATTTGGGTCACTTTCATAATGAGCAAAAGCCAATGTTGGACTTGGTTTAGGGAATGCAGAAACCATTGGAAGCCAATATTGGACTTGGTTTAGGGAATGCAGAAACCATTGGATTTGGGTTGCTTTCGCAATGAGCAAAAGCCAATGTTGGACTTGGTTTAGGGAATGCAGAAACCATTGGATTTGGGTTGCTTTCGCAATGAGCGAAAGCCAATGTTGGACTTGTTTTTGAAAATGCAGAAACCATTGGATTTGGGTTGCCTTCACAATGAGTGAAAGCCAATGTTGGACTTGTTTCCGGAGATATGAAAACCATTGAAATTGAAACTTGCTTTCGCATCGAACGAGAGTCAATGTTGAAATTAAGCTTCAGAATTATGAGAATATATATAAAAATAATAATAGAATAAAATAATAGAATTTCTTTTATTGAGGATGAGATCCATTGTTAGGATTGTTTTTCCAAAGTCAAGGAAAGAAATGATGGATTTGGTTTGTTCCCAAAACGAGTAAAAGTGAATGTTGGTATTGTTTCCGTAGTGTTGGAGAATGATGAATTTGAGTAGCTTTAATATGGAATTCTGAATTTGTATTTTGTATCATAGTTTTAAAACCCGAACTGGCCCGACAGGTCGACCCGGAACCCAGCTGACACGGGCCTGGGACCGATCCGGGTCTAAGTAAAAACCCGCCAGGAAGTTGGCCCGGTGAAACCCGGTTGACCCGGCAGGTCAACCCGAAACCCAGGCGACTCGGGTAAAGCCGGTTGAGACCTAACCTCTTTATATATATATATATATATACATGGATGCGAAACGGTGTAGTTTTTGACTCATTTTCTATTTCTACATTTTCTCAGAAACCAAACTAAGGATATCAAACAGAGAAGAGGATTTCAAAGTAAATTAGGAAACATTTAAGTACCAATCATTTAATAAAAGATATCTTCACACCAAGAGAAAGAAATTGTAAAGCCCTTAAATTTCAATTCAAAGAAAATGAAAAGAAGAAGAAATCATAATTTTAAACAGGCGTGAAAAACATATAAAATCTCCTTTTGAGCATCAAAAACTCTGTTTCTTATGGCAAAATCATTTTCTTGGAATATCTAAGAAGATATTAATTGCCCCTCCAGGTTAATTCGCTCACAACGTTCCTATCATCTGTGTATCCACTCAACCAGAGAGCTCACCTCAGCTGCCATATTCATAAAAAAAGAGGACCTTTTCTTCTTCTTCACAACAGTAGCAGCAGCTAGAGAGACAAAGGGGGAGTGGGTGATCCGTGTATATGAGAGGGGAGTTGGAATATAAATGAAGGGATGGATATTTGCCACGTTATGAAAAGTTAGAAAAGTTGTTAGTGTTGATTATTACTGTGTGAATTTTGAATTTCCCAATACTCCTTTCTTTAATTGTTTCATTAATTGTTTTAATTTAATTTAATTTAATTGGTATGCGGATGGAGCTGGGGAGGAGAATTCAAAGAAAGGGAGGCGCCTAAATAAATGCTAGCATTTAATGCTTTGACTTAATACTGACATACTATGTGAGGTTTCGTGGAGGGTGAGGATGCCTTCTGTAGACCTTTGGTTCAGTAAATGACAGACAAAAAGAATAAGCTTTGAACTTTATTTGAATTTTGTAAGTTTTGAATCAGTTTGGTTTTTTTTTTTTTTTGATGATCCGGGTCAACCTATCTAACCCGTGACCCATTCATTAGATCGAGTCGACGATCAGGTCGGATTTCAAAACTATGTTTTGTATAACTAGAAAAATTGTGCTTTGGTGTATTTTTGACATATTTTTTGTAGTTTTCACAAAAGACATGACTATTAGTAATGGGGAAATTCTATAATACATGATAAGAGTGAGTACTCTTAATTTTGATATATGTAAGAGGTAAAAACTATTATTATAATCTAAAAATCTTGTTTAATTAAATCTTGTTGCATACCTTCACATATTGATGAACTAAATAACTAGAAGGCAAAAGGACGAGAATCTTTTTTTGTGCATGTGATGGATCTTGTAATCTGAATCATTAACTCTTGTTTTGCAACAATACTATCCACTTAAATGTTTCATGTAATGAATTCCTTAAACATATGTTATATGTAGGATGATAATTAAGTACCTTCAAATTAATTTATATGCATATTCTCTTTTTAAAAATTAAACTGCTCTATTCAAAATTATATATATAACCATACATGTATGGCTTAGGATAATCATGTATGATTGTTTAATAATTCTTCCTTCGATCTAATGCATATTTCGAAGTTACACTATTGAGAATATATATGATCTAAATACCAAAAGATGAATGGATTGTGCAATGTTGAAATGAATAGCCTATGTTATTATAGAAGCCTTGAAAGATAGGTAGTTGTCGATAACTTGATATGCTTAACTATAGGAGAAACTTTGCTTAAATTTTGGTAGAAATTTTATTAATCCTCGAATGAATTTAGGAAAAAAACTTTCCATGGTACTTTCTTTGTTGATTCTTAAGTATGTTATGTTGCTTCCTTAATCTGGATGTTACAAAAAATTTCAATTTCACCCTGAAAGAAGTTTCAATGATAATTGAGGACATTTCACCATTACAGGTCTTTGACCTAGGAAACCTAACAAACCCGTTATAATAAGCTGATAGAAATAGAAATATCATCAGACTATAACAAACAAAGATAAAAAAAAAAAACAATGCATCCTACCTAAGATATAACATATTAGCAGTGCTAATACCTTCCTTTTAAGGAATCTGTCTCTTATTTAAAATCTTTAAAGAACCAGTTAGAGTTTTTAATAATTATAATATTAGATGACAACTCTCTAAACAAACCAAAGACCATTAATCTAAGACACCAACTGAAAAGTGTTGTTGCCACGCCCCGTGAGGAGGTCACAACAAATGCTAATAGCTTTTGATTGAATTAAGTTAAGATATTAAGTTAAACGAGAGCTTCTTTTGTTTTCTAGACGAATTATAAATATGCTTGAAAATTAAACAGCATTTGAAAATAATCTTGAATTTGGTTTTAACCCACAACGACGGAGTCATTTGAGCTTTTGGGTAGAATTGAAAAATACCACCCACATATTTATAGATGGGATGATATTTGATGGGAAATGAGATGCTTCATTAGTACATAATGCATACATACATACATATATAAACATACATACATACATACAGATACATATACATCACAATTTAATTATATTTTTTAAGATGATTACAAATTTTTTTTAACGTGATTTTATTAAGTGGAGAAATTATCATTTTTAGCTAGTTAAAATAAATAAATTAATGCTCAATATAAATTAAAAGAAAAATAACAATTTCTTTTTATTTCAAACATAACAAGTTTAATAGTAATACATGTTAAGTTCAATATAATTTTTTTTCATATTTAATTTTATCTTGTCTTTCATCAACCAAATAAAATAAAAAAATATTCACTTTATCTAATATATCATTGGAAAATACAACTCTCCCGGTGTCTTCTATTTTATCTCATTCTCTTTATCCCAACCATCTTCTATTTCAACTCGTTCCCATTCCCTAAAAGATCTTCTCCATCTAAGCTTTTACCTCCATGTGTTATCCTGACCATGCACCCATCTCATCTGAAAAACAAAGTTTATTATAAGCATACAGAGAGCTGCTATTGAGATAGTTCTAGAATCTTAAAATAATTCACAAGTAAAAATATCTACAATAAAAATCATAATTAATCACATAAGAGAATATAAAAAATTTATTTAATTCAACAAATTAGACAAACGTTATGAATGAGATGATCGAAGAAATTAACAATGAAAAAGCTAGAGATTACAAGGAGTCACAAATTTATTCTCTCTAACATTAGTCTCAAATAATCTAATCTTATTTTCTCATTCTTTATGAGAGGATTAAGAAAATTGTGTTATTTTCTCTACAATTCTATTTAAAAATCACAAAGAATAAGCATTAATTACCTTTTACCTTGCCTTGAAATATGATATCCTAAAACTTTTATATGGCACAACTTTTATATGGCACAAGGCTTTTTGGCTTCTCCAATAAACTTTGTTAATAATATTTCCTTAACAGGCTAATTAAGCATATAAACACATAAATTAACTTATCGCTCACTTCAATCCACAATTTAAGATAAATCCAAAGTTAACAGAGCTGGAAATACATCGTGGATAGGTACTTATCGTTACGTTCAATGTTATGCCAAGATAGTCTTCATTGTATAGCGTTATGCTGTGGAGAACATGACAATGAAAGTAACAGCCTAACTAATAAAGTCATGCCATCAATTATCACTTGAACATTTGCTTGGTAGAGATGGCAGATCGATGATACATCAATTATCAGCTCGAGTAATTTAATGACTTTGACTTAAGGACATATAAGTAGCTTCGTCATTGTTTTAAACCTAGCAGGGATAAAAATAAACTTTTTTTATTGTAATGTTTAAGATTAAATAACTGTCTTTTGTTTTGATTGATAATATATATATTATTTATTATAAATGAAGCAGAAGTGACATATACCTTGAGAATGTACGGAGCCCAAATTTGGACCGTGAACTACTAATGGTGAATAATGGTTTCAAGGCCCTGCTCAAGGGACCCATCATATTTCTCGCAATAAATCCAATATCTGCAAACTAAATATTCTGCTGCTAATCTAGTTTTATATGCTTGTAAGCCGATGCTAATTATTTATTCTTACATCGCTTCAAAATATCATGAGGTCGTCATTCTCAGAAAACAAAAGTGCTTGATTTTTTAATTGTTTGTCCATTTTGAAATATCATCAGGTCCTCAGAATAAATCATTCTCAGAATGTAAAAAATTCATATCCATAGACTTTAACCAAAGTGATAGCCAATGAAGTATGAGCTGGAACATTGTATTCCAATCAAGCACCTTATCCTCAAAAAATCAAATTGTTTTTGACATTTCAAGTACCTCACAAGATACTATAGGATAACAAAGTTAAAGCTCTTCCCTGAAACCTTCCTTTAACCAGTACACTCCATTGCAAAATAACTTGATCCAAGACAGTTCATGAAACACTGCCAAAGTTTCCAGAAATCATGGCGATGAAGAAATAAATGAATCACATGTTCAGTTTCTGCTGCACAGAACGAACAGAGTTTGGCTTTAATTGATTAAATTCTTCTTCTTTTTTTTTTTTTTTGATAGCTAGAGGAATGTATTAAAAAAAAGCCAAATTAAGGCGGGAATAAGGAGATACACATCTGCAAGGGCACGCAGATATAAAAAGGAACAGGGCGAAGAAGAATAAGCCAACAAACCACAAGAAAAACAGAGCAACAGCCCTAGAAAGCAGGATTGCCTCCACAAAGAAACAGAGCTGCCATCAGCCCTAAATTTAATTGATTAAATTCCTTGGTAATAGAAATCTCCTTGTATGCAGCATCCTTCCTTGTAAGGGAAGACGTTGCAGAAGTACCAGAGAAATATGAATGGCTAAAAAGTAACTAAAAATTATTAAAGATGAAAAGATGATTGCATAACATCGCGGCGAATATTCTTCTGTATCATATTTGATGTGAAGAGAACAAAAAATTATTGTTCTTTTATGGTTTAAAAATTTAGAGCTGCCACCTATTGTTTTGTTTTATTCACTAAAAACCCTATATTTATTCTATATCCAAAATATATCTTATTATATTTTATATTTGTTTTGTCTCCCTTAATGCTAGGAATATTTCTTAAGATATATATATTTTTGGTGCTTAATTTCACATATATTCCTAGCCTAATCTAGTATTTTATTATCTTTTTCAGTTTATTTTTGGTGCAGTTTACTTGTTTCTCATCTTTTAATACAAGTAGCTGAATGGATGGCATTAAGAAATGTTTCAAAGTTTCTACTTAAAATGTGATTTGCAGAAAAAATTTAGCTGACATCTAAAGCTTTCCATTAAGTTCAGGTTCATAAAAATCCAAGTTAGTTTGGGCTGCCAAACATTAGTCCAAGGCTGGAAATCTCGAGTAAATTTTCTGCCTGAGCACTGAACCTTCGGAAGCCTATAACTTGAGCATCTCAAGTTCAAATTGAGCGATTGAAAAGCCAAAATTCATCTACACATTCAGACATCCAGAGCTACAACTTTAATCGGAGCCAAAGTTCAATAGAAGCCTCTCTCAGTCTGAAACGGAGCTGGACAGTAGCGTGGATGGAAACGGAAAGTGAGGTGTTGGCATTGGAAAGAGCACATGTGGAAAAGAGTGATTTATTGGAGAGTGCATCATGTTACTTTAAAGGAGAGAATGAACGTGGCACATGGCTGAGAAATTAATTTGGTCTAAGGGGTGCCTTAAGTCTGGGGGATAAAAAAAATAAATTTAAAAGTTAAAAAAAGAGAGAGAAAATAAAGAATATAGAGGAGGCGTGACCTATTTGGATAGAGAGGTAACAATTGTAGGCGGCGTAGCTACCCCAGAATATATTTATAAAGGAGGCCAGGGGAGGGGATTATGAAAAGCGTGGGACAGCAGCACAAAAAAAGGAGGACACTTTGATTTTGTGGAGAACATCAGCGCAAAAAAGGAGACATCGGGAAGAAAGTAACTGTGGAGAAGGACAGTAGCAGCATGGGGAAGGTTTTGAAGAAACAGTTTTTATCTTGGAAGCATTATTTTTTTTTACAATGTACAACTAAAATCTCTATTGGGTTATTAAGGGGAGGTTGTCATGAACCCTAATTGAATGATTATTTAATTTTTGTTTTGATTTTATTTATTGATCACTTGTTTTCAATTCATACCCTTGTTCTTTAATTTTTTAGTTTAATTAATTTTCAAATCACAATCATTCAAAACACTGATTTAATATTCTGTTAAGCAATTTGGTCAATCGGGTTAATTTACTTCACTAGCAAATCCTTAGGATGATCCCTTGGTCTGAAGATCTCTTCTAATAAGGAAAAGTCGATGATAGTTGGAAAGATTTAGTAATAATTTAATTTAGAATTGAGATAGCTTTTGGCTTTATGGAGTTTTCCCTTGGATTTTTAGCTTGGTAGTTTAGCTTAGCAGTTCTGTTTGCGTGGAGACAAAGCTGCATCCTATGGTTGTTGCGTTGTTTGCGTGGCTCGGCTCACATCCAAGAGACGTAGCCTGTAAGAAAAAAAAATTAATTAAATAATAACAAATTAATTAAGTAACAAAAAATTAATTAACGATATATTTTATTTAAATTTATTTTACCATCTGTTTCACATGTGCAGCAAACGAAACGGAGTCGCCGGTGTGCGTGGTCACCGAACCATAAATTTTTTGATTTCGATTGTCGGCACCGGACTGTGAGCTTTGTGTAAACCGCTTAGACGTCACGTGCTCAATGAGATCACTCTTTTTTTAGTTTACCTTTGAGCCCTCATCTCTTGGGTAGTGCATTTTCTAACCCTACCACATTTCGAGTGCGCCTTTGAGCCCTCACTTCCTTTTGAATGTGTCTTTGAGCCCTCATCACTCGGATAGTGCATTTTCTAACCTTACCTCCTTTAAAGTGCGCCTTTGAGTCCTTATCTTTTAGGTAGTGTATTTTCAAACCCTACCTCCTTTCTAGTGCACCTCTAAGCCCTCATCCCTCTTCGAGCTCTATCATGTCGTCCCTTCAAGACATTTCATTTTTTTTCTAGGTAGGTCACCCATTACAATGAGACCACTCTTTTATTTTTCATCTGGGTAGGTCACTCATAATAATGAGACCAATCTTCACTCGTTTTCCACCTGGGTAAACCACCCATTACAATGACACCAATTTTTCTTCCATCTAGGCAGGTCACCCATTACAATGAGATCATTTTTCATATGGGTAGGTCTCTCATTACAATGAGATCGTTTTTCACATTATTTTCATCTAGGTAGGTCACCCATTACAATGAGATCACTCTTTTATTTTCCACATGGGTAGGTCACTTATAACAATGAGACCATTCTTTACTCGTTTTCCATCTAGGTAGGTCACTCATTACAATGAGACCACTTTGAGAACTCTTTTCATTTTCCATCTAGGTAGGCCGCCCACTACAATGAGACCATCTTCCATCTGGGTAGGTCACCTATAATAATGAGACCACTTTTTATTTTTTATATATTTTTTCATCTGGGTAGATCACCCATAACAAAGCAAAGCACTATTTCAATAAATAGTGTGTCACACCCGGACATCGCGGCGACCTTAAAATTTTTCTTGATTATGGAAAAAGAACAGATATCTGGCATCTTGTTTTTTAAGGGGAAAAGTTATTGTTCAAGGAGTCGCCACCTAGTATTATGGTCACTAAAAACCCTAACTGGTCAACAGAGATTCTATGGTGCAGGATTGGTTACGTAAAATGGAAGATATTATCACTCCTTAAACGTCCTGCCTGAGGCAGATTGCATTGTTGGTTTTGTCTTAAATTGTTAAACGTTTATTAGTTTATGCTATGATAATTTACTTATAATATTCCTGACTCTGGCGCTAGTGAATATTCATCTACGGATACTTCCAACTCTGTCTTTGGTAAATATTACGTAGCTATAAAATAAATTTAGATCAATATTTTTATTACTGACTCTAGCATTAGTGAATAAACAAATAAAATAAATTTATTTTTTGCATGCACATATATATAAATTTTTTATATTTTAGCTAAATGAAATAAAATACAATAAAAATAAATTTAAATCGGTATTTTTATTCCTTTGGCGTAAGTGAATAAACCAATAAAATAAATTTATATTATTTTTATCCATGCATACACATATATTATTTATTTATGTATTTATTTTTT
>Ga0307509_10011523_pt1 | contig 10690 bp, 5 predicted proteins | sample 10_EM_MG_FD_202245 | JGI IMG/M metagenome (GOLD analysis project Ga0307509, IMG submission 202245) | Populus trichocarpa ectomycorrhiza microbial communities from riparian zone in the Pacific Northwest, United States - 10_EM | ecosystem: Host-associated > Plants > Roots > Unclassified | place...
CAGAGTGCGGTGATTCAGACATTTTGTCTTTCGTGCCGGCTTCTCAGGTTTTCAATTCTGTAAGACCATGATAAGAGATTGTCATCTAGTTTGGATTCAAAAGTGCCCAGGTGGTGGTATTGACACCCACCAAGTAGAGCCACTACACGGTATAAAAGTTCAAGAACCAGGCTGAGCAACAGGGCTTGAAGAGTCGTATGTAAATAGACCTTAGCCATTACAGAGCACACCAGATTCAGAGCAAGCTCCCAGCTAGCTACATACTGCGTTAAACCATTGATAGCAGAACCTCGAGGAAGGTTGCAGAGAAACAAAAATGATGGTGTTTGAGATCTGCCCTTCCACATGTCTCTTCCTATGTATGTAATTAGAGTAGTCAGTCTTGACGAGAAGTAAAAGGATGTATGTAAGTGCTAGACAACCGTGCTGCAGCACGTTATAGTCTCAAAACTCCCATGGAAATGCTTTTGAGTGGATTATCCTTGATACAATAACTTGCTATAAGAATCACAACACCTGTTTTTCTAGGTGTTCAGTTGAAGAGATAGAAACAAATGAAAAAAAGTTGTTTATGAGATAATTTTAAATTGAATTTCTACTTTTTAATACATTTCTTTTGTCTTCACTATCTATGGCAACAAAACACTTTCTAAAGTTTCAAATTCTTATCATAAACAGTGCATCCACTAAAAAGAGCAAGCATTTCGCAATTCAATCATCAATTCCAAGAGTCCAAGTAAAGCAAGGTCAAGCAATACCTCTTCCTTTTCATAGCCTTCTTTTGCTCTTTCGGTGGTTGCTGACTGATAACAATTCTGTCATTATCATCAGGTTGAACAAGGGAATTCAAACATGAAATTGCTTCCAAGCACTCTTTCTCCTTTCCTTTAATCACATTATCCGCAACTCTTTTACTTTTTAGTAGTGTACACGGCGCCACTTGAATAAAAAATATTTTGATTGTAAAAGAAAACATTTATGCCATAAAAACCTATTTCGGTATTATTATTAAATTTAATTCAACAAACCAACCTTGAAATCTTTCAATTCGAATAAAAGTTATCCCGATATAACCAAGTCTACTTGAAAATTTCAAAAATAACCCGGATAACTAATAAAATGCATGGTTGGACTTGAAAAAAAAATTATTCTGATCTTTTTTTAATATTAAAATTATAATATATTAGATCAATCCGGGTTTCATGACTTAACTAATAAAATTCATTATCCGAATAATGAACTTTACTGAGCTTAAGAATTTTTTTAAAAAATATTATTTTTCATTTAATTAAATGATAATAAAAATAAACGTTCGTAAAATTAAGTATAAACTTGACTAGGCACAAATCAAATAAAAAGATATTTATTTAAAAGTATAGTAATCTAACCTTGTAGAAAAAAAAAACTAAAATAATTTATAAAGCAAATTCAAAATCAAGAAGGAAGTGTTAAATATTAAATGATGAAGTTTCTATTCATTCCTCTGTAATAATTCCTTTAAGGTTATGTTTTATAAAGGTTTAGCTTGCTCTATATGCGCTTGTGTGTGTTGAGGGTGGAGAAGCTGACAGGTTTTTGTACACACCAGATAGGAAGTGATACCCAAAAATCTGTCAGCTTCTCCACCCACAACACACCACACAAGCGCATATAGAGCAAGCCAAACCTTTATAAACAAAACCTTAAAGGAATTATTACGCTGAAGAATGACTAGCAATATGTGCACGACTTCGAACAAGTTAGTCCTTCAAATTTTCCAACCTATATTTGCAACAGAAGCATGTAATGAGTCGAAAGGATTTTCTCACTTCTGCACTAACAGAATCGATACTTGTAATAGAAAGTAGGGTATATACAATTTCTCCAGCTTTTAGTTCAAGCCGAGATGTTTTGGCCTTGGCTAGAAGCCATTTCAATTACAAGATGAAAAGTCTGTTCTTCAAAAATCAAAGGCTGCAATTAAAAAACAGCCATCTCTAGAGCCCACTTAAATGAACAAAATCGGCAAAGGTGACCTGACCAGAGGGTCCAAGCATAAAATAAGGACAAGAATATGAACACGTGTCAACCAGTGTAATAAAGCTGCCGCCATCATCTAAAGGCTCCTCGGAGACATCTGATAAAATATGTCATCTGAAGTTGCAACATTGAGCCCGACCTCTCGCCAACTTGTCCCATAGACAGATCATCTGCCTTGGGGATTGGTAATGTGCAGTATAATAGTTCTCCATGCATCCATATTGACAGAATTTCCAGTTGTGGGAGTACTGGACAGGGGTGGAGCTGTTGAATTGTTCAACCCACATTCCCATACTAACATCTTCCATCTTGAAGAGCTGCAATGAAATTAACATATTTTACAACACAGACTGATTGGAAAGATAGCTGTCAAAGAATTGCTAAAAGAAAAGGAGAGGAAGGGAGAGCATCCTCCAACAGAAAAAAAAAGTATTAAATAAGATTGTAGTATCACTAACCCTGAGGCTTTGTTTGCCATGTTGAGCGATGACAAATTTAGCAATATCAGTAGAAATTACATATCCAGGTCCATTAGCGTAAGGAGGGTATACTGCTTCAGGCCATTCCTGTTACAATAGGCAATAACCTTCAAATGAAAGAAGTGAACATAGAAAAACAATTATATCATTCATGTCATACTCATCCAGAAACACAGAGAAATCAAATTTTGAATTCATTAAGAGCAGGAACATTGCGAACCACATCTAGAATACTAGTTTCTTTTCCATTTTACACTCACAGTAAAAGCAACAATATGTATCGTATGTTCAGGACCATCTGATTCATGAAAGGAGCTTAACTAGAGCGTGGTCCCTAAGACCTGACGTACCAAAATCATAAAAAAGAACCAAGTTTAAGGATGACTCTGGTAGCAGATTAGGGACGATGTTTGAATTCTTTAACTACCGAAAAAAAAACCCTTATCAACTCTAACCAAGAAGCGCACACAGCCTTCTCAAAGCTGTCTTCTGCCATTCTATGCCTAGAACAAGTTTCTGAACCTATACCCATTCCATTCCATGAATATCAAATGCGGTAAAAAATTGTAAAGGAGAAGGGTAAAAAGGAAGACAAAGGTAGGCAACTCTTGCAAATAATGCAAGAATGTAGATAGTATTTCCAATAATGCTCCTTCAATGAGAAAGAAGCTGGTTAATTCATATGGTAACTCAGTCAAGTAATTCATAAGTGCCATGATCAGTATCACCAAGGTTGTTTCTAGTAAAACAGAGGATGGTGTACCAGATAAGCAATTAAAAATTCTTTCATTTTCTGAATGTTCAGGTTATATGATCTCGTAGAAGAGATTGTTAAGATGTATATTTTGTAGAGATTCTAATAATTTGCCTTTGTCCCCCCTTCTCCAGATATTATAACGTTTTAGTTTGTTTTTTAAGGGAAAAAAGAACAAGACAATTGAATTAATATAAGCAAAGACACTGCTGCCAGGGATTTTAAGAAATCAGAATTCACATGACATACCTCAAAAGTAACTGCCCATTTGCCATTTCTTAGAGGACGATGTAATAGATTGAGATTGCCCATATAAAGTGACTTGGAGCGAGAGGTACGGTCAATTTCTTTCAAGACAGTGTCAACCCTAACAAATGTATCATCATCACATTTCATAATGTACGCAGCAGAAACATTCTGAACCTGCATGAAATATATTCAGATGTGTTAAAAAAATATATTCAGGAGATATAAATAAATACACAATTACTAGTTCTCAAAGATCCTATTTAAAAGATTCAATGAAAAATGCCAACTGAATGAATCATAGACTTACCCCAAACTCACAAATAGCAATAGTTTTAAGAACCACAAGCTCATATCGATCCATAAACGGCAAAATCACAATATCACCAAAGTATGCTGCCTCTTTTTTTAGTACTGCATTCACCTCCTTCCTTGGATTCTGTGGTTTTCATGAACAGGTACAAAGATAAATTAGAGTATGAATTCTACATAACAGATGGATGGAAAAAAAGAAAAAAAGAATAGTAAATAACCATAGTTCTGCTTCCTCTGTTCCAAAACAATGGTCCATCTTACAGAATGCACAATATTACATTAAGTAGATTAAATAATTTGACAATGAAAGACACACACACACTCTTGTAAATTCACAATGCTCCCATGTACATGAATATTGTTTTTCTTGCTCTTCATTGTATTTTCTTGTTTATATTTCAACACAAAATATCTAGGGCAATGATAAAGATAGATCCTTGCATCCAAGCTCTCTGGACTTGTAAAATTATATCAAGCACTTAAATCATCAACAACAAAAGGTGGGGTAAGGCTGTTAATTGTGTCAGTGGACCATCAACTATTACTCAACTTAAATTCCTCAATTTCAAATCATTTAATGCAATTTCAACTTTCTTTGAAATTTTTATTGCAGTCCTTTGATCCAAATTTCCATTAACTTTTTTTGATGTGGCCATACAACAACTAGAGCGTCACTTTTTAGAATGGCATTATTTAAGGATAATGTTAGCAGAAAGAAACAGAAGTTGGATAAAAAGACTTTGGTAAACTTGCAAAGAAGATGAAAGAATACATAAAAGATTCAATAATTGAAGTATGTTTCTCAAATCAGGGAATAATTGAGTGACTGTTGATACAATTAAACATTGCTACTTAAAAAACAAATAAAATTGAGGGTTAAGAAATAAATGTGGAGATCTTACCAATGCAACAAAAAAACGAGCAACTACATTTGATGACTTGATTGCTGATGATTGCATCCAAGTTTTTCTAACTGCCATGCGTTCTGCAAAGTGATTTGTAGCTGATAGAATCCCAATAAAAACTTGAATTGGCCTCTTTGGTAAAGGATGAGCTTTCCACTTTTCTGACATTTCCAATACTCTTTGAGGAGAGAAGCTTGGATGTGATCTGGGTAGAGAAGTGGCAAAAATTGAATGAACATCCATGTCTCCTTTGATTGCTAATCCCGTTGCATCTTCAAGGGTAAATCCCTAAAGCCACGGAAAAATGTTGTAGGAAATATTTTGAGCTTATTATATAATTGAACAAAACATACTACTACTCTAACAAACACAACTATTAAGATTATGCACTGCAAAATCTACAGGGACTATAATGAAGAAATCCAGTGGAAAGCAAAGGGAATCAAGAAAAGGGCAAGCTTAAAAAGATGATAAACAGGGATAAGGTTAGTTCATGGAAATCTTCATAAAAAAAATGTCAATGTCACAAATATTTTGAAAGTGCTATTTCTCCCAAGTGGGTGGATAGAACAGCTAGAAAGCCCATTGTGCATCAGATATGCAAATATCATTTTCCAAATCCACAAGGCCAAGGTTCACCATTTGAGTTGGAGAAACAGAAGGAACTGTCAAAGGGTATAATAATCACTTTTTTCTCATCTATATCAACTTACCGGACGATATGGAAATGAGGTCACATGCCGGCCCCCAACACTAATATGGTATCCATCAACACCAGCACGCAAGGTCAGGACAAACAATTTTCCCTCCACAAAAGGAAATGGCCAGGTCACTTCAGGTTTCTGTTCACGCCCTATAAATCTCTTAAACCACGATGTTGTCTTGGACTCTTTTGAGTCTACATTATCATCCCGCATCCATTTCTCACATCTCAAATGTTCATCAACTGCCGAATACATGCATTAGAAAAATTATACAATTCAATTTTCTAAAATAGAGTAGGGAGAATCAAAATTCACAAAGAACTTCAGGGTGCGGGCTTAAATGTGGTTATTAACAAGGAAGCTGAACAATTAAGAACTTCAACGACTATTAGGTAAGTATGACAATAAAGACAAATGCTTCAGAAATCATACAGTTTAACACAAACCAGACCAGCAAAAACTCTTCACCAACTCTGACCCACCTTTATGTCATTTACACCCATGAGGAAATTAATCTAAGCTTAATGATACTCTAAACCTACTTTTCAAATCTAGTTCACATTTGTTAACAAGTTAACCATAGGTAAGCTAGAATCCGTCTGCAAAGTGCTAAAATATAAATTCTGGCAAGTGCATCATTTTCTAATTTCTACATGAAAAGGAAAGGTGGTGCAGAAATTGGCATCAATATCAGAAACAATGTCATGGTGCTTAATAAGAAAACAGGGGAAGAAAACAAAGATAATAGTTAGATCTGAATATTGCATCTCAGTTGAGACATTTCTTTGACTATATATTAACTAAAAACCATGTACTATCGAAGTAGAAACTAAAGCATAACTAGATAGGATCTTACCAGCATCCTAGCATAAAATCAAGGGGTCAATGGTCGAGTACCAACCTGATGTAAATGGTCATCAACACAAATTTTAATCTGAACTAGGGCTATATGCAGTTTTCACTTATGCCCCTAGCACTAACTGAATTGTCTAGAAAGATTTAGGAAGGCAATCACATCTCTTTCACCTCACACAACTTATGTGAAGAAAAGTGTAGAGAATGTCTAACAAAACATCAATTCTAGGGACTTGAGTCCCCTCAATGTAAGCCCCCCCACCCCCCCATTGCATCATCTTTCTTTAATAAAAGTATACATTAAGTAATCATCTTTCCAAGTTGCATTTAACTTAGCATACATAAGCAAACAAGGAAAATGAGTTAACCAACACTATTAAAAAACAAGGTAGCTCTTACCCAGCATGTCCTCATCTTTCTTGGATGGCAAACCATCACACCTTTGAGCTGTCCCCCATTGCATCCTATAGCAGGTATTATGCTCAATGACAGGATGCCGACTCCAATCTCCCCTCAATCGAGGATTTAAATGTAGAATCTTCGGTGGATCCTCCCCCTCCACTGACTTCAACCCCTGCAACTCAATCATGAACTGTGAAATCATAACAGTGCCATCACCATTCCTCAACCTTGTAAGCTGGGGTACATACTCCTGGTGTGCATGATGGGGTGTTCCCACAATGGTTATAGATGACCCTGCTGCTAAACCACATGGAAGAAGCATCAACTTTTCCCCTCCAGCGAACTCCTCGCCACTCATGGATACCCACAGAGGACATGACTCAATCTTCCCCTCGTATAAAGAACTCTGTCCAATCTCCTTTCCATCATAATTTTCCACTTCTTCCCATGCCTTTAATCCAAGCAGCCAAGCCTCATCTGCCATTCTCTCAAATGGTGAAAAATTCCTAGTTGCATTCCTTCGCCTCATAAATTCTCCTGTTATTCGACCATAAGGATACTGAATTGGTTTTATAGTTTTTGTCCCCCCTCTTTTCTCCTCTTCCAAAGGTTCCTTACTGGGCATCATCGGTGCGTTTTGGTTTCGATTATCTTCTAATTTCCGGTGAAACGTATCCTTATAAACCGAACTAAAAAACGATTTGCTTAAATCAGAATCTTCAACATCTTTTACCATGGAAAACGAATCCAATCCAACATAACTATCACCCCCACTCACCATTGCTGCAATCTCTAAAAAATGTCGAAACTTGAATGCTAAAAACACCAAGTACAATGCTCCTATAACCAACAACAAATGCGACAGCTTGCACCTCCTAGTACTAGAAGGTTCATTCTTTAACCTCTTCATCTTATTCCCACCCAAGAAGCTACAATGCAAGGAAAAAATAACACTCTATAAAACCCAAAAACCTCCCATTTCTCTAAATCATCATAAAAAAACAGAACATGCTTAAAACTTTCTAAAATGAGCAAAACTAAAAAAAAAAAATCCTAATATACCAGTTTCTCTAAACAACCACAAAAAAACCCAGATTCCAAAATACGCTAAATAAACTAAAAAAGCTCAAAATCTTCTAAAAAATAGACCCTTTGCACCAAATTCAACGGAGAATCCAAAAATCTCCAAGACCAATTTCAGAAATCCATCAAAGAAGCCAGAAAACCAAAAGTGTACAAAAAGAAAATCAAAATCTTGAAAACTGTACCTTGAGATCAGAATCGAACAAAACCCATCAAAGTTTGAGAATTTTTTTTTTAAGGAGATGGAAAGAGATTACTTGATTGATCAAAGAAACCGAGACCAAATGTGAATGCGGGCTTAGAAAAGGACATGCCAGAGAGAGAGGGAGAGGGAGAGATACAGTTTGGTAGGGAGTTTGCAATCTATAACGTGTGTATGGGGGTGCATTATTAACAGCACGGCAACAAAAGAAATTAATTACTGGAAAAATATGAAATTACATATATTATCCTAAATCGTTCAAATTTTTACTTGTTGGATCAAGTCGAGTTACAACATTTTTTATATGGTTGATAATGATGATTTAATTCATGGATCAGATTTTATTTTATTTATATTATATTTATTATTTACCTGGTATAAAATTTAAATATTAAAATCAGTTTTGAATATTTACAAAAGGATTTATTATTTAAGTAATATATATGTGAGTGTGTGTGTGTGTGTGTATCAAGTTATGAATGAGTTGATATTTATCGGACAAAATAACTATAAAACAATCTCATTAATTCAAGTCAATTCCGGTAAAACAACATTCCTTAAATCTTTCTCATTTGTTTTTTATAATTTAAAATGATTTTTATTTTATTTTTCATGGTAGTAAATAAAAATAATAAATTACATGAAAAATAAAATATTAGATTATGATATCAAGATTACGAGATTAATTAAGGATTTATGCAGCATTTCATTGTTATTTTGGATTTTTGAACCAAAAACTTGATCATATCTTGATTGGGCACTAAAATTTTGCGTGCATGGACCCATATTTTCTTCTTATTAAAAAAATTAATTAAAGGTTGACTTATTTTTTAGAAAAGAGAATCATTGGTGTTTAATGCTACTTATTAAGATAGTTATCAAGTCTTGTGGTCTTAAATATATATAAATTTCATATAAAAATAAATTATTTATATATCAAATTGGTCGCACTTTAGAGAGAGAAATAGAATTGAAATGAAAAGAGTAAAATCTATGAATTGAATGATTAACCCATGAAACTAATGTGTATCTCGTAATATGTTGTTGATTGCTTTTTAAAATAGTTTTTTAATTAAAAATATATTAAAATATAATTTTAATATTTTTTTAAGTTAAAAACACTTTTGAAATATACCTAAAAATAAAAGTATTCTCAAACACCTGTATCTCCTTTTATTTTTGCGATGCAATGTGGATTAATATGAGTTTTTATTTAATTATAGATTTAAAAATGTTTAGTTAATCAAAAGATACTACAATTTTGCATGATCCTCCTAATTTTTTTTAAAAAATATTAATTAAAAAAACTATAATTTATAACTTTTTTTAAATTTATATTTTCAAAACGCAATCATAAAATGTATCACAATGTTAAAAACACACTAAAAGAAAGATTTATCAATATGTTATTGATACTTTTAAAATGAAACTCCATATCGATTATACTTGGTATTAAACTAAGGTTTTGTTTGAAAGTGTGGTAAAAGTTTTTTTTAAAAATATTTTTTTTTGTAAATACATCAAAATAATATATTTTTTAATTTTTTAAAATTTATTCTTAACATCAGTTCATCAAACACAATCTAATAAACAAAAAAAATTATTTATAGCAAAAACAAATCAAAATTTAATGCTAAAGTATTTCAACTATAGCCCAAACAAGATCTATAAAAGAAAAGGACATGAAAATTACACTATCCAATGGAATTGGAATGGGACCAACAATATTACCTTGCATAGAAAACTCCTAATAAATAAAGACGAATTTATTAATAAAGTATTTAATATAGTTCTATGGAACCTATTTTTTACTCTTTTTTTTTTAAATGGAAGTGGCCTTACTTCCGCTTTTGTTTCTACTTGGAATTCCACCCCACTTATTGGGAAGCACATCACTTGTTCATCAAAATGTTTTTTTGTTTTTGTTTATTATACCATGGACATTCCCTTTTTCATTAAATTAATGTATAAAATATGGCTTTTGTGCCATGGATCTATTCGGTTTAGGACCTGGTTTACGAGGTGGTTTCACATGTCTCTAGGCCTTTGTGTTTTTTAATCTAATATGCTGTAATTTAATTTTTTTAATTATTTTAGAATTAATCTAATCAAATCTCATACAGAAATTCTGAGCATCTCTGGGCACACTACCACATGGTACAGTACTAACTGAAACAGGAGATGCTGTGATTGCATCATCTTACAGGGTTTATGCTGCCTAATACATCCCTGGCATTAAGAAGATCAAGATGACAGCAAGCAAAACCAGAACAAGCACAGCTTTCTTCACCTTGTCTCTGGACAATTTACAGGAGCTCATCTTTTCCACAATGCTCATGGCGAATCCCATCATTTTCTGCAAAAGAAAGAAAAAGGGTGTCTATCATATGCCAGAAGGAGTCATGATCAGTATCCTTAATTCCCTTATTTCTGATTTGCACCGGATTCAGTGAATAAGAAAATCGGGATTGCAAATTACCAGTCTAAAAGGCTCAATATGAAGAAGTGGTTCCATGAACATCTCCACATTCCTGTAATATACAGTACTGTCATTCATGAGATGGACAAATGGAAAGCTCATGCATCATCAATATTAATTAGCTCATGTAATATACAGTAAATCCAACCATTATTGCTAAAGCTAGTGGTCAGATTTTTTTATACTATTGGCTCAATCTATATAATAATTAATTTGTCATATATAATTATGTACAAATACAAAATAT
>Ga0307509_10011525_pt1 | contig 10689 bp, 6 predicted proteins | sample 10_EM_MG_FD_202245 | JGI IMG/M metagenome (GOLD analysis project Ga0307509, IMG submission 202245) | Populus trichocarpa ectomycorrhiza microbial communities from riparian zone in the Pacific Northwest, United States - 10_EM | ecosystem: Host-associated > Plants > Roots > Unclassified | place...
CGGGGGCGTGTTGAAGATATTATCCAATCTACTGAAGATAAACATGATCAGGGATTGCCACCATGATCAGGGATCCCTGATACTGAAGAGATCATGATCAGGGATCACTGACATTGAAGATAATCGTGATCTCTGATCATATCTGCCCAAGAGATTACTACTGATACTAAAGATAATCATGATCAGTGATTATTGATACTGGAGATAATATCATATCCACTGAGGATAATAGTGATACTCAAGATAAGCATGATCAGGGATCCCTGATACTGAAGAGATCATGATCAGGGATCACTGAAACTGAAGATAATCGTAATCTCTGATCATATCTGCACAAGAGATTACTGATACTGAAGTTAATGGAAATCATATCCGCAACAGATAGTCTAAGAATTGAGTGTATATCTTATCATTTATTGCTTCCTTAATTATAGGATTTTTAAATCAGAGATTGTAATTGATATAAGACCTTGATGTAACAGTATTCAATTAATTAAGAAAAACACATTTATGTAATTCTTCTTTCACTCATCTTTCTCTCTTCATTCTTATTAAATGTTAAAATATATATTAAAATATCTAATATCTAATGTAAAAAATTTGAGTTAATAATTATTATTAAATCATTGCTACAGTATTAGCTAAGTATTTTAAGCAATTTGTTTTGTCTTCTTACAAGAAAATAAATTATTATTTTTTCTAGCGAGAATAACTAATTCTAATACGTGTCCCTCTGTCTCGGTTTTTTTTTAAATAAGCCATAAATAAATAAATAATCGGAAAAAAGTATAGAAATCCCATTCTTAAAAATTAAATTGGACATAGTAGCAATTATCACACATCCCCTAGCTGCATCGTTAACAATTTTTCATTGTCTTACTTGATTGGTTCTTTAAAAATCACCATCTATTATTATTTAATTGAGAATTTTTTAATTTAATTAAGAATTACTAGAAAACCTAAATAATATATTGGTTTTTATCAAAGATTTGAGGGTGAAAGAGTGATACCTCTATCGCACCCTACATAAAATAAATTAATCTATAATTTGATATAATTTAAAATTTTAAAATATTAATCAAATTCTAATATTTTAATAAATTAATTATTAAATCCTAAAATATATATTAAAATATATTCTCACATTTTTATAAAAATACAACATAATTTTATTGCTACTTAAAATATTTACACAAATTCAAATTAAACACTTAATTCTTTTTATCTTCTCGATTTTTATAATTTAATAACATTAAAAAAAAAAAAACACAAACACACACATCCCTTTTTCTTTATAATGTATTTATCCTACACTCACATTTACATATTACAAAATAACAAGAATTCAAAATAAATCAAATAAAAGCAATCTAAAAACACACATCAACGTCTGAAAATTACAAAAGAAAGCCTCGGGAACAGTGCTGGAAGGTTTCTGGACATGGGAACAGTGGCGGCGCGTCTTCTCCACGCGCCGCCGCAAAAAGATCGCCAACAGAGGAAATCCAAAACGGCTTCCTCCCCTCTTCACTTGCCACGCCGGCAGTGACAGCCACCGTTACCTGCAAAAGAAGAAAAATACGCAAGACAGTCGGTTTTAATTTTTTTTCCCTTTTTAGATCTGCTCTTGGTCTTCCCTTGTTTCAGATCTGTTTCTTCTTTTTGTTTCACCTTCTTCTCTGTTTCAGGTGGCCGGCGGTATGTCCAAGAGGGCTGCCGGTCTGTGGGCGCTGCTGGGTTTTTGTTGCCGCTGGGGGCTGTTCGGCCGGCGCTAGGGGCCAAATGAAGGAGAGACCTGTCGATTCCTGTTTTGCGTGTGAGAGCAGTTGGATCTGTGCGGGGGAAGATCTGTTTTGCGTTTTGTTTCAGGGAGGGAGGTCTGTGAACAGGTGGGTGTTGGTCTGGCAGCTGCTTTGGCCAAGGGAAAGGGAAAAACTTTGGGCGGCGGCTTGGTTTTCAGAGGGAAGGGTCCGGCCGCTGGTTGAAGTGGAAGGATGACTTGGGTACTCTGTTGTTGATAAAGGGGGGCCTGGAAAATGGAGAAGAGAGGGGCGGCTGGAGAATGTTCTGTCAAAGAAAAGGGGAGAGCGGCTACCTCTCTTTCCCTGGCCGGGGAAGGGAGATCAGCAAGTGTGGTGGCGGCGGCTGAGAGGTTTTTAGATTTTTCACTTTTATTTGAAGGAAAGGGGCGGCTGCAGGGGGAGAAAGGGTTTAGGTTTCTACGTTTTTTTTTTTATGGCTTTAGAGTTTTTCTTCTACCTTCCAAAATTCCGCCCCTCCCCTCTTTTTTTCACTGTATTCTGGTATTTATAAAAAAAAAATGTCACTAGGTTTTCAAACCGATCCCTTAATTTTTCTTATTTTTTTATAATTTTTGATTTTTTTATAATTTTGAAAACGAGTAATATTAATGTTAATTCAACAAAAAAAAATCAGTAATTATAAAATTAACGTGTTAATAATTTAATGCGTTCAAAATATCTTTGAAATTTTAAATTCTTCTGAGATGATGTTGAAAATACTAAAAATGATACAAATATATCAAAATGTATTTTTTGGGGGGTTTTCATTGTTTTTTGCTATTTTTGATTTTTTCTAAAAATTTATAAAAAGCATGGGTCAAAAATTAGATAGCAACAACAATAATGGTTTTCCATAAACTTGAACGTGGAGAGGAAAGTCTCCAAATCCATTTTAGTAGCAAGGCTCTATTTTTTGACATAAGAAAGCCTACACGGAGGTCTCATTGTTTCTTATCGTGCATCACCAGCCTCCATTGAATCTTGCATAAAGATCTCTGCTTGGTACAACCGTACCATAAAAATCATCCTTGGATGGAGGAAAGTAATCTACATATCCCTTTTGACATCATGAATACTGACATAAAATAGATGACATAAAATAGATAGGTAGGGAGTTGAGAACACTTTTGATGAGACATAGTCACCCAGCCATGCTTAACAGCCTCATTTTCCACTAATTAAGCCTTTTACAAAATTTGTTTATAACTAGTTTTCAAGTGGAGATGCGAGATGGATTGGCCCCTAGTAGCGTGCCAAGATAATTGCATGGAAAAGAGTCAGACTTGCATAAAATATTCTTAGCCAAACTCAAACACAAATGGTCTTCTACGTTGACACCAATAATAAAGCTTTTATAAAAATTAATGTGAAGGCCTAAACTCAGAGCAAACCATCTCAGAAAATTTTTGACTTGAAGTAAATGGTCAATATCTATCGGGATAAATATTAACGTGTCATCTGTATATTGCAAATGGCTGAGGAAAAGTCCTAAAACGAACTGTAACCCTCTGAAAATGTTTTCCATAAATGTCCTATAAAAAAGGACCAAGAAGCCTTCAACAGCTATGTCAAAAAGAAAAGGGGATATCGGATCTCCTTGACGCAACCCTCGCAGAACAGAGAATTCATTTGAAGAGGATCCATTGATGAGAACCAAGAGTTTTAAGGAAGATAGACATTCATAAATCATGTTTCTCCATTTCTTGCCAAACCCCATATAGCTCATGATAACATCCAGGTAATCCTAAAAGACTGAGTCAAGGATTCAATGGTCAAGAAAAAAAAAAGAGATAAGCGAATGTGGCGGGAGAGAGAATGGGAGAAGAAACAAAGGAAAAGAAATAACGGGTCACTAGGGACATTCCAGAGCTCCATTTTTTACACACCCGGAACTATTAAAAATATTTTAACGACACGATTCTAACCACTCATTGAAAGACCACCAAACGAGATCGTAATTGGTTAGGGGTTTCGTTTGTGATTAATTTAGGGTTAATTGTGACCTTGTTTGGTGATCTTCTAAGGTGTCATTGAAATCATTTTGTTGATATCTTCCAACAGCACTGGATATGTTAAAAACGGAGTCTCAGTTTGTCATCGATGACCCTTTCTTTCTTTTCCTTTTTTTTCTTTTTTATATCTCTCTCCTGCCACATCATTTTATCTACTCTTTCTTTCTTAACCATTAGATTTTAAATCTTATCTTTTGACCATTGAATATTCATAAAATTTTGAGTTGACTTTTGTTTAAGTTAATTAACTTGTATAAGACATGCAATTTGATTTTAACTAAACAACTGATATTGAGAATAATATATGTGTACAAAATGATTGTTATTTCTCAAATATTTCTTCAACTTTTGTTATTCTCACAAAACTTTTACTAAATTGTGTCATTTTTCAAAAAAAAAAAAAAAGAGGAGCACATTCAAGCAATTTTTTATTTTTTTGGATGAAAAATGTAGATTCTTATGAACTTTAAAGAGTTTCAACTTTTTAGGACTCAAATTTAATTTTGTAATAATTTGATGATATACGATTACATGTAAATTTAGTGGCCACATCATAAATCTAAAATAAATAAAGTTAATCCTTATAAATTAATACTACTATGAAAATTTATTAATTATTCAAGCTATTATTTCACACAGTATAGTACCAAAGGAACTCCACATATATCCATGCATTCAAATAATACAATTAAATTTTGATCCATCTGAACGAGGCAGACTTACTGGATGCGATCAATGTGCCTTTAACTTGTGAAATTATGGCTGATGAAAATGAAAATTCAGACTACCAATGCACAAAATCAGTACAAGAAGTACAAAAATCCTTAATAAGTTGATGCACAAAGATTTTTAGGGAAAATTGTTTGTTTCTTTATTTATATCTTAATGAAAATATTTTTATGTTTTGATTTTTTTTTTCATGTTTTGTATTGCATTGTTTGTTTCTTTATTTATATCCTAATCTTATTTAATTTTAAAAAATATTTTTATATTTTGATTTTTTTTTCTATTTTCTGTTGCTGTTGCTTGTATTTAATGTCTTTTTTATGTTATTTCTATTTATTTCAGTTAGTATTATAACTGAATAATTCTTGGTTATAAGTGCCAAATAGAATATGGAAGGTTCTTATCGTTACCCAACATAATTTGGGATCTTTCAAAATTAAAAAGAAAAATGGATTTGTTATCTAGGTTTTTTAAAGTAAAAATTATAAATTATAAATTATTTTCGGAGATCCAAATAAGGGGTAAGTTATATTTTTTTAAAAATAAATTACCCTTATTGTATCCTTTAAAATAAAATGTTACCTTAGTTACATGTTACCCTATGATTTTATAAAATGAAACTAACTCTTCTGTGAAACTAGTTAAAATAAAATCCAATAAAAAAATATAAGTAAAAAATTGTTGATTTCATAATATGATTTTTTACAATTATATATATAAAAAAAGATAGCATAATTTTATGAAATAAAATTAAGCTTGGAAAGCAGTAAAAAAAACATGAAATAAAACAGTTAAATGAAATGATGATCATGATATTGCAAATTTGGTAAAAATAAAATATTTAATTTATTAATGATTAAAACTTAACATACCTAAATCTCCAAATCTTCAACAGTAAAAATATGGTGGGACAAACTGGAAACTTTCTTGTCTTCATTCTCAGCACCTACCGTATTCCAAGAATTGCCTGAATGAGAGGCCATTAAAGAATCATGGCAATCTCCACCAATCTCTTTATCCATCCATCTCCTGAAACTGTCGAGTTTGTTTAGCTCTCTTGATTCAATATTATATGAACATCCATTGCTGGCAATGCTCCCATCTTGGGCAGTAGAAGCAACTGCTATTTGAGATCCAGAGCGATTATGAAATTAGGGAGAAATCCAGCTCCTGCAATACCGACAAAATGTAAAGCTTCATGTTGTGAATTTCATCGTAGGAACCATTAACCTAATTTTAAAGGAGCGTATAGCATAATGCAAACGGCAGACCTGGATTGCTTTTTTAGGAGCTACAGTTGACTTTAAGGAGGATTGGTCCATCCACTTTCATTAGGTTTACATTGTTCACTGTTTGTTTGTGCTTTTGTGATTTAAAAAAAATTAAAATTTTTTTTCTACTTTAAATTAATATAAACATTTTAAAAAATAATAGTACCATGTCCCTCTATTTATTGTAACAGTGCATTTTGCCTCACGCTCAGCTGATCTTGCCTGGCTTTTTTTTTTTCCCGTCCTTTTGGGTGATGTTGGTGGGCTTGGGCTGGTATCGTGGTTGTTTTTACTCTTGGGCGTTTTCTCTTCGTTTGGCTGGGCTTGGGGCTGCTACCTGTTTGCTCAGCAACTCATTTTGCATCTGCCATCCACGCGGCCTCTCTTCACCTGGTTCCCTCGCTGCCCCTCCCTCTCAATTGAAGCCATCACGAGTTGAGAATCTCTCCAATTTACAGTATTGGCGCGGCTTGCCAAATATTTTTCTGTCATCTCTGGCTGCGATTTTGGCTTGCTGTTTCTGGGGGGTGGGAGCTGATTAGACGAGTTCTGTGTCTGATTTGAAGGGTTGGTGCGCTGGAATGGCTGCCCATGAAAAACGCTCCCAACTCGGCAGCGGGAGTTTTGCAGGATGTTCAGGGACCTTTTTGTTGGGATGGGTGTTGGGACAAACGTTCTTGCCTCTTCAACTGGATTTGCTTTCAATGGCCCATTCAATCTTCTTTTATTGGGGTGGGTTTAGGTACGAATTTTCAGCTTGCTTCCATTTCAGATTTTTTTTACTGTATAATACAGCCTTGCCATGCTTTGTCAATTCAACATTGGGTGACCTGCCACGTTAGCTGTGATAGTGATGCCTCCTGCCCTTGATATCGTCTTTCCCACCAGGGTCAGATGGGCTTTGTTTTTTTTAGTTCTTGGACTGTGCCTGTTTGATTATGGCTGTGAGACCTATAAAGGAGTCCATTTGCTAATTTATCTCTTTTGTTTACATGGTTTTGCATTTCTGCTTTCTCTCTTCTACTTAGTGCTGTAGCTCAATTGGAATTCAATTTACTGTCTTTGGTTTTTTGTTGTCTTTCAGGTTTCCGTTGTTTTTTCTTACTCCATGGTCGTTTGACAGTTGTTTTTCCATGTACTGTACTGTCCCGCTTATTTTTTTTGAGTTGCATTTAGCTCAGTGGTGTTGTTTTCTGCTTTCTTTCTCAGATTTCCAGCTCTTTTGATGACCTTTTGCTGGCTCAGCCACCTGGTGTTGTGTTGCCCCAAGCTGGTTTCTTTAATTCTTTCATCTAACAGCTCCTTGCTTGAGGGAAGGAGGCTGTCATTTAATGTTTGTTAGAATTAGTTTAAGGACCATAGAGTAAAGTAGGAAAATGGAGGAGCTGGATGAAAAGATGAAAACCAAGCACGCAAGATAAGGTAACAATAAACAGTTATGTTCTGATGCTTAATTTGAGTTAAATTATTTAAATTTAGTAAACATGATAATTATATTCCTCCTCGAGGATCCCAGTCTACCAGAGTTGAGTCTCTTCTTGAAATAAGGTGTATTCAAGTCTTTATTCCCAGGATAGGCTTATTTACTACGGCAATTTTTTCCATATCACCCTCCAATTGTCCATGTCGTGTTGCGGTTCGCAGTAAATTAGGTGCCTGGAATACTTCAATTCACTCCACTGCTGCTGCTATCAATTTCGATCTATGCTATGAAGTATGAACATGGCTGGCTAGAGGATTTGTGGTTGTATTAACAAATTGGCAGGTTATTTGTTTGGTCTAGCTGTTTAGTGAAGGAGATGTCAGGGGAAATTATGAGGGTGGTCTTGACATCCGGACTGCTAGAGAAGCCATCTTTATATGGCAGCAAAATAGCTTCCTCTTAGACATGCTAGGATTCCTGCAGACATTTGCAACTACCTTTTCCTCTTCAGTGTATTCACAGAATGGTGAGTTACACCATATAAGCTAACAAATGGTGCCACTGCTGTTGAATTTTTTTTCCTATGTTCTGGACATGCAGTTGATTGGAACTTATTGGAAATTTTGTGTGTGACAAGTGCCAAACAAAATTCAGAAGTGATGGCTCTCTTGCTAATCTAAACTCATGAAATGTTAAAAACAACTCAGCTTGATCTATACAACCTGGGAAGGTTAGTTTGGGTGGTGATGGGCAGTAAGTTTTCTTAGTTGGAAAATGATTTCTTTCAACCTTCTTTCTTAGATTTCTATCCAGTTTAAAAATCTTGCTGGGATCTCAGCCAAATGCTTAGAAATTCGATTTCACTTCACAGTGTCAAACAACTGCCAACACTTGCTTTATAAACTGTTATGGCTTGATATGATTTGCAACTCATGTTTGTTTTTTTTTATCTTAAAATATTGACTTCTTTGCTGGTATTATGTTTGCTTTTAGGCAGGCTGGTTCGCTACAGTTACAGTTCACACCATTTTTTTGTGCTTAGCAGCTGTTTTTTTGTTGCTTTTTTTACCTGGGCATCTTCACTTGCATTTTTCCCTGCTGTTCTGCTCACTTCGTAACATCGTTGCTGAGGCTGCATCCATAGTTTGGCATTGCTGTCTCCTCAGTCTTCAGTCATTTGGTTAGTTTTTAATTTGTTCAATTTCGAATCTGTTTCCTATTTGTTTTTTTCTTTGCTTCTTTGGCCGCCTTCACACTTTGAGCCATGTGTTTTTGCTGTTTAGGGGTTGTTGTTTCTGTCCTTTTTAATTTTCTAGGTTTCCAGTTAAAAGATCATCGTTGTGTCCTGTGTATCCATTGCATCCTTTGGCTCTTTGCTGTTCATTTGGCTGACATTCCTAGCTGTTTTCTTCTTGCCTTCAATCCTTTGGTAAGCTTGTGAGCTCTATTTTCTTATGTTGATGCTCCTTTTCTTCCATACAGATTCTTGGTGAAGGAAAGTAACTTTACAGATTTTTTTTTGGGAATACATAAGAATACATGCTTGAATCCATGCGTTTTTAGCTTTGGTCAATCAACCCATGTGGATGCTATTGTCGTTTACTTTTAAAGCTATTTCTTCAACACTAACCAGTTGCTTTTCCAGCTACTTTTACAGTGTGTGTTTTACATTTTGGAAATTGTTTTAGCATGCTAAGTCGAGTGGGAATGGTTGTCGACTTAGCATGCTAAAACAATTTGGAAATTGTTTTAGCATTGCTTGAGTAACAATGGTTAACTTTCATCGGCTGTTGCGTGTTGCAATGGCAAAGCAAATTAGCACCATTCAGTTTTGATTGATTATGCGTGATAGATTTCAATGTGTAAAAGAGCTGATTCAACCTGGATTATGCATTTTTTGAAGCCACTCTTTCTCAATGTAGGCGCAACATTAAAGCCTAACACATTGAAATAAGAAAAACGAAGCTGATTCCCAAGCATGACGCTACGCAAAGCAAGTTGAACAAAGTTGCTCGCAGCATTCACAATCTTATTTTCCAGCTGCTCCAATTCATTTAGACTCTTTTATCTCAATTTCCACTCTTTTCCTTGGCTGTTGGCACCAAATCCCTGCCATATTCTTGCTGTTTCTTCAGAAGCAGATTGTCTTATGTTCTGTTGTTTACTCCACTGTTGTGCAGCACTGGTGCCAAGTCAACAGCGGACAGCCGTGGTAGACGTTCACGGTTTCAGAAGAGGACTCGCACCAAGGCATCCTCCCTAGCAAAGGCCCCTCTCTCTTTTTCTTTTTTTCCTTTCCTGCATGTTAGATTGCTGCTCAATATTGCTGTTTTTATCTTGGGTCATCTTCTGTTGTTACACCATTTCTTTCCTTCAATGCTGCGCGTGTGGCCATGTTTGCTGTTTTGACATGTGCTGCTGCCCACGCATTATTATTCCAATGCAATTGCTCCTCATTGCAATTATTTCTCCCTCTTGGTTTTCTGAGCTACAGGTTCGGCTTTATGTAGAAGATATATATATATATATATAAACAAAGCCCATAATCTTATTTGGATTCTAATTTTTTTTTCGGTGCTATGATACAAGTTAAATTAGATTTTTTTTAATATAAAAAATATTTATATTATTTAGTATTTTTATTAAACTTAATCTATCTAGTCAATTTAAAATTCTTCTTCCTTAACTCATTACCTAGTCTTAGTTTAATATTAATTTTATAAGAATTGTCATCATCTTATGATTTAATAATTTCAAACAAAATTAGAAAAATAAATAAAAGCCTGGAATCTTATTTGGATTCTAAATTTATCTAACTAATAATGAGTAAAAAATTGATAAAAGAAGATTAAACCATGTTTGGAAGTGAGCCCCAAATAAAGGTTGATCAAATTTTTTTATTTTATTAAAAATATTTTTTTATATATTTTTGAATTGTTTTAGCATGCTAATCTCAAAAATAAATTTTAAAAAATAATAAAAAATATTATTTTAATATATTTTTAACCGAAAAATATTTTGAAAAACAACCCGCTAGCTTACTTCCCAACACTTTATTATAATATTATAAAATGCTTTTATTTCAGCAATCAAAAAAAAAAAAAAAATTAAAGGAAAAGGCAAACACTTCAAGCATTGCAATGCAAGAGAATAGTCCTGAGATACAGAACAAATTATAGCATGCTTAACGATGGACCCTCCATCCGCAAACTCTACCGAGGGTAGAGCTCAGAGATTGAAGCCTCATTGATTGAACATGGGACAGATGCACTTCGGGATTGATCAGACTCGGTCCAAGTTGATGTTGTCCCAGGCAGTACCGTACTGTGAGCAAAAAATGCAGGCTTCTGAGGTACTGGAAGAGTGACGGAGTAAGAACTTAGCATGATAACAACTGAAGCCATGTTTGGTCTATCAAGTGCATTTTCCTGCACACATAGTAAACCAACGTGGAT
>Ga0307509_10011526_pt1 | contig 10687 bp, 6 predicted proteins | sample 10_EM_MG_FD_202245 | JGI IMG/M metagenome (GOLD analysis project Ga0307509, IMG submission 202245) | Populus trichocarpa ectomycorrhiza microbial communities from riparian zone in the Pacific Northwest, United States - 10_EM | ecosystem: Host-associated > Plants > Roots > Unclassified | place...
TGGGGAATGCATCAGAACACATATCTAGTTCAAGTCGCAGTGGAGAAGCCATGGGATCACTATTTTAATTTATTTGCCAAATAAGCTTGCCTAACTGAACTAACCTGTAAGAATGCACAGAGAGAAAGCCGGCAGTAAGAGCCACTATCCATTGACAAAAACCAAGGGGCCTTTTCTTCCAGAATGAACAAAACAGATGCACAGCTTGATCCAAAGAGAAATGCAGGGGAGCCAATGCCAGAGAAGAAACCAGACTAAAATACATTAACTGTGCAAAATGTGGAGAAACTGCATGAGCTTCTTTTGCACCTGTGACATTCAGAAAAAGAGTGAGAAACAAACTCTTGCTAATTACGATGGTAGGAAGATAGCATGAGTAGTACCAAGAACTACACTCCCATTCCAACGGACAAAAGCAACAAAGGCCACCAATACTATAAAGAAGGGGCTAAAGGAGAATAAAAGTTTTGACTTCATATTCCATGATGTCAAACAGATTGCCTTAATCTCATCAAGAAAACCTGCAATATAGTACTAGAATGGTGTAAAAAAAAGCGCATGTGCAGAAGAATTTAGCAAAACTTCATAAATCACTGACTCATTAAACTAAACAATAAGTGAAACAGAACCTGATGAATGGCTTGTTGAATAGGTGAGTGTACTCGTCATAGAACTTTTGCTGTTATCCACAGCACTATTGGGCTTTCGTCTTCTCATGTTTGAGCCAACTATGATGTGATTGTTTGGGACTGAATGGCCAGTTTTGTTGCCCGTGGTATTTAAGTTGTCTACTTTCACACTCTCTCTTTGATGGGTCAGAGTAATATCCATGACCCCAGTGCATGCAACAAAAAGCATCCAGACAATATTCGTCTGTCGGATGAAAACTGCATAGGCTCCAAGCTGCACGAAACCAGAAAAATAAAATAAAAATGAGCATTTGTAAGAAATCAAAATGACAGCAGTGATCTTTACAATTTCATCACGGTTTCTTATAGTATGATTTTATTGCATCTCCAGAAACACAGTAGCACAAAAGTCTCTTGTCAATAATGAAAATCACCATTGAAATATCCAAGCAGCACACCATATTATTATTGTACCTTAGAAATTGCACTTTCCTACTTTCAACACACTTGGTGCATTGCTCCTCAATCAACTTGTCTACTTCAGGTTCTTGAAGTCTACAGTTCTTGGTCATTGAGGTAAATAAAGGAGAAACTAATTGCATGGAGCAGCTAATTGCATACTCTAATAGTTAAATTTGTGAAAACAAAACAGAAAATCAACCACTATGTTTAGCAACACCACGGCAATAATAAAATGTTTACTGGAAATTGCTTGAACTAGGGACTGCATAAGAATGCCAAGTAATCAACGAGGTTCTGATGCTAGAGAAAATATCAAGTGTATCCAAGAATTCTGGTAGATGAGCTAAACTTTAAGGAGCATCTGAGATTCTAATACTTCAAGTTCAGGTTCTCATTTGTTAAGAGTTTACTATATGAAACTAAACCTCCTGGTCAAATTCCTTCAAAGTTTCCCTCCTCCCTTGGAAAGTCCAAGCTGCCAGGGATGCTCCAGTATCAATCAAAAAATAAGAAAAAGAAGTCCACACTCTATAGGAAACATGTTAATGCTCCATGGATAAATAGTATACTAGATAATCATGCAAAAAGAGAACTGGAGCTAACTCCTTTACCAATGCACTTAAGTGGTATTTCTTCTTCAAGCATGCAAGATACATAGCAAGAACTGTAGTAAGTGATGCAACATCTGTATAATAAAGGAACGTGAAGAACCAGTGGAGCGGGTACAGCGCCAGAACCACCGCAAAAATTGTTGCTTTTCTTTCATCAATATTTGGTCTCAAGAGGGTGATGATCTCGTATACAATAACACTACATAATATTGCCAATACACCATTCACAGAGCGAAGAATTGGTGTGGAGCACAATTCAGAGAACAATGACACCCCACGTATGAAAAACATGCCTGGAAACAAAGAAGCAACATGGGCAAGTGAAAGATAGTACCTGCAAGAGTTTTTACATTGCAAACATATCAACTCCTCCAATAACATAACCATCCTAACACAATTATATGGAGCCCAAATACACACAGAGATTCAAGCAAACTTATCAAATTCAATCTCAAAACAAAAAATCACTATTTTACTAATTTGACAACTGGGGAAGCATAAATCAATCAGATTTTTTTTTCTTTTATCAAGCTAGAAATTAAAAGAAATGAGAGAGAGTGCAAATACAGGCCAGGTGGAGTAGTGATCATGGGATCCCAACTTGCAAAATTGCCTTTGCAATATTGTTGAGCCTGAGGAATATGGAAAATCTCGTCCTGCACAGGGTGTAATTCTTCTTTACAAATGTGTGATCAAACATGAAAATTAACAAAAAAAATCGACATGGGTTTACCAACAATCTTACCATGTATGGTTCAGGTACAATTCGATTGACGAGGATTGATATGGGAATAACCCAAGAGCTCACTATCAATGCGACTGCTATTCTACCCATTCCAGATTTAAATAATTATGTAATTGATATCTCTTTGGACAAGGCCAGGTTTTCGGAGAGGAAGCGAGAAAAGCAACGAGGGAAAACTGAAAATTAGAAGGGAAAAATACGCCGGCGGCGAGACAGAATGCCACTGTGAAAGTGAAACCAGAAAGGCGAAGGGGCCAAAGTCTTTCAAATCAGCCCAGTTAAGTAATCTAAATTTGTTGGCCCATTTATATTGCACGAATCCAATTTGTTACTAATCATATAGGTTGATCCTCGTCAATCTAAATTCGATTGACGAGGATCAACCTATATGATTAGTAACAAATCAATCCCTAAACTTCAAACTTTTGCTGCTTTTTCCCATACTTTTCTTTCCTCAACGAATTCATCCCCCGTCAGTTTTCTTAGAAAAAAAAAAGAACTTATTAATTTTTTTATGAATAAAATGTAACGATATTATATTTTAAAGCATTTGACTTAGAAAAAAGGTGTAAATTAAACATTTTTACTTTTTAATTGACAAATAAGATGCACCTACTTTGTCTTTTTAAATCTGAACTTTTCTTCATATCTAAATACATTTTCGGACATGTAATCATAAATTTACTTTTAAATAAAATATATATTACTATAAGGCAAAGTTTGCACAAAGATAAATTGATAGTATAAAGGCACGTGTGAATTTTTTTTTATCATTTATTTGACTTGAAAATAAATGATAACGGAAAAAAAAATGGAAATTAATTACAAACCAACAATGATTTTATCAAAATGAAGAGTTTATTTATTTATTTATTAATTACTCAAAAAGTTATATGTGTGTGTATATATATATATATGTAATAGAGGTATTTATTAAAAATAAAATGGAAAAAAATGGATTGGATTTAAATGAAAAAAGCATAATGTAGTTATGTTGTTTTTCACTTACCCGTATAATTTACATCCTGAACCTTGTAAATAGTATAATATTTTAAATCTCACTGTAGTTTTTAAAAAAATCAATAAAAATTATAATATTGTTATTATTATTAAAAAGCTTTTATATTAAATATTACGAATTTGCTGCTCAATAATAAAAAAAAACACTGGCCCCCGACCTCTGAACCCAAAATCAAATCTTGTTGTAAGCAAAAACTGAGTTTTGATATTGAAGACCATCATCAGTCTTGTCTTCTCCATGTTAGACTCGCTATTCCAACTTGATGGCCTTGCCTGCTGAAGAACATCAACCCTGTCTTTGTCATTAGATTCATCAAACCATGAAAAAATCCTTAATCCACTAGCGGTACTTTATCCGCAACAAATCTCAATATGCAATTCGTGGAAAAAGACAGCAGAGACTATTTTTAACTCACTGTTTCAACAAACTTTGAAGGTGTTGATTAATTCAGAACCAGCGTCATCAACAAACGAAGCTGTTTTCTATAGCTTTTCCTTGTGTTTTTCGAATACAAAGGAAAAGCAATATTACAATTTTAATTTAGAAATAATTCTGTGATTAACAAAACAAAACAAAACAGAATTTATGCTTTATTTGTAGTCATATATAATTAATTTCAAATATATATAATATTACAATATTATTTGTAGAAGTGGTTTTCTACAAAGTAAATCATATCCCAAGTCTTGCTGCCACTTCTTATGATTTCATGGTAATTTAAATTGATTTATGGATGAATACGTGAAAGAAAAGAAAGCCTGGGAGCTCATGTGATAGTGGGTATGTAATTAGACTAGAGGGGTTTAATGGCGGGTAGGTAATTCTGGAGGTTTACCAAATCTCAACGCCTTGAAGGAATCCGAAGCTTAGAAAAATCTAACGCAGGAGGGACTGTGTGATGCTTACACTACACCTTATACGATTTGGACATCTGCATATATAATGGGAGAGTTAATTATATGTACTGATATTAATTTATAATTAAGCAGGATATAATGAGATCGTGTAATTTTACATAAATAAGTAGGATAGGAGTTTTAAATCTATTTTAAAAAAAAAAGAACTTAAAAGGTGTGAAAGAATTAACAATAAAATTAAATCATTTTGGAATCTTGGACGTATTTATTATTCAATTAATTATATATAACTATATCTATGTACGCCAGTACGCCTACAAAACCATTTAAATATTTCTAACTGCTAATAATTGATTGTTTCAGCGAGGTTCATTAGTGCACGGCTGGTTTTTGTCAAACATAATTGCTAACTTGACTTGTTAGTTTTGATGTTTAATAATTAGGGAAACAAGTCCGTGAATGTGGAGGGTGAAGCCTCCTTCCTTGGCGAAGGATCCTATGCAATCTGATCCTTCCCTCTTTAAGAGCTCACCTCAGCTATAAACCTGTCCCATCTCTCTCTTGAAGAAGAAGAAGAATAGAGAGAAAAAACTGAAAATCTAGCTATCTGAGAGGAATCATGACTAAACAAACACAAAAATAGGGTAGTTTGACGATTATAGTCCAATCCATCTGGGATATTTGTAACAAAATCGCTCCCTCCCTCCCTTTTTTTTCTTTTTTTATACGTCTTATTTCTTCTCCCATGATCTGCATTAATATATGGTAGCTTATCCTCGTGTTCTCGAATTTGTTGTAAAAACCTCCTTCTCGATAAGTATGTCAAGTTCAGAGCTGTTTATTGTCAAAGAAAACAATGAAGAGAAAGAACTCAACTTCTTGAGTAAGAGACCCATGTTAGAATTTCAAAAAGAAAGTCATGCAACGACCTCACGAGATTCTGATCCTCCTCAACAGCTTCAAGAGCAAGAAGCCAAAAGCGAAGTACATCATGAGAGCCAAGAAGAATGCAACAATACTTTAGATCCCAACTCTATTGAAAAGCCGTCTTTAGAAGCAGTTCTGATGGAAACATATGTTGTTGGCGACGATGACGACGGATTCAAAACTCCAACATCTTTGGATCACAAGATTTCTATCACGAAATGCCCACCTGCACCGAGAAAACCCAAGTCGTTCCTATCAAGGAAAAGAAAAGCATCGCCACCGAAGGCACGTACAATTCTACAGCTTGATCTATCACAAGAAATTGAGGCAGTATTTCCTAGTACCATTGTTGTTGATTTGCAAAAAAAGATCAAGAAATCTCCAAGTGACAACGACATAACCGGTGAATTTATACCTTCTCCAACTTGATTTTTAAGTTAATTATGTAGAAATTACACTAGTCAGATTATAAATACTGGCTGCAGTAATATTGAAGTAAACCTTCTTATTTTGTTTAGTAATTTTAGCGACGTTGGTTGAGGAATTTGATTGTGAAAATAACATGTATACCACGTACGTAGATTTTCTGTCTCTATTTTTTTTTTCTTTGAGAAGCATGCCCAGGATCTTGATAGCAAAGCCAAATGATGCATGTGAGGAAGGATGATTTTCATTTACAACAAAGATCGGGTCTTTCCATATGTCAAAATGGTGTATGACAAAATCCCTGTTTATAGAATTTTCTTAGATTTGTATAATGTACGAAGTTTGGCTTTCCGAGAGAAGCAAACATCCTCCATGATGAGTGCTGTCAGCTGGAAATAACACTGAATAAACATTATCTATGGGAACGCCATTGAAGGGCCATAATTCGATGCAAGAGGCTATTCATTCCTACTGTATTTAAAATTTATTATTAATTCCTACATGTGAGTGACGGTGTTCGAGGGGACTCCCCGGCTGGTTTCCGCACAATTCACATCAACCTTAGAACATTCATGAACGAGAGTTTAATCCATAAAAAAGAAATTTGTTTATGATGTTTCACAGTGAAATGAGAAATGGCTTATAAAATATGTTTTGTTATGCAGTAATTATCCCTTAATATTGCAATTAAAAAGAAATTTTAAAAAAAATACAAGATTTGGCATGATTCAAGTGATTGATTTTTATTTTTACTATATCAAAATAGAGTTACATGATAAATCTTAAATCATTCAATGAATCTTAGTACGAGCATTAATAATATTTCTGGGATTTTCAAGATTTTCTTTGAGGTTAAGTAATTCATCTATCCTGCCTTGTATAATTATGAGTGCGTTCTTCCACACATTTTTTGCGAGAATCTTTCACCCTATATATGCGCTTACGTATTCATATTTTTCTTCTTTATGCCTTTTAGTTTGAATGAAAATGCATCTATAATCACAAAAGAAAACTAAATCTTCAAAACCCAAAAAAGTGAAAATTTAATTTTGAAATATTTAAAAAGATTGAAAAGTTAAGAGAAAACCTAGAAATTACATAAATAAATTATGAAAACCTAGAAAAATAATAAGAAATCGGAAAAACTTCATTTTTTTTAAAATAAAAAAAGAAAAAGAAAAAGAAAAAGAAAAAGAAAAGAACGATTTTCTTTTGAAGTTTTCTTATTTTTTTTTTCTTTTCTTCTCAAGTTATATGCTTGTCAAGATGGCAGTCTTGTTTTTCTCGAGTAAGTGGCTTGATTCAACTGGTCGAGTTTATGAAGTTACAATGTGTGGAATCACACCTTACCATGCAAAGAGGTTAATAAGGAAAATAATGGTGACGTGTTTCCTTTGATGATTTGGACTTTGTCACAGCTCACGCTCCGCGCTAGGAATAAGTAAATAAAAGAAATTAAAAAATAGAAAAAAATGTTTTAATTTGAAATAAGGAGTGAAAAAGTATCTCTTATCAAAACTCCATTTTCTTATTCATATGTTTTTATTTTTTCTCTTACAAGAAAAAACATGTTTTTTTAAGAATTATTTTTTACAATTAAAACTTATCATAAAAAAATTATAATAAAAAATAATTAAATAGATAGTTTATTTATATTAAATGTGCACCAAGTAAAGTTTTTAAAAATTAAGCATATTATATTCATAAATAATTATTAAAAAAATAATCATTAGTTTATTATAAAAGCTATAACATTATTTGAAACCATTTCATAACCAAATAATTATTTAAATATCATTTAATTGTATTTATTTAATATTGAAAGAAAAGCTAAAATGTGTGGGAGTTTCACAGTAGCTCTACACACAGATTACTATGAATTACTACAGTGAAATTATCTTTTTATCCTTGAGTGGAGAAAATTTAAGCTAAAAATTGTGTTTTTTGGGGTTTAGTTGTGATATAAATTTAGTATGTTTCTATGATTAAAAAAAATAGGGTTTGGAAATGTGTTTTGTCTTTTTAAATGGTGGTGTATGAAATAAATCTTTAAAGTTCATTAGGTCTTAGTTATGCTTGAATTCAAATTTTGTATATTTTTTTTATTATAAATAAGAAAAGTTACGTACTACATGTATGTTGTTTCTTGCTTGGATGATGCATGAATGAAGAAAAACTTGAATTTTCCTTGTTTATGAGCTTAATTGGTTTTCGATTTGGAAAGAATTTAGCTTGGCCATAACTATCAGTTTGATTTTTGGTCTAATCTTAGGCTTTATCGAAAGATAATATGTTTTCATAAAAAATTTTTTTGTTGAAATACAAAATATTTCATCCAAGTCCTAAATCGACAAAATATTTTATTTTTAGGGATCAATATCAAAATTTTCTATCCCAATCCAAAAACAATCAATGAAATATTTTATTTTTAGGAATTAACATCAATATCTTTTTTTTGTCTAAACCCAAAATCGAGGAAATCTTCTAGTTTTAGAGATTAATGTCAATTTTTTTAAAAAAAATCCAAAATCAATGAAATTTTCAATTTTTAGGGATTGATGCCCAATTTCATCAAAAACTTAAGATTTCCATTAAAATCTCATAATTGACAAAATCTTCTATTTTTAAGGATTAACGTCAAAATTCTTGTTAAAATCCCAAAACCATCAAAATATCCTATATTTAGAGATTAACGTCAAAATCTTTGTTAAAATTTACAAAATCAATGAAATTTTCTATTTTTAGAGATTAAGGTCATTTTTTTGTTAAATTTTCTTAATTGATGAAATCTCCTACTTTTAGAGATTAATATAAAAAAATATTTGTTATAATTCCCACATTGATGAAATCTTCTATTTTTAGATATTAACGTTAAATTTCTTAACAAGTTTTCTACATCTTTTTTTTTTAAATATAAATATCATAAGATACATCATAAAAAAAATAGGTTAAAAAATGGAATTAGATGATTAACAACATGCGTAAAATAAACCTAAAAGAAAACATTTAACAAAGATAACTTTTCATTTGAAAAGATACGGTAAGAGTGACGATAATCTTCTTTTAAACATAATTAACTCGGTATCTGAATTTCTAATACTAGTGTTTATTTTAAGATTTATAATTTTATTTAACTACTAGGTGGTAACTTTATTATTTTTATTTCCTCTTTAGTTTTGGAGAGTCTTATATTGGTCACGGTGTGATAACTCTCATAAAAAGATATTTTCATCAAAACAAAAAAGAATAAGGAAAGATAGTTTTGATTGAAGAGATGTAATTTTTCCCCCTCTTAACTCAAATTATTGAGATTTTTATGAATAATTATTTTAATTGATTTTATTTTTTTATTAAAAAAGATGCATTAATAAAAAAATAAAAATTCATATAATAAAATATATTTCTTTTTAGAATTTTCATCATTGCTTTTCTTGCAAATATCAATTTCCATTATAATAAAATTAAATAAATATTGATTTTAAAAACCGCAATGGAAGGCCAAATTGCACATAACCTAAAAATAAACCAAAATGGGAGGTGGAGATGGCTAATAATAAAATGGGAATACGATTGGGCAGCGGAGAGCTAGTGAAGCCTAAAAATCCAGCCCAATTTCATCGTTCGTGGCTCCAACTAGCCGCCTGTTGGTTCAATAGCAAAAAAATCGAAAGACGTATAGACCACTTGAGCCAGCGTTGACCTTCAGAATAAAGCAAAGCTACGTGCTGAAGAGGAAAAAATAAATAAAAAGGTTAAATCAGTCCCCAAACTATATATTAGTTTATAGAGCAGTCCCCGGTTTTCAAATCCCTGCTAATGTTTCCCTATACTTTGTTTTGGTCTAACAAGGTCGCTTCCATTTCCTTTCTTACCATACAATTGAATTATTAAACTCAATTTTATTAGCTTAAAGTTCTATGATATTGTATTTTTAAATTACATGCTTAAAAATGGTGTAAATAAATCATTTCTTATTTTGTTAATTGACAAATAAGTAACCATCAATTTGCCTTTGTAATTTTAACTTTTTTTTATAGCTGAACACATTTTTTCTCGCATGTGTAATTATAAAATATTAGATTTTTTAAATATATTAATATGTATATATTTATTTACAAATTATTATAACTATTATATAAAGTTGGTATAAAGATACTTTATTGGTACAAGGACATAATGGCATGAAATCTTTTATAATTTCTTTAACTTGATAAGATGAAAAAATGATATAAAAACCAATTTAATTGTCATAATTTTATTTTATTTTATTAAGTTAATCATAGTGTTTCAATATATTACATGAAAAAGGTATTTGCTTGTACAAATCAAATGAGAAAAGATCATATCAATGTAATTTACTTTGGAAATGAACAAGGAAAAAAAATTCAATTTATGTTTTTTCTTAAGCATATAGTCGGAATATAATATCATAAGGATATTATTCCGTATTTTAAAACCAATTTAAACTGACATGTGAGCGGATAGATTAAAGGAATGAAATTAGCAGGATTTGAAAGTTTGAGGACTTAATTGCTAGTAGAAAATAAGTCTGGGACTGATTTGTAGTAATTCCAAAAGACTAGAAAAGGGAACGTGTAAACTAGAGCTTTGCAAATCCCAACAGGAATTCATGAACTGTGAAGGGAACGCACGAGAATAATGATAAACCTACGTGCGACGTGAAGAGATGTAATAATAAGGCAATGACACCCTTAATTTGACCGTTTCCTTTGTCTTAAAAAACCCAAAACGCCAACTGCACCCTCCTTGTTTTCCTCTCTTCCATTCCCACCCCGCCCAGCCCCACTCCACTCCGCCTCCTGTTCGTTCAATCCTCCCTCCCTGCAGCTCCTTCTTTGCTCCCCCCCCCCCCCCCTTTTTTTTTTCTTGGGAAACCCCACAGAAGTTGGTATCCAATATATTAATGTGCCAAAATGGAGCGAAAGAGAACGCTTACCATGAACTGGGATGCCCTGGGCGATCATGATCATGATGACGATGACCGTTTC
>Ga0307509_10011527_pt1 | contig 10687 bp, 6 predicted proteins | sample 10_EM_MG_FD_202245 | JGI IMG/M metagenome (GOLD analysis project Ga0307509, IMG submission 202245) | Populus trichocarpa ectomycorrhiza microbial communities from riparian zone in the Pacific Northwest, United States - 10_EM | ecosystem: Host-associated > Plants > Roots > Unclassified | place...
TGCAGATTATTTACTTACCAAATCCTGTCTCTTGGAAAGGTCGACAGTAAATTTGCTAACAATCACTCTGACAAATTCCATGCTTATGTTCGATTGTAAAATAGAATCTTCCCTCAACCTTTGATCCACATCGAAAACTCTATGAGCCATTAACAGTTATTCTCTAACATATCTGCATATTATTCATTAAAAAAAATCTGCATAAGATACAATCTTTGGAATCATGATCAGGTGCTTAATACCTTTTTAGAGTTTTTGTGTCATGCTTCATGGTTACATGGTGGAGTTGGTGCAAAGAGGAGATAGTTGGTCAGTTGAAGCCTCCTACGGTTAGATCTGGAGTGGGTGATTGTTGAGAAATTTTCTCGAAGTATGAGAAAAAATATTCTTATTTTAGCTTTGTTATAGTTAACATTCCACGTTGTGCTGTAATATGTTCTTTCTTTCAAAGCTCCTTTTCCTCCTGTGGCAATGTTGGAGAGGGATGAAAGGTTCTAGTCCATCAACAAGCAGAAAGACATGTCTCACCAGCTTGTACAATATTAACAGGAACATTGAAGTAAGAGCTGATGAACCTCAGGATACTTGAATGACATGTACAATTTTAACCAACGTGTTGGAATGAAAGCCGATGAACTTTAAAATTCTTATGGCAGAGGTACTTTATTAGTTGGATTGTTTTATGAATATTATTTTTAGCTTTTCTTTTCCTTTAAAATTCTTCTGGCATAAGTTCTTTATTAGTTGGATGTTACATGAATATTATTTTCCAGCTATTATTTCACCTCTGGCTTGAAATATATATCCTTGTATCGAACACAGAACCTTGCATCTGTTGTTGAGGACAATATGTTTACCTCAGTAGGATATCCATCGAAGTCGTTGTGGGTTTATTGGTACACATAACTGGGGAGGGACTTCTTATGAATACGTGAAAACTGTCCTCTATATGCCATCAAATCCATAGAGCACGCTTGCAAGATTTTTCAAATAGAATTGCAAAAAGAAATATTGATGGAAATACATAAAATGTCTTTGACTTGATAAATTTTGACAGAAAATCACGACGCCTTGCTCACAAACACTCTAAGACAAACAACTCGAACATGTTCTTCAAATTTCACAAATTCTTAGTAGCTTAGATGGACTGTGAACCTTAGCAATGTCTCAGCACCATCTATGAAATGCTGACCAGAAGGTATAAGCGATCGGACCTCTGCAAAACCCCTAGCATTCTTGAATTTACCAGTGCCACCGGTAACTGACAGACGTGACATGGTGCTTCCGATCTTGTAAATGCCATAAAAGTTGAGGCTATCACCGTACTCACCTCCTTCAAACATAGCTGTAAATGCCATCATCTGAGTGCTCCCATCTGCTGAACTTGCCACATATACACCTTGAGCTTTGCCTACAGACTGTGACCCCAGTTCCGGACTAGAGGTTAGTATATCATCTATAACAGTTATCGTTCCAAAGCCAAGTCCTAACCCATCAGGTCCTAATTGGGTTTGAGGATTGCCATTGAGGATCTGACCATTTGGTTGTCCTGCAAAAGTAGTGCCAGCTAAACCAGTTCCCAGTGGGATACCGTTTATGCCATTTACAGTCGGAATGACGCCATTGGCATTTGGGATGGCTACACCGTTTGGCGGGACAAACCCTATTGGCCTTGCAAAGGGCACTTGGCCACTGTATATGTTACCCAGCAAGCCGGTTATTGGCCTAGCTGTCGGGTTGCTGCCACCGAGAATGTCATGCATATATAACTCAAGGATTGGTTCTTCTCCGGTTGCTGCTACAGGGTCAACCGCAGCGCAGATTGCTGCTGGATATTGTGCTAAAGCAATTAGCAATGCCAGTAGAATGGAAGCTGATGGTTCCTTGAACATCTCAATGTGCGTGTATAGGAATATACTGGAAGTCTAGGATATTGAGGATGAAGATTTTGGATGCATGTGCACTCCATGCTCTGTATATGAAGATAGACTGAATGGAGTTGTTATTAGACCAGGGAGGTGAACTGGTGAAGTTGTTGGAGAAATGGTCTTTCAGAATATTTCCTTTCGATGCAAAATAAAAATGGCGGACAGGGAGTCGTTGAAAAGTACAATGATTTTGAGGTCCACTGGAGATCACAGGACCAGAACCTTACCAGACTGTGATGTATTCCATAACCACTATGACTCGAGCAATTAGCCAAGAACTTTGTGGATTAGATTGATAAATAAAAACAGTCTAAGAAGCTGTTTAAATAAATAGTTTGACTTAAAACAATTCAAATTTTTATTTGATTATTGAATTCAATTCAAATTTTACAAGTGAATTTCTACAAAAAATTGAACTTTTATTGAGCTTTCTTTCACGTTCCAAATTTATTCGCTCCATTCTTGCTAAATTCCACTTTAAATCCTCAAAAATTACCTTTGAAGTTTTGACCTATATTTTAGATTTTTTCCTTGTTAATTTCAGATTTTAACTTTTTTTTTTCAATTGATTGTTTTCTAGTTATTTATTGAATATTTTTGGTATTTAAATCTATCTTTTTAGTGTTTGAGAGATTTTTTTGACAAATTTAATTGTATTTTATCTCATCTTAAGATTTGTAAATGATTCAAATCCAACTAGTTGAATTGATAATATAATTTGGTGGTCAAACACCCCAATGAAGTGACAAATTAGCTACGTCTACTTCAGTTTAATCTCTTAAGTTGTTTGACCACCAAATTGTAGATCACTTTGCTAAGAACAATTAAAAAATTGGTGATGTAATCGGGTAGTATTTTTTTAAAAAATAATTTTTAATTGCATGAAACGTATAAAAGGAGAGAATTGAGTTTAAGCCCATTTGATCCTATTTGTTTTTACATTTTAAAAATATTTTTAAAAAAATTTAAATTTTATTTTATTTTTTTCTTTGCTTCAAATTAATATTTTTTTAATATTTTTAAATCATTTTGATGTGTTGATATTAAAAATGATTTTTAAAAAATAAAAAAATATTATTTTAATATATTTTTAAATAAAAAATACTTTAAAAAACAACCATAATTATATTCTAATATATGTTTTTTCTCTTCATCATTCAGCGTTTGTTTTTTCTCTTCATAGTCTTGCCTAAAAAAGGCGGCTGCTCGATCCTTGTGATCATGCTTTCTGGTTTTTATAATTTCAGAAAAAAAAACATTGAATCTATCAAGATGAATGCCCCCACGCAGGATCGAACTACGGACCTTCAGTTTACAAGACTGACGCTCTACCACTGAGCTATAGGGGCAATTCATGACCCGAGTTTCCTCCATGAAATATTAGTCAAGTAGTTTTGCTTTTTGGCTACACTAATCTAACATCTCAAAAGTGAAAGTAAATATGGAAAAGCTTTTGATATTTCCATTTTTATACGGAAGTGTATACTTTTCTGTCAGTTAAAAAAAGGATTCATCACAGCAACTTATCTACGGAAATAGTCTGGCATTGATGTCACTTTTGTAGGAAACAACATTGACAATCTTTAAATCAAACCACATACGAAGGAGCAAAGGAGGCAGAGGTGGATCTGAATGAACAAACCTACTGTTTCTGCAATTAAGCTAAGCTATGGGGATATGATTGCATGTGACAACCCAGATGTATGTAATCGGATTGTTCTTTTTCTACCAATGACGTAGTACTTGTTCTAAGAAGCTTTATGTGGCATGAAATTTGAGTTTTAATGGTGAACTATTTCCATGAATTCTGCCCGAGTACTTGTTACACGGACTGTTTGCTTTATGCATCTGTACAACCCAAACATACAATTCGAGACTCTATATAGTATACAGAAAATAAACCCATGTATCAATTTTCTGGGATTAGCTGCTCATTTCAGGGATTTTTTTTCATTGAACTACTACCATGATTTTTTTTCAAGTCGAACGTAGCTTCTGATTTGTTAAATGGCAGGAAGATCCAGAATATCAATGACCACATTGGTTCGAGATGTGAGTGTATCCCGTGTGACCATTAAAAAAAAACAATGAGTAAACAGATAAGGAGACAATTCACCTAAGTCAGTATTCTGATTTTGTTTTGGCAGAGGCATTTATATGCCTGTGGTCAGGCAAGGAGCGAACTCCCCTGGCTATCATATAACTCTTCGTTTGTGAGGAGTTCTAGATTTTGTTTTTATTCTAAAGAAGTTAACTTGAGGAACCCTTCAATCGTAATCATGCCAAGCTCCCTTCTAAATTTTAAAATTGCATCACGCCCGAACTTTTTTCAGTAAGAAATCGAGTTGGTGGTATATAATTAGACATTCTGGCGCTTTCTGTACGCAGGGAGCATGAAAACATGCAAGGATGGAGCTATAAAGAATCAATGACTGGGACTGGGATTTCTGATGCAGTCCGTTGTCAGTTTTATGCTGACCAATAGTAAACGTAAAATTAAAGTTACGGTGCGTTGTCTTTGTGTTTCACCTTTTCTATTTAGATTAGAATTTTCAATTTAATTAGGATTTTATTAGTTAGCAATCCTAATACTAGATGGATTCAATTAGTTAAGTAACTTTTAAATATAAATTCTTTTTTATAAAGGATTGTACGTCTATAACTAATATAAATAACACTGTCTAGTTTATTTTTGTTTGAAAATCATATTATTATTCAGACTTTCATAAAATATTATATATTTTCTCGTTAGATATGAATGCAAGAGTATTGTTTCATCTGTATAGAAAGCTCGGAGAATATCTTTCTTGCAGTTTGCCATCCTTTATCAAGATGTTATTTTCCAATCGATGCAAAGACGATATTGGATTTGGTCAACCGGGAGTTCCAGAAGATGATAGGGTTATCATAGATGCCGTTCCTGATCATAAACTACCATGGCTACTCCTCCCCCACGACACGCAGTGTGAGTCCTTGAAGTTTTATGACCTATCGAGAAACAAGGTTCATGAACGCAATTTGCCAGAGGTATTGCTAGGAGGGGTGTCTGTTGAAGTATCCAAGGGTTGGTTGGCTATTGCCAAGGAAGGGCAATATATTCGCGATACAAAGTACTCGAGTTATCTCTCTTTTAAACCAATTCCTGACACAGAAATCTACCTTTTCAATCCACTTTCAGGAGCCATTCACCAACTTCCATCCCTATCAACTTTAGTTCCATATTACTATTCGTTTGTCACCAATTGTATTTTCAATATGGGAGGATTCAATGTCGCTGAGTTTATTCGTAGGGTTGAACTATCCTCTGCAGACCCTTCAAAATCCATCATTGCCTTGAGATTTAACGAGTTTGAAGCGAACAACTGTGGGAATTTGGCGCTGTGTAGACTTGGGGACAAGTGTTGGAGCATCTTTCCCCGTGAAACTAATCGCGACATAGAGTTCCGTGATATCTTGTTTTACAATGGAGATTTGTGCGTCTTATCACAAAAAATCGAACATGTTGAGACGCACATCTTTAAGTTGGCAAAGGATGATGAGGTGAGAATAAAGTTCATTCCAGTTTCGAATGCTGGTCGTAATCCGTTCATAGAGGTTGAACGTTTGAGACATGATATCGCCACCATCAAACATGTTTTCTATGAGCCGTATTTAGTCGAATCAGTCAATGGTGAACTATTGATAATTCTTGCACATAACGTTTGTTATGTTTATCATGATGAAGACGAGCTGGAGGAGGAACGTTTGGATGAAGACGAGCTGGAGGAGGAACGTTTGGATGAAGACGAGCTGGAGGAGGAACGTTTGGATGAAGATGAGGACGACTTAGAAGAGGAACGTTTCGGTGAAGATGATGACGATCTTGAAAGTTTCTATGATGAAGAGGATGACATAGAAGAGGGTGATTTTGAGCGTTTCTATTGTAAAGTAGACGGCTTCAGTGTATACGAGGTGGGTCCTAACGCAGGCATGATCTTGCGTAGTGTGCAGAGCTTAAGTGACCAATTGATCTTTTTGACATCTGGTGGCCGGTCAGTATCAGTTCCAGCAGAGAATTTGCCTTGCGGAATCCAAAGAAATTGCATTTTCTTTCTAGAGAACGATAATTACTTCTCAGAAGTGTCTAGTGATGATCAGAAAAGAGAGGAAATGTTACTTCGTCGTGTGTCTCGTGAATCAGGAATATGCTACCTGGAGAGCGGGAGAGTTGAGAGATTATTTCCTAGTTTCAATCGTCTGCTAAAGTGCAAGGTGGGCTGGTTCACACCATCTCCTTGACTATCCGAAAGAAGGCAACAGGTTTTTAATTATAAGAGCTAGTTGCAATCCCAGATAAAAACATTATATATTATGCATACTCAAATTTTAGACTTCACTGGTTCATTTATCTGTGGCGCGGCAAGTTCGTGCATGAACATGTTCTTGCACAACATGCCAGTTTGTTTTCAGAATTATTAAGAACGATAAATGTTTATTTTACATAAATATTATTATTAGACTCGTGAAATTGAGATTTTGGCATTTATGAGTTTTATTTTATTCTTTTAGTATTTAACAATGTGTTTGTATTATATATTTGAACAAGTTTGTCAACAAGGAAATCAAAATATCAGAAATAAATCGAGGAGTGTGAAAAGAGAAAGGGAAAAGGAACAATTAATTAGTTTAGAGAATTTTTGCACAAGAAACGGCATGCACACATAGCATGGTCCTTGCAGCAGAATTTTGTAACAGGCATAATTAGAAAACTCGGACTGGCTATTGATTTTGAATTGAATTAATTTAAAAAATGATTTTATTTTATTATAACAAAAATTAGTTTAACTAACCTCGGTGAGATCTTATAACTATAATTTTAAGGATTAATTACATGATTTATAACTGTGTTTTTATTTTATTTTTATTATGGCGCCTCCAGTAATTTTATTTTTATTTATCAAGTTTTTTTTGATGTAGATTCTTACCGATTATTTTTTGTTTTTTTAGATCTTGCATGGTAGGATTTTATCATGCAAGAAAAAAATATTTCAAAGCATTGAAAATCCCAGTCTTTTATATTTTATATCAAGTAGTGTTTGTTTTTGTAGTTCAATCTATTTTTTAAAGTGTTTTTTAAGCTGTTATTTATTTAAAAAAATCAAATTGATAATTTTTTTAGATGCTTTTTAATTATTTTAATGTATTAATATCAAAAATTAAAAAAAATTAAAAAGTTATTTTTAAAAACACTCAACGCATTAGCATACATAGTACAAACCAATTTCAATAATTAAGACTCGTTTGTAAAATAATAATAATAATAATAATAAAGAAGTTAGCCAGTGAAATTAACTTTCTTTCCCGCCAAAATGCCGTTACATGAGCTGCCGAGTTAGAATTAACAGCAGAATATTTAGCCATATTGCAGCCTCAACATCACTCACATGTCAATTTAACAAACTCCTCGCTTACACGCACATTGATAACTCACCTTCATTAACATTTCCTTCTTCTTCAACCTCTCAATCTCCCTCTCCCACACAGCCTCTCAAGATGGATCCCGGGACAACATTTGTTAAATTTCTAAGGAAAAAACAAGCCGATACATTAAGGCAACCCAAAATCGACAAAACTCCACCCTCAAACCGTCCTCGCAGATCAAGAAGAAATTTGGGAGAAAATATGCTTTTTTACATGGTTATTTTCTGCGTTTTCTTTGCGGTCTTACTTCTCCTCTCAATCCTGTATCGCAAGTTAACCTAGTTTTTACCGTTCTCTCTCTTCAGTTTATATTACATACCTGGTCTTTTTTTTTTACTATGAATTAAACATCAAGATCAAATCCAAGTTGATCAAGAAATTCAGTTTCTTTCTACAAAACTTATAAATGATAACAATATTGCAAGGCTATGATGGAATGAGGCGAGTTCTAGACAGTTTAATTACGGAAGAAATCAAACTATTAAATTATAAAGAAGCTATGGAATCAAGATTGAGTCTTCTTGACTCGGGCGATACAAATCTTGAAGGCAGTCAGAAGATTGGTAATGTGAAGCAATGCTTGGTGCGTCACAAGGCACTCGTCACTGGTGATATTCTTGGAGACCCACATCAGGGGTATGTGCCAAAACTTTTACTGTCTTGAGATCGTTTTGCTCTTAAATAATGGTTGTTTACCATGAATTATGTCAGAGACCACAGTGTTTGCTATCTTTTCTATGTTTACAGGTATAATGTCTCTGTGTTTGTTGATGATTATTGTGCTGTTAGAGACACCAATACTCGGAGATTTAAGCTGTTAGCTGGGACACAAATGACAACGGATGTTCAAGAGGCCACTAATGGAAAAGAAGCTCTTTATCTTCATCTTGCTGGGTGTTCTTTTGATCTCGTTCTTATGGACAATCAAATGGAATTCAGGTACATAAACTTTTTTGACCAGCTTCAACTTAATTACTACTGTTTTGAAAACCCCAGCCCCATTATAGTTTATTGCTAAAATCAGATTAAAGGATGATTCTTCTTTATTTTCTTGGCAACTCGTAATATAATTAGAGATTTTTACCAAGTCCTGCATGAGAACCACTAACTTGATAGAGTGAAAACGAATTACAGCCGTCTGTCTGTATAATCTGATCTTGATCACGATGAAATAAATATGAGTACTGGATAGAATTGAAAGTTGAACCTTCATGATTCTAAGGCCATTAATTTTGGTTTATTCTTGAAGCATAAAAAATTAAATACATCATGATATTGACAATTGCTCCTTATCATATGACTTTCTTACCATTGTTTAGAGACCATATCTTTATTTTAGTTTCGAAGCGACATTGTAGTACTAACAACAATGAAAAAACTTGCGCTTCATAATGTCTTCATTTTTGTGAAGTTTAATACAACCTGCCCAATTCTATTCGCGCATGTACATCTATTAAAATCATCGTTGTATATATGATAGGCTACCACCACCGGAAAAAAAAAAAAATAATTAGCATCGAATGTTAGTATCAAAATAATTTAGATGTAATTTTAGCAATAAATTAGTAACATATATATATATATATATATATATATATATATATTTTAATATTAGTAACGGATTAGCAATGAAAAATCAGAGACTAAAAAATAAATTAATATATTAAAAATCAACAACGAATTTATCGTTGCTAATATGGTTGCTGTTAAAAAAAGGATTAAATTTTGACTTCTATAAAAAAAAAACAATAAATAATAAAGACCATTTCTATACTTCTCCAGAAAAAAAAAGGAACCCCATATGCATATCTTCCTTTCTATTCTTTCTCCAGAAACCAAACCCATATGTCCCTTTCAATTCCACCTATCTCTATCATGTGTTATTTTCCACAAACATAATTTGTTATTTTCTTAACTTCTTCTCCGGTTAATTTATGCTTCCAAACTTCTTCGTACAAGTAGTTGAGAGAGAGAGAGAGAGATTGATTGGGGATGTTTTTGGCTTTGATTTGGGATTGTAATAAAAATCAACAAGAGATAAGGACAAAGTTTTCCTGGGTATCGAGCAAAGCTTTCTCTGGGGGTCTTGGTTGGCCCCGCTCTTTTCAACCAACCTTGCGTCGCCCCGCATTGCGATATGAACAGACAAGAAGAAAGAACACAGGCAGCAAAAATGCAAAAGAGGGCATATTGTGGAAATGTGGGTTTGATTTTGGGTTAATAAAAATATTAATATTTTAAATTTTTTTATATTAGATTTAATTTTGGAGGAATCAATTTCAAAATTTTGAAATTAAAATTTAACTCGATAAGAATTTTTAATCAGCAAATTTTTAATCATGGATTTCCTCCGGTGCTTAACTACTGATACAAAAGTGCTCATCGAATACCATTACTCTGCCCTTCAAGGAGAATTAGAAAAACACAGGAATGCTACTCTTGAAGGAAACGAAACTCATTATGGTGCTTCGAATGGCAAGGTAATATCATCCCCCTCATTTGATCCGAGAAAATCGATGACGCTACAGCTGGTCTGCGTGAAAGCTTTGCAACACCAGGTAATTCTTTGAATAATTTGAACGTTAAAAATGGCGGACAGTTTTACTAGTCTTGTGCTATTGGCAATTGCTAACGTGATTATGGAATCATCGTCTTCTTAAGGGAAACAAGGAGCTCTAAGCAAATTGTCCTTGGAAGCACTGTCTTAATAGTAGAAAGACTCGCTGCAGCAGGCCCAACTGATAACTGCATGAAAGATCCGTTGATGCTTGACAAGATCGCATCCTTGCTGATCTTGTTTCCCCAGAAAGACAAAATATACGTTGTGTTGTTTTACATTGTTTCTGTTCTGATGTTGATCATTCAGCTGGTTTTTAGATTTGACCGTGTAGATCTGGTCGTTCAAGGAATTGCAACTACGTCCATACGAGGAAAATACACAATTTTTTTTATATATTTTGCCTGTAAAGATAAATACGGCATCATTTCAGATTTGATCAAATGATTGGTAAAATGGACAAAGGGAAATTTAATTAATTTGCTGTTTGTTTTTAAAAAGCATTTTTAAAAAAATATTATTTTAATGTATTTCTGAGTGAAAAACATTTTGAAAAATAACTGTAACCACACTCTTAAATATAGCCCGGAAACAACAACTGCAATTTGGTCTGGTTTATCAGATATATTTTAGTCGTGTACTTCCATTTTGATTGCTATTCTTGTATATGTTCCAAGACCTTTGATTTTGATTTTGGGGGTATGGATCAAGTCCCATGATCTTTTGTTCGAGGATATTTATC
>Ga0307509_10011528_pt1 | contig 10686 bp, 6 predicted proteins | sample 10_EM_MG_FD_202245 | JGI IMG/M metagenome (GOLD analysis project Ga0307509, IMG submission 202245) | Populus trichocarpa ectomycorrhiza microbial communities from riparian zone in the Pacific Northwest, United States - 10_EM | ecosystem: Host-associated > Plants > Roots > Unclassified | place...
GGTGGGCGAAAACTCACTGTATCCATTGCTAACCTTAACCTTACTCGCTGCGAGGAAGCGTGCAGTGATCGAAGACATTGTAGGAGAAAGTGTGTTTGGGGGGGTACAGTGTTGTGGGGCAGAGGAGAAATGGGAAGGAAGAAACGTTGACGGTCGGGGGTGTTATTGGTAAATGCCAAACGAAGGGTAAGAACGCACACTGAAGAAGGAAGGGTGTTGGCGTTGAGGGAGAAAGAAGAAAAAGAAGAAAAAAGGGGAAGGGGGAAGGTTTGCTTGCTTAAATGCCGGTATTGCAAAGCTACGGTTACCCTGCTGTCGGCCAAATTTTCATCCTTCAGCATCAATGATAACCCTTGCCCTCCTGGACGCGCCCCTTTCCAGACTGTGGAAACGGTCTAAATCTAGTAACTCCCGGTAGTGCACATTTTGGGTTGGTTGGGGTTTTAGATGCAATAGCATTTATTTGAGACCCTCGATACGCTCGCCAAACTGCTCGTACCCGGGACCTCTCCAGTCTCGAAATGCGAAATAGGATTCGAAAACAGTGTAGTCCCATCCCCTAGGTCTCGACACTCTTCAAAGCCTCTGGATAAATCGCTCCCAGTGTAGGCAACTCATATGATGTCACTCACCAAGAAGGCAGAAACAGAACAGCCGGGCGGGTAATCAGGGCAAGCTCAAGTGGGGGTGGAGAGGAGAAATCTCCGAAGGGTAATCCCTGCGTGGACTGTGCGAGTACATAACATACACTAACTTGTCGTTACCCCTGAATTTGGCGCGGGTCTATTTGTTTACGAGTGTAGTGTATTAGGGCGATTGTGAGCATAGCAGGAACGCTATGAGTACCTATAGTTCTAAGCTTTTGTATTTAAGGGTTTGGCTCACGCACAATTGTAGAAGACAAGTTAGCGAATAGTTTGTTCCTCCTATACATATTTTTGATCTCTGCAACGCTTCTTTATCCACGATCACGAAAAATAAGAGAAGGCACGGCAGAGGGGGAGGGGGGTTCAAAGAAGAGGAGGAAGCCAAGGGGGCACAGGCGGTAGAGGTGGTCGAGGAGGAAGAGATCAAGGAAGGACCTCGATTAGAACTGAAAATCGACCAAAGAAGCACCTTTTTTTTTTTTCCTATGAATCAGCTTTAATATATGATCGCATGACCCCTCTTTACCATTGGGGACCGCCCTGACAATTGAGCAATAGAATTCCGGAAGCTGAAGATCCAGATTCTAATTCTGAAACTTCAGATGATTCTGAACTGCGCGATTGCAAAGACTCTAGGGAAGGCTTATGGAGCGGCTGCCCCGAACTCCAATCGGAATATGACATAGTGGCAGCAAAACCTTACATCCTCCTACTCCAATTTCTGGTAACGAGCAATGAGTCTAACCAATGTAATGCTGAACGCTGAAAACTTGATCGCACACAAACCGAAGGGGATGGGATCATCTTGGAAGACGGTGAAGATTTAGTAAATGAGCGTGAGGAAGAGGAAGAGTTCGAAGAAGAGGTCACAGACTTAGGAGAGGATCAATCCGACCCATTTCAATCGCACCTCTCGAGGCCCTCACCTTGGAGATTGGCTTCCATCTCCTCCGCTTCACAAGGTAAATCGAGGGATACTAAGCTGCCTAAATCTAGACTACTTGGGAATGGCTACTTATCCATTCCCGGAGGCTCGGAGCAAACCGCAGGTGGAAGAATGATAGACTGAAAAGACCTGAATTTGAAGAAGAAGCTAGTCGCTGAAGAGCTGACACCGCTAGAGAAGCCATTCGGGCAGCTTGTCTTCAATTATGTGGATGTTTTATATGCCAGACAAACACTGGCAATGCTAAAGAGTTACGGAAGATGTGTTCCTTGCATCCACTAAATCATGTCCTAAAGTATGCTCCCAACCAAGTACTAGATCGTCTTCATACCAATCAAAACTCAGGACCCGAGACTGAGTCTTAATGAACAATGCCTGCCTAGCAAACGCTACGGACAAGGAAATAGAGCTTAGAGATCAAGGCTTCACATGGCCCAAAATCCTTTCATCTACTAATATGAAACGTTTGCGTGGAAGAAATAAACGCACTAGTCGACACACCCCAACCAGAGTAACAAGTTCACCCACCCTCGAATATCTAACGCGTTGCCAACTATTCTAGGAAAGCAAAAAACCCTTCTTGATACATACTACACACCCCCAGATGCCGAGCGGATTGGCCACAACAAGCCCTAAGATTTCCGTGCTTGCTTTAAATAGCAGAAACCACAACGACCTCTTCAGGCTAGGCTTAAGATTAACACGGAAAACTCTCAAGTACTTTAGTCAATTCTACAAGTCGGTTCTCACATATTAAGTAGTTCATACCCGACTTATCCGTAACCTCTCTTAAGGGGAAATAAGGATTGGCAAGGACTACTCTCTCCACTTGTTGAATATGTGTTCTTTTTCCAGGCCGGGGAGCATCTTTAATGGAGTCCCGTATAAAGTTGTTGATACCATCGTTGCCGCCAAGCACCGGTGGAGTACTGTACTTTTGGATCAGAGAGAACTTTTTGGGCGGGGCTGTAATGCGATGCCCTGGTTAATTTCCCGTATTTGTAATAGCCTGATGGTTTACTGGTTCAGAATTCCATTTGTTACTCCAAGATCTCTACCAGCAGTGTTGACACCGGTAGCTATCAGAAGAAAGTTAAGCGACTCCTAGCGCGGCTAGGTATTCGCGAGGCCGTGTTAGGTGTAGTGCATAGCAACCCTGGCGCTAGCCTATAATGGATGACAGAGTTTTGGGTGAGTATATGGGACCACTGTAGGATGCGAACCCGCATTGTGGTAGTTATCTAATCCGGGCGCTAACCTAAAGTGGCCGAAGGAATGTTGGGTGAGTATATGGGGCCACTTTACACGCCAAGTAGGCAATCCATCGCTATCTTCAAAAAATTTCACAATGGTAGGTTTTTGCATATCTAGCTATACGAGCCATCACCCCCGAATTTCTAGGAGAGAAGTCCAAGCGGGTTCCTATCCGTTTCCACCACAAAATCAAGAAGCGCTATAACAAAATGGCCCCCAGGGAATGAAAGGAGGCAAAAAGCATCCAAAACTCCACCAAAAAAAAGATGAAAGGCAAACTCAATACTCCCTACTGTTTTCCATATAAGATCGTTTACATTCTGAGATTGGAGAGGGAAAACGATTGAAGAAACAGGAGCAATTGCCAAGAGAATTTGCAAAGCAGAGAAGGCAGGAGTTAGTGGGTAGGGCAGAGCGCAGGGAGGATGCTATACAGGAGCAAAGAGAAGGTGATGAGAGTTCCAGTAAGTTATATAGCGATTCTATGGATGAAAATGACGCTGATTCTAGAGTATGTTCGGCCATGTGCGACAAGTACTTATTTCTCTTTTTAACAAATTGCCAAATAATCACAGACCGGAGGTTCCGCAATGGCAGCCTTCCTGGCCTTATGGCGAGCAAGGGCCTCAGAATATGAAGCCTTCCCCTCTTACAAGACAATTCCTCAATCTCAAAAGAATCAGTCATGAATACCATTCCACCAAAATAAGCAGGTCTTGGCACTAGATTTGTATGGGACAATAATCAAGTAGGAGTCATAACGTGTTCTTGGCGGACTCCAATTATTTAGTTACAAAGTTATAATTTTTAAGGGCTTGTTACGTGATGTTGCGTTCTTTATTAATTTTTGAATCTTATTTTTGACATGGTTACTGAGATATAGCCTGGTCAAATTTGGTATTTTGTGTGTAAATGGCTGCAACTTCACTATCGTGGCCGGCTTTCCCGGTCGCAAACGTTAAAATAGAGTGTTCCATTTTCTCAAGCAATCAATCACTTCTTCATATCTCGCGTCATCGTTCTATTTAATATTTTCATAACAAGTAGCGCTAGGAGTGGTTACGAGTGATGGATGGTGAAGAGTCTCCTGGCTCGTGAGGGGCTCTGCCGGTGCCGTGGCAACCCGTTGGGCTAGGTACACGTCCCAGGCATATTGAACCCGAACACAGGGGGGTAAAAATTTGTATGGCGGATTGTCTGTACGCATCCGTGACCCCGTACTAAATTCGGACTCAAATGTTCGGGTTCATTATGCCTGGGATGTGTGCTTGCTGGCTAGGAGAGATTCGAGGGGGTGGCTGCGTCTGATTATCAAAGATGTGCAAGGGGTGGGCACTCGTATGCTCGTGGTAGGTTAATGGTCGCTAACTTATCGCATAGAGCCAATATCTGCCATTTCTACTCGGATCTACAGTGAAACCTCCGATATTTCCCACCTCCAAGACTTCCAACCCTCTGGTAATTCCAGTGTTTGTAGAGTCGCGAAATTCGACATATGGGAAATACCTCTGAAAATTCTATACCTCTTATAGTTATATTCCACGGACCTTAATTCTAGCAAAAGTAGTCTTTTGTCATATTTCATAGTGGAAAATAGCCTTTAGTTATGTCTGTTTTTGCCGCACTCTCTTATTTGAATTTATATTCTCTACTTTGTTCTTTGTACATCATATGCAAGTTCTGCGCAAAATCCCCCCTCCCTTTTTGCCATCACGGGATATCACTCGAACACGAGTAACTCTGGCCGTCATGTCCCAAGACACCTCTCCTCTTTCCACCCCCCTTTATTTCTACCCTTGTGCTGCTCCCTACCTGCTGAAATTATCGGAGGTTTGACTGTACTGGTATAGTAGGTGGTATGTGATGGCGGCTAGGCTTTCAAGCGTCGCCCCGATGCGGGCACCAGGTGTTCGGATGTCCTATCGTACCTTGGCAGGCGCTCTAGCGGATCGCGAGCTGAGAATCCATTAGCTGTTACACTAAAGCGCCTGGGGGTCTGATGGCGATTTTGATAAGGTATACTAAATACAGTAAGGATTTGGATTCAAAAGAAGAGGGGAAGGGACACGACGACGCCTTCAGGGGAGGCGGAAAAAAGGAGGAGTAAATATCAGGCCCTCTTTTATTGGCAGCTCCCTAGCCAGCTTTTCTCTCTTCTTTTTCTATTTTTCTTTTGCTGGATTTTGCACTCCGAATTTCTCGCTTTCCTCAGCAGTTTCAAGCGCAAATCCTTACTATATTTACTATATCTTATGCCCGAAATCACCATCAGACCGTCCTCGCCATCGGACCGTCAGGCACTTTACCCTTGACGATTTACTTTTTTGCCCACAAAATACTACTTTTCGTCGCCCGCCCGGTTTCGTGGTTGGTACCGTGATGACTGCACTACGGTCCGGCTAAACCCCTCTATTCAGCCCATGGTTGAAAAAACGTTTTTCAAGTGCCAAGTTTCTAGCTGATCGGCCACTTTTGTATGGGAAAATGGCGTTTCATATATTCTACAGCATAGCTAGCGCCTGGCATAGTGAGCCATCTGCAGGTTTAGGCAAGGTAACTGGCCGAACCCGAGTCCGAATTGAAATAGTAGCTAGTACTTGGGTGGATGGCTCGCTATGCCGGGCGCCCGCTATGGTGTGGGATGCGTTAACAAAGTTCGTCAATTTGAAAAACCTGAATAAATGTTTTTCAACACTGGGGCTGAATGCCTCTGCGGGTGTTTGGGGCTTGATGTGCTATGTACAGTGTGCACTAAAGCGCCTGCCCTAACTAACATGCGTATCATACCAAATTATTTTTCTTGCTTTATTTTAAATTTGTACAAAAACATTCACACACTCACCCAACTGTCCTTCATCTGTTATCGGTTAATTAGTGCCTGGATAAGGTAGGGGCGAGTTTGCATGCAGCTTGGAGTGTCACCAGCCGGTGCTCCCTGGGACGTGGGTAGGGTAGTCAGAGCGGGGCCCACAGAAAAACCCTGTTTGATAAATAGCTTGGGGCACTCACTTTACCTTATAAGCGGCCTCTCATGTATTCTAGAACAACCACACCGGAAATAATTAGCCAATCAGCAACGTTTCCTTTACTTCTCAATTGTTCAAGCGCTTCAGTCTTTATCTTATCCATGTCAAGGTCTTTAGGCAATTCATGTGCTAGTCAACTTTCAACAGATTTATTGTCCGGTTTACCAAGAGGCCACAACAACCCATAGGAGATAAGATTCAGCAAGGCCGACATACCATCCAGCTAAGGAAAAACGTTGTCCTATTCCCACAGGGGTAGTGGCCAAATAGCAGTTAGTACACGCTTCGGGATCAGGAATGGTCCAAGTGCCGTCCGAAATTACGGGAGTCTTTTTGTCGGATTCTCTAAGATTACGCCTGGAGTTTATACGCTTGATGGGATGTTAAAGTATGGGAAGAAGCATACACAGTGTCCTTACTTTACCGCTGGGTAAATGGTTTGGTGGCCGGTCTAGCCGGACTGGCAGAGCTCTGCGCTAACAGACTGCCTTAGATACCATTTTCTAATGTCATAATCTACTCATACCTTTACTTGTTGGATCCCAAGGCTGCCGAGAGGGTTTCCAGAGAGCTTTCCAAACACAGTATAGCTTTGACAATGGGCGTAATATTGGTTGGTTTTCGTCTTGAGCTGCGGGAGTGACTTGAATTAATTATTTGTCCAGGATTGCAATAGAAAACGTACGCATTGAATCTCTTAGCATTGACTTGACGGATAACTCGCTCCGTCGAACAGCTAGAGTGCACGGAATCTTGAAAAGAGGCTCAGCAGAGAGAAGGCGACGGATGCGGAGAAGCTACAAAAATAATAATAAGAAACTTTATTGAAGGTTTGCGGGACATTGATGGGGGGACCGAAGACTCTTGCCTTACAACATGCGACTCATCCGGGGACACGGGAACTGGAGTGCTGCAGAAGATTCTTTCATGACCAATCTAGGTAAGATCACAGCATTTATGCTAGTAAGGTTAGAGGTTGACTTTTAGAAGTATTACCTAAGGATTTGCTGAAGGAGGCGGTATCATACCTGGGAATATGAGAAGAGCTGAGCACATCCTGGCATTTCTGAAACGGTCTGTTGAGTATCGCAAGATATTTGCACCTTCCGTCTGGACAAACACATCAGGGTTGACTGTGTAAAGACAAGAATGGAGATGTTACATGTCATTTCAGAATTACAGGTTCTGTGCTGAACATTTAACCTCGCTTGTCCGAACCTTAGAGTTAGCCAACATGGAGGACTGCAAGTCGCTACAAGAGGTGAGAATGTTTGTAACCTTGGTTGCGACATATGAAAAAGGGTTTTTGCTAATTCTTGAGCCTTTCAAGTCTGAGACAGCTACTGTGCCGAATCCAATTCTCCACTTGACTTGTTTGGATGCTTCTATCTTTATCGAGACAATTTTTGAGAGGCCCTTTTCAGTTGTCGTCACTTCAGGAACCGTCTCTTCACTAGAGATTTGTCGCAATATGTTACGGTTTAACACCGTCGTGAGAGTCGTATTCTATGACACTTACATTAAGAAGTTTCTTGCCAAGGATCGTCACTAGGGGTAGTAACCAAGTAGCGGTTAGTACTCAAGTACGTGCTTCTAGATTAGAAATGCTGTAAGTGGCGTCTGAAATTACGGGAGTCTTTTAGTCGAATTCTCTAAGATTTTGCTTGATGGGATGGTTGCGTTCTTTCCTAGTTATCTACAAACAGAGAGCATTATGAGTATGTGGCAAGGGATGGTAGGTTATCTTGATTCCGGCATAGCACTGGCTTGGACTGACGTCTAGCAGGGAATTATGGACGAAGTCTAGAAATACAAGTTAATCCAGATATAAACTCGCAATAGTCAAGAAACCAGTCTAGCACTATAAACCTAACCAACCACCTGCCGTAACAGAAGAGGCGCGGTCATGCTCTGTGTCGGCTGTGGCAAGGTCTCGAAAGGAACTGATTTCCACCACCATTACGGTTGAACCGTGTTCTGCATAATAGGTAGGCCTTCCAGCTCACTGGTGCTCACCATTAACAATTATTTACAGTACACAAGAGCCTCTTCCCTTTTCACCCAATCCCGGATCCTAAAAGTACACCTCAAATTCCTCCACGAGAACTGCCGGACCCAAGAAAATTATTTCCTCTCAACGCCACAAGCCACAGAGCACAATTCCTGGGCCGTATCCTCCATAAGAGGGATGATTACGGGATAAGGCTACTTGCGGACCGCCGGTTGGGAAAGAAGCGAAGTTAATTGCCCAAGTGGATCAAGTAAGCCCTCCTGGAGTCGGACATCAACCTATCGACGGATGTGGCAGTCGGAATCGCAAAGATGCTTCTTAGGGCTATGGGACAGCTATTCGTACGGAAGGACTAGGAGGGCATACCAATGTGGAATTTAGCAGATTTAGGAACACTAGAGGAAGGGGGCGAGTTGCAGGAGGTTACGGAGGAGGGGAGGGAGTATCTGGTTATGATAAATGCGGCAGCGTACTGTATTTTTATGGCATTGTAGGGGCTGATCTCTGGGGCCGTGATATGATATGGCTGCGGGTTAAATTATGATAGGCAGCAACGACGAGAGCTGTGTTTGGGATGGAAAGTGATAGACGTGATTGGAGTTGTGTTTTTTCCCTCTCTTTGCTATGGGGGATTCCTTGATGTGGCAAATATTACCATTTTTTTAAATTTTTTGGCGTCTACGGCTACTGTGCGGGACACTGTTTATAAGCTTAACCATTAAAATTACAAATAAGAGGAATCTCAATACTGGAACCCCATTCAGCAAAGGAATGAGAATGGAAAAAAGCTAAATTACAATCTCCCAATTACCATCTCTGTCCAGCCATCAATTCTATTGCCGGAAGAATCAACAATCTACTCATCATCGTCCTCCTCGCCCTCATTCTCATCCATGCCCACCGTAGCCTCAGCTTCAAAATTCTCCTCAATAGTGTATATCACGAGCCGACTCGAGTCGAGCCGGACCATGGGCTCGAGTCGGCTGGGCTGATGAGCAATGAGACTCGAACCGCTCGAGCTTTACCACAGGGCTCTAGCCTGAATTTGTTAAATCGATACAAGATATCGCCTGCTCAAGGACAGCTGGAAGTCGGAAGGGTTCTCATGGATCAAGATTCCATTGGTATTGAAATCCATGATCTTAAGAGGTCCGAAGCTTGGTTGGGACTAATCTGACTTGGGTCGGCACAATTCATTTCTTGAAAATACCTGTCATTTGAATCAACAATTGTGCATGCCATAGAGTTCGAGAAAACATTTGCTTTGCACCCTACAATACTAAACTACCCGCTGACATTTAGGCCTCCCATGATGTTTCCAAATGGATTCCCATAAGGAAACCCTTTCAAATATTGAGTTCATACCGTTTCTTCTTTCAGGGCCTCAACTAGAATTCATGTTGCGATACCTGTCCCCTCCCTCATTCACCAGCCCTTCACTTTACCTGTCCCCTCTCTCATTCACCAGCCCCTCACTTTACCTGTCCCCAGTGTTCCCAACCGTCCCGTCCGGGTGGGTAAGGACGGCCTTCCACGGCGTCCGTCTTTTGTAAAGACCGCAGGACTGTAGGTTGACGGGCGGGCTCTGCAGTCTTTTTTGGAAATGGTAACTCCCGGTAGGTACCTACCGTCATGAGTAAGGACGGGCGTCACCTGTAGGTTACCTACCGTCCTGCATGGGGACGGGCGTAACCTGTAGGTACCCGCCGTCCTGATAAAGGGCGGGTGTTACTTGTAGGCTTAACCGATCGCCCATAGGCTCCGTAATCACTCCACACCTTGGAGGAAGAGAATATTCTGGACCTGTAATACCACTCGTGGGAAATGTTACTCACTGGCCAAGCGATGCGGATGCTCTTGAAAGACCTTTTGAGTGGAGAGATATTCTGGAGGGCTTCATTGGAACCGCAATTACAGAAGAACGTAAAGCGAAAGCCCGCCGTATGCCACAAATTGGAAGTTCTGAGTTTGACATCGTGGACCCTGATCTTATTGATCCCGATCTTATTACCTCCGATGAGCTAACTAGAGATGATTGGGATGATTTGGCTACGATACTTCAAAATGACTGAAAGCATTGGTTGATTGATAGCGAAATTTGATACATAATAGTAGAGCCAAAGCTTCTCTACATTTGAATAAAAATGTTTCACATCTTCATAACACTTACCTAATGCTCATGAAATTCGAAAATGAAACATAAACTAAGACACCTATAGGGCCCGGCCGTCCGTCCCGTCCAAAGATCTCAAACTTGGCGTCCATCCCGTCCTAGGCTAAAGACGGACGGACTGGACGCTTGGGACCACTGCCTGTCCCCTTTCAGCCTCGCTCCCTTCCGCCTTACCCGTTGCCGAATTTGAGATAAAACTTTTCAGAGGATTAAATATCACAAAAAGCTCGAGCCGAGCCCTCGAGCTTCTCCGCTCGTGGCAAATACTAGTCCATCTTTTCCTTGAAAATCTGATAAGCTGCTGTGATCCTATGCCTTACCTCTAGAGACAGTTGCAAGCAATTACCGTCTCCACAGTATCTCTAAAAAGACTAGGTGGGCTACAAACCCTGATCAACAACTACGAGAAAACCTATTCAATACCAGCGAAACTCGGACCCTCCCTACAGAATACCATCCAAGTTTTTTTATCCCAGCGAAAACACAACGTTTCACCCACAGTCAAGAAACTAATATTTCAACTTTTAGGCGAGGAGGCACCATCAAAAAAATTCCTAAAAAATTAACAATTTCTTTAAAAATAAGCGAGACCTAGGTGTATTTTTTGGTATTTTTTTGCCTCAAAAGCC